>Ga0213827_1000107_pt1 | contig 108752 bp, 95 predicted proteins | sample MC6MC0898MG_FD_180669 | JGI IMG/M metagenome (GOLD analysis project Ga0213827, IMG submission 180669) | Enriched soil aggregate microbial communities from Iowa State University, Ames, United States - MC6-MC0898-MG | ecosystem: Environmental > Terrestrial > Soil > Unclassified | place: USA: Iowa...
AAGTCCGGCGCATAGGGGAAGGGCGGGTTTCCAGAATAGCCAGAACCAGCTCGCCGTCTCGGTCTGGTACTTGTACTGCTCGATGGTTTCGGTCAGCGCGGGAATCAGGCTTCGATGCGGGCCGGCGAGGGGCAGAAATCCGCGCTCCTGATCATCGATACCCAGGGCGGCCGTGGTCTGGAACGGCAGTTGGCCCACGCCGATGTGCCAGATCATTCTGGTGACGCATAGTTGCCTGTCCAGCAGAATCTTGGGGTGCGCCCAGAGGATCCTGCCGACCGCTTTGGCCAGATCGAGTTGGTGATTCCACAGGAATGTCAGATATGCATTCCGGTCCAGCAGGATGTTCCGCGAAACCGAGGTTTGCGTCGTATCCGTCATCAGGCAATTGAAATCCGCCCAGGCTTCGCGGGGCGCCAGCTGATAGAAAAGGGCGGAATCCTCTGGGTCGATGGGAACGCCACTGGCGACCGACGCGGCGAAGAGATGGTAGATGTACAGATTGGCGAAGAGGCGCGGCGGCCGTTCCGAAACGTCTTCAACGGCGTGCTCGGCAAGGAACTCCCGGCGTTCTGCCTTTGCCAGGATGGACAGGGCGTTGGGAATGGCGATGGCCAGCGCAAGGAAGACCACGCCGGTCACGATTGCGTCGCGCTTGGCGTGGCGCCGGTACAGCAGGATCAGGACGCACAGCATCGCCACCATGATGGCGGGCATGACGTTGCCGCGCATGAGGCCCGCGGCCAAGGCCGAGCACACGATCGAGGTCAGCAAGAACGCTGGAACGCGCGCGCCGCGCGGCGTACGGAAGGCGGCCATGAGTGCCCAGCTGAAAAAGAGGACAGCGACTGCGCTGATGGCATCTTTGCCAAGGTTGGTGAAAAACAGAGGGTATTGCGGCGTGAAAGCCAGAACAAGTGCGGCTGCCGCCGCGCTCCAGGCCGGGACGCCGCGAAAGCGCAGTTCCCGCAAAATCAGCCCCACCGCAAGCGCGGCGAGTATTCCTTGCACCGCGACCAGCAAGGCGGGCGAGGTGTCGATTCGCGCGAACAAGCGCATCAGGTAAGTCGCGGCATAGCCGAGCGGCTCGGAAAGCTCACCGCCGATCGCCGCTTGTACCCATTGGAGGGCGGCGTCGTACCCCACATTGGCGGGGTAGTAGCTTAACTGCGTCGCCGCTGTCGACAGCGCAAGCGGAAATGCCAGCCACAGCGTCTCGCGGCGTTTCGGCGTGCTCGCTGGTCCTGCGCCCGAGACCGTCATCAAACGCAAGGCGATGGCGGAAGTGGCCAGGAAGATCAGCGCGAAGATACCGACGCGGGCAGGCAAGCTGTAAAGGGCTTGCGTGGCGTTGGAAGGCACTACCGAATTGGCGCCGCCGACCTCGATGGGCAGGATCGACTCCGTGGCGCTTTGCAGTTCGATCTGATCCTTGTATCCCGCGCCATCGCTCAAGACGGCCGCGCTGGGCTGGGGATAGCGAAGCAAGGCAAAGAGGATGGGCTCGTCCGCCGTTCTGATCACCAGCGGCGGCGCATCTGCGTCCGCGCTAAACGTGACCGAGTCGAGGGCGCGGATTTCCGTCCATCCCGATGCGGGAACTGAAATGGCGTCTTCCTTGCGGAGCGCATCAATCCGCAAGCCGTAGAACACGACCTTGAGTGATCCGCTGTAGCCGGCGGCAGGCGCCACTTTGAGTTGATAGACCGGCCGTTCTTGAGCCAGGTCGAGGGACAGGAACAGTAGGGTCGCGGTCAACAAACTGGCCAGCCATACCCAAGGCGGCGCATACCGCCGCGAAAATGCGCTCATGAACTGCATAACGCCGCGGTGCTTCCTTATTTCAGTACGTTAGTGCGCGTGCCCGGTGGGTTTGAACGGCAAAACACCAGGCCGCTTAGTAGCATCATCACCAACACCGCCGGGTAGGCGTATCGGTAGGCGGGAAACGGGATCACGAGCAGCAATTGCACGATGGTCAGTACTGGCAGCAGGGCCACAACCATCACGCCAACGTCTCGGGTGCGCACGAGATACAAGCCGACGATGAACAGGCCGAACGCCAACGGCAGCGCCGGCTTCCAGAAGAACCAGAAACGGCCGGGGCTTTCTGCCCACAGCGCGTAATCCTGGATGTGCTGGCGCAGCGAAGGCCAGGGCGTCCGGCTTTCTCCGGCAAGGGGGGGGAAGCGCTTATCGACGACGTCGTAACCGAGCATCGCGGTGGCTTGGAACGGGCGGTCACCCACTCCGATCTGCCACAGCACACGGGTTATGCAGGCTTGCCGTTCAAGGAGAAGTGCTGGATTGTCTCGAATGATGCGCAGCACGGTTTGCGCCATGGCCGGCTGATGCGCCTGCAGGTGCGCGTTGTATTCATCCTGCGTGAAGCGGATGTTCTGGCCAAGACTGGCCATGGTCGTATCCGTCATGTAGCAGGAGTAGTTCTTCCACTTCTCTTGCGGAATGATCGCAAAAAAGGGCCTGGCCTCGTCGTCCGTGACGGCGATATCGTTGGCCATGGCGGCGCTGAACAAATGGTATAGGTAAAGATTGGTGAAGACGCCGAGCGGCAAGTCGGCATTGGGCAGGATGCGTACCCGTTCCGCCGGCCGCTGATATTGCTCCACTTCCTGTGCCGCCAGCGCCGCGAGGCTTTTCGGAATCACCAGCGCGACGACGAGAAAGACCACGCCAGCGCCGATCAGCCGGTAGGCGCGGCGACGCCAGAACAGCAACGCCAGGGCGGCAGCCAGCGCCACCAGGATGATGGGCATGACGTTGTTGCGCATCAGGCCCGCAAACAGGCCTGAGACGACGAGCGCGGTCAACATGCCCCACGAGGGCAATGCGTTCCTTGGCTGGCGAAACAGATTCAGCACCGCCCAAACAAAGAACAGGATGCCGGTCACGCAAAGCGGATCCTTGCCCAGGTTGGTGAAAAACGTGAAGTACTGCGGGGTGATGGCAAGAACCGTTGCCACGCCCAGATTGGCGGGAAACGATAATCCCCGGTGGCGCAATTCGCGCAGAACCAGCGCCATGCCAAACGCCGCCAGCACTGCCTGGATCGCGATCAACGGCAACGGAGAGCTGCTCATCGACGCGAATGCACGCATCAGATACGTCGTCGGATAGCCCAGCGGCTCAAACAGCTCGCCCCGTCCGGCCGCCTGGGCCCACTGGAGAGAGCCGTCATAGCTGACGTTGCCAGGCAGGAAGGCAATCAGCGTGGCGCCCGACGTGATGAGAAAGGGCAGGGCGCTGAACACAATCTCGATCCGGCGCGGGTGGGGCCGGGGCGTTTCATCGGCACGGGCAGGCCGCGTCATCTGCCAGGTAATGGCGGTGAGCAGGATCAGAATCGCCATGGCGGCAAAGATCCGGGTCGTCACGCCGAAGCGGGGCGCCTCTGCGCTGGCCGCGAAGGACGAGCCCGCGCCGCCAATGACCAACGTGGACAAGGTCTCCTGGTCTGCGCGCAAGGAGATCAGGCGCTGATCGCCCGCGCCGTTGTCCACCGTGGCCGAACCGCCTTTTGCGTGATGCACGAACGTCAGATTGACCGGGGTGTTCCGCGCCACGATTTCCAGGGGGGCGGCCGGCGCCTGCGCGCTCAGAACCGTCGAGTCCGCGCCTCGGATGATTTGCCAGCCGCTTGCGGGGACGGTCAGGATTCCGCGGGATAGGTAGGAATCGAAGTCGTTGCCGTACAGCGCCACGGTGACGCTGCCTTCCTGCGATGTGGCAGGCGAAATCCTGACGCGATATTCCGGCTGCAACGCCCCAAGGTTCAACGACAGGTAGATGAGCGTTGCAGTCAGAATCAGTGCGAGCCAATGCCCCGCGGTGAAATGTTGCCACGCAGAGGGCTTGGTTGCCATGGCGTTTGTTCAGTCCAACGGTTTGCTGCCGGCGCGCGCATTCTGCAGCGCGACGTAACGCGCGAGATTGGTGATGGCCCGATGTTGCGTATTGATGTGGCGCGCGAGCAGGATCAACGCGTTGATGACCGCCACCAGAAGCAGAATGATGAAGAAGTCCAGGCCTCGGCCGATACCGAAGAAATGCGCGATCCGCGACGTGATCTCCGGATTCCAGACGAAGTAGATTCCCACCAGATACCCGAGGCAAAGCAGGATGCAGACCCAGGTCGGCCGGATGAAGGCAAAGCTGTAGACCGCCATGAAAAGAAATACGACGGTCAGCAAAATGCTGAAAATCATTTGGAGACTCTCCCCATCAGCAATTCCATCAGGATGCGGATCGCATTGGAGCTTCGTTGCCCCTTTCTGATGGAATATTCCGTATACACGATGGTTACCGGGTGCTCGATGAAGCGCACCTTGTGCGCCGCGATATGGTCGAGAATCTCTGACGCGTGTGCCATCCGGTTTTGCTTGAACTCGAACTCTTCGCAGAATTTGCGGGTCAGTGCGCGAAAGCCGTTGTGCACGTCGGTCAGGCGAATCCGCGCGGTAAGGCGTGTGTACAGCAAGGCGCTGGTCAGCACGAGCCTGCGTGAAAACGGAATATTGGTCTTGGTGCCCAGAAAGCGGCTGCCCAGCACGGCGTCGACTCCGCTCGCCTTCAGCGCGGCGAGCATGGGCAGGATTTCGCGGGCGTCATGCTGGCCGTCGGCATCAAACGTGATGATGTATTGGGCCTGCTGCCGCAGGGCATACGCGATTCCGGTCTGCAGCGCGGCGCCCTGGCCGAGATTGATGGGATGCGAGAGGACATGCGCGCCCGCGTCCAGGGCCGCCTGCGCTGTCGCATCCGACGAACAGTCGTCACACACGACGACGTTCCTGACGTACGGCAGCACCCCCGCAATCGTGTTGGCAATGACGCTGCCTTCGTTATAGGCCGCGATCACGACCCATACGTTGTCTTCGCAATTTGATGTCATGGTTCACTCCGTCCCCAGGATGATCAGCCCGATTCCGATAACTGCCAGGCCGGCGATAAAACGGGGAGTGAGCGTTTCGCCAAAAAAATACCAGCCGCCCAACGAGGCAACGGCCAGGCTGATGATGGTGAAGGGATAAGCGCGCGAAAGCGGGATGAACGTCAGCAGCCACACCCAGAAAATCAGCAGGACGCCGTAGCTTGCCGCGCCGAGCAGGAATGGCCAATCCGAAGCCAGCGAGAGCAGGCGTGCAAACAGCCCTTGGTGTTCGTTGGGCAATTGGCGCTGCGCGGAAAACTTGAGCAGCAGCTGACCGGTGCCCATGCCCACCGAGAAAAGCGTGACCAGCAGGATGTGAACCGCCTTCACACGGCCTCCCGCTTGCGGAAGACGAGCCGCATCGCGTCAAACAGATTGACCGGCACACCCATGCGGTGCATCCACGCAGGCAGCGTCGGCCGCAGCGAAACATACCGGAGCACCTGGTACACGATCAGGCCAATCGGCACCTTTTTCCAGGGATGGTCCATGTGAACCAGGTCGAGCCCCAGGCGGTCGCACAGCGCCTTCAGGGACTTCGGCGTGAAGAACCACAGGTGTTGAGGAGGCGTCATGAGGCGCCAGTTGCTGCCGGTGGCTTTTGCGACGGCGGAGGAGAAGTCGCCCGTCGTCATGAGCAGCAGTCCGCCCGGCTTGAGGGCGCCGGAAGCCGCTTCAAGCGACGCGACCGGATCGGGCAAATGTTCGATAACGTCCAGCAGGACCACGACGTCGGCATCCGTGAAGCGGGACAAGGCCTCTTTGGATACTTCGCCGTGGTAAACCTTGTCGTGTCCCCGGGCGTTGCAGCTTTCGACAGCCTCTTCACAAAGTTCGACGCCGCCGACCTCATAGGACGACGCCTTCGCCTCGTCGAGAAAATAGCCGTAGGCGCAGCCCAGCTCAATGAGGCGGCCGCTGCCCGCACCCAGCTTTTTCAGCAGCGCGATGTCTTGCCTGAACTGTGCGTGCAACACTTCGCTAGCCTGGACGTAATTTGAATACCCGTCCTCGCGGCCGCCATTGAAATACGAGGAATCGTAATAGGTGGCGGCATCGAATTGGCCGGGTTCAGCCTTGCCTGCGCCGCATCCCCGGCAGCGATAGATGGGTATTCCTGCCTTGTGATAGGCCAATTCGAACGCGGAGCTGGTTTGGCACAGAGGGCACGCAGGCACTGTAGGCATGGGAATAGTCGACTTTTGAGAAAGACAGATGTTCGGGCAATGCTGTCAGTGGCCGCCCCACGCCGGTTGATGCGTCAAGGAGCGCAGCGATTCGCTCGCGGGGGCTTGCGGCGGCCGCAGCCCGCGGAACATCCGTTACAACAAACGCTTTGGCGGAGGCGGTGAGATTCGAACTCACGAACGGTTGCCCGTTGCCGGTTTTCAAGACCGGTGCAATCGACCACTCTGCCACACCTCCCGTCGTCGCCATTCAGGCAAGGCTCCGACATTATCGGCTGGCCTGTCCTGATTTTGCTGACGTTTTGCGGTTTTGCGGCCGCCAGGCAAACATTCTGCCCAGAACGGAAACGCGATATGCCGCAAAGGGCGCAATAATAATCCATTTGCTGCAAAGGAGGCACGCGATGCACGCTGTTGAAATTACCCGCCCCGGTGGCCCCGAAGTCCTCGTCCCCGTGGAACGCCCCACGCCCGAGGCCGGCGCCGGCGAAGTTCTGATCAAAGTGAGCGCTGCGGGCATCAACCGCCCCGATGTGTTCCAGCGCAAGGGCAACTACGCGCCGCCGCGCGGGGCGTCCGACCTGCCGGGCCTGGAAGTGGCCGGTGAAATCGTCGGCGGCGACGTGGCCGGCAGCGGCTTTGCCGTGGGCGACAAGGTTTGCGCCCTGGTGGCGGGTGGCGGCTATGCCGAGTACTGCGTCGCGCCCGTGGCGCAATGCCTGCCCATTCCCAAAGGCTTGTCCGACATCGAGGCCGCCGGCTTGCCGGAAACCTATTTCACCGTGTGGAGCAACGTATTCGACCGCGGCCGCCTGTCCGAAGGCGAGGCGCTGCTGGTCCATGGCGGCGCCAGCGGCATCGGCACCACGGCCATCCAGCTCGCCCGCGCGATGGGGCACAAGGTGTATGCGACGGTCGGCAGCGACGATCGCGCCCGCGCTGTCGAGGCGCTGGGCGCCGACAAGGGCATCAACTACAAGACGCAGGATTTCGTGAAGGAAGTGCTGGACGCCACGGGCGGACGCGGCGTCGACGTGATCCTGGACATGGTGGCCGGCGACTACATCGCCCGCGACATGCAGTGTTTGGCGGACGACGGCCGTATCGTCATCATTGCCCAGCTTGGCGGCTCGCACGCCAATGTGGATACCGCGCAGGTCATGCGCCGCCGCCTGACCATCACCGGCTCCACCCTGCGTCCGCGTCCGGTCGCCTTCAAGGGCGCCATCGCCCGCGCCCTGCGCGAACAGGCCTGGCCCCTGCTGGAAAAAGGGGCCATCAAGCCCATCGTCCACGCCACGTTCCCGCTGGCCGAAGCTTCCAAGGCGCACGCCATGATGGAAGGCGGGGAAAATATCGGCAAAATCATCCTGACAATGTAAGAAACGCGCGGCGTTCGGCGTATCGCCGCGCAACAGGATACAATCTCGGGTTTCGCCTGGAATTTTTTCCAGGCAGGCCCGTGGGCGGTTGCTGCACAAGGACTCTCTTTCAGGGCCCGCAGGTTCACCACCTCACATCCAATCGTCAGACAAATTCGCCATGACTTCAGTCGAAAACCGCGCCCGCCTCGTGCTGGGCAACTGGAAGATGCACGGCAACCTTGCCGAGAACGCCGCGTTGCTGACCGAGCTTCGTGCCGCGGATGCGGCGGGCCACTGCGAAATCGGCATCTGTGTTCCGTTTCCCTACCTGGCGCAGGCCGCTTCGGCGCTGACCGGCAGCAGCGTGTCCTGGGGCGCGCAAGATGTCAGCGCGCACGACAAGGGCGCGTACACGGGTGAAGTCTCCGGTTCGATGCTGAAGGAATTCGGCTGCCGCTGGGCGCTGGCCGGTCACTCCGAGCGCCGCGTGCTGCACGGCGAAACCGACGAGATCGTGGCTGCCAAGGCCCAGGCCGCGCTGGCCGCCGGCCTGACCCCCGTGGTTTGCGTGGGTGAATCCCTTGCCGACCGCGAAGCCGGCAACACGCTGGCGGTGATCGAACGGCAGCTCAAGCCCGTGCTGGCGTTGGGCGCCGATGCCGTTTCCCGCATGGTGCTTGCCTATGAACCCGTCTGGGCCATTGGCACCGGCCGCACGGCCTCGCCCGAGCAGGCCCAGGAAGTCCACGGCGCCATCCGCGCCGCCCTGCGTGCGCTCGGCGCCGCGCAAGTCCAGGTGTTGTACGGCGGCAGCGTCAAAGCCGCCAACGCCTCCAGTTTGTTCGCCATGACTGATATCGACGGAGCCCTGGTCGGCGGCGCGTCGCTCGTGGCCGAAGAGTTTTTGCGAATTGCCGCCATCTAAGTTTCCGTTCCGGAGTCTGTAATGCCCCTGATGCTCAAAATTCTGCTGGCCGTCCAAGTGATCTCGGCGCTGGCTATCATCGTCCTGGTCCTGCTTCAGCAGGGCAAAGGCGCCGACATGGGCTCCGCTTTCGGTAGCGGCTCGTCGGGCAGCCTGTTCGGCGCCACCGGCGCGGCCAACTTCCTGTCGCGCGCCACCAAGTGGGCCGCGGTCGTGTTCTTTGCCTCCACCGCCGGCCTGGCCTATGTCAGCCATAAGGGCACCAGCGGCCCCGCCGTGGATTCCGGCGTGATGCAAAGCTTCCCGGCCGACCGTTCGGTCCCGCAGGCTCCGGGTTCCTCCGTGCCCGCCACGCCGGGTGCATCGTCGGTGCCGGGCGCGTCCTCGGTACCTGCCGCTCCGGCTCCCGCCACCCCCGACGCCTCCGTGCCGGCGGCCCCGGCTGCTCCGGCTGGCGAAACGCCGGCGCAAGCACCTGCCGCTCCGGCAAAGTAAGGCGCAGCAGCAAAAAGGCCGGCGTAAGCCGGCTTTTTTTATGCTTGCCGCATTGAAGCGATCTGCCTGGAATAGCCATGGAAAAGCGATTGATGCCGTCGATGATGGCGCTGCAGTGTTTCGAGGCGGTGGCGCGGCACATGAGCTTCACGCGCGCGGCCGAGGAACTGCACATGACGCAGAGCGCGATCAGCAAGCAGATCGCGCAATTGGAGGCCCTGCTGCGCAACCCGCTGTTCCTGCGCGTGCGCCGCCGGTTGCAGCTGACGCCCGCGGGCGCGCTGTACCAGTCCGAGGTCAAGGCAATCCTGAATCAGGTCGACATGGCGTCGCGCGACATCCAGACCTACGGCAGCGAGACGCAGGTGCTGACCATCGGCACCCAGCCGACCTTCGGGTCGCGCTGGCTGATTCCCCGCCTGCAGCGCTTCATGGCCGCGCATCCGGACATCCAGTTGAAGGTGCGCAGCGAAACCCACCCGTTCGACCTGATGCAGGCCAAGATCGACATTTCGTTCTTCTTCGGCCATGGCGCGCTGCCCGGTGCGCAGTGCGTCGAACTGTTCGAGGCCGATGTCGTACCGGTGTGCTCGCCCGCCATCCTGCACGGCGGCAGGCCTGACAGCCTGGATGCGCTGAGCCGTCAGACGTTGATCCAGTGCGCTTCCCGCCCCGAGGCGTGGCACGACTATTTCTCCCGGCAGCAATTTCAGTCCGACCGCAGCTATCTCGGTCCGCGCTTTGACACCTTCTACATGTGCGTCCGGGCGGCCGAGGGCGGTTGCGGCATCGCGCTCACGCCGCGCCTCTTGGCCGAGGAAGAGCTGCAGGCCGGCAAGCTGGTCATCCCCTGGGACTACGTGCAGCCTAGCGACGGCGCGTATTTCGTGGCGTATTCCGAGCATTCGGCCGAGGTGCCGAAGATCAAGCAATTCGTGGCGTGGGTGCGGGACGAAGCCAGCCAGCCGGAGGGGCGAGGCGCGCCGCGCCCGCTGTCCATGAAAAAACGGACTGATTAAGCCGAATTTTTTCATTTGATCGGAGCCGGGCGGCGTGATGTGATGCGGGCCATCCATTTTCATCGATGTACCGAGCCCGTCATGAGTCAGAACTTCGTCAATCCCGATCAGATCCGCGCCTGGTTTTCGCGCGCCATGTCCGACATGTACAAGCAGGAAGTCCCGCTGTACGACACGCTGCTGGACCTGGTGGCGCAGGTGAACGCCCGAACGATGGCCGAGCAGCCGGAACTGGCCGCGCAACTGGCGCGCACCGGCGAGATCGAGCGCCTGGATATCGAACGCCATGGCGCCATCCGCGTCGGTACGCCGGAAGAACTGGCGAACATGCGCCGCGTGTTCGCCGTGATGGGCATGCTGCCTGTGGGCTACTACGACCTGTCGCCCGCCGGCGTGCCGGTGCATTCGACGGCCTTTCGCGCCACGCACGAAGCGGCGCTGCAGGCCAGCCCGTTCCGCGTCTTCACCTCGCTGCTGCGCCTGGAGCTGATCGGCGACGTGGCCCTGCGCGAGAAGGCCGCCCGCATCCTGGCCGCGCGCCAGATCTTCACGGACCGGGCCCTGGCGCTGGCCGCCCGCTTCGAGGCGCAAGGCGGCCTGAACGAGGCCGACGCCCGGGAATTCGTGGCCGAGGCGCTGCACACGTTCCGCTGGCACAGCGAGTCCACGGTCAGCCTGGACGACTACCGCGAACTGCATGGCCAGCATCGCCTGATCGCCGACGTGGTGGCCTTCAAGGGCCCGCACATCAACCACCTGACCCCGCGCACGCTGGACATCGACGAAGCGCAGGCCGAGATGCCGCGCCGCGGCGTGTCGGCCAAGGCCGTGATCGAAGGCCCGCCGCCGCGCAAGTGCCCGATCCTGCTGCGCCAGACCAGCTTCAAGGCGCTGGAGGAGCCCGTGCGCTTTGCGGGCGCTGACGGCGCCAGCGCGGTCGGCAGCCATACCGCCCGCTTTGGCGAGATCGAGCAGCGCGGCGTGGCGTTGACCCGCAAGGGCCGTGCGCTGTACGACCAGTTGCTGGACCTGGCCCGCAGCCGCATCAGCGGCGCGCCCAACGAGGGCAATGCGGCGGCCTACATGCAGAACCTGCAGGACTGCTTTGCGGCTTTTCCGGACGACTACGCGGCGCTGCATGACCAGGGCCTGGCGTACTTCCGCTATTTCCTGACCGGCAAGCCGGGCACGCCGGAGGCGTCCGAGCTGCCGGCCTTGATCGAGCAAGGTTACATCCAGTTCGAACCGCTGGTGTACGAAGACTTCCTGCCCGTCAGCGCGGCCGGCATCTTCCAGTCGAACCTGGGCGACAAGGCGCAGGCCGAATACGCGCAGAACGCCAGCCAGACGGCGTTTGAAGCCGCGCTGGGCGCGGCGGTGATGGACGAGCTGGCGCTGTACGACGCCACGCAGGCGCGTTCGCTCGCGGCGTGTTTGCAGGCGCTCGGCGTGGAGGCGGGGGCGGCGGTGGCGGCGTGATCGGACTGGATTGCCGCCCTTACACGGATAAAGCGGGACAGCTTTCCCGCATTCAAAAATACGTGATAGAATGCTCGACTTTCCAGCAAGGTTCGCCTTGTTGAAGTGGTCAAGCCGACGTGGTGAAATTGGTAGACACGCTATCTTGAGGGGGTAGTGGCGAAAGCTGTGCGAGTTCGAGTCTCGCCGTCGGCACCAAGAAATTCCTCGCAATAAACCCGCATCTCTCTACAGAGGGTGCGGGTTTTTTGTTGGCTGGTCCAAAGAAGATCGGTGGAAATCGGGTAGCTAGCGCCCGGATCAGGCTGGAAAACAGATTTCCAGATACTGGAACAAAGCGCCCCGCAAGGCCCAGCCCCCCTGAAAACCGCGACAATTCAGGGGAAACCCCATCCGGCCGCGCGCCGGCGCTCGCTTGTGCCGCGGCTGCCCGGCGAATAACATGTCGCCAGCTAACTATCAAGCCAACATCGCAATCCGTCGCTCGCGCCCCAGGATCGCGCCAACTTTTTCAATGTTTTCCCGCACCTTCGAATCTCCGAGCCGACATCGGCATGACCGACCGCATCCTCATGCCGGAGCTTTCCGGCATTGGGCGAGGCCGCGTCCGTGCTGAACGCTTCGGTCCGGCCAAAGATAGCCAACAAGAGGACGACCCCGTGGAATGGCCTGCAAGTCATTCCCCGGCTGGCACTCGCTCCTGCGGAATCGGCCAGCCCGTTCGAGGTTCTGGATTTGAAGCCGCTGTCCATTGCCGCGGCGGGCAGCGAGCGCGACGTGTATCTGCATCCGGCAGACAGCTCCCTGCTGATCAAGATCGTCAATGGCGTGCGCCGCAGCCAGGCCAACCGTAAACGCCCCTGGTACAAGCGTTTCCGGCGTGACGCCTCGCATCGCGTGTTCATCATGGAAGCCGTCGAATACATCGCCACCACGGCCCAGCAGGGTGCGCATGGCGGCAATGTGCTGATGGCGCGCATCTTCGGCCTGGTGTTGACCTCGAAGGGCTTGGGCCAGGTGGTGGAACGCATTGTCGATGCGCATGGCAACCTGGCGCCGACGCTCAAGGAAGTGGTTGCACGTCAGGGGTTTTCGCCCGAACTGCGCTATCGCCTGCACGAATTCATCATGGCGCTGGTCGACGCGCATGTGGTGTTCAACGACGTCAGCGCCAGCAACATCGTCGTGGGCTTCAATGCCGAAGGGCGCGAAGGTCTTTATCTGGTGGACGGATACGGCTCCAAGCAGCTCATTCCGGTGTATTCCTGGAGCAAGGCGCTGAACGGCCGGCGCATCCTGCGCCGGTACGACACGATGGCCAAGAAGCTCTTGGCCGCGAGCGAACGCCGGCACTAGGCGTGCATTTCGCCGATGGGGCGTCCCCGCCTATTCATGGCGGATAAGCGTCACTCGCATTTACCTCCGATGTTCTCGATTTTTGCGCTGTCTATTCGACCGGGCAGGAAGCGAGAATCTCGGGCGCGAGTTTCTGAATATCACTTCCTGATAGCGCCGGCAGCGCCTCCTCCTTGATATTGCTTTTGATGACTTTCAGCGCACAGGAGCAATAACTGCTGTTTCCGCTGCTCGCCGCAACACAGTTCTTTTCGAAATTGCGATCAAAGTCAGATTGCCGCGAGCAGCTAGTTAACATCACAAGCGTCAGAAACATAAAAATACATTGGCGCAAATTTTTGTGACGCATTGTTAGACTTATCCCTATAATTTCAAATTGTCCCGAATTAAACCACGGGGCCGTCCATGCCCGCGTGACGGAGATTGAGGGCTGTTCGTTCAGATTCTGGGCGATAAGAAGCAGAAACGTAACAAAACATGCTAGGCGTAAAATTACGTAGCGAAAACGTCGACCAGTTTGATGTCTTAGGCGAACGAGGGCAGGCCATACACCTTGTCGCCAGCCAAATCCTGACTGTATTGAAAGGCAAGCGGCCCGATCTGCTTGCCAATTTCGCCGTGCCGCAGCCCAGTGAAAACGGCACTCGCATCGATTGGTACGCGCCGGGTCCAGGAACCGTGGTTGCGTGGAACGCGGCGACTGAAACAGAGCAGTCGCGCGCATTGACCAGACTTGAATCGGTACGGGCTGGCGTGGCGCAGTTGCGGGAATCCGTCCAAGCGAAGGGCACCGGCAACGATGCCGCCTTGTTGGGCCAGTTGCTGAAATGGATCCTGCACCATCCTGACAACAGCTTTGTGTACCTCGTGGACGGCCAGCCGGTCATCACGTTCTGGGGTTTTGTGCACAGTGGCGCGGATCGATCCCTGGACCCTCTGCACGCCCTGCGGCCGAGCGCATTCGCGGAATCGGTCCCGCAGGCGCCTCTCGCAAGCACAGCGACCCAACCACCCTTGTCCTCGCCCGCGCTGCCTCAGCTAGTCGCGACCGCGCCTTGGTGGAAACGGTGGTGGATGTGGCTGCTCTTGCTCCTTGCCTTGCTGGCCTTGTTGTTTGGTTTGCGGGCGTGCATGCCAGGCCTCGCGCCCAGCGTGTCCTTGCCGGTCGATACCGCGCGAGCTCCGGCGCCGCGGGACGTGGCGCGGCCGCACGCCCTTCCGGAGCTGACGCCGCCGTCTGGGGTCTCACATTGGAGCGCGCCGGTGGCGAACGGCGGTGGCGCCAGCAGTGGCTTGCCCGCTACTGCGGGCAGTTCGCTGCCGGGAGGGACACCGCCGGCACCCGCCATGGGTACCCCTGGCGGGGCTGCGCCTGCCGTTGCCGGTGCAGACCGCGGCGCGCCAGCGACGCCGCCTTCAGCCGCGCCAGCCGCGCCGCCTTCCGTCGCGGACGCCGCCAGTGTGCCTTCTACGCCGCCAGTCCCGGAGGCCTCCGCCAGCCCGAGCGACGCCGCGCCGTCGGAAAACAAGGACGCCCTGCAGATTCCGGCTGACGCGGGAGAAGGGAATGCCGATTTCCTGAACGGCAATTGGCGCGCCGGCGCGGGTATTCAGGACCGCGACACCGGCCAGCCGCTGCGTCTGCACTACCAGTTCAAGAACGGGGAAGGGAACGTCACTCTCAATCGTCACAACGGAGTGCAGTGTTCTGCGCCGGTCAGCGCCGCCTTGAGCAAGGGCTCGTTGATGATCAGCAACAGCGTCGCGGCGCAGTGCAGCGATGGAGGCACCTACGAAATGCCCCAGATCCAGTGCCAGCCCGGCGCGTCGAGTATCGCGTCGTGCGCCGGCAATTATGGGGATACCCGATTCCCCATCTCCATGCGTCGCGCCCAACCCTAATCGTTAAGAGAATCTGCCATGTTGCCCCCAGTTGATACCTACGACGCCGACAAAGACAACGTTGAGCTTTTCGGAAACACGGGCGTCCAGTTCCTGGACCTGGCTTGCGCGCTGCCTGAACTCAAGCGGGAGCCGGAGGGTGAGTTCTGCATGCATCCCTCTGGCAGGATGCCCATCCGGCTTTACGTGCCGGACGACGGCAAGCCCGGCTATGAAGACAGGCCGGGCAACTTCTTCGAGACGAGGGCCGTCTTTTCCCTGCCGCTGCAGGAAAGCCTGGAGCTGTTCGACGGCTACTGGTTGCCTGCCCCCTTCTTTCGCTACAAATCCGACAGCCAGTTCGACCGGGGTCCGAAAAACTGGGCGCGCCTGCGCATCGTCAAGCTCGCTGAAGCTGACGCTAATGGCAATACGCACCGTTTGACCCTGGCCTTCGACACGCGCACGCGCGGGCGCGACGACGCTCGCGATTACATCGAGCCCTACGACGAAGACATGGAGACGGGCGCGTTGTTTCGCCTTGCCTTCAATCTCCACGAAATGCAGTGGTTCCTTGACGAACAGGAATGGGTCGTCAAGTGGCTTGAAAGTATCTTTCGCGAGCGCCGGGACGACCTCGAAAACCGGGAAATTGAAAAGGCGCTCGCCAAGAAGGAGCACATTGCCCACTACTTGAACCTGCTCAGCCTGATGCGCGAGGCAGCGCCCACCACGCGCTCCAACAAGGAGCTGAAGGATAAAGTCAGGATCAAGCTGCCGCGCATCAAGGTGCTGAACATGCTTGCGCCCGGCAGCAATGGCCGCAAGGTGATCCGGGGTGGAAGCGTGCCGGTAGACCTGGTGCTGGACGTGGGCAACTCGCGCACTTGCGGCATCCTGATCGAGGAGCACAAGCAAAACGACAACGGTTTGAACGACTACAGCTTCCTGACCTTGCGCGACATGACAAGGCCGGAGCATGTTTACCATCATCCGTTCGAGTCGCGCGTTGAATTCGCGCCGGTCAGCTTCGGCAAGGATGACCTTTCTCTGCAAGGCGGACGCGACGACGCGTTTGTCTGGGTCTCGATGGCGCGGGTCGGCACCGAAGCGACGAACCTGGCCGCGCGCAAGGAAGGCACGGAAGGGTCCACCGGACTGTCCAGCCCCAAGCGTTACCTCTGGGATGCCGAGGATGCCTACGAGACTGGCTGGCGGCCCAATGCTTCAACGATCAAGGGCGAAGCGCCTGAATGGGCGACGCTCGGGCCTTTGAAGAACCTGATCGACGAGAAGGGCATTCCTTTGTATGGACCGTGCCCGCTTTACGAAGGCGAGGAAACTTCAGGCTTTCCCGCGTTTGAGGCGCATTACACGCGCAGTGCGTTGATGGGCTTCATGTTGAACGAAGTGTTCGCGCAGGCGGTGTCGCAGATCAATAGCTGGTTGTATCGTTCGCGCAAGAAAGATCGGACCCTGCCTCGCTTCCTGCGTGCCATCATCCTGACCGTTCCCCCCAGCATGCCGCAGGTGGAGCGTGGCATCTTCAAGCAGCACGCGCAACGCGCACTCAGCCTGCTCTGGAAGAGCATGGGCTGGCACACCGGCGATGGCGACCCCGTCGAGGACAGCGAGGATGAGAAGCACGACCTGTTCGTCATTCCCTTGCCCAAGATCGTCATCAAGTGGGACGAAGCGACCTGCGGTCAATTGGTTTACCTGTACACGGAGGTCGTCACCAACTTCAACGGCTATGCCGAGGAGTTCTTCGATGCGATCGCGCGGCGCGAGAAGCCGGATCGTGAATGCATCACCGTGGCCTCCCTGGATATCGGCGGCGGCACGACCGACCTTGTCATCACCGACTACAAGCTGGACCGCGGCGCGCGGCAATCGGCCAACAGCTTCGTCCCGATCACCCCCACGCAGCGCTTTCGCGATGGCTTCAAGGTGGCGGGAGACGACATCGTCCTGGAGGTCATCCGCAAGTACGTGCTTCCCCAGCTGGAAGCCGCGCTCAAGGAGGCAGGCGCCCGGGAAACGGCGAGCCTTATGGAAATCCTGTGCGGAAGCACGGGCGATGACGAACGTCAGCGCCTTCTGCGCCAGCAGCTCACGTTGCAGTGCCTCTATCCCTTGGCGCTCGTACTGCTCAAGGAGTACGAAGGCTATGACCCGGAGAAGCCAGCAGAGCGCAAGGAACAGACCATCGGCGAGTGGCTGCACGATAAGCAGCCGCTTAGTAGCGCGGTGCGGGGATTCGTGGGCAAGGCACTCAATGAAGCCGCCGGGCAGCCGGTCGAGTTTGACCTGGAGGGCGTGGTCCTGACGTGCGACCCGCTCAAGATGCACTTTGACTTCCTGACCGACAACCTCGATATCTGCAATACCTTGCGGAACCTTTGCGAGATCGTCAATTACTTCGAGTGCGACGTGTTGTTGCTGACCGGCAGGCCGTCTGTCCTGCCGGGCGTGCAGGCCGTGATCCGCAAGGCCGTGCCGTTGCCGCCGGGGCGGCTGGTTTCCATGCACAACTACCGCACTGGCGACTGGTTCCCATTCCGCAAGGCCGGACGCATCGACGATCCCAAGACCACGGCATCGGTAGGCGCCATGGTGATCTGGCTGTGCGAGAACAATCGCATTCCGACCTTCAAGATCAATACCGGCACGCTGCGACCGAAACCCCTGATCCGCCATTTCGGCGAGATCGGCAACGACAACATGCTCAAGCACGGCAACGTGCTGTTTGCCGACATCCATACGCGGCAGTCCGATGACGGCAAGACGTCCATGGACCAGAGCATCGAGTTGCCCCTGGGGCCGGACGGCGACGTCATTCCGTTCAAGATGGAAAACACTGCGCGGCTGGGCTACCGGCAGCTCAAGGCGGAACGTTGGCCGGCGACGCCGATGTATGTCCTGGGCTTCGACCGGGAGTGGGAGCAGGAATACAAGCGCATGCAGGAAGCCAATCCGAACAGGACCCATGCCTCGGGCCGCGTGTATTTCAAGGTCGCCAAGCCCACCGAGCAGGAGCGCAAGGCGGGCTTGATCAGCGATCGGCTGCTGGTCGCCAAGACCGCACCCCTGACGGACGACGCGCGAGGCAAGCCGGAGGTGAGGCTGCAACTGAACACGCAGCTCCGGATCGGGAAGGCGAATTTCTACTGGCTGGATAGCGGTAGCGTGAAAGGTTGATTCAGGATTGATTGCGACATGAGCGAATCTCAGGAAAAAATTGCGAACCAATGGCGTGCGATTCATCGCGGCGCGGGCCGTGCAATTGCATGGATAGACGCCGTGCGCGGCAACTCCAAGCGGCTCGACGACAAGGCCGATGCCTTGATCCACGGGTTGCGCCGGACCAGCAACAAGGCGCGCAGCCTCGAGCGTGCGGCGGGTCACCCCATGGCCATCGGGTTCTTCGGCTTGTCCCAGGCTGGAAAGTCGTATCTGATTTCCACCCTGGCGGCGAGCGAAGACGGCCGCCTGGAAACGGAGTACGGCGGTCAACGCGTCGACTTCTTGACGTCGGTGAATCCTTCCGGCGGCGGTAGCGAGGCGACTGGACTGGTGACCAGGTTCACGCGGACCAAACCTGCCATCCAAGATGCTGCCTATCCCATCGAAGTGCGCCTGTTCCGGGAAATCGATCTCGCCAAAATACTGGCGAACGCATGGTTCAAGGACTTCGACCAAGGAAAGGTCGAATACAAGATCAACGGCAATGGCATCAAGTCGATCCTTGAGCGGTTTGCCGAGCGGGTGTCGCATGAGCCTCAGCCCGGCGTAAGCGCTGACGACGTCGTGTCCCTGTGGGACTATGTGTCCGAATCGTTCGGTAACCACGTCCAAGCGCTGGAAGGCGACCTTAAAAGCGGATACTGGCCGCAGGCGGTCGCCCTGGCGCCTCGGCTGTCTCCCGCCGACCGCGCGGAGTTCTTCTCGCTGTTGTGGGGCGAGGAAAGGGAGCTGACGAAGGTTTACGCGCAAATGGCCGAAAGCCTACGCGCCATCGGCAATGCCGACGTCGCGCATATCCCGCTCGACGCCGTGCAGGATCACAGCGACGGCCCACCCAGCATCATGAACGTCACGATGCTGGACCAGATCGGCGGCGGTGACGGCGCAACAATCAAAGTGCGCGCGGTGAAGGGGGGAGCATTGGGCGAGCCGGTCAGCATCCGGCGCTCGAATCTTGCTGCCCTGACGACGGAGCTGGTTTTTCCGCTGGTGAACCCGCCGCGGGAACGCAGCCTGGAAACGGTCGACCTGCTGGATTTCCCCGGTTACCGGGGCCGATACGACAAGGCCCGTTTGAGCGAAATTCCGAACAACCCGGTAGGCGAGCTGCTGCGTCGTGGCAAGGTGGCCTACCTGTTCGAGCTGTACACCGAAAATCAGGAAATGAACGGCCTGGTGCTGTGCACGCCGGCGCACAAGCAGCCCGAAACGAGCGCGGTAGTGCCCGTGCTCGATCGGTGGGTCAGGCGAACGCAAGGCGATTCGGGCCGTGATCGCGCCGAAACGTCTGGCTTGTTGTGGGCCGTGACCATGTTCAACGCGCGCGTCACGGACATGCTGCAGAAGGAAGACAAGTGGCACCAGGAGTGGAAGGGCTTGAACGACATTGCGTTCAAGATTTATGAAAGCCTCGACTTCATGCGTGACTGGAAAGGCGGAAAGCCGTTCAGCAACACGTTCCTCGTGCGCACGCCTTCCTACTCGGACTTCACGACCAAGGACGGCCACAGGGAAGTCGGCGTGTCTCCTGAGAAGCGGGATGCACTGAGCCGGATGCGAGAGAGCTTCGTCAGCGCCGATGTGCTGCGCAGCCGGTTCCCGCAGGCTGGCGAGGCGTGGGACGCCATGATGCAGCTTGACGACGGCGGTATGGGACGCCTGGCCGGCGCCATCGCGCAGATCAGCGACATCGGCTTCAAGCTCGATCGGCTGCGTTCCCAGGTCGAGGACGCACACCACACGATCGCCGATGTTGGCGTGGGCCTGTTTTACCGTGAAGGCAGCGATGTCGAAGCGGCACGAAAGAAGAAGCGGGAACTGGCTGACAAGGTCGCGCCCGTGTTGCGTGGCATCGCCGAGAACTCCAAGGCCTATTTCATCCTGTCGGAGTTGATGCACGCCCTGGAGATTCCGAGCGAAGCACTCCGCAATCTGTATCTGAACGGCGCCGACGTGCCGCAGGTGCGGCGGATAGAGGCCGAGGTGAAAGCGGCGCCCGCGAGCGCTGGAGACGATCTGTTTGCCAGCCTGCTGGACAGCGGCAGTGGCGGCGGAGACGACGCGCCTGCCATCGCCGCTGCGGATGTGCCCGTTGATACCTACGAACACTGGTTCGCCGATTCGGCGTTCAAGCTGTGGCTCAATCACTTGAGCGAGATTCCCGCCCGTACGCGCCAGCACGCGATGCTCAAGAACATTCCGCAGGATGTTCTGGAAATTGTCGTGGAAGAGCTGCGCAACGCCGCCTATCGGGACAATGCCAATGGCCACAACCTGCCCAAGCAGATGCTGCTTAGCCTGCTCGCGCGCTCGGACAGCGCCTCCAAGCGCGATCAGATGGTCATGAGCCAGGTGCTGCGCGTGCAAATGGTGCTGCGCGACTTCATTGCGTGGCTGGGTTACCCCGGCATGAACGACGACGACAAGCCTGCCAGCGCATCGGTGGCCAACGGCAAGGTCTTTGCAAAGACCACATCGCTTGACGCCGCCACCGGCCTGCCCGACCTGCCCGAGAAGAACGAAATGGGCAAGGGGCGCGAGTTTTTGAAGGACTGGGTTGCTTGCCTGACGGACATGATCGTCAAGAACGCAGGCTACACGGCCGGGCAGGAAATCAGCGATGAGCAGAACGAGGCGCTGGGCGCCATCATTGCGGACATCAGGAAAGGTTGATTTATGGCTGTATTTATATCTTTGAGTCCGCTGCCGAGCCGGCGCGCGGGTTACGCCGAACTCCAGATCGAAGGGTGGAGCGGCGACGCCGTCGAAGTCGAGCTGAGCATCCGGCGCAACTCCTCGCCGGCGCACCTGGATGCGCAAGGGACGTGGGGCGGCGAACAACAGTGGCTGCGCTTTGGCCATGGCCAGGCGCGAGACGGCCGGCTGGTCATCGAGATTGGTCCTTCGATCGTGGACGCGATGCTTGAGGCCAAGCGCAATTCCCAGTTCCTGATCGAAACGCGCAAGCCGGACGGTAGCGTGGCGCGCTATCCGGTTCGTCCCGTTCCAAATGATGTAACGCCGTCGACCGCGGCGGGCGAAGCGCCTGCGCAGGCCGAAGTCGTCAATGTCGCGGCCGCCCCGCAGCCTACGCCGTCCGAGCCGGCCGTCCTGCCGCCAGCGGTCGAACCCGCCGAACCGGCGGGCCAGCCTGAACCTGCGCCGCCCGAAGCGCGTAAGTCCAAGCCGGTGCTTGCCATCGTCGCTGCCGTGCTGGTGCTTTTGATTGCGGCCGGTCTGGCCGCCTGGTTCTTCCTCAAGAAGGGCGACGCGCCCGAGCCAGCGCCGAAGGCGGACGTTCCGGTGGCCGCGCCGGCGGCTTCTGCAGCCGCTTGCTCGAAGGACAGTATGGGCACCGCTGCCGAAATGGTCTTCGTGCAGGACTGCGTGCGGGACGTCAAGGATTCCGCAGCGATGTTGTCGATCATCCAGGCCGCGCGAGACGCAGGCAAGTGCTCGATCGCACAGCGGCTTTACGCCAACCGCGCGCAAGCAGGTGATGCGCAGATCGCCCTGGCCTATGCACAGGAATACGACCCCGCGACCTACAAGGACAACGCCTGCTTCAAGGCAGATGCCGCGACCGCTACGTACTGGTACCAAGCGGTGCTGGAGAAGGACAAGGGTAATGCGGTAGCGCAGGCGCGCCTGAAGGAGCTGCCGAAATGAGGAAGATCGTTGCGGCAATCGGTCTGGTTGGCATGTCCTTCGCGGTCCACGCCGCGGCGCCCCTGTTGCAGGAAGGCAAGAAGACGCTTTACCAGCGCGTGCTGACCACGCCGGGCTGCCAGTTGCATGAGACCCCGCAAGGAAAGCCGGGCGCGATCCAGGCCACCTTCAGCCGCTTCTATGTCTACGCGAATCAGGAGGCTGGCGGCAAGCACTGGGTGCAGGTTGGGCCAGATTCATTCGGCAAGACGCTGGGTTGGCTTGACCGGGCCTGCACGGTGGACTGGAAAATGCAGATGTCGCTGGCTTTCACCAACCCAGCCGGCCGGGACCGTACCTTGTTCTTCAATGACCGTTCGGCGCTCGATTCGGTGCTCAATGCGATCGATCCTGTGGAGAAGATCGCGCCCGCGCGCCAGCAGCTCAAGACGTCGGGTAAGGCCCCGGGCGTCGTGGCGCAGGAGCCCGAGCTGTTCGTCGATATGGCCAAGAACTTCTACCTGCTGCCCATCCTCAGCGGCGAAGAGGTGATGACGGAACAAAGCATGCGCGTGCGCGTGCTCAACGTGGCGTCTGTCAGTGCGGCGGATCCCGTGAATGCGGCATCGGGCAGCCAAGACCAATCGACCGAGCAGGAACGCACCAAGCAGATCAAGGAATTCAGTTCGGCGGTCGTCTTCGTCATCGATTCCACCATTTCGATGGATCCTTACATCGAGCGCACGCGCGAGGCCGTTCGCAAGGTCTACGCAAAGGTCGAGGCGGAGAAGCTGGGCGACAAGGTCAAGTTCGGCCTCGTGGCATTCCGCTCCAGCACCAAGGCCGTGCCGGGTCTGGAATACGTAAGCAAGATCTACGCGGACCCGAACAAGATCAAGGACGGGGCGGACTTCATGGCCAAGGTGGCCGAACTGAAGCAGGCCAAGGTGTCCAGCAGCCTGTTCGATGAGGATTCGTACGCAGGTGTCATGGACGCCATCAACAGCATCGACTGGCGTCCGTACGGCGCGCGATATGTCGTGCTGATCACCGATGCCGGCGCTATCGATGGTGGCGACAAATTGTCCTCAACGGGCATGAGCGCGAGCCAAGTCCGGTTGGAGGCTGCCAAGCCTGGCGTTGCGATCTACACGTTGCACCTGAAGACGCCCTCCGGTTCCAAGAACCATGCCGCTGCCGAGGCGCAGTATCGCAACCTCTCGACATACGGCGGCAGCAACTTGTCCCTGTACTACCCGGTGAATGCCGGCGACGTGAACGAGTTCGGCAAGAAGGTGGATGCCTTGTCGGAAGCGATTACCCAGCAGGTGAAGTCGGCCTATCAGGGCGAGGATGCGGTGGGCAGCGCCGCCAACGCCACGGACCCGGGCAAGAAGCCCGCCAATGCCGACGACAAGATGCTCCAGGATGCCGAGCTCATTGGCAATGCGATGAAACTTGCCTACCTGGGCGAACGCATCGGCGCCAAGGCCCCGCCGGTGTTCGAGGCATGGATCAGCGATCGCGACCTGATCAAGCAGACCGTACCCACCACCGATGTGCGTGTGCTGCTGACGAAGGGGCAGCTAAGCGATCTGAACGACATCATGAAGAAGATCGTCGACGCGGCTAATCAAGGCTTGATTTCGCCGACCGACATGTTCAACCAATTGCGCAAGGTCGCGGCCACGATGGGCGCAGATCCCAATCAATTGCAGAAGTCCGACAAGAAGCTGGCGGAAATGGGATTCATGGCCGAATACCTGGAGGGACTGCCCTATCAGAGCGAGGTCCTGAACCTGGACGAGGCGACCTGGAAGAGCTGGGACGGCTTGGCGCAGGAAAAGTTCATCCGCAATCTGTCCACAAAGCTGCGGCATTACCAGGTCTACAACGCCGATGTCGATCGCTGGGTATCGCTTGCGCCAAACAGCGATCCCCGAGATTTCGTCTACCCCGTGCCTCTGGAAATGATGCCCTGAGTGGTTGGATGATGCTGGCTATTGATGACTTGCGGTTGCGGCGAGGGCAGGGCGATTCCACCTACGAGGTTCGGCTTCCGCGGTTACGCCTCGCGCGCGGCGAGGTGATGGCGGTCGTGGGAGGCAGCGGATGCGGAAAGAGCACGCTGCTGGAAGGTATCGGCCTGCTGTTGTCACCCGTGCATATTCAGACCTACACGCTTGGCGACCAGCGCGGCGTGGCCGCGTTGATGATGCGCGATGACGAGTCCGCGCTGGCGGCCGTGCGGGCGTCCAGGATCGGCTTCGTGCTGCAGACCGGCGGGCTGCTGCCTTACCTGACGGTGCTGGAAAACATCGTTCTGCCACGCCAGCTTCTTGGCCTGCCCGCACACAGCGCGCGCGTCCGTCATGCAATCGAAGTGCTCGCACTTGATGGCCTGCTTGATAAGCGGCCTTCCCAATTGTCCATCGGCGAGCGGCAGCGCGTTGCGGTGGTGCGGGCACTTTCGCACGACCCGGATGTGCTGTTGGCCGATGAGCCGACGTCTGCGTTGGATCCCGATAACGCCCGCAAGCTCTTTCAGCTTTTCCTCGACCTGGCGCGCGACGAAAGCATGGCTACGCTGGTCGTCTCGCACGATTGGGATCTGGTCCGCCAGTTTGGGCTGCCTTGCCTGACGGCGGAGTTGGAGCCAGGCATGAGCGTGTTCGGTCTGCGCGAGGCATCTTGATGCGCACCTGGCAGATATCTCGGCTGGCAATCAGGGACCTGTGGCACGACCGGTTGGTGTCGCTCTGCATGATCGCGACGCTCGTGGCGGTGATCGCGCCACTGCTGCTCCTCTTCGGGCTGAAGCATGGGGTTGTGAGCACCATGCAGGACGAGTTGATGCGTGACCCGCGCAACCTGGAAATCCGGATGCTCACCAGCGGCAGCCATGACCAGGCCTGGATTGACGAACTGGCAGGCCAGCCCGGCGTCGGCTTCACGGTGGGCATGACGCGTTCCCTGAATACACAAGCGGACTTCATCCGTAGCGCCACGAACTTCCTGGAGAACGTGGAAGTCCTGCCCACGGCCCCCGGCGATCCGCTGATGAGCGGTGTGGACGTTCGCGCCTTGCCACCGTTTGGCGTGATATTCAGCGCACAGGCCGCGCAGCGCTTGAAAGCCGCTTCAGGAGATGTACTGCGCATGCAGATCGCGCGCCGCCTGAATGGCGTGGATCAGCGCGCCGTGGTCGAACTCACCGTCCTGGCCGTGCTGCCAGGTCCCGCCTACGAACGCGCCGCCGCATTCGTGCAACCCGCCCTGTTGCGAGACATGGAGTGGTACCGGGACGGTTACGCCGTCGCCGCCTTGGGGGCGGCGGACGGCAATGACGTGGATGCCGCGAAGGTGCGCTTCGCACGTGCTCGCGTGTATGCGAAGGATCTGGACGCCGTGGAAGGCCTGGAGAAGCGCTTGAATGACCGCCGCATCGAAACCAGCAGCCGCCTGGCCGACATACGCAACGTCAAAGCCATCAACCACCTTCTGACGACCGTGTTCGGTGTGATTTCCATCACCGCGGTGGCAGGGTGCGTGGCGGCCTTGGTGGGGGCTTTCCTCGCCAGTGTCCGGCGCAAGCGGCGCGACATCTCGACGCTGCGCCTGTTGGGACTGCGTAGCCGGGACGTCGCCGTTCTGCTTGCGATGCAGGCAATCGCTCTGACCGTCGTGGCGATGGGCGCAGGTCTCGCCATTTACTTCGCGGGCAGCGCGGTATTCAACAACATGTTGGGCGGCGTCCGAGAGGCGGGTCAGTTCGCCTGCCGGATCACGCCGCTGCATGGCGGCATGGCGTTCATGCTTGCCCTTGGTGTAGCGCTGCTGGCGTCGATGATCGGCGCGGCGAACGCCAAACGAATTCAACCCGCGGAGAGTTTGCGTGAAATCTGAACTGCTGGGCCGATGCGCCGTACTTGCCCTGTTAGCGTTGTCCTCAAGCCAGGCGGCGGTCGCCGCGGATGCGGCAGCGCCGACCGCGAAGTGGGATGCGCGTTTCTATAACCCCAAGCCTGATGGCGGCGACATCGAGTTGCCGCTACCCTGCAATGGCGCCATCGTCTTCCGGAAAATCGTCGTGCCGGTGGGTGGACCGCTGGCCGACCTTCCCATTCAGGTGGGACAGGAGGGGGGCGCCTACTCTTTTATTGAGAAGAGCAGGCCGGCGTACATCGCAGGCGGATTTACCGAAACCTCGGCGGACAAGAAGTCCCGATCCAGCTATTACCTGATGGCAAAGTATGAGCTGACCACCAGCCAGTACCTTGCTCTGGCTACGCTCGCCAACGGCGATTCGGCCAAGTGCCCGGATCCGCAGGCCGGCGATGGCCGGTTCCCCATCACCGGGGCGAACTGGTTCGACGCGATGCGGACGGCCCATCTGTACAACATCTGGCTGCGGCAGCATGCCAAGGGTTTGCTGCCCCAGGAAGACAAGATCTCAGGATTCGTGCGCCTGCCCACCGAGGTCGAATGGGAGTTTGCAGCGCGGGGTGGCATCAACGTCAATGCCGCGGAGTTCGCGGAGGCGCGCTATCCGATGCCCGACGGAAAGATCACTGACTATGAATGGTTCGGCGGCACGCAGTCGTCGAACAGCAAGATCAACCGTATCGGCGTGCTTCGTCCGAACCCGCTGGGCCTGCACGACATGCTGGGCAACGTGTCGGAGATGACGCTCGATGCATTCCGGCTGAACAAGTTCGATCGCCAGAACGGCTCGGCCGGCAGCTTTGTCATCCGCGGTTCCGACTTCATGCAGCCGGAATCCGAGCTTCGTGCCGCGCTGCGGCGCGAAGGGAATCTCTACGACGAGGACGGCGAGATCAAGGACAAGACGGTAGGTCTGCGATGGGTGATCGCATCGCGCGAGATGACGAGCGCCAACCACGTCAAGGCGCTGGAAGAAAGCTACAGCAAGCTTGGAGACGGCCAAGTTTCATCGGACGCGTCCAAGAAGGGAGCGTCAGCGGTCAAGGAATTGAACACGCTGGCAGGCACGGTCACGGATAAGAAACTGAAGGACCAACTGGCCGGCCTGGAGGGCAAGCTGCGCGCGAGCAACCAGCAGCAGGAAGAGGCGCGCGACCAGGCCATACGCGCCAGTCTGAACCTCGGCGCATTCCTGTGCACGAAGCTCAAGGATGACGGCGAGCATCGCAATCTGCTGCGCAGTGTCTACAAGTCCAACTGCGAGGACGGAAATACCGACGCCACCTGCGAGCGCCGCAAGCAGCTGCTTACCAGCCACGAGCGCCGGGTGGAGGGCGTCACGCAGTACTACGCCAGCAGCCTTGTCGACGCGGCCACCCTGTACGGCGGGGACAACCTGACCAAGCAGGTGCCGGTCCTGGACAAGATGTTCGAGCAGAACAAGCAGCTCAACGGGCTGCGCCCCTACCTGACGACCTATTGGTCGCAACAGAAGGCATACCTGAGCAACAAGAAGATCGACCGCTCGGCGTGGCTGGATTCGTGCATGGCAGTCAACAAATAACAATCAAGGAGTTCTCATGGCTTTATTTGCAAAGAAGTGGAATCGCATTCCGGTCGTTCTGATGATGGTCTGCTCTTTGGGGATCAGCGGGTGCGCCAGCACGGGCAGCTCCCTGCTCAACAATGGCGTAAAGCCCGATCCGCGTCTGACGCAGGGCAGTGATGCCAAGTTCTTCAGCCAGTCGGGCCTGGAGGCCTGCATGTTGGGCGCGGCGGCCGGGGCGGCCGTCGGACTGCTGGCGGGCGGCAAAAATAAAGCAGCGGGTGCGGTCGTGGGTGCCGTGGCGGCTTGTGGCGTGGCATTGGGTGCCAACTACTACCTGGATGTTCGCCGCAGTCAGTACAAGAACACCTCGGATCAGCTCAAGGCGATGGGCGACGACATCAAGACTGATACGCAGAAGGTCCAGGATCGAAGCAACTCCATCGTGGCCGTGATGGCCGACGACAAGAAAAAGCTCGCCCAACTGCAATCCGAGATTGCAACGAAGTCCGCCGACCAAGGCGCCGCTCGTAAGGAGCTCGCGCAGATCGACGCCAACATTGGGGTCATCAAGAGCGACATCGATCGAATGAAGGGTGTCGCGGAACAGTATCGCCAGGCGGGCGTGCAAACTGGCGGCAGCGCGAAGGACACCAAGGAAATGCAAAAGGAATTGGCCGTGCTCGAGAGCAAGATTGCGAAGCTCAACAAAGAAGCGGACAGCTACTTCGCATTGCGCGGCGCCATCGATCTTGGGGAGGCAAAGGCATGAAGCGCTTGACGACGCGGATTGCGCGGGCTGCTCCGATCCTGGCGCTGGTCGTTCTGGCCGGTTGCGCCACGACGGCAGCTGATTGCGATCCTTCGAACACGAATGCCGGCTTCATCACAAAGATGAATTGCGACGTGGGCGGAGGCTATGGCAAACACGTGGCCCAGCGTGAAGACGACGTGCGGGCGGCTCAAGCCGAGAATGCGCAAGCCAAACAGGTGTTAGCCGATCTGGAGGCGCAACGGGCGTCAATCGGAAAGTCATTGGCCGAAAAGACCAAGGCGCGTAATGCGCTGTCTGCATCGGTCAAGAAGCTGCTTGACCAGGCAAGGGCAAAGTCGAAAGACAGCGAGGAGCTCAAGCGGCAGCTGGCGCAGTCGGAACGTGCACTGAAGACGCCCATCAACGTCAATGTTTCGGATGCCGCCCTGGAAGCGCAGATCAAGGCCAAGCAGGCCGAAGTGCTCAGGCTGCAAAAGAGCCTGGACCTCGTTCCCTGACAACCACCGTAAGCGCAACCTTCGAGACTACGCCATGCAACGCTTCTTGCGGGACCCGCGAGGGAATATGTCGGAGGCGTCGCTGGCCGGCACCTACGGCGAGCCGATCGAGCTGATCCGCAAGCATTTCGCGCCGGGCGTGGCGGCGGCCTATGCCATGCCCCGGCTTGGCGCGGACGGCGTCCTCGAGTGGTGGACCTCTCAGCAGGGGGCGGTGACGCAGTATGCCGCGCTGTCTGCTGACGCCCAGCAGGCGCTGCTTCGCGCCTACGATGCGCATGTCGCCACCCTGGGTGGCCTGGCAGAGGCCATGCGTGCGCGTGGGATGGCGGACCAAGCGTTGCGGATCGAGGCGCTGCGGACCCCTCCGGATCCGGACAAGCTGTATAGCGTGGACGGGCGGTTGCTGATGCGTTTGCATGAAGCGCCGCCCGCGCCACCCGCTGCCGCCGAGCCGCCGGTCAAGTCCGTCGCGCCCTGGCGGTGGTTGGCGGCGGGGGCGCTGCTCGTCCTTGCGATGCTCCTGGCCGCCGCTTGGTGGTGGATGGGGCAGGCGCCCGCTCCGGTGGTCGCAGCTGTGCCTGCACCGAAGCCCCCACCGGAAGAGGAACCCGTTCCCGATCCTGAATGGCCCGCGGAGCTGGTGCTCGTGCTGGAAACGGCGTCGCGCATGCAGGCCGCGCCTCCAAAGACTGGCGGGCCTGCGCGGCTTGCCATCGGTCGTCATGAGATACAGCGGATCGTCGACCGCCTGCCCGCCGTTACGAACACGCAACTGGTGACGTTTCCTGCATTGCAGTGCGGGACCCCCCTGCGCCAGGGCGTTTTTCAAGCGGAGAATCGAGCAAAGCTGCTGGAGGCGGTGAAATCCACGCAAGGCGCAGGCAAGGCGGCGTTGGCCGAAGGGTTGAGAACCGCGGCAGCTTCCGTGGATGGCGTCAAGCGCGATGCCCTGGTGTTCATGTTCTTGGGTGGGTCAGACGAGTGCGGCCAGGATATTTGCGCGGTTGCCGCACAGCTCGTCCAGGAAAAGCCTCGGCTGCGGATCAATATGCTGGACTTGAGCGGAACGAAGTCGGTATACGCGTGTCTGGGCGGTCTGCCGCGCGTGGCCCGCTACGATTGGGGCTTGGTGACGCCGGACAAAAAGGGCGTGGACCTGTCACGCGAAGCGAGCAAGATGCTCGCGCCTGCAGCGGATTCCGCCGCGACGTCCCAGGGCGCCTCCCCGCCGAAATGAGATGGCGCGCAGCTGCGCGCCATCATGCGCCCTTCAACCGATCCGGCACATCCTCCATATCGCTGCACACCGCCAGCACCTCGGCCGGCTTTCTGCTCAGTGACAGATACACATGGCCGATGCTGCTGTCGAAGTATGCCGACTCCAGCCGGTTCAGCACGACGCTGTCGCCGTTTTCGAACTGGATTCGCACCTTTCCCGACAAAACCACGACGAATTCCTGCCCGGGATGGCGGATGTAGTCTTCAAACTCCACGACCTTGCGCGAATCGATCATGGCGACCATCGGCAGCATCTTCTTGCCGGGGTATTCGCCCATCAGCAGGCGGTAGTGATAGTTCTCGGTGATGTAATCGCGGGCATCGCTGAGCCGGTTCTTGACGAATGTGGGGGCGACCGCGGCCTGTGCGGCGTCGCGCAGCATGAACAGGCGCGTCATGTCGATGTCGAGCGCGCGGGCTAGCGCGGCGAATTTTTCGTAGCTGAGGGCGATCTGGCCGAGTTCGGCCTTCGATAGCGTCGATACCGCGATGCCGCTGGCCTTGGACAGCGCCTGCAAGGTCATCTTCCTGGCCTTGCGCTCGGCGCGCAGGCGGGCGCCCATTTCTTCCTTGCCCACGATTTCGGGCGGGGATGTGTTGCCGGTTGGGGCCATGTAGCGGTCTGGCTTTTAGGGTTGAGGGCTGGGGCAGGGCCCGCAAGCCCCGCCGCGTGTAGCCGGATTGTAAGGGGTTGGCCGGGTCAGGCGGGGGGCTGGGCGCCGGTGCGCTCGACGATCATCCGGTAGTGCTCGGGCCGGCGGTGGGCGGCGAAGTTGAAGATGTTGGCGCGGTAGTGATCCGACACCGATAGGTCGCAGACGAAATTGATGACCTCGTCGTCCTCGGAAAAGGTGCGCACCATGATTTCTCCGGTGGGCGCGACGATGCAGGATCCGCCGATCATGGGGTTGCCTTCCTCGACGCCGGCCTTGGCCGCGGCGGCCACCCAGCAGGCGTTCTGGTAGGCGCCGGCCTGCAGCGACAGCAGGTGGTGGTGCATGCGCAGGTGGATCGGCTCGTTCCATTGCACGTAGCCGGACGGGGTGTTGTAGCCCGCCATGACGACCTCCACGCCCTGCAGGCCCATGACGCGAAACGTTTCGGGCCAGCGCCGGTCGTTGCAGATGCACATGCCGATGGCGGCGTCCGGGGTCTGCCATACCGGAAATCCCAGGTCGCCGACGGCGAAGTACTTTTTTTCCAGGTGCTGCAGGGGCGCGCCTTCGACGGCTTGCGCGTCGCCGGGGATGTGGATCTTGCGGTACTTGCCCACGATCTGCCCGTCGCGCCCGACGAGGATGCTGGTGTTGTATTGCACGCCGTCCGCCAGCTCGGCGTAGCCGAGGTAGAAGCCGATGCCCTTGTCGCGCGCCGCGTCGAACAGCGGGCGGGTCAATGGCCCCGGCATCTCGGTTTCAAAAAACGCCTGCACCTCGGCGGGATCGTCGATCGACCAGCGCGGAAAGAACGTGGTCAGCGCCAGTTCCGGGAACGTCACCCAGGCCGCGCCGCGGCTGTGGGCGTCTTCCAGCAAGTCGATGAGCCGGCGCACGACCTGAACCCGCGTGTCGCTGCGCTGGACGGGACCGAGCTGCGCGACGGCCAGATGAAGTTTGCGAGCGCTCATGCGGCGCTCCGGGCGAGCACGCGACCGGCGTGCTGGCCGGTGAAGGCCTGGTCTTGCCAGACGGGCGCGCCATTGACGTAGACCGAGTGGATGCCCGCCGCGCGTTCGGTAGGGCGTTCGAAGGTGGCGGCGTCGGCCACTGTAGCCGGGTCGAAGACCACGAGGTCGGCGAAGTAACCGGGCTGCACCTGCCCGCGCTCGGCCAGGCCGAACTTGGCGGCGGTCAGGCCGGTCATCTTCCACACGGCGGTCTCCAGCGGGAAGAGGCCCAGGTCTCGCGAATAATGGCCCAGCACGCGCGGAAAGGTGCCCCACAGGCGGGGGTGCGGGCGCTCGTCGTGGGGCAGGCCGTCCGAGCCGATCATGGTGGGGCCGAACTTCAGGATGCGCTGCACGTCGGGCTCGTCCATCATGAAGTAGATGGCGCCTGCCGGTTGCAGCTCGGGCACCACGTCGAATTTGGACTTGCCGCGTTCTGCGGCCACCTCGTCCAGGTCGCGGCCGCTGAGTTCGGGAAAGGGCTTGCACCAGGTGATGATGGTTCGGCCGGCCAGCAGCACGCGGTCCTGCTTGAGCATGGTGGAGCCGGCCACGTAGGGGTAGGCGTCCAGCGAGACGTCCTGCTTGGCCATCGCGGCCTCGATCAGCGGCAGGGTCTCGGCGGAGCGGCCGAAGTTGGGCTGGCCCATGACCTTGTGATGCGAGATCACGACCGGCACGTCCAGTTCGCGGCCAATGCGGAAGGTCTCTTCCAGTGCCGCCACGATGTGTTCGCCCTCGTCGCGCATGTGGGTGGCGTAGATGCCGCCGTGCGTGTTGAGCGGGCGGCAGACCTCGATGATTTCCTCGGTGGTGGCCTGGGCTGCCGGCGGGTAGAACGTGCCGGTGGAAATGCCGATGGCGCCGCTGGCCAGCGCATCGTCGGCCAGCGTCTGCATGGCCTGCACTTCGCCCGCCGTGGCGGCGCGCTGCAGGTCGGACATGACGGCGGCGCGCAGCGTGGAGTGGCCGACCATGCAGGCGGCGTTGACGGCGGCGGGCGTGGCGCGCAGGGCGTCCAGGTAATCGGAGAAACGTTCGAAGCGGTACGAGCCGCCTTCATCCAGCAGGTCCAGCGGCGCGGGCGGGCTGGCGTGGGCGTGGGCCAGCGGCGCCAGGCTGATGCCGCAGTTTCCCGTGACGACAGTGGTGACGCCCTGCGAGATCTTGGGCGTCATGTCGCGGCGCTTGAGCAGGTAGTTGTCGTCGTGCGTGTGCGAGTCGATGAAGCCGGGCGCCACCACTTTGCCCGTCACGTCGATGCGGCGTTGCGCGGCGCTGCCGGACAGGTCGCCCACGGCGGCGATGCGGTCGCCGCGCACGCCCACGTCGGCGCGCTGCCCGGGGGCGTTGGTGCCGTCGATGACGGTGCCGCCGGCGAGGATGTAGTCGAACGGGGTGGTGTCGGGCTGGGACATGCGGTTCTCCGGCTAGATGGAATCAGGCAATGCGGGGATCAGGCAAAGTGGCAGGCGACCTGCTGTTCGGTGGCGATCTGGCGGGGCTGGGGCGTTTCTTCGGCGCAGCGTGGCTGTGCCATGGGGCAGCGCGTGCGGAACGCGCATCCGGACGGGGGCGACAGCGGGCTGGGAATTTCGCCCTTCAGGACCTCGACGGGATTGCGTTCTCCCTGACGGGCGGACGGCACGGCGGCAAGCAGCGCGCGGGTGTAAGGGTGGGCTGGGCGGTCGAAGATGGCATCCCGGGTGCCGATCTCGACGATCTTGCCCAGGTACATCACGGCCACGCGGTGGCTGATGTGGCGCACGACGCTCAGGTCGTGCGAGATGAACACATAGGTCAGCCCTAGATCACGCTGCAGGTCCATCAGCAGGTTGATGACCTGCGCCTGCACCGACACGTCCAGCGCCGACACCGGTTCATCGCAGACGATGAGGCCCGGATCCAGCGCCAGGGCGCGCGCAATCACGATGCGCTGGCGCTGGCCGCCCGAGAATTCGTGCGGATACTTGTCGGCGGCGTCGGGCCGCAGGCTGACGCGGGCCAGCAGTTGCGCCACGCGTTCGCGGATGGCCTCGCGGCCATGGCCGAAGTTGCGCAGCGGCTCGCCGATGATGTCGCGCACACGCATGCGCGGGTTCATCGACGAAAACGGGTCCTGGAAGATGAACTGCATGCGGCGGCGCATGGCGCGCAACTGGCTGCTGTTCATCTTGGCGAGGTCCTCGCCTTCCAGCAGGATGCGGCCTTCAGTGGGATCGGTCAGGCGGATCAGGCACTTGCCGGTGGTGGATTTGCCGCAGCCGGATTCGCCGACCAGGCTGAGGGTCTGGCCGCGCGGCACCGACAGCGAGATGCCGTCGACCGCGCGCAGCACCTTGGCGCCGCGCCCGCTGTCCACGGGAAAGTGTTTCTTCAGGCCGATGACTTCCAGCATGGGCACCGCGGTGGCCGCGGGCGCGGAAGACGCGAGGGGAATGTCGTGCAGGTTCATGGCGGGTCTCACGCGGTCAGGGCGGCGGGCGCGGGGGCGTCCTGGCGCGCCCAGCACCAGACGCGGTGGCGGGCGCCGGCGTCGGTGGCGGACGGCGCTTCCTCGGTGCAGCGCGGCAGGGCCTGCGGGCAGCGCGCGGCAAAGGCGCAGCCGCGCGACGCGGGCGTCCTGACGGGCACGATGCCGGGCAGCTCGGCCAGCCGGGCTGTGTGGTCCTGGCCGTCGACGAAGTCGGGCAGCGAACGGATCAGCGCCTGCGTGTACGGATGCTGCGGACGGTCCAGCACGTCGTCCACGCTGCCTTCCTCGACCTTGCGGCCGGCATACATGACGATCACGCGCTGGCACATCTGCGCGACCACGCCCAGGTCGTGCGTGATCAGCACGATGGCCGTGCCAAGCCGCGCCTGGATGTCGCGCAGAAGGTGCAGGATCTGCGCCTGGATGGTGACGTCGAGCGCCGTGGTGGGCTCGTCGGCGATCAGCACCTTGGGCTGACAGGCCAGCGCCATGGCGATCATGGCGCGCTGGCGCATGCCGCCCGAGAGCTGGTAGGGATACTCGCGCACGCGGCGCGCCGGATCGGAAATCTGCACCAGGTCCAGCAGCGCCTCGGCCTGCACCAGCGCCTCGCGGCGCGACAGGCCCTGGTGCAGCATGAGCGATTCGCTGATCTGCTTGCCCACCGTGATGACGGGGTTCAGCGACGTCATGGGCTCCTGGAAGATCATCGAAATCTGGTTGCCGCGGATGGCGCGCATCGATTTCTCGGGCAGCGCCAGCAGGTCACGGCCGTCGAATTGGATGCTGCCGCCCGCGACGCGCCCCGGGGCGCGCAGCAGCCGCATGATGGACAAAGAGGTGACGCTCTTGCCGCAGCCCGATTCGCCGACCAGGCCCAGCGTTTCGCCGGGCAGGAGGTCGAACGAGAGCTTGTCGACGGCCAGCACGGTGGTGTCGTCGCCGTCAAAACAGGTGGTGAGGTCTTGCACGCGCAGGACGGGTTGGGTTTGCATGTGCGCTCCTACAGCTTCTTGGCCAGGCGGGGATCGAGCATGTCGCGCAGCCCGTCGCCGACCAGGTTGACGGCCAGGACGGCCACGCCCAGGAAGAGGCCCGGATACAGGATGATGTGGAACGCCACGGCCACGAAGTTGCGGCCTTCGGCCATGATGTTGCCCCAGCTCGGAATGTGCGGCGGGATGCCCACGCCCAGGAAGCTGAGCACCGCTTCGGTCAGGATGGCCGAGGCCGCAATGAACGTGGCCTGCACCATCAGCGGCGCGAAGAGGTTGGGCAGGATGTGGCGCATCAGGATCGACGGCACACGGGTGCCGACCGACACGGCGGCCTCGATGTACGGCTGTTCGCGGATGGTCAGCACCAGCGCGCGCACCAGGCGCACGACGCGCGGCACTTCGGGCACGACGATGGCGATGATGACGGTGCCCAGGCCGCCCTTCAGCGTAGCCATCAGCGCAATGGCCAGCAGCACGCCGGGGATGGCCATCAGGCCGTCCATGATGCGCATGATGAGGGCGTCGATGCGGCGGAAGTAACCGGCCATCATGCCCAGCACCACGCCGGCCACCGTGGAGACGACTGCCACCACGATGCCGACCAGGAGGGAAATGCGCGCGCCCCAGACGGTGCGCGAATAGACGTCGCGGCCCAGCGCGTCGGTGCCGAACAGATGCTCCGCCGACGGCGGCTTCATGCGCGCCATCGGATTGATCTCCTGCGGGTCGACCGTGGCCAGCCACGGCGCGGCCAGCGCGATGGCGGCCAGCGCCAGCAGGATCGCGCCGCCCGCATACAGCATGGGGTGGCGGCGCACGGATCGGAAGGCGCGCCGCAGGCGTGGGCGCGCGGCGGGAAGCGGCAGGGTGGTCGTGTTCATGCGTTGCCTCTTCTCAGTAGCGGATGCGGGGATCGAAGAGCCGGTAGCTCAGGTCGACCAGCAGGTTGATCAGCACGTAGATGCCCGAGGCCACCAGCAGCACGCCCTGAATGACCGGATAGTCGTGGCGCAGCACGGCGTCGATGGTCAGGCGGCCCAGGCCGGGGATCGCGAACACGGTCTCGGTCACGACGACGCCGCCGATCAGGAGCGCCACGCCCACGCCGATCGTGGTGATGATCGGATTGGCGGCGTTTTTCAGCGCATGCCAGACGACGGGTCCGGACGACAGGCCCTTGGCGCGCGCGGTGCGGATGTAGTCTTCGGACAGGGCTTCCAGCATGGTGGCGCGCGTCATGCGGGTGAGCAGCGCCATGTAGACCAGGCCCAGCGACAGACAGGGCAGTACGAGGTGGCGCAAGTAAGGCACGAGGCCATCGGCCAGCGGCTTGTAACCCTGCACCGGCAGCCAGCCGAGCTTGATGGAAAAGCCGTACACGAGGCTGTAGCCGATCAGGAACACGGGGACCGAGAACGCACAGACCGCGCCCACCATCACCAGCCTGTCCAGCCACTTGCCGGCGTTCCAGGCGGCCAGCACGCCCAGCGGAATCGCCGCCAGCACGGCAAACAGCATCGTGAAGAGCGCGATCGAGATCGTCGGGCCCATGCGCTGCGCGATGAGCTGAGACACGGGCATCTGCGTGGACATCGAGGTGCCCAGGTCGCCCACGGCAATATGGCTGATCCAGATGACGAACTGCTGCAGGAGCGGCTTGTCGAGCCCCAGGTTCTGCCGGATTTTTTCGACGTCGTCGGCGGTGGCGTTGTCGCCCGCGATCACTGCCGCGGGATCGCCCGGCGATAGGTGTATCAGCAGGAAGACCACGACGGCCACGACGGCCATGACGGGTATGACGGCCGCGATGCGGCGCAGGATGAATTTCACGCTGGATTCCCCCCGGCTTGCGGCCGGGCGCGTGCGGCGCCCGGCGTCTGCCTTACGGTTTCTCGATGTTCCACATCACCGGAATGCCGGACTCGATCAGACCGGTCTGCTTCAAGCCGCGCACCGCGAAGACAGGCTTGAACTCGCCCCACATCACGTACGGCACCGTCTGGTAGGCGCGCGCCTGGATCTGCGCGGCGAGGTCCTTGCGCTTGGCGGCGTCCGTCTCGCGGATCCAGCTGGTGCGCAGGGTGTCCAGTTCCTTGTCGCACGGCCAGCCCGGCAGGCTGTTGCCGCAGGCGGCGGACAGCCAGGGGTTGGTCACCGGCGTGCTGGCGTCGAAGTAGCCGCCCCAGGTCAGGAAGATGTTCCAGCCGCCCTGGGCGGGCGGATCCTTCTTCAGGCGGCGGCCGGCCAGCGAGGCCCAGTCCATCGACTGCAGATCCACGTTCACGCCAGCCTTCTTCAGGTTCTGCGCCAGCACCATGACCGCGGGGGCGCTCAGGTGATCAGTGGGGTACAGCAGCACCACCTTCTCGCCCTTGTAGCCGGCCTCTTGCAGCAGTTGCTTGGCGCGCGCGGGATCGGTCTTGGCGTAGGGCGCGGCGCCCGCGTCGGTCGCCAGGGGCGAGCCGCAGATGTACATGGTGGCGCAGTAGTCCACGCGGTACTTGTCCGGGTAGCCCATCGCGGTCAGCATTTCCTTCTGGCTGACCAGGTAGTACACGGCCTGACGCGCAAGCGGGTTGTTGAACGGCGGATGCAGCGAATTCAGAATCACCATGCCTTGCGAAGCGACCGACGTGCTCAGCGTGATGTCCGGGTTGGTTTCCAGCACCGGCAGGAAGTCGGGCGTGACCTGTTCGATCATGTCGACCTCGCCGTTCATCAGCGCGGCCGTCGAGGTGTTGCCATCGGGGATGTAGACCCACTCCACGCGGTCCACCTTGACGTTCTTGCCGCCCGCCAGGCCGTCCGGCGCTTCGGATCGCGGCACGTAGGCCGGGTTCTTCACGTAGACGACCTTGTTGCCGGGCACCCATTCATCGCGCTTGAAGAGGAACGGGCCCGAGCCGACCATTTCGGTGACCTGGGTGTTCGGATCGGTGGCGGCCAGCCGCTTGGGCATGATGAAGGGCGGCATGCCCGAGGGCTTGGACAGCGCATCCAGCACCAGGCCGAAGGGCTCCTTCAGCGTCAGCGTGAACGTGTTCTCGTTGGTGGCGGCGAATTCCGCGCCGGCCGCCATCATGGCCTGGCCGAGCGTGTCCTTCTTTGCCCAGCGCTGGATCGACGCAATGCAGTCCTCGGCCGTCACCGGCGTGCCGTCGTTGAATTTCAGGCCGGGACGCAGCGTGAAGGTCCAGGTCTTGCCGTCTTCGGACTTGGTCCAGGTGTCCACCATCTGCGGTTTGACCTGGCCCTTGCTGTCCTGGGCGAACAGGGTGTCGAACACCATGTAACCGTGGTTGCGCGTGATGTAGGCGGTGTTGAAGAGCGGGTCCAGCGTCTTCAGGTCCGCGTGCGGCACCAGCCGCAGCGTCTTGGTCTGGGCGAGCGCGCCGGTCGCGGCGCTCATGGCCAGGAGCGCCGCGGCTCCCAGCAGGCTGAAACGTTTGATCATGGATTTCCCCTTGTTGGTTCTGGTCTGCCGGTCATGGGCAGCAATGGTGGTTGGTCATGGGCCCCGGCCTCAGGCCTTGAACGGCCATTTCGGCAGCTTGCGCTTGAAGAATGGCAGCGTGTTGAGGTCATTCGTGATGGCGCCCGGCGTCTCGACGTAGATGACGTGGCGGCCCACCTTCGAGTACGAGGCGTAGAAGTGCTGCGACGACTTCACGATGATGAGCTTCATCGCGGCCAGGTCCACGCCGAACTGCGTGAAAAGGTCGGTGCCCATCGCCTGGGTGCGAGAGGTGGTCATCACGAGGGTCACGCCGCCGGTGCGCACGACGGCAACGTCGCCCAGCAGCGCGGGCGTGCCGGCCAAGCCGGTCATGACGGCGTCGCGCTTGAGCGCCAGGATCTCGCAGTCCAGGTCCAGCGGCTGGCCCGACACCGGCGCCACCTTGCCGCCGACGCGCAGCTTGATCTGCGCGCCTTCGCCCGCCTCGAAGCACAGCTGCACCGCAACCGGATCCCAGAACGGGCCGGTGGCGACGTCGGTGATGCCGCGCGCCAGCACGCGTTCCAGGATGAAGGTGGCATCGCTGGGCGCGCCGCCGCCGGCGTTGTCGGCCGAGTCGGCCAGCACCACCGGAAACTCTTTGTGCGCCAGCGCCTCATCCAGCGCTTCGTCCGCGCCGGGGTAGGGCGGCGCAAGCTGGTCGCGGAAACCGATGATCTCTTCGCCCAGCGTGCGCGCCAGCGCCTCGGCCTGCGTGGCGTCGCCGTCGGTATAGACCAGCACCTTCGATCCCATGTCCGGCGTGTCGCCCCACGGAAAGCCGTGCGCGATGGACACGGACAGCACGCCTTCCTTGCCCTCCATCGCGAGCAGGCGGTCCACGAAGCTGCGCATCGGCTCGCGGCTGGTGTGCATGATGGAAATCATCTCGCAGTCGTAGACCGCGCGCGTGGGGTTGATGCGGCCTTCGGCGCGCGCCACGCACAGGTCGACCAGGTCGAACGCGCGTTCCAGGATGTCGGTGTGGGGGTATTCCTTGAAACAGACCAGGAAGTCGGCGCTCTCCACCATCGCATCGGTCAGGTGGCAGTGCGGGTCGAGCTCGGCGCCGATCACGGTGCCGGGGCCGACGATCTCCCGCGCACGGCGCAGCAGGTCGCCTTCACAGTCGTCGTAGCCGTCGGCGACCATGGCGCCATGCAGGCCGAAGAGCGCGATATCGACCTTGCCCGCGCGGCGCAGATCGTCCAGCAGCTCATCGCGCAGCGTCTCGTAGGCGTGGCGGGTGGTGACGCCGGCCGGCGTTGCGCCCGCCGTCAGGCCCTCGATAAGCGTCCAGTCCTTGCCCGCGGCGCGCTGGCGCGCGGCCCACAGCGGGCCCGAGAACATTTGCATGCGGTCCGGATGCTGGCCGGCGGGGTAGTAGCCGCGCGCCCGGTAGGAGGCCAGGCCGGTCGGGATGGGGGAAAAGGTGTTCGTTTCGGTCGCCAGGGACCCGGAAAAGATTTTCATGAATGACGCTCCGCGCAAAAGTGGGGGCTTGAGGGCGCGGGCATCGGGGCGCGCGCTTGGGGGTGTCGCCCCGCCAGGCGTGGGCCTGGCGGTGTCATGCAATCGAACCAATACGGCGTCAGGCGGCCGCGGGGCCTTTGGCCTGGGCGTCGCCCAGCCATGCCTGCACTTCGATCTCGACGTCCACGTCCAAGGCCAGCTTGGCCTCGACGGTGGAGCGCGAGGGGAAATCGGACGGGAAATGGCTGCGGTAGGCCTCGTTGAATTGCGCGAACAGCGCCAGATCGGTCAGCCACACGGTCACGCGCACCACGTCCTTGAGGCTGGCGCCGGCCATTGCCAGCGTTTCCTTGATGCGCTCGATGGCGGCGTGGGTCTGTGCGGTGATGTCGCCGCGCACGACCTGGCCGTCGGCGTCCAACGGGATCTGGCCGGACAGGAACAGGAAGCCGCCCGCCTGGGTGGCGCGCGAAAAGGGCATGGGCAGGGGGCTGGGGTAACGGGTGATGGCGGTCATGTCGGGGTCTCGGTTGTCGAAAGCCGGATTAGCGCAGGCGCTCGGGCCGCACGGCGTCGGCATTGACGCCGTGCGCGTGCAGGTGATCGGGAAGGGGCTGGCGCGTCAGCAGCGCGGCCGCCAGCTCGGACGTGGCCGCCGCGGTCTGGATGCCATAGCCGCCTTGCGCAGCCAGCCAGAAGAAGGCGGGCGTGGCCGCGTCCCAGCCCACGACGAAATCGCCGTCGCGCACGAACGAGCGCAGGCCGGCCCAGGTGTGCTTCGGACGCCGAATGGTCAGCGTCGTGGCGGTTTCGATGCGGTAGATGCCGGTGGCCACATCCAGCTCTTCGGGCACGACATCGTGCGCGTCGACCGGGTCGGCATTCGCGGGCGAGCCCAGAAGCTGTCCGGCGTCCGGCTTGAAGTAATAGCTTTCGTCCACGCCGACCACGGCGGGCCAGTGCGAGAAATCCACGTCGTCCGGACCGCTGAAGGTGAAGGCAGTGCGGCGGCAGGGTTGCAGGCCGACGGGAGCCGCCCCGCATAGGGCAGCCATGTGGTCGGCCCATGCGCCCGCGGCGTTGACGACTGCGCGCGCCCGAATTTGGCGGCCATCGGCCAGGCTCAGCGTCCAGACATCGTTCTCGTGCACGGCGCGGACCAGTTCGGCGTTGTTGTGCAGCACGGCGCCCTGGCGGCTCATGCCGCGCAGAAAGCCCTGGTGCAGGGCATGCACGTCGATGTCGCGCGCATCGGGCTCTTCGATAGCGCCGCAGAGCTGGTCTTCGCGCAGGCAGGACACGCGGGCCACCGCTTGCGCGGCGTCGATCAGGGTGACGTTGGGCGACTGACGGTGAAAATCTTCGAACGCATCCTGCAGCAGGTCCTTCTGATCCGGCGTTGCGATGTACAGCACGCCGCGAGGACTGAGCAGCGGATGCTCGCAGAAGCCTTCCGGCGGATGTTCGTAGAACGCGCGGCTGGCGCGCGTGAGCGCCTTGATCTGCGAGGTGCCGTAGGTCTCCATGAACATGGCCGCGGAGCGGCCGGTGGAGTGATAACCGGGTTGGGATTCGCGCTCCAGCACTGCCACGGACGCCGAGGCGCTCAGGCGGTAGGCCACGGAGGCGCCGGCGATCCCGGCGCCGACCACGGCAAAGTCGTATAGGGTTTCAGCAGTCATTTTGTCGGAAGCGAGAATTCTCTTATTTGATAATTCTCGAATACGATAGTTTTTTGACGGCGCCGAGGTAATAGGGGAATGCCCGGATTGGGGCAAAGGCGCGATATCGGGGGCGCGTTAGCCCAGCTTGCCCAGCAACCCGATCAGCTTGCGCCGATCCGCCGCGCCCAATTTTCCGCTGATGCGCGCGTCGTGCGCTTGCACGGCCTCGGTGATGGCGGCCAGTGCGTCATGGCCGGCCGGCGTCATGGCCAACGCGTAGGCGCGCCGATCGCGTTCGGCCTCCTGGCGTTCCACGTAGCCCAGTTCCTGCAGCTGGTTGACGATCTGCACCGCGCCCGAACGCGCGATGCCCAGGATGCGGGCCAGGTCGGTGAGCTTGAGGTTTTCGTTCGCGGCGATCAGCGTCAGCGCCGAGTAGCGCTGCGGCGTGATGTCCCACGGCGCCAGCGCGGCCAGGAAGTCCTCGTAGATCAGTATCTGCGCGCGGCGGATGGCGTAGCCGACCAGGTCGTCCAGGGCGCCGTACTGTATGCCGGGCACATGCGGATCGAAGTGTTCGCCGCGGGCAGCAGGGCGGCGAGGGTGTGGGGCGGAGGCTCTGGACATTGGGGGCGGATCGCGTACGGGCCTCAACACTAATGCAGGCGTCGCCGCCGCGCCACCGGATTGCGGGAAATCCCTCGTGCGAAATGCACGGCGATTTTGTTATGTTGCATAACAAATAAGACCAGGAGTAGACATGCAAATCGTCATTGCCGGCGCCGGTATCGGCGGGCTGACCCTTGCGCTGATGCTGCATCGGCGCGGCATCGGCTGCCGCATCTATGAAAGCGCGCAGGAATTGCGGCCCTTGGGCGTCGGCATCAATCTGCTGCCCCACGCGGTCAGCGAGATCGAACAGCTGGGACTCATGCCCGAGCTGGCCGAACGCGCCATCGAGACCTCGCAGCTTCACTACTACAACAAGCTTGGCCAGCCGATCTGGCGCGAGCCGCGCGGCCTGCAGGCCGGTTATCCGCTGCCGCAGTTTTCCGTGCATCGCGGCGAATTCCAGATGCTGCTGGCGCAGGCCGTGCGCGACCGGCTCGGGCCGGATGCCATCGTGCCGGGCATGGTGCTGGAATCGGCCAGCCAGGATGCGGGGGGCGTGCACGCGCAGTTCCGCCGCCGCGCGGACAACGTGCTGCAGACCGTGCATGGCGACATCCTGGTGGGCGCCGACGGCATCCACTCGGCGCTGCGCCGTCAACTGCATCCGGTGGGGGACGATCCGCGGTTTTCCGGGCGCATGCTGTGGCGCGCCGTGACCGAGGCGCCGCCGTATCTGGACGGGCGCAGCATGTTCATGGCGGGGCACCAGGACCAGAAATTCGTCTGCTACCCGATCTCCGAACCGCTGCGCAAACAAGGCCGCTCGCTCATCAACTGGATCGCCGAGCTGTCGATCCCCGGCGCGGAACTGCCCGCCACCGACTGGAACCGCAAGGTCGACAAGTCCGTCTTCGCAGACCGCTTTGCCGATTGGCGCTGGGACTGGATCGACATCCCTGCCATCATCGACGGCGCCGAGGCGATCTACGAATTTCCGCTGGTGGACCGCGACCCGTTGCCGCGCTGGACGCGCGGCCGCATCACGCTCTTGGGCGATGCGGCACATCCGATGTATCCCATCGGCTCCAACGGATCCGCCCAGGCAATCCTGGACGCACGCTGCCTGGCTGACTGGCTGGATCAGGCCGAGCGTGGCAAGGCGCGCTCGGCAGAGATCGCGCTTCTGGAGTACGAGGCCGAACGCCTGCCGCGCACCGCCGGCATCGTGCTGCGCAACCGTTTGAACGGCCCCGAGCAGGTGATGCAGATGGCCGAAGAACGCGCGCCGCAAGGCTTCGCGGACATCAATGATGTGATATCGGGCGAAGAACTGGCGGCGGTGTCGCTGCGCTACAAGCAGTTGGCGGGCTTTGACCCCGCCGCGCTGCGCCTTGCCCGCGGAGAAAAACCATGAGCGATCCCGATGCCATCAATGAACCCAAAGCGCCCAGGCTGGAACACGTGACCACCGTCGTGGTCGACGTGGGCGCGCCGCAGGAAGTGGGCGATACGCCGCAGGGCCGGCGCCGCGTGATCCCGATCACCGGCGGCACGGTCGAAGGCCCGCGCCTGTCCGGCAAAGTGCTGCCCGGTGGCGCGGACTTCCAGATCATCCGCTCGGCCACGTTCACGGACATTCACGCGCGCTACGTGATCGAGACGCCCGCGGGCGAGCGCGTGTATGTCGAGAACACCGGCATCCGCACGGGCAGTGCCGAGGACATCGCGCGGCTGGCGCGCGGCGAAGCCGTCGATCCGGCGCGCATCTACTTTCGCAGCTATCCCCGCTTTGAGACGTCGTCGCCCGCGCTCGGCTGGATGAACGAAAGCCTGTTCATCGGCACCGGTGCGCGCTATCCCGACCGCGTCGAACTGCGCTTCTATCGCATTTGCTGAACCCGCGGCAGCCGCCGCGGCATTAAAAAAACCAGGAGACAACCATGCAAACGATGTTGCGCCGCCTGCTGGGCGGTTTGATGCTGTGCCTGCCGCTTGCGGCAGCCGCGCAGTTTCCCAATGGGCCGGTGCGCCTGAACGTGGGTTTTCCGCCCGGCACGGGGCCGGACATCGTCGCCCGCACACTGTCCCAGCACCTTGGACCGCTGCTGGGCGAAAGCGTGGTGGTGGAAAACAAGGTCGGCGCGGGCGGACAGATTGCCGCGCAGACGGTCGCGCGCAGTCCGGCCGACGGCCAGACACTGCTGCTGGGCGAAGTCGGCTCCATCAGCATTTCGCCCGCCACCTACCGCAACCTGAACTACGATCCGCCCCGCGATTTCGCGCCGATTTCCGAGGTGGTGCGTGCCGACTTCGTGCTGGTGGTGCCGGCCAGCTCGCCCTACAAGGATCTGGCGGCCTTCGTCGATGCCGCGAAAAAGGCGCCGGACCGCGTGAACTTTGCCACCTTCGGCGCGGGCACGCCGGGCCATTTCGGCGCGGAGCTTTTTGCGCGCGAGGCGGGCTTGAAGATCGAAGCGATCCATTACCGGTCGACGGGCGATGCCGTGTCGGGATTGGTGTCCGGGGGCGTGCAGGCGGCCTTCGTGACGACGGCGCTGGCCGCACCTCAGGTGCAGGGCGGCAAACTGCGCGCGCTGGCCACCACCGGCGCGAAGCGCTCGCCCGCTTTGGCTGACGTGCCGACCTTCGCGGAGGGCGGCCTGCCGGCGGTGAACTTCGGCGCGTGGTTCGCGCTGTTCGCGCCGGCCGGCACGCCGGACGCCGTGCTGACCCGCTTGCAGGCCGACAGCGCCGCCGCGCTGCGCCAGCCGGCCGCCGTGAAGACGCTGGGCGAAGCGGGATTCGTCGTGGTGGGCTCGGACCGGCAGGCGCTGCAGGCCTTGCTGACGGCGGAATCGAAGCGCTGGGCCGACGTGGTGAAGGCGACGGGGTTCCGCGCCGACTGACGGATCGAGGGGATCGGCAATTGTCTATAGTCACGGGTTCTTCAATCTTCGTGCTTCACAGGAGACCCGCTGCATGTCCGATCCCACATCCGATCCCACATACGATCACGTCCTTTCCCATCCGCCCCGTTGCCTGGACGGCGTGCGCACCGCGCCCGTGCCGCTGCTCGTGGAGGATCGGGGCGAGGTCGCTGTCGCGTTCCGCCTGCTGGGCGCGGACGGGGCGCAGACGGGGGAGATCTTCGGGTTTGACTTGCGCGATTACAACGAACACGTCCAGGACTACGAGTTCGTCTCTCCGCTGGCGGTCAAATGGGACGGCGCGCCGGATGGCGTCGTGGTGTTCGACAGCGACATTCACGGCTACCACGGCGAGCTGGATTGCTCGGCCAAGATCCGGGGCGAGGGAGCGGCCCAGGCCTTTGCATGCCCCGCCTGCCAGGGCACGCGGTTCAGCGTCTTCGCGCAGTTCGACTACGACGGCACGGACGAGCTCTGGGACGAAGACCCGGACACGGTACAGAACTTCTTCAGCAACCTGATCGTGGCGGGCCAGTGCGCTTCCTGCAATACGGTGACTCGCGTCCTGGACATGGACCTCTGACGAGACCAAACGACTGAAGGCGGGCCGTCGGGAGGCGGCCACCTGAAGGCGGCCGATTGCTCGCGCAGATCGCACGTTTCGGCCCCTTTGGCATCACCTGTGGAACAGTATGTTCCAGCCAAAGTGCGTTTGAACGGGTATTCGCGTCATGGTCGAGCCGGTAGAATGCCTTCCATCGTCATCTCTATCTACTGGTCGAAAGGTCAAATAATGAGCAACGCATATCTCGAAGCGCTCAAGCAGCGCCGCACGCAGTATTCGCTGGGCCGCAACCTGTCGGCCTCCAAGGAAGAACTGACCACGCTGATCCAGGACGCGATCAAGCACAGCCCGTCCTCCTTCAACTCGCAAAGCTCGCGCGCCGTGATTCTGTTTGGCGCCGAAAGCGACAAGCTCTGGAACCTGGCCACGGAAGAAGTGCGCAAGGTTGCGCCCGCCGAAGGTTTCGACAAGACCGAAGCCAAGCTCAAGAGCTTTGCCGCCGGCGTGGGCACGATCCTGTTCTTCGAAGACCAGGACGTGGTGCGCGGCCTGCAGGAAAAGTTTGCGCTGTACGCCGACAACTTCCCGGTCTGGTCGGAGCAATCGGGCGGCATGGCCCAGTTGTCCGTGTGGACCGCGCTGGCCAACGCCGGCGTCGGCGCCAGCCTGCAGCACTACAACCCGCTGATCGACGCCGCCGTCGCGCGCGAATGGAACGTTCCCGCCTACTGGAAGCTGCGCGCGCAGATGCCGTTTGGCTCGAACGAAGCCGGTTTCGGCGACAAGGCTTTCATGGACGACGCCGAGCGCTTCCGCGTGTTTGGCTGATCGAGCCCGGGGGGGTGCCGCGCACGCCCCACATGACCGCGGTCTTCAGGCCCGCATTGCCCGGCAGGGCAATGCGGGCCTTGTCATTTGATCGAGCCCCCATATCGGCCGCACCGGATGGCGCTATAGTCGACCGATCCCCCACCAGGAAGGAGTCGTCATGCAGACCAACGAGATCCATCGCGGCCGCCTGATCGATCACATTCAGCTTGTTGTGCGCGACCTGCCGGCCAGCCAGCGTTTCTACCAGGCGGTGTTCGATGCGCTCGAGGTGCCAATGGGCGGCACAGCCGACGATTATTTCTGGGCGGACGAGCTCTTCGTCTCATCGGCCGACAGCCAGGCCGCGCTGGGCCAGTTGACGGGACGCCACCATCTTGCGTTTCAGGCGCGCGATCAGGCGATGGTCGACGCGTTTTACAAGGCGGCGCTGGCCCACGGCGGCAAGGACAACGGCGCGCCGGGATTTCGCGAATATCACCCCGGCTACTACGGCGCCTTCGTGCTGGATCCGGACGGCAACAACATCGAAGCCGTGTTCCATGGCGAAGCCCAGCGCAGCGCGCCATCGGTCACCGTGACATTCTGACCGGAGCGTTTCCGTGCAGCTGCGCCATCTCCGGTACTTCGTGAAGATCGTTGAGGCGGGCAGTTTTTCCCGCGCAGCGGCGCTCATCCCGGTGGCGCAGCCCGCGCTTAGCCAGCAGATCGCGGCACTGGAAGAAGAGTTGGGCGTAACGCTGTTGCATCGCAGCGCGCGGGGCGCGCGTCCCACGGCCGCGGGCGCCGCGCTCTACACGGAAGCCGCTTCCATCCTGAGCCGCATGGAGCGCATCCCGCAGATCGTGCGCTCGCTCAGCGGCGACATCCAGGGCGTGGTGCGCATCGGCATGTCGTCCACGCTGGCGTCGTTTCTGGCCGGCGAACTGATGGAAAAATGCCGCACGGCGCTGCCCAAGATCAGCCTGCGCTTCAGCAGCGATGCCAGCGGTCAGCTGGGCGTCCGCATCCGTGACAGTTCGCTGGATCTGGCGCTGGTGTTCGAGGACGAACCGACCACGGGTTTTGCGCGTCAAGCGCTGTTCCGGCAACGGCTTTTCGTGATCAGCCCGCGCAAGCCCGGGCGCCGGCCGTCCGCCATGCGCTTCGAGCAACTGGCCGACATGCCGCTCATCCTGCCCGCGCATCCCAACATGACGCGCAATCTGCTGGACCGGCTGTTTTCCGAGGCCGGCATCACGCCGCAGGTGGTGGCGGAAACCGAGGTTTTTTCCGGCATGCTGTCGGCGGTGCAGGCGGGCATCGGCCACACCATCCTGCCGCTGGGCGACTTCTCGGGCCAGCCGGGCAACGCGATGGTGTCCGCCGTGCTGATCGAACCGCCGGTTTATCTGACGGCGGCGGTCATTGCGTCCAATGACGTGCCGCTGGCGCCGCCCGCCGAAGCGGTGCGCACGCTGCTCAGCGAGTTCGTGATGCAGCACGTGCAGGAAAAAGGTCTGGCAGGCGCGGAGCCTCTGCCTTCCTGACGGGCCGCCAAAAGGCCATATCCGCGGCCGATACCCGCATATCAACATAGTATTTTTTCTGTTTCGCCGGCAGGCGCAATCTTCACTCCCATGCAGCAACCGCAATGTCTGCGACCTGCAGAACTGGAGAGTGATGATGGCAAAGCTGGTTTATCGCGTGGTGTCCGCGTGCGGCGCGCTGGGATATGGATTTCCCCGTGAATCGCTGCAAAAGGCGCTGGAAGGGCGGATCGACGCCGTGATCTCGGATGCGGGATCGATGGACGCCGGCCCCTATTACCTGGGCACGGGAACCGAGTACTTCGAACGCGAGGCCGTGAAGGCGGACTTTCGCCACATGGTCGAGGCGGGCGAACGCATCGAGGGTCCGGTCATCCTGGGAAGCTGCGGCATGGCGGGCGGCAACCGCAACCTGGACTGGATGATCGACGTCGCCAAGGAAGTGTTTGACGAGCTGGGGGTGACGGACCGAACCGTGGCGGTCATCCGGTCCGAGCTGGACCCGGCCAGCGTGATCCGCGAATTCCGCGCGGGCGCGCTTCGGCCCACGGGCGCCGGGCCGGAGCTGGATGCAGCGGCGCTCGAAGAGAGCACCATCGTGGGTCAGATGGGCGTGCATCCTCTCATCACCGCGCTGGAAAGCGGCGCGAAGTATGTGCTGGCCGGCCGCGCGTGCGACATCGCGCTGTTCGCGTCCGACATGATCCGCCGCGGCATCGACCCGGGTCTGGCGTACCACGTTGGCCACGTGCTGGAATGCGGCGCGCTGGCCTGCGATCCGGGCTCGCCGTCCGATTGCCTGGTCGCCGAAATCTACGACGACGGCACGGCGCTTTTCGTGGCGCCGGACTCGGGACGGCGCTGCACGCCGTATTCGATTGCGGCGCACTCGCTCTACGAGGAAAGCCATCCGCAACTGCAGTTCTATCCCGAAGGCATCCTGGCGATGGAACACACGGAATTCTTCGCGCGCGACGCCCGCACCGCCGGCATCCGCAACAGCCAGTTCGTGCATGCCGGCAAGCCGTGGCCGTGGAGCATCAAGCTGGAGGGCGCGCGGCGGCTGGGCAAGCGCAAGGTGTCGCTGGTTCACCTGGATCCCGCGGACCTGCCGCGTGTGCCTGGCGACGTGCTGGTCTATGGCCGCAATGGCGTCCAGGCCGTACCGCTGCGCGAGGGCGAAAAGGAGCTGGGCCTGATCGTCGAAACGTGCGCGGCGACGCCGCAGGCCGCCGAAACGCTGGCCAGCCTGCTGACCCACTATCTGATCCACTATGGTTACGCGGGCCGCAAGGCCACGGCCGGCAACATCGCCTATCCGCTGTCGCCCAATCTGGTGAGCTTCCGGCGCGAGGACGGGCAGTACGGCGCAGTGGTTCCCAGCGGCACGCGCGATCCGGTATTTCAGGCCAATTACCCGATGATCAAGGACGCGGTCATCACGCTGGTCCAGGCGGAATTTCCGGACGCGCTGCGCGCCGCAACGTGGAAAATCCATGAGGCAGACGCGAGCCATCCGGTCGCGCTGGTGCGCACCGTCGACCGGGATCCTCGCGTGCTTGCCGATCGCCATCACGCGGAACTGCAACGTCTGCTTTCGCTGGCCGCCGCGCGCGACGGCTCGCGGCTGGACATGGATGCCGGCGATGCCTACGAATGGACGCTGTACCACCTGCTGCTGAACGAGGACATCATCAAGAACCGCATGTTCCCGATCACGTACTTCCGCGCCAACGGCGCAACGTGGACGGAAAGCGGATCCGGCCGGCCGCGGTATTACGACATCGGCATCACGGAATACACGGGCAACCTGGACGATCGCACGCTGTCCCTGATCGCCGATGCGCCGCCCGAAGGCACGCCCCAGCGCGAACAGCCGCTGCTCGACATGGCCGTGGTGGTCCGCAGCAAGGACGCGGGCATCAACCGGCTGACGTTCGACATCGTGTTCAACTCGGCCGCCGATTACGAGGCCGCATTGCGCTCGAACGTGTTCTGCCCGGCCAACGTGGCTCGGGTGCTGGGCGTGGCGCCCGAGCGCGTGGTCGGCACGTTCTTTGTGGATAGCTGCAACGCCATCAAGCTGACCATCGACCGCCCGAACATTTCGGCTTCGCCGGATGAGCGCGACGTGTTCGGCGCGCAACAGCAGGCCGTCGTCGAGCGTCTGTCGATACCGCATTACGCGGAACGGCTGGCGATGGCGTCGGCGCTGTAGCGCGCGTTGACGACGCCGCCGATCGCGAACGGGAAGGGCGATCGGCGGCTTGCCGTTTTCGGCGCGGGGGCGGTTTCATGCCAGAATTGCGGGCTGTCCAACCGCCATCGAACCCGAGAAGAATCCGATGAAACCTGGAATTCCCGCACTACGGTTGTTGTCCCTGGCTGGCTTGTTCGCATTGTCCGCGCCCGCGTTGGCCATTGATTGCAAGAAGGCCTCCACCGGCGTCGAGAAGCTGATCTGCGCCGATCGCGGCGCGGTGTCCGCCGATGCGGAATTGAATCGCAGCTACAGCGCGCTATTGAAAGCCGCGCCCGATGCCGAGATACGCACCATGCTGGTCGACGGCCAGAAGCGTTGGCTGGCGGCGCGCGACAACGCACTGGAAAGATTGATCGAGTCGCCCGACCTCCTGCCCGACGGCAAAACCCCCGCACAGGCCGCGCGCAGCCTGATGCTTGCGCGCAGCGCCGAGTTCAAGGAAAAGGCCAAGGGATCTGACACCCCGGTCCTGATCGCGCGGGCGCTGGAACAGCGCAAGTTCCGGGCGCAGTTCACGGGCGGTCCGTTTGCCGGTTTCGCGTCCTCGTGCGACGTGCTGCCGCCCGACTACAACAACTACTCCTGCTTTGCGACCCGCCATTACCAGCACAATGACCGCGTCTGCTCGATCGACGAGTACTGGGCTTCCGGCGGCGTCTACACGAAGCGCTACGTGGCCAACGTGGTGAATGGCAAGCCCAAGGTCATCGCGTCGTGCTCGTTCAGCAGCGCCGATGAGGCGTGCGACGACGGCAATGGCAAGACCCTTTGGAACCGATCTCCGGCAAAGCCTGATTTCAGTTATGCCGACACGCCGCTGCCGAAGATCGACGGCGACATCTTCGACACCGACGACTACGAATGGGCGCAGGCTTGCCTGGCGAGCCCGGTGTATCCCGAGGAAAAGTAGCGCTTGCTGGCGGGCGCTGCCGCGCAGGTGTCAGACGAGGAAGGTGTCAGACTGTAATTGCGCGCGCGCCGGCCGCGAGGGCTTGGCCGCGCCCGCAGGACGGACATTTCCCATGTGCAGCACGCGGCGCGCGGACGTTTCAATCGGGCCTCCCGGGAGCTGATCGACCGCAAGATTTGGAAACGGACTGCTCCGCGCAGCGGGAATTCCGTCCACGCCACGGACGTAGAATCCCGCTTTTCATCAGGGCCACGCGGCTGACAGGAACCAATCATGAAAAAAACCATCCTTCTTGCATCCGTTTGTGCGGCGCTGCTGTCTGCCTGCGCGCCCACGACCTCTCCCCGCGAAGGATCGTCCGCCATGCCTGATTCCGCCACCACGTCCGCCACTACATCCGCCTCCACTCAGGCCAGCCTGAGCGCCTACCACTGGCGCCTGACCGCCGCCACCGATGCCGCGGGCAAGTCCATCGCCGCGCTGCAAAAGGGCGTCGAGCATCAGGTGCGGCTTACCTTCAAGGACGACGGCGTGAACATCCGCGGAGGCTGCAATGCGCAGTTTGGCGGATACACGTACAAGAACGGCGTGCTGACCATCGCGAACCTCGCGTCGACCATGAAGGCATGCGAACAAAGCCTGATGCAGCTCGATGCCGAGATCGGCCAGCGTCTGAAGGGCGATCTGCGCGTGACGCTGTCGGGCGACAAGGCCGAGCCGGCGCTGGACCTCACGACGCAGGACGGCAGCGTGCTGAAGTTCGTGGGCGAACCCACGCCGGAAACGCTGTACGGCAGCGCGGGCCAGATCATGTTCCTGGAAGTGGCGGCCAAGCGCGCCGAATGCAGCCATCCGATGATTCCGCATTACCAGTGCCTGATGGTGCGTGAACGCAAGTTCAACGACGCCGGCATCGCGTTGCCGGCGCCGGACAAGTGGCAACCGTTGTACCAGTCGATCGAGGGGTTTGAGCACCAGGACGGCGTGCGCACCGTGCTGCGGGTCAAGCGCTACGACTGGAAGAACCCGCCCGCCGATGCGCCGTCCAAGGTTTACGTGCTGGACATGGTGGTGGAGCAGGACGCATCGGGCAAACGCAAGTAAGCGAGGGGGGCGTTAGCGCGATCAGCGCGGTTAGCGCCCTTGGGCCCGATCACCAGGTGATGTAGAACATCGCCTTGGCCAGCACCACGATGGCGAGCATGTGGCAGAACACGCTCAGGTGCAGCCGGCCTTGCAGCGCGCCGGTGAGCTTGCGCCGGCGGGCCATCACCAGCGCGGTTGCCACATGAACCAGCACGCTGACCGCCAGCGCGATCTTGATGGAAAGCAGCAGGCCGAACGATGAGTCCAGCGGCGCGGACAGCGCGCCGCGGTGCTGCCAGGCCAGTCCCAACCCCGCCAGATACAGCACCACCACCGACCACGGCACCACCGAACGCACGCGCGGCCCGAGCTGGCTGCCCAGCGCCTTGCGCACGTCGGCCGGCAGGCGCCGGTGCACCGGTTCAAGGAACAGCACCTCGAACGTCACCGTGCCGACAAACAGGAAGGCCGCAAGCAGGTGCAGGATGAGCAGCGCGGGATAGAGGGTCATGACGGCATTCTCCGCCCGCGGATAACGGCGCGAAATGACAAACATCAAGGGCGCAGGCCCGGGTTGAATCCAGCGGTTCATTGACCCCGGTGTCAGACACCCGTTGTGACGCCGCCACACACTCGGACCCAGGTGTCAGACACCCATTGAGACGCCGCCGCAAGCTGACGACCATCTCCGACGGGTGTCTGACACCGTCCCAAGCAAGCAGCCCGACAAAACAGCCGGGAACTCAGCTCACTTACCCGCCGGCTGCAGCGTCAGCGTGTCCGACCGCTGGCTGTCCACCTTTGCCCGGCTGAATGCCATCGGGAAATACTCGCCCGTCGACCAGCCTTTCAGCAGGTCCTGGTAATGCGGGCTGCGCGGATCCGCCGATTGGCCCGGCACGTTCTGCACGCGCGAGTTGTCCCAGTCGGCCACGTCGATCACCTGGCGGTACGACGCGCCGCTGGTCACGCGGTAGTCGCTATTGCGGAACGTCGCGCGGTGCACCGTGTCGTTGTCGCCGCCGACCGGATAGCGCGGCGTGCCCCACGCCTTCGCGGTGTCCGGCGGCAGCAGGCTGGCCAGGCTGTGATCGAACTGGATGTGGTGCAGCTTGCCCCACTGCCATTGCTTCGAATCCGGCCCCATCTTCGCGGTGAGCTTAGTGAGGCCATCTGCCAGCGCCTGCAACAGCAGGGCGTCGCGGCCCTGATCCGGACGAGGACCAAAGGCGGCATCGGGCGTGGCCAGCTTTTCCAGGGTCTTGCGGGTGGAAAGCTCGCCGAACGCCGCGCGCCCGTTTGCCGGCACATACAGGTCGGTCACGCGCTTGACGACCTCGGGCAGCCAGAAGGCGTAGACCGTGGCGGCCCGGGAGTCCGTGGCCATGCGATAGTCCCAGTCCTTCAGCAGGCTCAGCGCCGACCCGATGTTTGCGTCCGCCGAATTCAACGATTTGGCGTAGCCGCCCAGCGTGCGGGCAGGAATCGACAGGTTGTCGAACTGCAGGTCCTGAGACTGCTGCACGGTCAGCCCCTTGCCGTCGGCCACGACCTCGCGGATTCGCTGGATGCGGAAGGGTTCGGCCCAGGTGCGCGCCGACATGTCCTTGTACGGATAGTTGGCGGGCAGGTTGTACTCGTTGGCCGTGGCGACATAGCCTTCGGGCGGATTGAAGGCACGGGGCAGGGAGCTGCCGGGCAGCACGCCGCGCCATTCGAAATCGCCATTGCCGGGCACGGGTAGCATGCCGGACCAGTCGTTGCGCGGACGGATGGGCGCGATGCTGCCGCCGAACCAGCCGATGTTGCCGTCTACGTCGGCATACACCATGTTTTCGCTGGGCGTGTAGTGCTTTTCCATGCCGGCCACGAATTCGTTCCAGTTCTGCGCCTGATTCAAGCGCAGGCTGGCCAGATAGGCGGCCGTGCCCGGGAATTCCAGGTAGGCGGCGCGCAGGGCGTAGGCCTTGCGCCGCACCGGGTCTTCATGGATGACGGGTCCGTGACGCGTGAACTTCAGGCTGCGCATGGCGGGCGACGCGCCGCGCACCGGGATGCTCTCGTCGATCTGGCGCATCTTTTCCCAGCGGCCCTGGTAGCGGTATTCGCCGGGATTCGCGGGGTTGGTGTCGTAGACGTACAGGTCTTCCTCGTCGCCGAACGCGAAGATGGTCAGGCCGAACGCGATACGGTCGTTGTGCCCCATCGAGACGCCGGGCAATGACGGTTCGCCCGCGCCGATCACATTCCAGCCGGGCGCATTCAGGTGCACCATGTAGCGCAGCGACGGCATCGTGATGGAGCGGTGCGGGTCGCCCGCCAGGATGGGCTTGCCGGTGGCGGTGCGTTCGCCGCTCAGCGTCCAGTTGTTGCTTTCGTAGCGCGGCGCCAGCGGATCGAAGGCCGGATCCAGCGACGCGAGCCTGCCCTCGGACAACGCGCTGGCCAGCTTGACGCGTTCATCCGCGGCAAGCGGGCTGCGCGGGAAGTCGCCCGCCTCGAACTTCTGGCCGTCCCGCGCCAGCCGGTAGGTGCTCAGAACGGACTTGTTGATCTGACGCACATCCAGGCCGGCCGGCACCTGCAGCGCCAACGGCGGCTCGAAGGTGCTCAGCCCCTGAACGGTGTTCAGGCCCAATGCGGCGATCTGCTCGGACATCCGCACTTCCTCGCTGACGTTGCGCGTCAGGCCGTAGATGCGGATCAGCGAGGTCTCCGGACTCCAGTAGCCGGGCTCGGTGCCTGTCAGCTTGAATTCCGGCGGAAGCTGGTCGGGATTGGCCTTTACCCAGTTCACGTAGGCGTTGATGCCGTTGGCGAACGCGGTGAGGATGGCCTGGCCTTCGGGGTGGTAGCTGGCGAATTCCGCCTGCATGTCGCCGCGGTACAGGAAAAGGCGCGCGGCGCGGTCCTGCTCGACGAAGCGCGGGCCGAATTGTTCGGCCATCTTGCCTTCGCCCTGGCGGCGCCACAGGTCCAGTTGCCACAGACGGTCGCGTGCGGCCGAAAATCCCTGGGCAAAGAACAGGTCCGCCTGGTTCTTGGCATAGATGTGGGATACGCCGTGTTTGTCCCTGACGATCTCCACGGGCTGCGACAGCCCCGCCATGGCAATCGTGTCCTTCTTGCCGCCTGGCGAGGCGCAACCCGCCAGCACTGCGATCAGGCCGCTTGCCAGCAATGCGGCGGCCCTGCGCTTGAACGTACGCATAGACTTCTCCTCCGGTTATTGATCTTTTCTCTGCCGGCGGTACGCAGGACGCTGGAAGCCGCGCCGAACGCAACACCATGCAGCGATTACAACTAAAGCAGAAGCGTGTGGAGAACTGTTTTATTTGATTAGATCTGGCAGGACTTGTAACGCTTCGTTGAACACCGCCCACTGGGGGAAGCGCAGCCGGCTGATAGCCGGTCCGCAAAATGCGCGCGCAGGTATGAAATTTTTGGTCACGACATCGCGAGCCGGCCGGTAAACTCGGGCGCCCCGAATATCGTCGGCGCGCCCCAGTTCCGCCGTCACCGCAACTAGCCATTCATTCATGCCGATCTCCGACCTCGCACGCAGCCTGTCCCGTCCCATCCTTGCCGCCGATGACCTGGAGTCGATGGAGCAATTCTTCCAGCGGCCCGAAGTTGGCGCCTTTTTGACCCATGCCCGCAACCCGGCGCACACCGCCGCGGCCCTCCAGGAATGCGCCGATCTTCTGCCGCAACTGCATCCTTCCCATGCGGCGGCGCTGGCGCTGATGGGCGGTTCGCTGGTGGAAAGCGGCGCCGATCCCGCCATTCTGTTTCCCACGCTGCACGCGCTGCTGCGCGACTGGCTGCAACGCCTGCGCCCGTTCTGCGCGCAGGAAGTCGAAGACGACGATGACGAGGTCGAGGAAGCCGATCGCCAGGCTTGGAGGGATGCGCAGGCCAGGTTGGCGCAGGTGCCGCAGGATGCGTTCTGGGAGGTCGAAGCCTTGCAGGCCGCCGTCGACGTGCTGGTGCTGCCCATGATGACCATGTTGTTGCGCCACCGCGGCAATCACCAGGCTTTCATCGCCGATGAGGCGCTGATGGGTTTGCTGTATGCCATGGCCACGGTCAACGACAGCCTGCCGTTCGACCAGCTGCATTTCCTGTGGCTGGCGTCGCGGGTGAGCTATGAAGACGAACTGGTGGTGGTCCTGCCGGCATCCGGGACCGGATTCGTCGCCGAGGCCCATGCCATCAACAACACCTTCCACGCCTTCACGCTGCTGCAGATCCTGATCGGCGAACACGCGCAGGCGTTGGGCGTGCAACGGGAGATCCCTCCGCGCACGCCGGACATGGACGGCGACACGGCCGACTTCCAGTGGCTGCAGGCCGGCGCCTACGCCGGGGGCGAACTGAAGAACATGCTGAAGTGGGCCTGGGGCGAAGCCGCGCTGCGCGACCATCCGTCCCGGCACGGCAGGCGCGTGCTGATCGCGTTGGAAACGGACGAGGGGACCAAGCGCAACTGGTCGGGATTCAACGGCGTGATACACGAAGCCCAGCAGCCGTCCATGACGTTCAAACGCTATCTGACGCCGGAGGAAGTGGCGTCGTATCTGGCGTGAGCTGGCGCAGGTTCAGCTCCGCTCGAACATCTTGTCCACGCTGTCTTGCAGGTCAAAGACGTCCGACGCGGCATACAGGCCAACCGACTCGCGCAGATGGGCGGTGCCGGGCGGGGTTTCCATGCAGGCCTTGATAAGCACGAACTGGCCGGCCGGATCCGGCATGAACTTCATGCCGGCGACTGACATCCGTTCGATCCGCACGCTGCCGTCGTTGTAGCGGCGGCCGCGGGCGGGCTTGTCGCGTAGTTCGTCGATGGCGGGCACATGGTCAAAGACTGCGTCGTAGAACTCAATGACGGCGCTTTGATTGGTTTGCGCGCAATGGTGCACATAGGCGGCGTAGTAATGGCCGTCGAGCCGGTACGACACCACGTCGCCCGCGCGGTAGAACGTCAGGCTGTCGGGCAGGCCGGGGGCGCGCTTGAGCGGCGCGGGCGGCGTGTGCAGGAAGGCGGTCTTGATGGCGGCGGTCTTGCGATGAAAATCGTCGCTCAGGGCCACGGCATCGTTCAGGGCGTCGATGGCGGCATCTGCGCGGTCCGCGACGCCGGCGTCGGCGATGCCGTACTTGTGCAGCAGGATGGCCAGCGCGACGGCGGTCTTGTCGCGATACAGGGGCGAGGCCGCGTCGTCGCCGGCCTGCAGCACGCAATTCCAGCGGCGCAGCAGGGGCGCCAGCACGCTGGCCGACGGGTTGGCCGCGATGCTGGCGTCATGGCGGGCGCGCGCCATGGTGTCCGCCAGCAGGCGCGCAAGGTCTTCATCCAAAGTCTGGACCAGGATGTCGGCGGCGAGTTTCTTCAGCGCCTGGGCGTGGGTGATGGCGGTCATGGTGTCGATGTTGGCCGTGGCGCGCCGCAGGTCTTCGATGTAGCGGGTATCGGTCATGCCAAAAGGCGGGGGCCGGATAAAGAAGAGGCTGGAGGATAAAGGGCCATGGTGTCCGCCCAGTTACCAGATGCAAGCCGATCCGCCGAATGGTTGCGAACACGGCGGCACGCGGCGGGCAAGGTGCCTCGCCGTCGCGCGCCGTCACTGCGTTGCAGATGTCACCACCGGCGCTGCGAGCCGCTCTGCGGCTGCGATGCCGGCTGGCCCATTCCACTGGTCCGGATGGTGGTTTCGTATTTCTTGTAGTCCTCGATATAGGTGGGCGAGTTGATGTTCGGGCTTTCCTCGCCGGCCCATTGTTCTTCCAGGCCGGCTTCGCGCCATGCAGCCAGGTCGCGTTCGACGTCAGCCCGGGTGGGCGTGAAGTCCGAGGGTGGCGCCGCGGTGGTCGGCGCCGTGGAGGCGGACTGCGCGCCGGCGGGGCCGGACAGCAGGGCAAAGGCCGCCAGCGCAGCGGGAATAAGGGCGCGGAATGGCAGGACAGGCTTCATGAATGGCTCCTTGTGGTCGCGTGGGGGCGCAGCGTTGGGGCCGGTGTCGTTCGGGCGTGCGCGATGGCGCCGCACGGCCGAGGGCAGCTGCGGGGCCGGATGGGTGGAGTCATGGGCGGGCGGGGCGGGAGGCGCCGGTTTGCGGGCCTGCCGAATAGCGAGCGCAGACGGGATGGTGACCCGACGGGCGCGTGGCGGCCCGGGTCTCATGCCTTCGTGCTCATCGTAGGGCCGCATGGGTGCAGGCCACATACTCAAAATTGAGTACGCCGCGCGGCGCGGCCGCGCGTGTTACAGCAATGACGCCAGGCGGACCAGTTCGGATTGGCGGCTGCACTCCATCTTGGTCAGCAACGATGCCACCTGCTTGCGCACCGTCAGGACCGAGGCGTGGCGCAAGGTGGCCACTTCCTCGACGCTGTGGCCGGCCGCCAGCCCGGCCAGCACCGCGGCTTCGGCATGCGTGATGGAGAACACCGATTGCAGCTTGGTGACGTCCGGCATCGCGAAGGCGCTTTTCTTGCGCATGCGCACCAGCAGCATCCGGCCACCGATGAGGCTGAGCGCATGGGGCGCCGTGCTGATGTCCACCCAGAACAGCTCGCCCCAGCCGGAGGCCGTGGCCATCGAACGCATATGGCCGTCGCCCGCCACGGCGGCGCAGTGCGCATCGAACAGCCGCTGCACCTTGGCGTCAGCGTGGCGCAGCCGTCGGCCATGCAGCGTCCAGCCGTTCACGTCGTCCAGAAAACCCACGGCCAGCGGCGACAGTTTGTCGACGATGCAATCCACGCTGATCAGCAGCACCGCTTCGTTGACCTCGGAAAACGCGCTTTCCAGCGACTTCCAGCCGATGGCGCGGTTGCGTTCGCGTTGCGACAACTGATGGCGCAGCACGCGGAAGTACCGCGCGTAATCGCCGGATTGCAGCCGGTCGCTCGCCTTGGCATCCACGGAAGAACGCTGAAAGCCGATCGCGGCGTGCAGCACGGTGTTCGATTCGATGATGAGCGACAGCAGTTGCTCCATGCGATGCCTGACCATGAAGTCCGCGTAGAACTCGGTGCGGTGCAACTGCGCGGGCTCGTACAACCGCGCGGTGTCCAGCCAGGTGCCGGCGGGAGCATTGCGGCCGTCCTGCTCAAGGATGTCGCAGGTGGAGTAATGCTCCTGGTATTCCGAGGTGCACGCGTCGGAGAATCCGATGGCGGACAGCGTCAGCAGTTCGTTCCTGGCGTCGAACACGATGAGCGTTCCGCTGTCGGCCCCGACAAGATCGCGGGCCGTGCCAAGAATGTCGCGCCATGGCGGCTCGGGGTCGGTCAAATGATCGACGGCCTCGACGGCGCGGCGCAATGCGATTCGATGATCGGGCATGGCGTGCCTCCAACGCTGGTTCAAACGTAATCGCTGCTACGTGTCACACATGGTTGTAGGTGGCGCCGGCCGGCAAGGCATGGCGGCGCACCGCTGCTGCGGATCAAAGCGGTGGGCGCGCCGCAAGGAACGTGCGGTGATGGCGGCAAACCCAGGGCCGATTATCGTCGCAAATTTGCGCGCGATGATGATTTCGCCGGGTTTGTCCGCAAGGAAAATTGCGTGTTGATGCGGCGATACCGGGATAATTCAACTGCTGCGGAAGTCCCCGTAAAACTGCCGCGCGGCACGGCTGTGCTTACTGCGCCAGCAGCCGCAGCAGCAGCGCCTTTTTCGGCTCGTCGGCCTTGCGCGCCAGCGCGGCCAACTTCTTGTCGGATCCGTACAGCCGTTCGCGCACATGCGCCCTGTGGTGTTCGGGCAGCTCGGCCAGCGCGTCAGCCAGCAGGGCGAGTGTCTGCGCATCTTCAATCGCGAACCCGGCAGGCGGCTTGAAGCCATCCGTGCAGACGCACAGGCATGCCACGGCGGTGGCAAGAGTGTCCGGCGTCAGCCCATGCTGTTCGAGGAACACGGTGGTGTAGCGATCTTGCACCGACTGGTGTTCGTCGTCCACCAGATCCATGTAGTGGCGCAGCAGCGCAAAGCGGCCGGCGTCGGCCAGGCCCAGCGCGAAGGCCGCGTACGTGCCCGACAGGCAGGCCTTCTCTGCCTCCGAGTCGGTGTACCACTCATAAGGCTGGATGGCGGCGCGCGCGTAATTCTCCAGCGCATCGTGCGCCTCGAGGTGCTGCGCGGCGTTGGCAAAGAAGCGATGCGTGTCGGACTTGGCCACGCCTTTGATGGGCAGATAGTGGCGTGCACGACTTTTCAATTCGATGCGGTAGCCGGCGGGAAAGCCCGCGCGCAACGCATTCGCGATGAAATCGAGCGCCTGGATGTAGGCTGCCGCCGATTCCTGCCGGATGGTGACGGACACCGTGGCAAGTACGTCGTTGGCGGCGCAGTCCACGTGTTCGTGTGTCAGGCGCGTGCATGCTGGCGCAAGCGCTCCGCTGCCGGTGACCAGCATCGCTGCGGCACGCGCGCTGCCCACGTCGCGCGCCAGCTCCAGAAAGGTCAAGCCAAGCGGCCGCGCATAGCCGGGTTCAAAGCGCAGGATCAGGGTTGCCGCGTAGAGCAGCAGATCGATGCCGCGGTCGCCGGGATCCAGCGTTGCGCCGGGCTTGAGCGTGTAGGTGTTCTGGCGGAAGGCGTTTTGTGCCACGTCGAAATAGCGCGGCAGATATTGCTCTTCGGACCAGCGCCGTAGCGCATGGATGATGGCGCCGCGCTGCTCCGCCAGCGATTCCTGGCCCGCGTTCAGCGCCAGCACGCGCGCAAAGACGGCGATCAGCCAGGGGTAATCGAACTCGGGAAACAGGCGTTCGTTCAGAAGATGGCTGCACAGCAGGCTGATGTGCAGGCGGCCGGTAGGCTGGCTGCCGTTCAGCACTTCGTGGTCCACGTATTGCGCCACGCGCTCGCGCAGGCCTTGCTGCTTGGCCTCGTCGGTGTGGTCCACCAGTGTCAGGCGCAGCCGGCCTTCGGTGGTCGGGAATTGCGCACGAAAGCGGAAATGGTGGTCCAGGTGCGGTTTGCCGGCAAGCCGGGCGATGCGTTCAAGCACGGCCTCGCGCAGCACGGGCGCCAGCGATTGGTGGATGGCTTCGGGACTGAGCGGGCCGTTGCGGCCTTCGGCGCGCAGGCCGTCCTCGTCGTCGGGCTCCCAGCTGGGCATGACGTCGAACATGATGCGCGAGGGCTCGTACTCCAGCAGGATTTCGCTGTGAATGCCGGCCTGCAGCGGCGTGCGGGCCACGATCGCGTCGATGTCATCGCGCGCTTGCAGCTTGTCGAACCAGCCATGAATGGCGGCAAGCGTTTCATCCTGGATCTGCTGGGCGGTCTTGTGATGCAGGCCAATGGCGCGGGAGTCGTGGGACATCGTGATTCGTGAGGGTTGCAACAGTTGCGCCGAATGCTACACGATGGGGCGCCACGCCAGCGTCAGTGCCGCGACGCGAAATCGCCGATGGCGGCCGCGGGCGACAGCGCGAATGACGCCTTCATGTCGCGCACTTCCTCGACTGGCGTGCGGCCGAAGAAGCGCTTGAATTCGCGGCTGAACTGCGACGCGCTTTCGTAGCCGACGCGGGCCGAGGCCGACGCGGCCGTCAGCCCGTCGCGGATCATCATGAGCCTGGCGTGATGCAGCCGCGTGGACTTGATGTACTGGATGGGCGAGGTCTGCGTCACCGCCTTGAAATTGACGTGAAACGCCGGGACGCTCATGCCGGCCTCTTGCGCCAGATGCGTGACGTCCAGCGGCTGGGAATAGTCCGTATGGATGCGGCGCAGCGCACGCGCGACGCGGCCGAAGCGTCCCGGGTGCGCCAGCGCGGCGCGCAGCGCGCCGCCTTGCTCGCCGCTCAGGACGCGAAAGCAGATCTCGCGCACCAGCGCCGGGCCGAGGATCTCGGCATCGAGTGGATGGCACAACGCACGCAAGAGGCGCACGGTGGCGTCGGCCAGCTCAACGGACAGCGGGGTCGAAGCGATGCCGAGCGGCGCGTCGCCGTTTTGGGTGTCTGCGCCGGTGCCTGCGGCGGCTTCGGAGCCATCGCCTGAGCGGTTGTCGATCGCCACCACCAGATCGGCCACGGTGGCCAGATCCATCCGTATCGACACCGCGAGCATGGGTTCTTCCTTGCTTGCCTGCGTTTCCGTGGAAAAGGGCAGGGGCACGGACAGCACCAGAAAGTGCTGCGCGTCGTAGACGTAGGTTTCGTCGCCCAGAAAGCCGAGCTTGCGGCCCTGGCAGACGATCACGATGCCGGGCTCGTAAAGCACCGGCGTGCGGCCAAGCGGCCGGTCAGAGCGCATGAAGCGCACGCCGTCCAGCGCGGACAGGCTGTAGCCCTCGTTGGGCGCCAGGCGGTCGATGAGCGCAATCATTTCGCGCGACAGCGGATTGGACGGCAGCGTCATGGGGCATCCGTGGTTCGGTTCCGGTGGGGGACATTCTACCGGCGTCAATCGGGGCGGAACAGGGTGCGCGATAGGAATGGGCAAGGGTGCGATAGACGCAGGTATTCGCGCGCGGCGCCGCAATCCTTAGCATTTCAGTCACGTAAACGACTTGGAGAAACAACCATGACTTCGACTCAGAACCGGCAATCCAAAGTGGTGCTGATCACCGGCGCCAGCAGCGGCATCGGCGAGGCCTCGGCGCGGCTGCTGGCCGCGCAGGGCCACCGCGTGTATGTGGGGGCGCGCCGCACGGACCGGCTGGAAACACTGGTGCAAGAGATTCGGGCAAACGGCGGCACGGCAGCGTTTCGCGCGCTGGACGTCACGTCGGCCGAGGACATGCGGGACTTCGTACGCGGCGCCGAGGCGGCCTACGGGCAGGTGGACGTGATCGTCAACAACGCGGGCGTGATGCCGCTGTCGCCGCTGAATTCGCTGAAGGTGGACGAGTGGGATCGGATGATCGACGTGAACATCCGCGGCGTGCTGCACGGCATCGCCGCCGTGTTGCCGGGCATGGAGCGCCAGGGACACGGACAGGTGATCAACGTGTCTTCCATCGGCGGACTCGCCGTGTCGCCGACGGCGGCGGTGTACTGCGCGACCAAGTTCGCGGTCCGTGCGATCTCGGATGGCTTGCGCCAGGAGACCGACAAGATTCGCGTGACCGTGGTGTGCCCCGGCGTCGTCGAATCGGAACTGGCCGACACCATCACCGACGACACCGCGCGCGTGGCGATGCAGTCGTTCCGCCGCGTGGCCCTGCACCCGGACGCCATTGCCCGCGCCATTGCCTACGCCATCGAACAGCCTGACGACGTGGACGTCAGTGAAGTGGTGGTGCGCCCGACGGCCAGTCCGTATTGAACGATCAATCCAAAGGAATCACTCATGACTGCGACAACTTCTAAAGACCAACCCTTTTCCGGCCAGACCGCCATTGTGACCGGCGCCGCCAGCGGCATCGGCCTGGCCACCACGGAACTCCTGCACGCGCAGGGCGCCCGCGTCGTGGCGGTGGACAGGGATGACGCTGTGTGCGCGCTGGCGCGGCCCGGCGTCGAGCCCCTGGTGGCCGACATCTCGCGGGAAGACAGCGCCGAGCTTGCAGTCAAGACCGCGATGGACCGCTTCGGCAGGCTGGACATCCTGGTGAACAACGCGGGCGTCATCATCAACAAGCCGGTGATCGACATGACGCTGGACGACTGGAACGGCATCCTTGCCGTAAACGCCACCGGCGCCTTCCTGTTTTCGCGCGAAGCGATGCGCGTCATGGCGCCGGCGGGCCGCGGCGCGATCGTCAACATCGGTTCGTATGCGTGCTACCAGGCCTTTCCGACCATTGCGGCCTATGCCGCGTCGAAGGGCGCGCTGGCGCAGTTGACCCGCGCCCTGTCGCTGGAGGCCATCGAGCACGGCATCCGCGTGAACGCCGTGGGATCGGGCGACGTGGTCACCAACATCACCAACCACATCCATGCGGACGGTCCCGGCTTCCTGGCCGAGCATGGCAAGAACGCGCCGATCCGGCGGGCGGCCGAACCGCGCGAGATTGCGGAGGTCATTGCGTTTCTGGCGTCGGAGAAAGCCAGCTACATCGTGGGCGCGGTGGTGATGGCCGACGGCGGCATGAGCGTGGCGCTGCGCTAGGCGCGGCACCAGTTCGGTCAGCGTGGCGGAAAGATCGCCGCGCGCCACAGGTCCAGGAAGTGGCGCTTTTTCAGCGGGTCCAGGTACACCAGCAGGCCGACGCCCAATGCCACGGGCCGCACGCCGGCCGCTGGCACGACCGATGCGCTGACCGGCCGCATGCCGGACTCGCGCGCCAGCGCATCCTGCCCCCGCGCCGACAGCAGATAGTCCAGGAACAGCGCGCCCAGGTCGCCGCGCGGCGCCTGTTTCGGAATGATGGCCGAGCGCGACAGCATCAGCGTGTAGTCCTGCGGGTAGATGATGGCGAGCGGCGCGCCGTTGTCGATGCGGTGCCGGGTATAGGACTCCAGCAGGTTGTAGGCCAGCGTCACGTCGCCGCTTTCCAGCTTGTCCAGCGCGTGTTCGGTGGACTCGTGGATGGACACGCCGTTGCGGCCGAAGGCGCCAAGCAGCGCGCCCGCCATGCTGTCCAGCCGCGTGTCCTGCGTGGCCGCCAGATAGCCGATGCCGCTGCCCTGCACGTCGTAGGTGGAGATGCGGCCGGCGAGGGGCTGGTCGGGCGCCTGCAGCAGCGACAGCAGTTCGCGGCGGGTGTGCGGCACGCGCGCGGCATCGAGCTTGTGCGTGTTGTAGACCATCACGATGGGGTCGGTGCCGATGCTGAAGACCTCATCGCGCCAGTTCGCCCAGCCGGGCAGTGCGCGCGTCTGCGGCGATATGTGCACGCGCGCATAGCCGTCGTTGACCAGTTTGGTCTGCAGGTCCATGGCGCTGCTGATGACGATGTCGGGGCCCGACGGAACGCCAGGTGCCTTCGCGGCGCGGGTCACGGTGTCGCTATAGAGTTCCTGCGTCGACAGCTCGGTGTATTCCAGCCGCACGGACGGATTGAGCCTGCTGAAGTCCTCCAGCACGCCGCGAAACACCTGCACGCTGTTGGACGCGTGCACGATCAGCACGTTGCTGCTGTCGGCGGGACCCAGCGTGAGGCCGCTGCTGCTCACTTCGGCGGCGTGGCTGACCGGTGCCAGCGTCAGCGCGGCGATCACGGTCAGGCCGCGCAGAAAGGACAGGGCGTCACGCATGATCGGCACGGGTGGGCAAGGGAGTGGCGGGCAGGGTGATGACGGCATCCAGGCCGCCGCCCACGCGGTTGCTCAGGCTGAGCGTGCCGCCGTGAATGTCGACGACGCGCTTGATGATGGACAGGCCCAGCCCGGCGCCGGGCGAGCGGGGATTGGGGCCGCGCGCAAACCGTTCGAAAGCCGTGTTGGCCAGCGCCGGCGGAATTCCCGGCCCTTGGTCGGACACCGTGACACGCCAGCCGCCGTCGTGCGGATCCAGCCGCACGTCGATGTGGCCGTCGTCGTTGGCGCCGTGGCGCAAGGCGTTGTCGATGAGGTTCTTGAAGGCTTCGCGCAGCATCAGGTTGTCGCCCAGCACGCGCGGCGGCTTGCTGCTGTTGGCGGATGGCAGATGCAGGCGGACATCAGGCTGCGGGTCGGCCTGCGGGACGGTGTCGTACACGGCCTGGCTCAGCAGTTCGGCCACGTCGACGGGCTGGAACTGCCGGACATTGCTTCGGTGGATGACGCTGGCGTCGCTAAGAAGCTGATTGACCAGCCGCGACAGCTTTTCGGCATTGCGCAGCACGGCCAGAAGGCTGCGCCGCTGCTCGGCCGGATCGTCCTCGTCCAGCGCGACTTCCATCTGCGCATGCAGCGCGGCCAGCGGGGTGCGCAACTGGTGCGCGGCCTCGGCGATGAACAGGCGCAGCGTGTCCAGGTTTTCCGATAGCCGGCCCATGAAGCCGTCCAGCGAGTGAACCAGCATGTCCAGTTCCTCGGGCACCGGCGCGGCGATGGGATGCAGGTCCGACGCGGTGCGGCCAGCCAGCTCGCGCTCGACCCGCTGGATGGGCGACAGCGACCGCTGCAATCCCCAATAGGCCAGCGCCAGCGCTGCCGCCGTAAAGCCGATGAGCGCCAGCGTGCCTTGCCACAGGATGCGCTCGGCCAGCGCGTTGCGCGCCTCGCGTGTCTGGGCGACCTGGATGATCGCGGTTTCGGTCTCTTGCGGGCCCGCCACCTTGCGTTCCATCCACGCGATGCGCACCGGTTCGCCCTGGTACTCGGCGGCGTAGAGTTGCGGCGTGCTGGCGTCGGCATTGCCGCGCGCGGGTGGCGCGGGCAGGTCGCCGTATCCGGAGATCAGCGCGCCGCGCGCCGAGGCCACCCGGTAGAACACACGGTCGCGCGGCGCCTGTTCCAGCAGTGCAAGCGCCGCATAGGGCATGTCCATCTGCCACTCGCCCTGCACGAGCTGCAGGCTGTCGGCCATGGACAGCACGGACGCGCGCAGCAGTTGGTCGTAAGTGGTGTCGGCGGTCTGGTGCGCATAGCCGCGCACCAGCAGGTAGATCGCGCCCAGCCCGACTGCGAACAGCGCGCCGAGCACGGTCAGCAGCCGGCGGCGCACGGAAATACGGCGGGGCTGCTCGGAACGCGGCCGGTTCATGGCGCTGCGAGCCGCTACGGATGCGGCGGGGCCGCGGGCTCGCCGTCCGCGCCTTCCGCTGCCGTCAGCAGGTAGCCGGTGCCGCGCTGCGTCTCGATGCGAAGGGGCGAGCCTTCCAGCTTGCGGCGTAGCCGGGCGATGTAGACCTCGATGGCGTTGGGCGCGGCGTCGTCGTCAAACGCAAACAGCTTGTTCGCGATTTCCGACTTGCTGACGGCGCGGTTCATGCCGGCCAGCAGGATCTCCAGCAGGCTGAACTCGCGCTTGGGCAGGTCGATGCGCCGGCCGGCCAGCGTCACCTGCCGCGCCGCACTGTCGATGACCAGTTCACCAAAGCGCAGGGTGCCCGTGGCCTGCGGGCTGGGCCGGCGCAGCAGCGCGCGGCACCGGGCTTCCAGCTCGCGGAAATCGAAGGGCTTGGCCAGATAGTCGTCGGCGCCGGTATCCAGCGCGTGCACGCGGTCCTCGATGTCGATGCGCGCGGTCAGCGCCAGGACGGGCGTCTTGCTGCCGCGGTCGCGCAGCCGGTGCAGGATGTCGAACCCCGACATACGGGGCAGGCCGATGTCCAGGATGACGAGATCGAAAGTCTCGTATTGCAGGACACCATCGGCGTTCAGGCCATCGTTCTGGCTGTCGACCGCATGGCCGAGACGACGCAGCCGGCGCACGAGTGCGTCAGACAAATCCTCATCGTCTTCGATTACCAGGATGCGCATAGCGCCGATTGTCGCATGAGGGGGAGCCCCCACGCCGCGCGCGCTTCGCACGCTAGCTGCCCCCCGAGGGGGCGCTTTTCCCTTGGGGCGGCCCGGCGGGAAAAGGAGTTCCCAAGCGACGAATGTGTCTCCGCGGCCAACAAAAACGACAGGTTCCAGACAGCTTTTCTTCCTAGTCTTGCGCTCCTGCTTCCCCAGCCGGAGGCGGGCACACATAACAACGACTAGCTGGAGATAACCCTCATGCTTCTGACCCTGCTTGGCTTCGGCATGGTGATCACGTTCATGACGCTGATCATGACCAAGCGCCTGTCGCCGCTTGTCGCCCTTATCCTTGTCCCCATTATTTTTGCGCTGCTCGGCGGGTTTGGCGCGGGCATCGACAAGATGATGCTGGACGGCATCCGCAAGATCGCGCCGACCGGCGTGATGCTGATGTTCGCCATCCTGTACTTCGGCGTGATGATCGATGCGGGCCTGTTCGACCCCATCGTCGGCCGCATCCTGCGCGCGGTGAAGGGCGATCCGCTGAAGATCGTGGTGGGCACGACGGTGCTGGCGCTGGTGATCTCGCTGGACGGCGACGGCTCCACCACCTACATGATCGTCGTGGCGTCGATGCTGCCGCTGTACCGTCGCCTGAAGATGAACGCGCTGTCCATGACCTGCCTGGCGATGCTGGCGAGCGGCGTCATGAACCTGACGCCGTGGGGCGGACCGACGGCGCGCGCGGCCAGCGCCCTGCACGTGGACGCGGGCGACATCTTTGTGCCGCTGGTGCCGGTGATGGGCGTGTCCATCGTTGCGATCCTTATCCTGGCGTTCTTCCTGGGCCTGCGCGAGCGCCGCCGCCTGGGCGTGCTGGCGCTGCCGGAAGGCGCGTCGCTGCATGCCGGCTACGACGAGGACGGTCCGAAGAATCTGCCCGAGATCGAGGTCGACCACGACCTGCGCCGTCCCAAGCTGCTGTGGGTGAATGCGGGCCTGACGTTGGCGCTGATGGTGAGCCTGGTGCTGGGCGTGCTGCCGCTGCCCGTGCTGTTCATGATCGCGTTCGCGATCGCGCTGATCATCAACTACCCGAACCTGGCCGAGCAGCGCCGCCGCGTGGCGCAGCATGCGGGCAACGTGCTGTCGGTGGTGTCGCTGATCTTCGCGGCGGGCATCTTCACCGGCATCCTGTCGGGCACCGGCATGGTCGAAGCCATGTCGCGCAGTCTGCTCGCCGTCATTCCCGACGCGCTGGGACCGTATCTGGCGGGTATCACCGCGCTGGTCAGCCTGCCGTTCACGTTCTTCATGTCGAACGACGCCTTCTACTTCGGCGTGCTGCCCATCCTGAGCGAAGCCGCGCAAGGTTACGGGATCACGCCCGTCGAGATGGCGCGCGCCTCGCTGATCGGCCAGCCCGTCCACCTGCTCAGCCCGCTTGTGCCATCCACCTACCTGCTCGTCGGCCTGGCCGGCGTGGAGTTCGGCGACCACCAGCGCTATGCGCTCAAGTGGGCCACGATGGTCTGCATGGTGATGCTGGTTGCCGCCCTGGCGTTCGGCCTGTTCCCCCTGGTCGGCGCGGCCGCCTGATTCCCCGCGGCGCCTGCCGCACGACTTTGAAAGGAAGAACCATGGCTTTGCGCATCGCCTACGTCACCAGCGGCATGGGCCATACCGGCACCGCGATCTGCCAGGCGCTGCATCGCGCCGGCCATCGCGTAGTCGCCGGCTGCGGTCCGCGCTCGTCCCGCAAGGACCACTGGCTGAAGGAACAGAAGTCGCTGGGCTACGACTTCATCGCCTCGGAAGGCGACGCCACGGACTGGGCGTCGACCGAGGCCGCCTTCGCCAAGGTCCGGCGCGAGGTCGGCGAGATCGACGTGCTGGTCAACAATGCGGGCTCCATGCTGGACATGCGCTTTCGGCAGATGAGTCACGCCGACTGGTCGGCCGTCCTGCGCAGCAACCTGGATACGCTCTTCAACAGCACCAAGCAGGTCGTCGACAGCATGGCGGACCGGGGCTGGGGGCGGATCATCAACATCGGGTCGGTCGCGGCCGAGAAAGGCCAGATCGGCCAGATCAACTTCGCGACCGCCAAGGGCGCGGTCATCGGCTTCACGCGCTCGCTTGCGCAGGAAGTCGCGGCGCGCGGCGTGACGGTGAACCTGGTGTCGCCGGGCTTCATCGCCGACGATACCGTCCGCGCCTTCCCGCCCGCGCTGCTGGACCGCATCGTCGAAAGCGTGCCGGTCGGCAGGCTGGGCACCGCGCAGGACCTGGCCGGGCTGTGCGTGTGGCTGGCGTCTGACGAGGCCGCGTTTGTCACCGGCGCCAACTACGCCATCAACGGCGGCGTGTACATGAGCTGATGCAGGGGCGTCAGACGGCGCGGCTTTTCAGGAAGTCGGCGATGGAGGTCGCGGTGCGCTTGCTGTCGGCCAGCCATTCCACGCGCCATTCGGTGATGCGCTCGTCGGTGTAGTGTTCAAAGACGCCTGGCGTGGGCTCGTTGATGGACTCCAACTGCCGCACCAATACCAGCGGTTGTTCCGCACCCGGCGTGTCTTGCGAAAAGGCCGCGGCGTCTTCAAAGGTGTCAAAGGCGTAGTAGTAATCGTCGCCGTCGTGCAGGTCCTCACCGCCCGCATGCGGGTGCACCCACACGCGATATTCCAGGACGTCGTCGTAGAAATAGCCGCCGCCCGACTTGGTCATGGCGGGGTATTCGCCCACCTGATCGGGATCGATGGCGACGGGGTGAGCGGATGAAATGCCGGGTGTCATGATGCTGCGGGCTCCGATTGATCTGCCTGGGGCAGGTAAGCAGGGCCGACACCTTATCGCAGTTTCGACCGCTGCGCCGTTGTCAGCGAAACACCGACCAGGCCAGCGTCGCCGAAAACACGCCCAGCACGATCGAGGCGCCGCGCTGCATCTTTGCCGGATCGATCCACTTCATCCGTTCACCGCCCAGCGTCGCGCCGAACAGCACCCAGGCCAGACCAATGGGCACCAGCAACACTGCAAAGACGCCCATCGCCGTCAGATACGCCGGGACGCTCTGGAAGGCCAGGGCGGGAAAGATGGCGCTGGCGAACAGGATGCCCTTCGGGTTGAGCAGCGTGGCGACGAACAGCGTGCGCATGCCGATCAGCTGCTGGGCCGCCGAGGGCACGGCGGTGGCAGCGCGCCACATGCGCCACGCGAGCCAGGCGATATACAGGCTGCTGGACGCCCGCACCACGGCCGGCAACCACGGCACCACCTGCGCGGCTTCGCCCAGGAATCGGCCCCACACCGTGATCGACACCAGATAGCCCGCCAGTTCGGCCAGCGTCAGGCGCGCGGACTTGCGAAAGCCTTGGCGCAGGCCGGCGGCGGCCAGCAGCGTATTGGTCGGACCCGGCATGGCCAGGATGACTGCGACGCCTGCGACAAACAGACTGGCGGTCGTGACGGTGAACATGGTGCATGGGATCGATGGCGGGAAGGGCCGTCTTGTAGCACGGCCCCGTTACCGCATGCAATCGCAGCCCTGCGTCAGGGCGCGGCCAAAGGCGGCCGGTCAGGTGCACTGCCAAAGATGCCCGCTGACGCGGCAGGCCGCGCACCAGAAGCTGTAGTTGCAGCCGCCGCTACCCCACAGCCATTCGCCGCCGTCTTCTTGCGGCAGGCCCGAGTCCAGCTGCATGGCCAGGGGCATGTCCTCGCCGCAATCGGGACACGCCGGATAGGTGGCGGATTGCACCCAGCTCGGTGCGCCGCCGACCCGGCTGAGGTTCTGGCGGCCATTGGATTCGCCCCAGTCCTGCCAATGCCAGCGCGCCGGCGCCTTGAACAGCGTCACGTCGGCCGCCAGTAGCGGAGTCGCGACGAAGTCCGGCGACAAAGGGGCATCGCGCTCCTGGCTGGGATGCGTCCGCGGCACGCCGTCCTCGCCGTGGCAAAAGAAGAGGGCGCCGTCGGTTTCCCAACCCTGGCACGACAGGCAGGTGGCGAATTCAATCGCGCTATTGCCATCGATGCCGGCCGCGGCGGGATCTTGAATGGCGAGCAGCCGGTGCAGGGGGCCGTGGCACAGGCCGCATTGGCTCGCCAACGTGCCGCCCATGCGCGCCTGCAAGCCGCCCGTTGATTCAGCGTTCCAGGTCGGGTGCGCGCGATGCACCTCGCGCCGCCACGCCGGTTGTTGCGCCAGCATCGATTTTCGTTGCGCGGCGTTAAAGCCGATGTGCAGCGGCTGTTCGCCGTGCAGGGCGCGCAGGCCGCCTTCGTGTTCCGTATAGCCCGCCTGCTGCAACCACGCTGCGGCATCGGAGTGGCCGGCCTCGGGGAACAGGCGGCGCCAGGCCGCGTACACCGCCTGCGGTCGGCGCGAACGCAGCAATGCGACGGCGCGCGCGCGGCCTGGACTGCCTTCGGACAGGTCGTCGTCCAGCCGGTGCAGCCAGTCGTACAGCGTGGCGTCGTCAAGGGCGCGCCATGCGTGGTCGGCCGCGTATTCCGGACCGCCGTCGTCGTCTTGCACGGCGGTGAGCAGCCGCTCCCATTCCGGGGCAAAGGCTTCGGGATGCTGCACCGCTGCGGAGTCCAGGATCCCCCGCGCCAGTTCGGAATCCGCGCCGCGCCGCCAGACGTCGCGAACCGTGGCTACGTAGGCCTCGTCGTCCATCAGGTCCAGCGCAGCGTCGATGAAGGTGGCGTGGTTCGGCGGCCTGTGGAGCGCCTGCAGAACCAGATCGGCCAGCGCCGCCGGCGCATCCCGCCGCAATTGCAGCGTCTGCGCCATGGGGTCGTTGTTCTTCCAGCCCAGGCGTTCGTAGGCGTCAAGGATCTCGGTGGCGGTTTTCATCGGCCCGTCCAGAATTGATCGAGCCGGGAGGATATCCGATGGCGTCGCTTGCCGCGGACCGGTGACGTGGGCGGGGGACGGTCCGCGCCGGGGCCGCGCTAGCGTGCCAGCTTCGTCGATACGTCCGTATGCGTGCCACGGTCCAGATCCGCGCCAAGCGACCTGTCCCATGCAGGCAGCGTCTGCAGTTCCTCGCTGACTTCACCCGCTTCGATGCGACGCGCAATGTCGTCCAGCAATTGCGTGCGCGTGGCGAATCCCCGGCCCTGCAGGTCTCGTGCAAACAGCCGGTAACGCAGATTGGGTTCAGCGCCCTTCATCACGCCCAGATTCAGGATCTGGCCTCGCTCGTTGCGCAGCAGCAGATGGCCGGGGCGGGCATAGATACGGTAAATGCGCCAAGGCGACGAAATCGCGGTGTGACGGGGATGTGTGACGCACCCGGGGTCGCTACTACCGCCGGACGGCAGTGGCGTCGAAGGAAGGCGTTTGATGCACGCGTTGGCGAATCGGGCAATGGATCTTCTGATGGCGCTCACGCAGCGCCTGCCGTCATCGCGGAAAAATCAATCGGGCAGGGGACTGGCGGCAGGGGCTGGCGCTGAATGACCACGGGTTGTTCCTCATATGGCGATACGGCGAGGCGACGCGCGTTCAAGCACCACGCGCCCAGCATACGCGCTTTAGGCGGCCGGCTTACGCGCTGAGGTGATTTGGTTACGCATTAAGCACAAAGCGCGTTGACTTCCCCCCGCAGGCCGCCCATAGTGGTCTTGAAGCTTTTCGAGCATCGTGATTTTCGTCCGGTCTTGCACCCTCCGAGGGGCGCCTAATTGTTCGCGATCCTTTCCTTGACAGGCCTCATTTCGCGGGCCCGCCCGCATTTAAAGGAAAGCGTCATGGAAACCGGAATTGTGAAGTGGTTCAACGATGCCAAGGGGTTTGGCTTCATCATGCCCGAGGACGGTGGCAAGGACATCTTTGCGCACTTTTCGGAGATCGTCAGCGACGGCCATAAAGTGCTTCTTGAAAATCAGCGTGTCAGCTATGTGACCGCGCAAGGCGCCAAGGGCCCTCACGCGACGCAGATTCGCGCATTGTGATCGGCGGCCGCACGGCCTATCGGTCAGATACTGGAGGTCCCATGTTTCATAACAATATGGTTTACAAGGGCTACCGGCTTACCGCGAGTGTGTCCCGGGTTGCAATCGGGAACGCGCGCCGACCGGCTTTTACCGCAACGGTCGCCGTGGAATTGGCGGGCGATCAGGACCGGCTCGGCGAGCCGCATGCCGTGCCGCTGTTCGACTCCGGCGGGTGTGTTGCCACGCCCGGCATGGCAGTCGACGCCGCGATCACGCATGGCCGTTTGATGGTGGATGCGCATTCCCGGGCAGTGTGACGGCGCTGTGCGAGCCGCGGGGTAGCGCGAATCGCTGCCCATGCACGGTGCAAAAACCAGACAGGGCCGTCCTCGTTACGGGGGCGGCCCATTTTCATGTTGGGCAGCGCGGGTTCAGTGTGGCGATGGCGGGTAAAGACGTCTGAAAGGGCTTTCCGATCAGCACGCCCGCTGCCGTACAACATTACGGTAAGCCGCCTCAGGCCTTCAAGCCCAAGCGCCGCGCCAGCTTGTGCAGGTTGCTGGGGTCCACATCCAGCGCTCGCGCAGCCACCGCCCAATTGCCCTGGTTGGCGTCAAGCGCCCGCCGGATGACCTGACGCTGGCAGGCGTCGACCGCGTCGCGCAGCGACTGCACCGGCACGCTTGCATCGGGGACGTCGGCGGCATCGTCTTCCAGCGACGCCGGCATATCGCCGTCGGACAGGTCCAGCAGCTTGGCGCCCAGCGTGACGATCTCGTTGCGGGTGGCGCCGTGGCTGACCGCCTTGATAGCCGCGCGGCTGAGGACGTGTTCCAGTTCGCGCACGTTGCCCGGCCAGCGGTAGCGCCGCATCATTTCCTCGGCCTCGGGTGATAGCCGCAGGCTGCGCAGGCCGAGCCGCGCACGGTTCAGTTCCAGGTAGCGGCCGGCCAGCAGCAGGATGTCGTTGCCGCGGTCGCGCAGGGGCGGGATGGGAATCGGGTAGACCGATAGCCGGTGATAGAGGTCGGCGCGGAAGTCGCCCGCACGCACCAGATCGCGCAGGCTGCGGTTGGTGGCCGCCACGATGCGCACGTCCACCGTGCGCGGGCGGTCGTCGCCCAGCCGCTGGATCTCGCCGTTCTGCAAAGTGCGCAGCAGCTTTGCCTGCACCAGCAGCGGCAGTTCGCCGACTTCGTCCAGGAACAGGGTGCCGCCATTGGCGGCTTCGAAGCGGCCGGGGCGGTCGGCAACGGCGCCGGAGAACGCGCCCTTCGCGTGGCCGAACAACTCGCTTTCAGCCAGCGATTCGGGCAGCGCGGCACAGTTCACGTGCACCAGCGGCCGGTCGCGGCGGCGCGACAACCCGTGCACGCGATGCGCGAACAGCTCCTTGCCCACGCCGGTCTCGCCCAGCAGCAGGATGGGCAGCTCCGAATCGGCCACGACGTCGATCTCGTGCAGCAGCCGGGAGATGGAGTCGCTCTGGCCCAGGATTTCGCTGCTGGCGGGGGCGGCGCTGTCCGCCGGCGCCTGCCCGCGTGCCACGCGCAGGGCGCGAATCTCGGCCTCCAGGCGAGTGGTGCGCAGCGCGGCTTCGAGCAGCACGATGTAGTCGCGCAGGTCGGCTTGCGCCTCCATGTCGAACGTGCCGACCTCCAGCGCGTCCAGCGTCAGCACGCCCCAGGTCTTGCCCTCGATGTGCAGGCTGGTGCCCATGCAGTCGTGCACCGGCAGCGGTTCGCCCGCCATGCCATTGATGAGTCCGTCGTAGGGATCGGGCAGGGTGCTGTCGTGATGAAAGCAGGTGACGCCGCGCCGGCCCAGGATGGCCGCCAGCCGCGGGTGCTGCTGCACGGCGAAGCGGCGGCCCAGCGCATCCTGGGTCAGACCGTCTACCGCGATGGGGCGAAGGTGGTCTTCTTCAAGCTGCAAGAGCGCGACAGCGCCGCAGCGGAAATGGGTGCGAAGACTGGAGACCAGGCGCTGAAGACGGATGGCGGGCGGCAGGTCGGCGACCAGGTCCGCAAGCAGGAGATTTTGCATGGGTGAATTCTACCGTTGCAAGGTGAATAGAACCCTCCTGTTAAATGGTGATATTTACCCGTTAAATCGCATGTGGTTGATATATCGCAAGTTTTTCCTGGCACGGTTTTCGCAAGTAGGGAAGCACCGTCATGATCAATGGAGAGACGCGATGAGCATGGTTGAGCAATCCCTGGGCCAGTTGGCCCGCAGCATTCCCGGCGCCACGCAGGTGTTTCACGAGTTCGAACTGGACTTCTGCTGTGGCGGCAAAAAGAGCCTGGCCGAGGCGGCCGCCCAGCGTTCGCTGGACCCCGCCCAGATCGAGGCCCGCCTGGTGGCCCTGTCGCAGAATCCCTCGCAGGAAATTGACTGGGGGCTGGCGTCCCCGGCCGAACTGGTCGAGCACATCCTGGCGCGCTATCACGAGGTGCACCGCCAGCAGTTTCCAGAACTCATCCGCCTGGCGCTGAAGGTCGAACAGGTGCATGCCGACAGCCCGGACTGCCCGACGGGCCTGGCCGACCACCTGCGCACCATGCAGCAGGAACTGGAAAGCCACATGCAGAAAGAAGAACAGGTGCTGTTCCCCATGCTGGCCCGCGGTCACGGCGCCATGGCGACCATGCCGATCATGGTGATGCGCATGGAACACGACGACCACGGCGTGGCGCTCGAACGCCTGATGGCCCTGACCAACAACGTGACGCTGCCGCGCGCCGCCTGCAATACCTGGCGCGCGCTATACCTGGGCATTCGCCAGTTCAAGGAAGACCTGATGGCGCACATCCACCTGGAGAACAACATCCTCTTTGAAAACGCAGGCGCGCGCGCCTCGGCCTGACGGGCACGCGTGGCAAGGAAGGGCGGGGCCTGCCGGCCCCGCGGCATCAGCAGGGAAGAGGTCCGTATGAATATCGACAAATTCAAGCAGCAGCACGTGGATATCCTGGAAGGCATCGCGTCGTTGCGCAAGCTGGCCCTGGCGGGCGTGGCGCGCAACGCCGCCGAGATCGCCCAGGGCATCGTGGCCATGAGCGCCACCATCAAGCTGCATCTGGCGGTCGAAGACCGCGCGCTGTACCCGGCCGTGGCGCGCAGCGCCGACGCCGAACTGGCGCGCAAGGGGCGGGAGTTCCAGGAAGAGATGGACGCTATCGCCGCCGCCTACGAAGGCTTTGCCAAGCGCTGGAACAACGCCCGCAGCCTTGAGCTGGACGAGCGCGGTTTCTGGAACGACGCCAATACCGTGCTGCGCCGCGTCCACGAACGCATGCAGCGCGAAAACCACGATCTTTATCCGCGCATCGAAGCCATGTAGCGCGGGGCGGCCTTAGCGGTCTTCGGGCGCAATGCCCGCAAGCGCGCGCCGCAAGGCAGCATGCGCGTCCCGGTCCACCGGCCGATGCTTGCGTTCGGCGCTGGCGGGATACTTGCCCAGGAAGTTGCCGCCCTTGCGGTCCATGGCCGGGCGCACCGGCCGGGGCGCGAAGCCCCCGCCGCAGTTCGGGCAGACGTTGCCCAGCACGTCTTCCACGCAATCGGCGCAGAAGGTGCACTCAAAGCTGCATATCCGGGCCAGCGGGGACGCCGGCGGCAGGGCGGTGTCGCAGTGTTCGCAGGTGGGGCGCAAGGCAAGCATGGAAGGCTCCAACGTCGGGAAGAGACCGGTGCGTCAGCGTACCCGTTTCGCCGCCTGCCGCGCCAGCCCCGAACCGGACACAAAAGGAATGAAAAGCGCCATCTCCGTTGCAGGTAACCGGCGTCCGCCGCCTGTACACTCGGAACACCTTACAGGGCGACAGGGGTACTTGATGGCCGGAAGCAGTTTCTTCGCGTTGTTCGACGATATCGCCACCATCCTGGATGACGTTTCCGTCATGACGAAGGTGGCGGCCAAGAAGACGGCGGGCGTGCTGGGCGACGACCTGGCGCTTAATGCCCAGCAGGTCAGCGGTGTGCCGGTCAACCGCGAGCTTCCCGTGGTCTGGGCAGTGGCCAAGGGCTCCTTCATCAACAAGCTGATCCTGGTGCCCGCTGCGCTGCTCATCAGCGCGTTCGCGCCCTGGGCCATCACGCCGCTCCTGATGCTGGGCGGCGCGTTCCTCTGCTACGAGGGCGTCGAAAAGCTGGCGCACAAGTACCTGTCGCATGGCGAATCCCCCGAAGGCCACCATGCGGCGCGCGCCGAGGCGCTGCAGAACCAGTCGGTCGACATGGTGGCGTTCGAAAAGACCAAGATCAAGGGCGCGGTGCGCACCGACTTCATCCTGTCGGCGGAAATCATCGTCATCAGCCTGGGCGCGGTGGCGGGCGCCGATTTCACGCGGCAGGTCGCGGTGCTTTCCATCATTGCCATCGGAATGACGGTGGGCGTGTACGGCCTGGTTGCCGGCATCGTCAAGCTGGATGATCTGGGTTTGTACCTGAGCCAGAAATCCTCGCGCGCGATGGCCTGGCTGGGTGAGCGCATCGTGGCCGCGGCGCCTTATCTGATGAAGACGTTGTCGGTGGTGGGCACGGCCGCGATGTTCATGGTCGGCGGCGCCATCCTGACCCACGGCATCCCGCCGGTGCATGCGGCCGTCGAACACGCCGCCGCCGCGGTTGGCGGGGGCGGCGTCGTTCACGCGCTGGTGTCCACGCTGCTCAATGCCTTGTTCGGCATCGTCGCCGGCGCGGTGGTGCTGGGCGCAGTGAGCGGCATCAAGCGCCTGTTCAAGAAGGGCTGACGCGCCGCTACTGCTGCGGCGCGGCGCTGGCCGGCGAGCCCATTGCCTGGAACAACGCCGCCGTTTCCGTCATGCGGGCGTTGGCGTATTCCAGTTCGCGCAGGCGCGCTGCCACGTAATGCTGTTCGGATGCGTACTGGGTGTACGGCGCCAGCGCGCCCAGCCGCACGCGGCTGGCCGTGTTCCGGTAGGACTGCTCCGCCGCGCGGCGTGAGCCTTCCGCCGAGGCCAGCGCCTGCCCGCCGGCATCCAGCCGTGACAGCGTGTCGGCCACGTCGCGGAACGCGGTCAGCACGGTCTGCTTGTACTGCAACACGGCGGCCTCGTAACGCTCCTTGGCGGCGCTGCGCTCGGCAAGCAACTGCCCGCCGTGGAAGATCGGCTGCGTCAGCGACGCGCCGATGGCCCAGATGGAGCCGGCGCCCGACAAGGCATCTGCCCACGCAAACCCGCCCTTGCCCATGGAGGCCGTCAGCGACAGGCTCGGAAATAGCTGCGCGGTCGCCAGGCTCACGTCGGCCGCGGCCGCCACCAGCGCCGCCTCGGCAACCTGGACGTCCGGCCGGGAAGCCAGGAGTTCCGACGGCACCACCACCGGCACCGCCTCGGGCACGGCGATCGTGCTGAAGGCCAGATCCGGCGGCGCCTGATCGGGACTGCGGCCCAGCAGCACGGCCAGCGCGTGACGCGTCGCATGCCACCGCGCGCGCAGCCCGGGCAGGGAGGCCTCCAGCGTGGCGGCATCCTGGTCCGCATCCAGCGCGTCGTTCTGCGACGCCGCGCCCAGTTCGTACCGGCGCTGCGTATCGCGCGCGACCTGTCGCAACAGCACCACCTGCTTTTCCGTCAGCGCCACCTGTTCGGCCAGCGAGGCCGAGGTGATCGCACCCGTGACGATGTTGGCTGCCAGCGAACGCCGCGCGGCTTCGAGCTGGTAGGCCTGCTGTTCGACCTGCGCCGCGAGCGACGTGTTGGCAAAGCGCGCCGCGCCGAAGAGGTCCAGGTTGTAGCTGGCCTGCACCTGACCCGTGAAGACATTGAAGAGCGCGGTGGGCTGCGGCAGGTTGGGCATCGTCAGCGCACGGTTGCGCGTGGCGCTGACGCCTGCATCCACCGTGGGCAGCAGCGACGAATTGACCTGTCCGCGCAATTGCTCGCGCGCGCCGGCCAGATTGCGTTCGGCCGCGGCCAGGTCTGGGCTGTTGGCCAGGCCTTCTTCGACCAGCGCATTCAGCGCGTCGGACTGGTAACGCGTCCACCATTGCGGCACCGGGTGCGCGCCGCGCTCGAAGCGCTGCGCCACGCCCTGCGCGGCGGCGCCGGCAGCAGGTGCGGCCTCGACGCCGTACTGCGCGGGTTCGGCCACCGTGGGCGGCCTGCTGTCGGGCGCGAAGGCGCAGGCGCCCAGCGCCAGCACCAGCGCAAGCGCGGCAAATCGCAGGCATGCTGAAGGGATGGGATGTCGCATCGTCAGGCTCCTCGTTCCGCCGTGTCGCCCGCGTTGGCGCCGGGCGGCACGCCTTCGGGTTCGTCGCGTTCGTTGTGCTTCACGCGGAACCACGCCGCGTACAGGGCCGGCAGGAAGAACAGCGTCAGCACCGTGGCGCTGGTGATGCCGCCCATCAGGGCCGTCGCCATGGGACCAAAGAAGTTGCTGCGCAACAGCGGAATCAGCGCCAGCACGGCGGCAGCGGCCGTCAGCGTGATCGGCCGGAAACGCCGGACCGTGGCGCCGACGATGGCGTCCACGCGCTTGTGGCCCGCGCTGATGTCCTGTTCGATCTGGTCCACCAGGATGACCGAGTTGCGCATGATGATGCCGAACATCGCGATCACCCCCAGCATCGCGACAAAACCGAAGGGCTTGCCGAACAGCAGCAGGGCGGCGACCACGCCGATCAGCCCCAGGGGCGCGGTCAGCACCACCATCAGCACGCGGGCGAAGCTTTGCAGCTGCACCATCAGCAGCGTCAGCACGGCCACCGCCATCAGCGGCATCTGCGCATTGATGGACGTCTGGCCCTTGGCGCTTTCCTCTACTGGTCCGCCCACTTCGATGCGGAAACCGACCGGCAGCTCGGCGCGCAGCGTGTTCAGCTTCTTGTCGATGGCGCGCGTGACGTCGATGCCTTGCGCGCCGCCAACCACGTCGGCCTGGACGGTGATCGTGGGCTGGCGGTCGCGTTCCCAGATGACGCCGTACTCCAGGTCGTACTTCACCTGGCCGATGCTGCCCAGCGGCACGGGACCGTTCGCCGTCGGCATCGCCAGCGTGGCGAGCCGGGCGGGGTCGACCCGCTCTTCTCGCGGGGCGCGCAGGCTGACGTTGATGAGCTTGTCGCGCTCGCGGTATTGCGTCACGGTGTAGCCCGACAGCGTCATTGCCAGGAAGTCGGAGATGTCGCTGGAGCTGATGCCCAGCTCGCGCGCCTTCTGCTGGTCGACTTCGAAGCGCACGGAGCGCTCTGAAGGCTCGTCCCAGTCGAACTGCACGTTGGCCGAGCGCTTGTCGGCGCGCACTTCGGCGGCCACCTTCTCGGCCACCGCGCGGACGTCCGGGATCTTGTCGCCGCTGACGCGGAATTGCACCTGATAGCCGACCGGCGGTCCGTTCTCCAGCCGCGACAGGCGGCTGCGGATGGCGGGGAAGTCGCTGCGCAGCATCGGCTCCATCCACTGCGCAAGCTTTTCGCGATCTTCCACCGAATGGGTGGTGATCACGAGCTGCGCGAAGTTGGGCGTGGCCAGCTGTTGATCCAGCGGCAGGTAGAAGCGCGGGGCGCCCGTGCCGACGAAGCTGACCGAATGTGCGATCTCGGGCCGGCCCTCGATCGCCTTTTCGAGGCGCTCGACCTGGCGCAGCGTCGCGGCAAAGGATGCGCCTTCCTGCAGGCGCACGTCGACCAGCAGTTCGCTGCGGTCGGAGCTGGGGAAGAACTGCTGCGGCACGAACTTGAAGCCCGCCATGGCCACGGCAAACACCACCACGGTGCCTGCCAGCACCAGGAAGCGCCGGTCCACGCACCACGCCACCCAGCCGCGCAGGCGCCGGTAGAAGCGGGTGTTGTAGATGTCGTGCTCGTGGTCGTGCGGCAGATGCGCCTCGCGCTTGCGCTCGGGCAGGAGGCGATAGCCCAGCAATGGAATCAGCACGACGGCCGCGAACCACGAGGTGATCAGTGCGATGGCGGACACCTGGAAGATGGAGCGCGTGTATTCGCCCGTGCTCGACTTGGCCAGCGCAATGGGCAGAAAGCCCGCCACGGTGACCAGCGTGCCGGTCAGCATCGGAAACGCCGTGCTGGTGTAGGCGAACGCGGCGGCGCGCGTCCGGTTCCAGCCTTGTTCCAGCTTCACCGACATCATCTCGACCGCAATGATGGCGTCGTCCACCAGCAGGCCCAGCGCCAGCACCAGCGTGCCAAGCGACACCTTGTGCAGGCCGATGCCGAACATCTCCATGAACAGCGCCGTGATGGCCAGCACCACGGGGATGGAGATCACCACCACCATCCCGGTGCGCAGGCCCAGGGACACCAGACTGACGGCCAGTACGATCGCCACGGCTTCCGCGACGGAGCGCAGGAAGTCGTCGACCGAATGCGATACGGCCGTGGGCATGCTGGAGACTTCCTTCAGCGTGAGGCCCGCGGGCAGTTGCGCCTGCAATTCCTTGAACTTCGCGTCCAGCGATTTGCCCAGGCGCACCACGTCCTGGTTCGGCTGCATGGTGATGCCGATGCCCAGCACGGTTTCCCCGCTGAACCGCATCTGCTGCGCGGGCGGATCGTCGTAACCGCGATGAATGGTGGCGATGTCGCCCAGCCGGATCGACTTGTCGTTCACGCGGATCAGCGTGTCCGCCAGCGCCCGGCTGTTGGGAAACTGCCCCGAAGGCCGTACGAAGATGCGGTCGTCGGCGGTGGTGAGCGTGCCCGCGCCCTGCACGGCGTTCTGGCTGTTGATCGCCTGCGCGATCTGTTGAGGCGAGACGCCCAGCCGGGTGAGCTGCGTGTTCGTGATCTCGATATAGATGTGTTCGGGCTGATCCCCGAAGTAATCCACCTTGGCCACGCCGGGCACGCGCAGCAGCACCGTGCGCAGCTTGTCCGCGTAGTCGTGCAGTTGCGCCGGCGAGAAGCCGTCGCCCTGCAGGGTGTAGATGTTGGTGTAGACGTCGCCGAACTCGTCATTGAAGAACGGGCCCTGCACGCCTTGCGGCAGCGTGGCCCGCATGTCGCCCACCTTCTTGCGCACCTGATACCACTGGTCGGCCACCGTATTGGCGGGCGCCGAATCCTTCATCGTGTAGAAGATCAAGGATTCGCCGGGGCGCGAGTAGCTGCGCAGGAAGTCCGTGTTGGCGGTTTCCTGGAGCTTCTTGGCGATGCGGTCGGTGACCTGTTCCTGGACCTGCTGCGCGGTGGCGCCGGGCCACAGGGTCTGGATGACCATGACGCGGAAGGTGAAGGGCGGATCCTCGGACTGCGCCAGCCGCGAATACGACAGCACGCCAAACAGCGTGACGAGCGTGATGATGAAGATCACCAGTGGCTGATGCCGCAACGCCCAGGCCGACAGGTTGAACCTGCCTTCCTCGTGGCGATGGGCGTCTTGACCGGCGTTCTGGCCAGCGACTTTGCCGCCTTCCTCGCCCACTTCCTGGCCGGGGGCGCTCATGACGCGAAGTCCTCGGGATGCAGCGGCGGCACCGGGCGCACTTTCTCGCCCGCCGACACCGTGTGCACGCCTTGCCACACCACCCGCTCGCCAGGCTGCAGGCCTTGCGACAGGGTGACGGTGCGCGCGTCGTAGCGCAGCACCTGCACCCGGCGCAGCTCCAGCGTGTCGGCGTCGGGTTTGACGATCCACACCGCCGGCTCTCGGCCTTCATGGAACAGGGCAGTGGCCGGCACGGTAAAGGTGGTCTGCCCGTTGGCCGACCGGTTGTCGAAGCTGATGTTGGCGGTCATGCCCAGCCGGACCTCGGGCGAGGGCGATTCCAGCGTGAGCTTGGCGCGGTAGGTGCGGCTTTGCGGGTCGGCGGCCGGCGCGATCTCGCGCAGCACCGCCGTGAAGGTCTGGCCGGGCAACGGGCCGAGCGTGACGCTGGCGCGCTGGCCGATCGCCAATCCCGCCAGCACGCTTTCAGGTACGTCGCACAGCGCGTCGATGTCGCCCGACCAGGCAAGCTGGTAGACGGGCGTGCCCGCCGCTACGTTCTGGCCGGTGTCGGCCTGTTCGGCCGTGATGACGCCCGCGTGGTCGGCCGTGAGGGTGGTGTAGTTGAGCTGGTCGGCCGCCAGCGCCGACTGCTGCGCGGCCTGGTCCCGCTGCGCAAGCGCGGAGGCATAGGCGTTGCGGGTTTGTTCAAGCTGCGTCGCGGCAATCAGGTTTTCACGTGCCTGGGCGCGGTCGCGCTCCAGTTGCTGGCGGGCGTAGTCAAACTGGTGCTGCGCCGCGGACAGCGCCGCGCGCGCGGCGGCCGCGTTCTTGGCCGCGTCGGCCGGATCCAGCTTGGCGAGGACCTGGCCGGGCGCAACGGTGTCGCCCAGCCGCACTTTGCGCTCGATGATCTTGCCGCCCACGCGGAACGACAGCGGCGTGCTGTAGCGCGCCTGCACCTCGCCGGGCAACGTCCAGGCGGGCAGGGCTTCGTCCGCCTGCGCGGGCATGGCGACCACGGGCCGCGGCGCGGCGGGGGGCGCCTCGTCGCGGCCGCAACCGGCCACGGCGGCAGCCAGCGCAAGCACGGCAGACATCGCCATCAGGCGTGTCCGGCGGCGGGGCAGGGAAATGGGAAGAAGCGGCGCTGCATCCGCAGCGGCGTGGCGCGCGGTGGAACGCGCGGCCGGGCCAGGACAATTCACGAAACACCTCGCGGCGCGGAAAAGGGCAGAAAAGGGCGAGTCGAACTCGATACGGACTGGATTCTAATACAGTCATGTATCTGGATTCAATGTTGAATCTGAAACTAGCGCCGATGCTAAACTCCGGCCATGTCAAAAGTCCGCCTAACCCGAGAGCAGAGCCGTGACCAGACGCGTCAGCGCCTGCTCGACGCCGCGCAGTCGATTTTTCTGTCCAAGGGTTTCGTGGCGGCCAGCGTCGAAGACATCGTCGAACAGGCGGGCTACACGCGCGGCGCGTTCTATTCCAATTTCGGCAGCAAGTCCGAACTCTTCCTGCAGTTGCTCAAGCGCGACCATGAAAACGTCATGGCCGACATGCGCGCCATCTTCGAAGCCGGCGAGACCCGGCAGCAGATGGAAGCGCGCGTGCTCGAGTACTACAGCACGCACTATCGCGAGAACGACTGTTTCCTGCTGTGGATGGAAGGCAAGCTGCAGGCCGCGCGCGATCCGGACTTCCGCGTGGGGTTCATCGCCTGTCTGCGCGAGCTGCGCGCCGCCACCACCGAATACATCCGCCAGTTCTCGGCCCACGTCGGCACGCCGTTGCCGCTGCCGGCCGAACAGCTTGCGCTGGGCCTGCTGGCGCTGTCGGACGGCATGCAGTTCAGCTATGCCTTCGATCCGCAGGCAGTCACGCCCGAGATGACCGAGGCCGTGCTGGCCGGGTTCTTTCGCCGGGTGGTCTTCGGTGACGCCAAGCTGGACTGAGGCCGCGGCGCCGGTCTGAATATTTCCGATTTCTGACTCAGGTGATTGTCAGCTTGGGTGCGCCCGTGATAGTAATACCGGCGGCGCACCGGTCGTGCTGAGGGGGCCAGCGCCACGTTCCGCGACCCTCGGGCGCAAGGAGTGCATCCATGACTTCGGAATCCCGACCCGGCACGACCATCCATCGACCCGTCTTCTTTTCAGCGGCCCTCTTCACTGTGCTGCTCGTCGCCTTCGCCATCATTGCGCCCAAGGCCGCGCAGGACGTCTTCGGCGCGATGCAGGCATGGATCATCAGCAACGCCAGCTGGTTCTACATCCTGGTCGTCGCGATCATCCTGATCTCGGTCGCTTTTCTGGCGATCAGCCGGTACGGCGACATCAAACTGGGCCCGGACCACAGCGAGCCCGATTACCGCAATTTCACCTGGTTCGCGATGCTGTTTTCGGCCGGCATGGGCATCGGGTTGATGTTTTTCGGCGTGGCCGAGCCCGTCATGCACTTCGTGTCGCCGCCCGTGGGCGAGGGCGGCACGGTCGAAGCGGCGCGTGAGTCCATGAAGATCACCTTCTTCCATTGGGGCCTGCACGCATGGGCGATCTACGCGGCGGTGGCGTTGACGCTCGCGTTCTTTAGTTTCCGGCATGGCCTGCCGCTGACCCTGCGGTCCGCGCTGTATCCGCTGATCGGCAACCGTATCCATGGCCCGATCGGCCACGCCGTCGACATCTTCGCCATCATCGGCACCGTGCTGGGCGTGGCCACGTCGCTGGGCCTGGGCGTGGCGCAGATGAACAGCGGCTTGAATCACCTGTTCGGCATTCCCGTCGGCGTCGTGCCGCAGATCATCCTGATCGTCATCACGTGCGGCCTGGCGACCATGTCGGTGGCGAGCGGGCTGGACAAGGGCATCCGCATCCTGTCGGAAGCCAACATGGTGCTGGCCGTGATCCTGCTGCTGTTCGTGCTGATCGCCGGCCCCACGGTGTTCCTGTTTCAGACGTTTGTGCAGAACACCGGCGCTTACCTGTCCGACATCGTCAACAAGACCTTCAATTTGTACGCCTATGAGCCGACCGACTGGCTGGGCGGCTGGACGCTGTTCTATTGGGGCTGGTGGATCGCGTGGTCGCCGTTCGTGGGCCTGTTCATCGCCCGCATCTCTCGCGGGCGCACCATCCGCGAATTCGTCTGCGGCGTGCTGCTGGTGCCGGCTGGTTTCACGCTGTTCTGGATGACGGTGTTTGGCGATACGGCCATTTACTACATCCTGGTGGGCGGCGACCAGGGCCTGGCGCAGGCGGTGGACAAGGACAGTTCCCTGGCGCTCTTCGCGTTTCTAGAGTTATTGCCCTGGAGCAGCGTGATATCGGTCTTTGCCATCGCGATGGTGGCGGTGTTCTTCGTCACGTCTGCCGACTCGGGGGCGCTGGTCGTGGACCTGCTGGCCTCGGGCGGCGCGGACCGCACGCCGGTGTGGCAGCGGATATTCTGGTCGCTGTCCATGGGCGCGGTGGCCATTGCGCTGCTGCTGGCCGACGGCCTGACCGCGCTGCAGACCGCCACCATCGCCAGTGCGCTGCCGTTCTCGATCATCCTGTTGCTGTCGCTGTGGGGGCTGTTCAAGGCGCTCAAGCTCGATGCGACCAAGCGCGGCATCCGCTACCAGTCCCTGACGCTCTCGCGGCCGGCGCGCGGCGGCCAGTCCTGGGAACGACGCCTGCGCAACATGGTCATGATGCCGCGCCGCGCCCATGTGCTGCGCTTCATCTCCGATGTGGCGCGGCCGGCCCTGGAAGACGTGGCCGATGAACTGCGCAAGCAGGGATATGCCGTAGAGGTGCGCGACGACGAAAACGAAGGCGGGGTGATCCTGGAAGTCTCCCACGGCGACCATCTGGACTTTTCCTACGCCGTCCAGCCGCAGGCCTTCGTGCGTCCCAGCCTGACGCCCGACGAGGCGGCCGACGAAGACGAGCGCAAGTATTTCCGTGCCGAAGTCCATCTGCGCGAAGGCGGCCAGGACTACGACATCATGGGCTGGAGCCGCGACGCAGTGATCGGCGACATCCTGGATCAATACGAGCGGCATCGTCATTACCTGCACATGGTGCGCGGGTAAGCCGCCCGCGCTGCCCGCCCGCTCCGAATTCCCCTTTGGCCACGCGCTTCGCGTGGCTTTTTTTCGCCCATAGGCCGCCGCTATCCCCTTCATTGCTTTCGCTGCTTTGACGAATCATCGCGATTCGTGGATTATCCAAGCAAATTCTTGTTTAAATAAAAAAGTGAGCGAAAGATGAAGGCGAAGGCAGGAGCATGGGCGGTTGTCGCCCTGGCAGTGGCGGCGGCGTTGGTCGGCGGGGCGATGTACTGGAAATCCAGTGGGGCGGCGCAAGGCGGCGGGTGGACCATGCCACCGGCCAAAGTCGCCGTGGCGGCCGCGGTGCAGGCGGATTTCCCGGTTGTACTCGCCGGCATTGGCTCGCTGGAGGCCACGCGCCAGGTGCTGGTGCCCGCGGAGGTCGACGGGCGGGTGGCGCAGATCCTCTTCACGCCGGGCGAGTCCGTGAAGGCCGGGCAGTTGCTCGTGCAACTGAACGACGCGCCCGAGCAGGGCGAGCTGGCGCGGCTGCAGGCGCAGGCGCGCAACGCGCGAGCCTTGCTGGACCGCACGCGCCGGCTGGTGCCGCTGCAGGCTGCGACGCGCGAACAACTCGATCAGGCGCAGGCCGATCATGAGCAGGCCGCCGCCGACGTGCGGCGCATCCAGGCGCTGATCGAGCAGAAGCGCATCAAGGCGCCGTTCGACGGGGTGCTGGGCGTGCGCCGCGTGAACCTGGGCCAGTTTGCCCGCGCCGGCGATCCGCTGGTGTCGCTGACGGATGCGTCCTCCATGTTCGCCAATCTCACGCTGCCCGAGCAGGCGCAGGGCGCGCTGCGCGTGGGTCAGCCGGTGGCAGTGACCGTGGACGCCCACGCCGGCCGTGCGTTCCCGGGCAAGGTCACGACCGTGGAGCCGCAGGTCGACCCGGGCACGCGCACGGTCCGCGTGCAGGCGCTGCTGGCCAATCCCGACGGCGCGCTGTCGGCCGGCATGTATGCGCAGGGCAGGATCAGCCTGCCCGATCGTCCAAACGTCATCACCGTGCCGGAGACGGCCGTGAGCTACAGCGCCTATGGCGATTCGGTCTATGTCGTGGCCGCGCCCGATGCCGGCACGGACGGTGCGGCGCCCACCGTCCGGCAAGCCTATGTGAAGACCGGCGAACGCCTGCGGGGCCGCGTGGTGGTGACCGAGGGGATCAAGGCCGGCGACCAGGTCGTCACGTCGGGCCAGTTGCGGCTGCACAACGGGGCTGCCGTCGAGATCCTGCCGGACGACACCGTGGCGCTGACCGCGCCGGGGCAGACCGTGGCGCAAGCCCGATAAGGCACGGGGGCTCCCATGAAGTTCACCGATCTTTTCGTGCGCCGTCCCGTGCTGGCGCTGGTGGTCAGCACGCTCATCCTGCTGCTGGGCATCAAGGCGCTGAGCGGGTTGCCCGTCCGCCAGTATCCGCTGACCGAAAGCACCACCATCACCATCACCACGCAATATCCCGGCGCCTCGCCCGACCTGATGCAGGGCTTCGTGACGCAGCCCATCGCGCAGTCCGTGGCCACGGTCGAAGGCATTGATTACCTGTCGTCCTCGTCCACGCAGGGCCGCAGCGTGATCACCGTGCGGATGAAGCTGAACGCCGATTCCAACAAGGCCATGACCGAGGTGATGGCCAAGGTCAACGAGGTCAAGTACCGCCTGCCGCAGGACGTCTACGATCCGGTCCTGGTCAAGTCCGCGGGCGAGGCCACGGCCGTCGCCTACGTGGGCTTTTCCAGCACGAACCTCTCGTTGGCCGCGCTGACCGACTATTTGTCTCGCGTGGTGCAGCCGCAGCTCTCGTCCATCGACGGCGTGGCCAGCGTCGAGCTGTACGGCGGGCAGAAGCTGGCGATGCGGGTGTGGCTGGACCCCGACCGCATGGCGGCGCGCGGCATTTCCGCCGGCGAGCTGGCCGACGCGCTGCGCCAGAACAATGTGCAGGCGGCGCCCGGCCAGGCCAAGGGCCTGTATGTGGTGTCCAACATTCAGGTCAACACCGACCTCGTCAACGTGGCCGAATTCCGCGACCTGGTCGTCAAGCACGACGGCGGCGCCGTCGTCCGGCTGGGCGACGTGGCCACGGTGGAACTGGGCGCGGCGTCCACGGATTCGAGCAGCCTGATGGACGGCGAACCGGCCGTCTACTTCGGCCTGAACGCCACGCCGGTCGGCAATCCGCTGGTCATCGTGAAACGCCTGAACGAACTGTTGCCCAACATCAAGCAGAACCTGCCGCCCGGCACCAGCGTGCAAGTGCCGTTCGAACTGGCCCGCTTCATCAGCGCGTCCATCGACGGCGTGACGCAGACGCTGCTGGAGGCCATCGTCATCGTGGTGGCGGTGATCTTCCTGTGCCTGGGCTCGCTGCGGGCGGTGCTGATTCCGGTGGTCACCATACCGCTGTCCATGCTGGGCGGCGCGGCGATCATGGCCCTGTTCGGCTTCAGCGTGAACCTCCTGACGTTGCTGGCGATGGTGCTGGCCATCGGCCTGGTGGTGGATGACGCCATCGTGGTGGTCGAAAACGTGCACCGCCACATCGAGGAGGGCAAGTCGCCCGTGCGCGCGGCGCTGATCGGCGCGCGCGAGGTCGCGGGGCCGGTGATTGCCATGACCATCACGCTGGCGGCGGTCTACGCGCCGATCGGGCTGATGGGCGGGCTGACCGGCTCGCTCTTCAAGGAGTTCGCGTTCACGTTGGCGGGGGCGGTGGTGGTGTCCGGCGTAATCGCGCTGACGCTGTCGCCGGTAATGAGCTCGTTTCTCTTGAACGGCCGGGTGGCAGACGGGTGGATGGCGCGCAAGGCGGAACACTTCTTTGGCCGGCTGGGCGACGCCTATGGCCGCGTGCTGGACGTGTCGCTGCATCATCGCTGGATCACCGGCGTGCTGGCGGTGGCCGTGCTGGCCAGCCTGCCATTCCTGTACAACGCCGCACAGCAGGAGTTGGCGCCCGTCGAGGACCAGTCCACGGTGCTGACCGCCATCAAGTCGCCGCAGCAGGCAAACATCGATTACGTGGAAAAGTTCGGCAAGAAGTGGGACGACGTCATGAAGACGCTGCCCGAACAGAAAGGGCGCTGGCTGATCAATGGGTCGGACGGTGTGTCCAACAGCATCGGCGGCGTGGACTTCGTGGACTGGCAGGATCGCACGCGCTCGGCCGACGAGATCCAGGCCGACATGCAGGCCATGGCAAACCGCGTGGAAGGCAGCAACATCTTTGCGTTCCAGTTGCCGTCCTTGCCCGGCTCCACCGGCGGGCTGCCCGTGCAGATGGTGCTGATGAGCGCGTCCGACTATGCCGTGGTCTTCGACGCCATGGAGAGCCTGAAGAAGGCCGCGCGCGAAAGCGGCCTCTTCATGGTGGTCGATAGCGACCTGGACTACAACAATCCGGTTGTGCAACTGAAGGTGGACCGCAGCAAGGCCAATAGCCTGGGCGTCACCATGAAGGCCATCGGCGACACGCTGGCGGTGCTGGTGGGCGAGAACTACGTCAACCGCTTCGGCATGGATGGGCGTTCGTATGACGTCATCCCGCAGAGCCTGCGCGAACAGCGCATCTCGCCGCAGGCGCTGGCGCAGTACCACGTGAAAAGCGCCTCGGGCGCGCAGGTGCCGCTGTCCAACCTGGTGTCGGTGTCGATGGGCGTGGAGCCGAACAAGCTCACGCAGTTCAACCAGTTGAACGCCGCCACGTTCCAGGCCATTCCCATGCCGGGCGTCACGATGGGCGATGCGGTGCGGTTCCTGACACGCGAGGCGCAGTCGCTGCCTGCGGGCTTCAGCTACGACTGGCAGTCCGACGCGCGCCAGTTCACGCAGGAAGGCTCGGCGCTGATGATCACCTTCATTTTCGCCATCATCGTCATCTACCTGGTGCTGGCCGCGCAGTACGAAAGCCTGCGCGATCCGTTCATCATCCTGGTGAGCGTGCCCATGTCGATCTGCGGCGCGCTGATTCCGCTGGCGCTGGGCATGGCCACCGTCAACATCTACACGCAGATCGGGCTGGTGACGCTGATCGGGTTGATCAGCAAGCACGGGATCCTGATGGTGGAGTTTGCCAACGAAATGCAGGTCAGCCACGGCCTGGACCGGCGGGCCGCCATGGAGCAGGCCGCGCGCATTCGCCTGCGTCCCATCCTGATGACCACGGCCGCCATGGTCATGGGCCTGATCCCGCTGCTGTTCGCCACCGGCGCCGGCGCGCACAGCCGCTACAGCCTGGGGCTGGTCATCGTGGTGGGCCTGCTGGTGGGCACGCTGTTCACGCTGTTCGTGCTGCCCACCGTCTACACCGTGTTTGCCCGCGATCACCGGGCGGCCAACGACACGCCGCGCGCCCGCGAACTGGCGCAGGCCGACGCCGAGGACGCGCGCGCCGCGGCCTCGCATTGAGGAATCGAACATGAATACGCTACACCCCTCCATCCGGCTGCGCCGCAGCGCCGTCGTGCTGCTGGCGGCCCTGGCCGTGGCCGGTTGCGCAGTGGGGCCGGATTACCAACAGCCGAACCCCGCGCCCGTTGTCTTGGCCAGCCCCGAGCAGACGCTGTTTTCCACCGACCAGGTCCAGCGCGATTGGTGGAAGCAGTTGCAGGACCCGCAGCTCGATCGCCTGATCGGCATGGCGCTCGCCCGCAATTTGGACATTCGCATCGCCCAGGCACGCCTTGCCGAATCGCGCGCGGTGCTGGACGAAAGGGAGCTGGACAAGCTGCCCGCCGTGACGCTGGGCGGCGGTTACGCGCGCAGCCTGTCGCAGGCGAACCCGGGCGCAGCCGGCGAGCGAAATCTGGCCGAAAGCTATCGCGCGGGCTTTGACGCGACCTGGGAGCTGGATCTGTTTGGCCGGCTGCGCCGCGCGGCCGAGGGCGCCGCCGCCCGCAGCGAAGCGCAGGCGGCCGACCTGGCGCAGGCGCGCATCGTGGTGGCGGCCGAGGTGGCGCGCAACTATTTCGAGCTGCGCGGCGCCGAGCAGCGGCTGGCCGTGGCGCGGGCCAACCTCGCCAGCCAAGAGGACAGCCTGCGCGTGACCCAGGCCATGGTGTCGGCCGGCCGCGGCGACGAAGGCGACCTGGCCAGCGCGCGGGCGGAACTGGAGACCGTGCAGGCCAGCATCCCCGTGCAGGAGACCGCACGCCGGCTGGCGCTGTACCGGATCGCGGTGCTGGCGGCCCTGCGTCCGGTGGAACTGGGCGCGCTGGATGCCGCCACGCCGCTCGCGCCACTGACAGCGCGGCTGCCCATCGGCGACGTGGGCGCCCTGTTGTCGCGGCGTCCGGACGTGCTGGCCGCCGAACGCAACCTGGCCGCCGCCAATGCCGACGTGGGCGTGGCCACGGCCGAGTTGTACCCGCGCATCGACCTGGGCGGATTCCTGGGATTCGTTGCGCTGCGCGGCGCCGACTTCGGGTCGGCGGCCAGCCGCGGATTCAGCGTGGCGGCCGACGCCGGCTGGCCGGCCTTCCACCTGCCCACGGCGCTGGCCCGCAAGCGCGGGGCCGAGGCGCGTCTGGAAGGCGAAGCGGCGCGCTACGAGCAGACGGTGCTGCGGGCGGTGCAGGAGGTGGAGGAGGCGCTGGCCGAATACGGACAGACGCAGCAGCGCCTGGGCAGCCTGGCGCAGGCGGCCGCCCACAGCGGACGGGCCGCGGAACTGGCCCGGCTGCGCTACCGCGAAGGCAGCACTCCGTATTTGACCGTGCTGGACGCGCAGCGTACGCTTTTGCGCGCCCAGGACGCCGTGGCCGTCGCCGAAGCCGAGTCCTACACCCGCCTCATCGCGCTGTACAAGGCGCTGGGGGGCGGCTGGCAGGCCAAGCCCGCCGACGCCGTGGCCGCGAGCCAGCCCGGCGCCGGCTGACCACCGCAAGCCGTCCATGGCACCATAGGAACCTTCTCCCGGAGCATCGATACCTCTCATGTCTGACAGCCTGTCCCACCCGGCCGCCGCGATCCCGCACCAGCCTGCGGATCGTGTGCTCATGACCCTGAAGACGCGCGGGCCGCAATCCATCGCGGTCATCGCGCGCGCCATGGACGTGACGGCGGAGGCGGTGCGCCAGCAGATGACGCGCCTGCATGCCGACGGGCTGGTCGACTTTGAGAGCCAAAGCGCGGGCCGCGGCCGGCCCACCCAGATCTGGTTCCTGACCAAGGCCGGGCACGGGCGCTTCCCGGACACGCACGCCGAGATGACGGTGCAGATGATCGCGGCCGTGCGCCAGGTGTTCGGCGACGAAGGCATCGACAAGCTGGTGCAGGTGCGCGAAGGCGCCATGCTCAATGTCTATCAGCAGGCCATGCAGGACGCGCCGGACCTGAAAGCGCGGCTCGAGCGCCTGGTCGACGTGCGCTGCGCCGAGGGCTACATGGCGGAGCTGCGCGAGGAAGGAGCGGATTTCATCTTCATCGAGAACCATTGCCCCATCTGTTTCGCGGCCAAGGCCTGTATGGGCTTTTGCCGCAGCGAGCTGGAACTGTTTCGCAAGGTGCTGGGCGAGGGCGTGCAGGTCGAGCGCGAAGAACACATCCTGGCCGGCGCGCGGCGCTGCGCCTACCGGGTCAGCGAGCGGGCCAGCGAGCGGGCCAGCGAGCGGGTCAGCGGGCGGCCATGACGCTCAAGCAGCTCGAAGCCTTCTACTGGGCCGCCACCTGCGCCAGTTTTGCCGTGGCGGCCGAGCGGCTGCATCTGTCCGTGTCCTCGCTGTCCAAGCGCATCACGGAGCTGGAAGAGGGGCTGGGCCAGCCGCTCTTTGACCGCAGCGGCCACAAGGCCGTGCTGACCGACGCGGGCCAGCGCCTCGTGCCGCAGGCGCGCAGCCTGCTCGCCGCGGCTGACCAGGTCCGCGCTTCCATGACTGAAACGCCCGGCCTGCGCGGCCGCTGCCGCTTCGGCGTGGGCGAGCTGACCGCGCTGACCTGGCTGCCGGGATTGATCCGAGCCGTGCGCGCCGCCTACCCCGAGCTGGTGCTGGAACCGTACGTGGACATCGGCCAGGTGCTGGAGCAGCGTGTCGCGGACGGCGAACTGGACTTCGCGGTGATCGCCGGCCGGTCTTCCCGCGCCGGCATCGCGTCCTCGCCCATCGGCGAGGCGCAATTCGCCTGGGTCGCCGCGCCCTCCGTGCTGCAACCTTCGGAGACCGGCATGACGATGGCGTTGCTGGCCCGGCTGCCGCTCGTGACTCTGCCCGAAGGCGCGGGCACCACGCGCATCATCGACGACTGGCTTGGCGGACGCGAAGCTGCCGGGGAGCGCCTGTGCTGCAACAACTGGGGCGCCATCGTCGGGCTGCTGATCGAGGGCACGGGCGTTGGGCTGCTGCCCAGCCATTGGGCCGAAAAGCTCCAGGCAGAAGGCAGCCTGCGCGTTCTGCACGGCGAGCCCGAACTGGCCGCCTTGCCCTATGCGTTCCAGTACCGGCGCGACGACGCCCGGCCGCTGGTCGCCATGTTGCGCGACACGGTCGCCGCGTCGGCCGATTTCTCGGCCCCTTGCCGTCTGCCCTGAGCCATTCGTCCGCAAGGCGGCCGCCACGGGCGTATAGTGGGCGGCGCGCCATCCGCCGGTCTATACAATCGCCGCGCGCCTGGCGCAGAATCCAACAACAACGTGCGCGCGAGGGGGATGGGCCCGGCGATGCGGCACGACCCGGGGTCTGTTGCTCCCTGCCAGGCGGTGCGACCGCGCACGAGACGACAGATCTTCCGGAATCGACGGAGATCTTTCATGCGTAAACTTTGCCTCGCCATGGTCATGGCGGGAATGCTGGCCACCGGATTGGCGCAAGCCCAGTCCACCCTGCGTATCGGGCTGCAGGACGACCCGGACGTGCTGGACCCGGCGCGCGCCCGCACCTTTGTCGGCCGCATCGTGTTCGCCTCGCTGTGCGACAGGCTGGTCGACATCACCCCCGACCTGAAGATCGTGCCGCAGCTCGCGCAATCCTGGTCCGTCGGCCCGGACAACAAGACGCTGACCTTCAAGCTGCGCACGGATGCCGTGTTCCATGACGGCACCCCCATCAACGCCGCCGCCGTCAAGGCCAACCTCGACCGCGCCCGCACGCTGCCCGACAGCAACCGCAAGAGCGAACTGGCCACCGTTGCCAGCATCGACGCGCCCGACGACCACACCGTGGTGCTGAACCTGTCGGAGCCGGACGCCTCGCTGCTGTCGCAACTGTCCGACCGCGCGGGCATGATGATTTCGCCCGCCAGCTTCGACAAGGATCCTGGCGGCAAGCCCGTGTGCTCGGGCCCGTACCAATTCAAGGAGCGCGTGCAGAACGATCGCATCGTGCTCGAGAAATTCCCCAAGTACTGGGACGCGGCCAACTACCATTTCGACCGCCTCGTCTACACGCCGATTCCGGACAACACCGTGCGCCTGAACAACCTGCGCGCCGGCGACCTGGACATCATCGAACGCGTGGCGCCCAGCGACGCCAAGGCCGTCAAGGACGACGCCAACCTGCGTCTGGCGCCGGTCACCGGCCTGGGCTTCCAGTCCATTTCTGTGAACCTGGCCAACGGCGCGCGCGCCGACCATCCGCTCGCCAAGGACAAGCGCGTCCGCCAGGCGCTGGATCTGGCCATCGACCGCGACGTCCTGAACCAGGTGATCGGCGAAGGCATGTTCCAGCCCGCCCACCAGCCGTTCCCGCCCGCCAGCTTTGCCTACAACAAGTCCTTCGACCGCCCGGGCCGCGATCCCAAAAAGGCGCAGGCCCTGCTGAAGGAAGCCGGCTACGACCGCGTAAAGGTCGAAATCACCTTCGGCAACAACACCACCATGCAACAGGTCTTCGAACTGGTGCAGGCCATGGGCGCCGAAGCGGGCTTTGACATCTCCCTGCGCCCGGTCGAGTTCGCCTCGCTGCAATCCTCGCTGGCGCGCGGCGACTTCCAGATCGGCCAGAGCGGCTGGTCTGGCCGGGTCGATCCCAGCGGCAACATCCACCAGTACCTGAGCTGCAAGGGCAACCTGAACGACGGCAAATTCTGCGACCCCGCCGTCGACAAACTGCTCAACGACGCCCGCGCCGAAGCCGACACCACCAAGCGCCGCGCCATGTACGACCAAGTGCTCGCCGCGATGCAGGACCAGCGTCCGATCATCTACCTGTTCTACCTGCCGTGGACGTTCGGCGTGCAAAGCAAGGTGGAAGGCTTCGTCCCGTACCCCGACGGCTTGATCCGCCTAAAAGGCGTATCAAAGAAGTAGACCCACCCCCTACCCGCTAGCGCGGGCCCCCTCAAGGGGGCGACACCTGCGGACCGGCGGAGCCGGATCCGCGGTGTCCCGGATGGCGTCACTTGCTGTTGTGAGGCGGTTACCCGTATGCGCAGGTGTCTGACACCCTCTGAGATGTTGTGCAGAGGTGCCGACCGTCTCTCCAGGGTGTCAGACACCGGCCAATAGCAACGCGGTCGGCCAATCCATGGGTGTCAGACACCCGAACCAGTCCTACAAAACACCCGGGTGTCAGACACCCAAATCGGTCTTACCTCCCAACACCAGGACCCACCATGTTTACGACTCGCCCGGAAATCCTCGGCACCTTCGGTGTCGTGACGTCCACCCATTGGCTGGCCAGTTCGGCCGGCATGTCGCTGCTGGAGCGCGGCGGCAATGCGTTCGATGCCTGCGTCGCCTCGGCGTTCGTGCTGCAGGTGGTCGAGCCCCATCTGGTCGGTCCGGCCGGCGAAGTGCCGGCCGTGTTCTATTCCGCCCGCACCGGCAAGGTCGAGGTCCTGTGCGGGCAGGGCACCACGCCCGCCGCCGCCACGCTGGAACGCTACCGCGCCGAAGGCCTGACGCTCATTCCCGGCAACGGCCTGCTCGCGACCGTGATCCCCGGCGCGTTCGACGCCTGGATGCTGCTGCTGCGTGACCACGGCACGATGCGCGTGCGTGACGTGCTCGAGCCTGCCATCTATTACGCGGAGCACGGCCATGCCCTGATGCCCCGCATCTCCAACACCATCGCCGGTCTCAAGGACTTTTTCGAGACGCACTGGCCGACGACCGCCCAGGTCTACGTGCCGGGCGGGCAGGTGCCGCAGGCCCGCAAGCTGTTCCGCAATCCGGCGCTGGCCCGCACCTGGACCCGGGTGCTGCAAGCCGCCGAAGGCGCCGGCGCCGACCGCGAGCGCCAGATCGAGGCCGCGCGCGACGCGTTCTACCGCGGCTTCATCGCCGAAGAGATCGACCGCTTCGCCCGCAACACCGACGTCATGGATGAAAGCGGCACGACCCATCGCGGCGTCATCACGGCTGACGATCTGGCCGGTTGGTCCGCCAGCTACGACGAACCGCTGACCTACGACTATCACGGCTACACCGTCGCCAAGGCCGGCGCCTGGAGCCAGGGCCCGGTCTTCCTGCAGACGCTCGCCATCCTGAAAGACATGGACCTGGCGGGCGTCAGCCCCACCAGCGCCGAGTTCATCCACCGGGTCACCGAGGCCATGAAGCTCGCCTTTGCCGACCGCGAAGCCTATTACGGCGACCCGGCCTTCATCGACGTGCCGCTGGCCCATCTGCTGTCCGACGCGTACAACGCCGAACGCCGCCAACTGATCGGAGAGGGCGCGTCGCACGACCTGCTGCCCGGGCAGGTGCCCGGCTTCGAGGCGCAGGTCGCGCGTGTCATGGACACCCTGGAGCGCCTGTCTCCCGTCACCGCGCCCGGCAGCGCCACGAACGAACCGACGCTTGCCGACATGCGGGCGTCGGCCAAGCGCGGCGACACCACGCACGTGGATGTGATCGACCGCTGGGGCAACATGATCTCGGCCACGCCGTCGGGCGGCTGGTTCCAGTCGTCGCCGGTCATTCCCGAACTGGGTTTCGGCCTGAACACCCGCGCCCAGATGTTCTGGCTGGAAGAAGGCCTGCCCGGCACGCTGGCGCCGGGAAAGCGCCCGCGCACCACGCTGACCCCGTCGCTCGCGCTGCGCGACGGCAAGCCCTACCTGGCCTTCGGCACGCCGGGCGGAGACCAGCAGGAGCAATGGCAGTTGCTGTTCTTCCTGCGTCACGTGCACCACGGCCTGAACCTGCAGGAAGCGATCGACCTGCCCATGTCGCACACCATGCATTTCCCGACGTCCTTCTACCCGCGCGACCGCAAACCGGGCCACCTGGCGCTGGAAACCAGCTTCGGCCCCGAGGTCATCGCGGCGCTGCGCCAGCGCGGTCACCAGATCGAAGAACTGCCCGAATGGTCGGTCGGCCGGCTGACCGCGGCCTCGCGCGATCCGGACGGACTGCTGCATGCGGCCGCCACGCCGCGCCTGATGCAGGCGTACGCCGTCGGCCGTTGAGCGGCCGTCGAACGGACGGCGCACGCTTTCTTACAAAGCGTGCGCCGTGCGGCGTCTTGCAGCGGTTTACCCGCATAGGGTATGTTTGTCGCATGACGCCATCCGAGCAGAGCCCGGCAACAGCGGCTCGACCCCTCACGGGAACAGAACCCTTATTCATCGTCCTCAATAAAGGATCGGGGCGCGGCGACGCGCAGGTCCTGCAGGACACCATCCGGACTATCCTCGACGAGGCCGGGCGGCGCTACGAACTCATGCCCGTCGACGACCCGTCGCGGCTGACGGAAGTGGCCCGCAAGGCCGTCAAGCGCGCCCAGGACGAGCAGGGCGTCGTCATCGCCGCGGGCGGCGACGGCACGCTCAACGCCGTCGCGGGCACGGTGCTGGGACAAGGCGTGCCTTTCGGCATCCTGCCGCAGGGCACCTTCAACTACTTCGGCCGCACCTACGGCATCTCGCAAGAAACCGACGTGGCGCTGCGCGGTTTCCTGCAAGGCAGCATCCGCCCTGTGCAGGTCGGCTTGCTGAACGGCCGCCTGTTCCTCGTCAACGCCAGCCTCGGCCTGTATCCGCAACTACTCGAAGACCGCGAGGCCTACAAGCAGCGCTACGGGCGCAGGCGCTGGGTCGCGCTGTGGTCGGGCCTGGTCACGCTCTGGCGCCAACCGCGCCAGCTTGGCCTGGAACTCGAATTCGAGGGCAAGTCGCGCAGCCTGCGGTCGCCGACGCTGGTCGTGGGCAACAACAAACTGCAGTTGGAACACATCGGCATCGAGAACGACGAGCTTGACCGCAACCGGCTTATCGCCATGGCGGCGCGGCCCGTGGGCACGCTGGCCCTCTATGGCCTGCTGGTGCGCGGCCTGCTCAGCCGGATGGGCGAAGCCGAGAACGTGATCAGCTTCGCCTTCGACAAGCTCACGGTAGGCGTGCGCGGGCGTCGCCGGGTCAAGGTCGCGATGGACGGCGAAATCTTCTGGATGGACACGCCGCTCGAGTTCAAGGTGGCAAGCGATCGCCTGCCCCTGGTGGTGCCGGCGGACCCCGAGCTCCTGGACCGCTCATGACGCGGATCCTGCATCTGTCGGACACCCATTTCGGCACTGAGCGCAAGGCGGTCGTCGAAGCAGTGCTGGACCTGGCGCGGCAGTTGTCGCCCGATCTGGTGGTGCTCAGCGGCGACATCACCCAGCGCGCACGCCGCAGCCAGTTCGCCGCTGCCCGCCGGTTCATCGAGCGCCTCGCGCTGCCCGTGCTGGCGGTGCCCGGCAATCACGACATTCCGCTGTACAACGTATTCGCACGCGCCCTCAATCCCTACGGCAACTACAAGCGCGCGCTGGGGCCGATCCTCGAACCCGTGTTCGAGAACGACGGCGTGCTTGCCATCGGGGTGAACACCACCCGGCCAAAACGCCATAAGGACGGCGAGATCTCCGACGCACAGATCGCCCGTGTCGGCCAGCGGTTGCGGCAGGCCCGGCCGGGCCAGTTGCGGATCGTCGTCGCGCATCACCCCGTGCGCGCCAAGGTTGAATCGGACCTGTCCAATCTGCTGATCGGCCGCGAGCGTGCGCTTGCGGCCTGGGCGCAGGCGGGCGTCGACCTGGTGCTGGGCGGTCACATACACTTGCCCTACGTGCTGCCGCTGACCGCGCCCACGGGCCCGGCCGGCTGGATCGTCCAGGCGGGAACCACGTGTTCGCACCGCGTGCGGGGCACCGTGCCCAATTCGCTTGGCGTGATCACCCGCTCGCAAGAGGACGGCCAGTCGGTCTGCCACGTCGAGCGGTGGGACTATGCAGCAGGCGCGCACGCATTCGCGCCCGTCGACAAAACCCTGGTTTCGCTGTAACCGTGCGCGGCGGCGCCGCGCACGTTCCTTTTTGATGGCGCTTTCATGACCGATGTCTACGCGGCATGGGCTGCGGCCCATGCCCTCTCTTTGTTTGTCGCGTTGCCGCTGGCTGCTGGCGGCGTGGCGCTACTGTTCATGCGTTGCCACGGCCGGCTGTCCGGCAACGGCCGCGCGGTACTGTTCGCCGCGACGGCGGGCGTGTCCTTTGCGGTGTTCCTGGCGCTGGCGCTGGCCGTCGAACGGCGCGGGACCGTCGTGGCGTTCGACAGCGCGCTCGCCAACGCGCTCAGCATGTCCATGTCGACGTCGATGCTCTGGCTGCTGTCCTGGATCACGTACCTGGGCGACCGCAACCTGCTCACGGTCGTCGCCGTGCTGATGACGCTAGCGCTGCTGTGGCGCGGGTCATGGCAGCTCGCGCTCTTTTGCGCCATCGCGACCGGCCTGAACGGCGCGCTCAACTGGCTGTTCAAGCATACGTTCGAACGGGTGCGCCCCGACCACGACCACGGCTACGCCATGGCAACCGGCTGGAGCTTTCCCAGCGGCCACTCCTCTGCGGCGATGGCTGTCTACGGCACGGCCTGCTACCTGATGTGGCGATTCGCGCCGCCCGGCTGGCGCCTGCCGTGCGTGGCGTTCATGGCCGCGCTCATCATGGCCATCGGCCTGAGCCGCATCCTCTTGCAGGTGCATTTCGCCAGCGACGTCGCCGCCGGGTTCGCGGTCAGCCTCGGGTGGCTGGTCCTGTGCGTGGCGGCCGTCGAGCGGCTGCACGTCTCAGGCAGGACGGTTCAGCGCGTCCAGTAGGCGCGCCTCGACGCCGGCAACGGCGCCCGCCTGCAGCGGCGCGCAGGTGTAGCGCCCGCCCGCGCACGCAATGGCCCGGTCAAGCTGCCGCATCCGGTCGGCGGGCGGCGGGTCCAGATCGATGATCAGCTTGCCGGCAATGGGCGCCGTGACCTGCCCGTCGCTGAAGCGTTCCAGCGTGCGATCGATCTCGCGTTCCCCGGGCAGGGCCAGCACGATGGTGTCGGACTCGGCCAAGGCTTCGCGCGCCGAGGTCGCCAGCGTCGCGTTGCCGCGAAAATCCTCGCAGCGGTCCGCTTCGATGTCGTAAAGCGTCAACGCAATGTCGGGATCGGCGGCCAGCAGCCGCCGCGCCGCACGCGTGCCGATCCTGCCCATGCCGACGATGCTGACGCGCGGACTCATGGCTTGGGCACCGACCACGTGCTCACGATATGGGCGACCGGCTCGTCCGAGCCTTCGCCCGTCAGCACGACTTCTCCCGCCGACAGACGGCCCACCTTGAGCAGTCGGGCGTGGGCATGGATGGCGCCCGCGGGGCTCTTGCGCAAAAAATTGATGGTCAGGCTGGCCGTGACCGCGTGGGCCTGCCCGGTCGCGCCCACCACGGCTGCATACATGGCCAGGTCGGCCAGTCCCATCAGCATTGGCCCGGCAACGATGCCGCCCAGCCGCTGGTGCGTGTCCCGGGCGGGCAGCACGGCGTGCGCCGTGCCGTGGCCGATGTGCAGGATATCGATCCCCAACAGCATCGAGAACGGGTGCTGGTCGGCCAGCAGCACGTGAAAGTCGGCAAGGCTGATCAGCGGCGCGCGCACATCGGCGGCGAGGGCGGTTGCGGTCATCGTTGTTCCAGGGCGTGGCAATAGTTGTCCAGCAGCGCGTCGGCCTGCTGGCCCAGGGACTTGAGGCGGCGGGTATGCACCAGCAGCAACAGTCCCATCAGATAAGTGAACACGTTCATCTGCTCGGCCTGAACGGACTCGTCGCGCCAGCCCTTCGTGCGTGCCAGCGCCTGTCCGATCAGATCGATGCATTGCCGCAACCGGCTATTGAGCTTTTCGTCCATGTCCCGACCCAGCCCGCGCGGGCCAAGTCCCTGGAACAGATACATCCCCAGCGAAAAATCCGTGCGCCGCTGCGCGTAATACTCGAAGAACGCCCGGATCACGCCGCGTGCGGCCGACTGCGGCGCCTCGGCCTCGCCCGCCTGCGCCAGATGCGCGTGCAGCCGCTGCAGCGATCCATCCAGCAGTTCCCCATACAGCGCTTCCTTGCCCGCGAACCAGGGATAGATGGCGCCGGTCGTGCAACCGGCTTCCTTCGCGATGGCCCGGATCGTCGTCTTTTCCAGACCATCCCGCTCGAACACGCGCTGCGCGGCGTCCAGGATGATCTGCCTGCGCAGGGCGCTAAGGCGTTCGTTGCGGTCGGCACGGGGGGAGGGTGTTGACATGGCGCTCGGGGGCGATTCGATGTCACCGATCATATCGACGATTTTTATTAATAACAACGTTATTCACCCCGCACGTGATTACGATGATCTTCAGTGCCGGCATCATCCCGGCCGCTCCGGTTTACCGCCGCATGGCAGCCGGAGCCGCGAAGAAAGTAGCGTGACGAATGGGTTTTGGAATTGCCCGGAAAATTGGGGGCAGGGCCGAAAGTCGCATGGTTGCGCGCTCGGGCAGTTCGGTAAGGGTAAGCCCTAGCGATACGCGGCAAGCATCAGCGGGATGTTGCAACTTCCCAACAAGCCTGTCGCAAACCTGCACTTTTCTGATGCCGACCATAGCCAGTCCCCCCGATTTTTGATGCAATAGCGTCAACTTCCCTTCGCGGAGTTAGGGGGGCGGCAGGCTGGTTTGCTGGATTGCTGCTCTTGTCACTCAAATCAACGGAGATTTCTTAAATGAAAAAGACTCTGCTCGCTGCCGCCCTGCTCGCCGGTTTCGCCGGTGTCGCCCAGGCAGAAACGTCTGTCACCCTGTACGGCATCATCGACACGGGCCTCGGCTACAACAAGATCAGCGGCGGTACTGATGCCCAAAACGGCAGCCGTTTTGGCATGATCAACGGCGTCCAGAACGGTTCGCGCTGGGGTCTGCGTGGTTCGGAAGATCTGGGTGACGGCCTGCGCGCTGTTTTCCAACTGGAATCGGGCTTCAACTCGGGTAACGGCAACTCCGCTCAAGGTGGTCGTCTGTTCGGCCGTCAAGCCACCGTCGGTCTGGCCAGCGACAGCTGGGGTCAACTGGACTTCGGTCGCCAAACCAACATCGCGTCGAAGTACTTCGGCTCGATCGATCCGTTCGGCGCTGGCTTCGGTCAAGCCAACATCGGTGCTTCGATGAGCGCTGCCAACACGCAACGCTACGACAACATGGTCATGTATCAGACCCCGTCGTTCAGCGGCTTCCAGTTCGGCGTTGGCTACTCGTTCAGCGCTGACGACACGAAGACGACCGAAACCGGCTTCAAGACCGCCGACAACACCCGCGCCATCACGACCGGCCTGCGCTACGTCAACGGCCCGCTGAACGTCGCTCTGTCGTACGACCAGCTGAATGCCTCGAACCGTCTGCCGACCGCCTCGACCGACGCCACCCCGCGTATGTACGCCATCGGCGGTTCGTACGACTTCGAAGTCGTGAAGCTGGCCCTGGCCTACGCTCGCACGACCGACGGTTGGTTCGCCGGCCAAGGCACCAGCACCAGCACCATCGGTGGTGGCACGGGTTCCGTGAACTTCGGCACCAACCTGTTCGCTGATGGCTTCAAGGCCAACTCGTACCTGGTCGGCCTGTCGGCTCCGATCGGCGGCGCTTCGAACCTGTTCGGTTCGTGGCAGCGCGTTGATCCGTCGAACTCGAACCTGACGGGTGATGATTCCAACATGAACATCTACTCGCTGGGCTACACCTACGACCTGTCCAAGCGCACCAACCTGTACGCTTACGGTTCGTACGCCACGAACTACGCCTTCCTGAACGACCTGAAGTCGACCGCTGTCGGCGTCGGTGTCCGTCACCGCTTCTAATCCAATGCAGGGCGCAAGCCCTGTGTGGATTTAAAGCAAAAGCGAACGGGCCTCGGCCCGTTCGTATAAGCCACCCTTTCGGGGGTGGTTTTTTTTCGTCTGCTGACTGAATTCAGGCATACTACGACTTCGTGTCGTTCGAGCCGCACATGCTCGACATGCACCGACGAAAGCTGCGATTGTTCCATTTGAGGAATGCAGTCTTTCGCCTGCTATTCAAGCTACAGAGTTCAGCCGGAAGTAACCGCGCGAATGCTACAATCCTAAGGTTTGCGCATTTGACGGACGCCTGAATGAACCTGCAACAGTATTTTCCCGTCCTGCTGTTTATCGTAGTGGCCACCCTTATCGGGTTCGCGCTTCTAACGGCCGGCTCCCTCCTTGGCCCGCGGCGTCCTTACGCTGAGAAGCTCTCGCCTTACGAGTGCGGCTTCGAAGCGTTTGAAGATGCACGCATGAAGTTTGACGTGCGCTACTACCTCGTGGCGATTCTGTTCATTCTTTTCGACCTGGAAATCGCGTTCCTGTTCCCGTGGGCCATCGCCCAGGGCACCGTCGGACTCGTCGGTTTCTGGACGGTCATGGTTTTCCTCGCCGTGTTGACCGTCGGCTTCATCTACGAATGGAAAAAGGGCGCGCTGGATTGGGAGTGACCTTCGGGTTCATTTCACAGCACGTTATCAGAGACGAATATGGCTATAGACGGCATTCTCAAGCAAGGGTTCATCACCACCAGCGCCGACAAGTTCCTGAACTGGGCGAAGACCGGTTCGATGTGGCCCATGACCTTCGGTCTGGCCTGTTGCGCGGTTGAGATGATGCACGCGGGCGCAGCCCGCTATGACCTGGACCAATTCGGCATCATCTTCCGGCCCAGTCCGCGCCAGTCCGATCTTATGATCGTTGCCGGCACGCTGTGCAACAAGATGGCGCCCGCGCTGCGCAAGGTCTACGACCAGATGCCCGAGCCGCGCTGGGTGGTTTCCATGGGCTCCTGTGCCAATGGCGGCGGCTACTACCACTACTCGTATTCGGTGGTGCGTGGCTGTGATCGCATCGTACCGGTAGACGTCTACGTGCCGGGCTGCCCGCCCACGGCCGAGGCGCTGGTCTACGGCTTGCTGCAAATGCAGAACAAGATCCGTCTGACCAACACGATTGCGCGCTGATGCTTCGTGCGGTTCGACGGCAGGCCTCAGCCGCCGCGAACCTGCGAAACCAGCGTATCGGTTCACCTAAGCGTACAAGATGATGACCAGGCTCGAATCCCTGAAAAACAATTTGCAGACCACCCTCGGTGCGGACATCGCGCTGACCGAGGCGCTGGGCGAGCTGACGCTCGAAGTGCCCGCGGAACAGTGGTTCTCCGTCTGCAACAAGCTGCGCACCGAAGCCGGCCTGCGCTTTGAAACCTGTATCGACCTCTGCGGCGTCGACTACCTGACCTGGGGCAACGGCACGCGCCAACTGCCCGAGGAAACCAACGTCCGCATCCACCGCGCGCGTTACGCCGTGGTGGCGCACCTGCTCTCCCTCGAGAACAACTGCCGGCTGCGCGTGCGCACCTGGGCGCCCGACGACGAGTTCCCGATGGTCGCCTCGCTGATGGAATGCTGGCCCACGGTCGGCTGGTTCGAGCGCGAAGCCTTCGACCTGTACGGCATCGTCTTCGAAGGCCACCCGGACCTGCGCCGCATCCTCACCGACTACGGTTTCATCGGCCATCCGTTCCGCAAGGACTTCCCGCTGTCGGGCACCGTCGAAATGCGCTACGACCCCGAGCAACGGCGCGTCATTTACCAGCCGGTCACGATCGATCCGCGCGAGATCACCCCGCGCGTGGTGCGCGAAGACACCTACGGCATGGGGCGTTGAATCATGGCAGACATCAAGAACTACACCCTGAACTTCGGTCCTCAACACCCGGCCGCGCACGGCGTGCTGCGCCTGGTGCTCGAGCTTGACGGCGAAGTCATCCAGCGCGCCGATCCGCACATCGGCCTGCTGCACCGCGCCACCGAAAAGCTGGCCGAGCACAAGACCTACATCCAGGCGCTGCCCTACATGGACCGCCTGGACTACGTGTCCATGATGTGCAACGAGCACGCCTACGTCATGGCCATCGAAAAGCTGCTGGGCGTCGAAGCCCCGCTGCGCGCGCAGTACATCCGCGTGATGTTCGATGAAATTACCCGCCTCCTGAACCACCTGATGTCGCTGGGCTCGCACGCCCTCGACGTGGGCGCCATGGCGGTATTCCTGTACGCCTTCCGTGAACGCGAAGACCTGATGGACTGCTACGAAGCCGTCTCGGGCGCGCGCATGCACGCGGCCTACTACCGTCCGGGCGGCGTCTATCGCGACCTGCCGGATTCCATGCCGCAGTATGGCGACTCCAGCAAGTTCCGTGGCGACAAGGAAATGCGCGTCATGAACGACGCACGTTCGGGCTCGCTGCTGGACTTCATCGAAGACTTCACCAACCGCTTCCCCGCCTGCGTCGACGAGTACGAAACGCTGCTCACCGACAACCGTATCTGGAAGCAGCGTCTGGTGGGCATCGGCGTGGTCGATCCCGATCGCGCCAAGGCGCTGGGCTTCACCGGCCCGATGCTGCGTGGCTCGGGCGTCGCCTGGGATCTGCGCAAGATGCAGCCCTACGAAGTCTATGACCTGCTTGATTTCGACATCCCCGTGGGTGTCAACGGCGACTGCTACGACCGCTATCTGGTCCGCATCGCCGAGATGCGCCAAAGCAATCGCATCATCCGCCAGTGCGTGGAATGGCTGCGCAACAATCCCGGCCCGGTCATGATCGAGAATCACAAGATCGCCCCGCCGTCGCGTACCGCCATGAAGACCAACATGGAAGAGCTGATCCATCACTTCAAGCTCTTCACTGAAGGTTTCCACGTGCCCCCGGGCGAAGCGTATGCCTCGGTCGAGCATCCGAAGGGCGAATTCGGCATCTATCTGGTGTCCGACGGCGCCAACAAGCCTTACCGCCTGAAGATTCGGGCGCCCGGCTTTGTCCACCTGCAAGCGCTGGATGAAATGTCGCGCGGCCACATGATCGCCGACGCCGTCACCATCATTGGCACGCAGGACATCGTTTTCGGCGAGATCGATCGCTGATCCGCCCAGACAGTCACGAGCACGCCCGCATAACCCGGATTCAAACTATGCTGCTTTCCGAACAGGCCTACCAGAAAATCGACCGTGAACTGGCCAAGTTCCCGGCCGACCAGCGGCAGTCCGCCATCATGGCCTCGCTTGCCATCGCGCAAGAAGAGAAGGGCTGGTTGGCTACCGAAGTCATCGAAGACGTGGCCAAGTACATTGGCGTTCCGCCCATCGCGGTCCAGGAAGTCGCCACGTTCTACAACATGTTCGACGTCAAACCCGTCGGCAAGAACAAGATCGCCGTCTGCACGAACCTGCCCTGTGCCTTGCGCGACGGCGACCGTGCCGGCGAATACCTCAAGCGCAAGCTGGGCGTCGACTACCGCCAGACCACCGAAGACGGCCAGTTCACGCTGGTCGAAGGCGAGTGCATGGGCGCCTGCGGCGACTCCCCCGTGCTGATCGTGAACAACAAGCATATGTGCGTGCGCATGACCGACGAGAAGCTGGACGCGCTGGTCGCGGCCCTCAAGCAGCAAGGAGAGTCGGCATGAACGCGCCTGACCTGTACAAGCAGTTCGCGCAGGGGCTGGATCCCGATCCCCTGAACGACCTGTCCAACTCGATGGCCCTGCACGGCCGCCATCTGCAGCCGCAGATCATGGCCGACGTCGACGGCGCCAACTGGCGCCTGGCCGACTACGTCAAGCGCGGCGGCTACGAAGCCCTGAAGAAGATCCTGACCACCGGCATGAAGCCGGAAGACGTGATCGCCGAAGTCAAGGCGTCGGGTCTGCGCGGCCGTGGCGGCGCGGGCTTCCCGACCGGCCTGAAGTGGAGCTTCATGCCGCGCGCCTTCCCGGGCCAGAAGTACCTCGTCTGCAACTCCGACGAAGGCGAGCCCGGCACGTTCAAGGACCGCGACATCCTGCGCTTCAATCCGCACATCGTGATTGAAGGCATGGCGATCGCGGCCTACGCCATGGGCATCAGCGTCGGCTACAACTACATCCACGGCGAAATCTTCGAAGTCTACGAGCGCTTCGAAGAAGCCCTCGAAGAGGCGCGTGCCGCCGGCTTCCTGGGCGACCGCCTGTTCGGTTCCGACTTCAGCTTCCAGCTTCACGCGTTCCACGGTTACGGCGCCTACATCTGCGGCGAAGAAACCGCGCTGCTGGAGTCGCTGGAAGGCAAGAAGGGCCAGCCGCGCTTCAAGCCGCCGTTCCCGGCCAGCTTTGGCCTGTACGGCAAGCCCACCACCATCAACAACACGGAAACGTTCGCGGCGGTGCCGTGGATCATCCGCAACGGCGGCCAGGCCTACCTGGAAGTCGGCAAGCCGAACAACGGCGGCACCAAGCTGTTCTCGATCACCGGCGACGTCGAGCGTCCCGGCAACTACGAGATCCCGCTGGGCACTCCGTTCTCGACCCTGCTGGAACTGGCAGGCGGCATGCGCGGCGGCAAGAAGCTGAAGGCGGTCATCCCCGGCGGCTCGAGCGCCCCGGTCCTGCCCGCCGACATCATGATGGAATGCACGATGGACTATGACTCCATCGCCAAGGCCGGCTCGATGCTCGGCTCCGGCGCTGTGATCGTCATGGACGAGACGCGCTGCATGGTGAAGTCGCTGCTGCGACTGTCGTACTTCTATTTCGAGGAAAGCTGCGGCCAGTGCACGCCGTGCCGCGAAGGCACCGGCTGGCTCTACCGCATG
>Ga0213827_1000108_pt1 | contig 108474 bp, 87 predicted proteins | sample MC6MC0898MG_FD_180669 | JGI IMG/M metagenome (GOLD analysis project Ga0213827, IMG submission 180669) | Enriched soil aggregate microbial communities from Iowa State University, Ames, United States - MC6-MC0898-MG | ecosystem: Environmental > Terrestrial > Soil > Unclassified | place: USA: Iowa...
GTTGCCGTCGCGGTCAACAAGCCGGATGTTCCAGGTCTTCATAGGCAGCGTCTGCCCGCGCCGGCGCCAGCACAACACGAAGTAGGCGCCAATCGCCACGAACAGCCACGCCTGTCGGGCCGAGCGCAGTTCCAGCGCATTTTTGCTCTGCGTGAGCGTGTCCAACAGATAGCCCGCAAGAAACACCACGCCAAACAGCAGCACGGCTTCGTACATCATGCAGGCAAATCGGCGCAGCCGATTGGGAGTCTGGTCGAGGGCGTCTGTCGTCATGGGACGCCATTATCCAACAATGAGGGCGAAAAAAAACCCGCCGGTAAGGGCGGGTCTATAAAAGGGGCTATGCAGCCCCCAAGGGGAAAATCGTTCGGACCTTAGCGCTTAAGGTCCAGGCCTGTCTTTAGGCTGCGGAGTGCGCGTTCTTGGCGCTCGTCTTGCCAGCCAGGGCCTTCACGCCGTGGGCCAGCTTACGCAGGCCGGCGGCCAGAGCCCGCATCGGATGCGGACGGAATTGTTCTTCAATTGCCTGGAGCATCAGTTGGCGCTCGAGTTCGTCGGTCAGGCGGATGGTGTTGTTCGGGTTGATCACGTTAGCCTCCACGGGCTTGCACAGTTGTTTGCTACTAGGGATAACCCGAATTATAGGGTTTACCCTGAAACTGTGCAAGAGGGAGGTGCAAGCAGGTGCAACTTGGCAACACCTTGGTGCTGATAATGCCCCAAAACCGAGCGGCGGGGCACCATAAGCAAAGATACGGGCGCCATGTTGCGGCGCTTTTACAACGTGATGGCGGACAGGCTTGTTCAGACTACGCCCGGGGAGAAACCGCCCCGGGCGTGTGCGATCAAGCGTCGCGGTAGCCAGCGGCGACCAGTTCGAAGCCGAACAGGCGGCAGTCCAGCGCGCCGTTGTGCAGCGGCACGCGGCGCTTGGGCTTCAAGCGCATCTGATTGGGCAGGGTCAGGTCGCTGGTGATGACATGCAACTGCCAGCCGGCGAAGTTGCGCTTCAGGCACGAGGCCCAATCACGCCACAGGTCGGCGTCCTGCTCGGTCAACATGCGTTCGCCATAGGGCGGATTGGTGACGATCCAGCCGTGGTCGGCGGGCGCCGTGATCTCGCGGGCGTCGCCCACTTCAAAGCGGATCGAATCGGCGGTCAGCCACGCGCGTTCAGCGTTGTTCTGGGCGAACTCGATGGCTTGCGGGTCCAGGTCGTAGCCCACCAGCGGAGCGTCCAGCTGGGGCAGGATGCGCGAGCGGGCATCGTCCTTCAGGTCGCGCCAGCGGTAGGCGTCGTGATCGCGCAGGCGCTCGAAGCCGAATGGGCGCGAAATGCCCGGGGGCACGCCCAGCGCAATCCAGGCCGCTTCGATCAGGATGGTGCCCGACCCGCAGAACGGGTCCAAGAGCGGCGCCGCCGGGTCCCAGCCTGCCAGGGCCAGCATGCCGGCCGCCAGGTTTTCGCGCAGCGGGGCTTCGCCCTTGTCCAGACGCCAGCCGCGTTTGAACAGCGATTCGCCCGACGTGTCCAGATACAGCGTGGCCGTGTGGCCCGTCAGGAACAGGTGGACGCGCGCGTCGGGGCGCACCGTGTCGATGCTGGGGCGTTCGCCTTCCAGTTCGCGCAGGCGGTCGCAAATGCCGTCTTTGGCGCGCAGATTGCAGTACTGCAGGCTTTGCACCGGGCTCTTGATGGCCGAGGTGTCCACGCGCAGCGTCTGTTCCGCGCCAAACCAGCGTTCCCAGGGCGTGTCGCGCGCCAGGTCCAGGATGTCGTCTTCGTGCGAAATCTCGGCGTGGGCGACCTGCACCAGGATGCGGGTGGCCAGACGCGAATACAGATTCGCGCGCTGCACGCCCGCCCAGTCGGCGGTAAACGAGCAGCCCGCGCGGCCCGCCTTGGCGTCGTCATAGCCCAGCGCCTGCATTTCGGCGGTCAAGGCCTCTTCCAGCCCTTGGGGGCAGGGGGCGAACACCGTGAACACTTCCGCCTGGCGCGGTTCGCGCGGACGGCGGCTGCGGGGCTCGACCGTGGGCGTGCGCTCGCGGGAATAATCCCGTTCGTCGGCGGCGTGCGCTTCCGGTTCGTGCTGGTGTTCCGGCTCGGCCATGAATGCCGGCGCGGGGCCATCTTCCTCGAACGGATCGTAGAAACGGCCGTCGGGGGTGGCGGGGGCGATGTATTGGTCGTCGCGTAGGCGCGGTGCGCGTTGCGGCGGGCGTCCCGAGCGCGCGCTGGGGGCGCTGGGGGTGCTGGATCGGGCCTCGCGGCGCGAGTCGTCGGAACGGCTGCGCGTGGACGGGCCGCGACCGGTCGAGCTGCGATCGGCGGCGCCACGGGTGGGCGGGTTGCGATCGTACTGGCCACGCTCGGCATGACCGCCGCGTGGCGCCTGTCCGCGCGCACCCGCGCCGGGTTTGCGGCGCGCCTCTTCTTCCTGGCGGCGTTGATAGCCTTCCGGGTCTTTCTGGCGTTCTACGTTTTCTTTGGTGCGCGAAATCTGCGCGACCAGCCGGGCGCGTGCGCCAGTGCGGACGCGCTTGGGCGCCTCTTCGGCGTGGGCGTCGCGCGCCGTTTTTTTGATCGACAGCGTCTTGCGCGGGCGGTCCTGTTCATCAGAGGACATACGAATCCTGGCGAATGTGCAAAGGTAGGGGGAATCAGAAGGGTTTGACGACGACCAGCGCCACCACCACCAAGAGCAGCAAGACGGGAACTTCGTTGAACCAGCGATAGAACTTGTGCGAACGGGTGTTTTTGCCCTGTTCGAATTTACGCAGCATCAAGCCACAGGCGTGATGGTAGCCGATGACGAGCAAGACGAAAAAGAGTTTGGCGTGCATCCAGCCGTTACCCGGGCCCACGCCGATGCGATAACCCAGGTACAGCCACATGCCAAAAACGATGGCGACGACGGCCAGAATGGTGGTGAAACGGTACAGGCGGCGGGCCATGCCCAGCAGGGTGGCCTGCACGGAAGCGTCCGATTGCTGCGCCAGATTCACGAAAATGCGCGGCAGATAGAACAGTCCGGCGAACCAGGACGCGATGAAGACGATGTGAAAGGTCTTGACCCAAAGCATGGCCATGGCGGTGTCCGATCGAGGAAAGCCGCATTGTAAGCTGCGGCACCCTCGAGTCTGGGCGGATCAGATCACGTACAGGTCTACGTATTCATGCACCGGCATGGCCTCAAGCGCCTGCTGGTTCAGCGATACGGTCAGGATGCGGCGCTGCTGCTTGGTCGGGAACATGCGGGCCAGGTTGGTGCGGAACTTGGCTTCCAGCAACGGGATGCCGTCGGCGCGGCGGCGCTTGTGGCCGATGGGGTATTCGCAGACAACTTCATTGAGCCGCGTGCCATCGTTGAACTCTACCGTCAGCGCGTTGGCGATCGAGCGCTTGTCGGGATCGTGGTAGTCGCGGGTGTAGTCCGGGTCTTCCACGCAGACGATCTTGTCGCGCAGCGCGTCAATGCGCGGGTCGCGGGCCACGTCGTCTTCGTAGTCGGCGGCTGTCAGCCGGCCGAACAGCACCGGCACGGCCACCATGTACTGGATGCAGTGGTCGCGGTCAGCCGGATTGTTCAGCGGCCCTTTCTTGTCGATGATGCGGATGCACGCCTCATGCGTGCGTATCGTGATGGCCTTGATGTCGTCTGCGGTCTTGCCCGCTGACTTCAGCTTGTCGTGGATGTCCATCGCGCATTCCACGGCGGTCTGCGAGTGGAACTCCGCCGGGAACGAAATCTTGAACAGCACGTTCTCCATCACGTAGCTGCCATAGGGTCGCTGAAATTTGAACGGCTGGCCCTTGAAGAGCACATCGTAAAAGCCCCAGGTCTTGGCGCTGAGCACCGACGGATAGCCCATTTCGCCGGTCTTGGCGATCAGGGCCAGGCGCACGGCGCGGCTGGTGGCGTCGCCCGCCGCCCAGCTTTTGCGGCTGCCGGTGTTGGGGGCATGGCGATAGGTGCGCAGGCTTTGGCCGTCGACCCAGGCCAGCGACACGGCGTTGATCACTTCATCGCGGTCCAGCCCCAGCATCTGCGCCACGACGGCGGTGGACGCCACCTTGACCAGCACGACGTGGTCCAGGCCGACCTTGTTGAAGGAGTTTTCCAGCGCGATGCAGCCCTGGATTTCGTGCGCTTTGATCATGCCCGTCAGCACGTCGCGCATCAGCAGGGGCGCTTTGCCGGCAGCGACCGCCGTGCGCGACAGCCAATCGGCCGTGGCAAGAATGCCGCCCAGATTGTCCGATGGGTGGCCCCATTCGGCGGCAAGCCAGGTGTCGTTGAAATCCAGCCAGCGGATGGCGGTGCCGATATTGAACGCGGCCTGGATAGGATCAAGCTGGAAAGATGTGCCCGGCACTTTGGCGCCGTTAGGCACCACCGTGCCAGGCACGACCGGCCCCAGCAGCTTTTTGCACGCCGGATATTCCAGCGCTTCCAGGCCGCAGCCCAGCGTATCGATCAGGCAGTTACGGGCGGTCTCGTACGCCAGGCTGCTCTTGATCTCGTAGTTAAGAACGTAGTCCGCGATATCAACCAGGACTTGGTCGGGCTCGGGGCGTACGTTAGAGATTGGTGCGGACATTGCGAACCCTCCTTAGCGAAGAAGTGAATACAGGTGGCCATGCCGCGCCGCTCTCGTTGTGGTGGGCTCGCCTTACTTGCGCTTGTCCAGCGGCACGAACTTCTGATCTTCCGGGCCGACGTAGTTGGCGGTGGGGCGGATGATCTTGTTGTCGATGCGCTGTTCAATGATGTGGGCCGACCAGCCTGCCGTGCGCGCGATGACGAACAGCGGGGTGAACATGGCGGTGGGCACGCCCATCATGTGATAGCTGACGGCCGAGAACCAGTCCAGGTTCGGGAACATCTTCTTGATGTCCCACATGACCGTTTCCAGGCGTTCGGCGATGTCGAACATCTTGGTGCTGCCGGCCTTCTTCGACAGCTTTTTCGCCACTTCCTTGATGACCTTGTTGCGCGGGTCGGACACGGTATAGACCGGGTGGCCAAAGCCGATGATGACTTCCTTGGCCTCGACGCGGCGGCGGATGTCGGCTTCGGCTTCATCCGGCGTCTCATAGCGTTTTTGTACATCAAACGCCACTTCGTTGGCGCCGCCGTGCTTGGGGCCGCGCAAGGCGCCGATGGCGCCGGCAATCGACGAGAACATGTCCGACCCCGTGCCCGCGATGACGCGTGCGGTGAAGGTCGACGCGTTGAACTCGTGCTCGGCGTACAGGTTCAAGGAGATGTGCATCGCCTTGACCCATTCGTCGCTGGGCTTTTCGCCATGCAGCAAGTGCAGGAAGTGGCCGCCGATGCTGTCGTCGTCGGTTTGCACATCGATCATGTGGCCGTTGTGGCTGTAGTGATACCAGTACAGCAGGGCCGACCCCAGGTTGGCCATCAGGCGGTCGGCGATGTCGCGCGCGCCCGGAGTGTTGTGGTCATCTTTTTCAGGCAGCACGCAACCCAGCACAGACACGGCGGTGCGCATCACGTCCATCGGGTGGCTGGCGGCGGGCAGCGCTTCCAGCGCTACTTGCAGCTGGGCGGGCAGGCCGCGCAGGCTCTTGAGCTTTTGCTTGTACGCGGCCAGTTCGGCCTTGTTGGGCAGCTTGCCGTGGACCAGCAGGTGAGCAATTTCTTCGAACTCGCTGGTGTGGGCGATGTCCAGAATGTCGTAGCCGCGGTAGTGCAGGTCGTTGCCGCTGCGGCCCACCGTGCACAGCGCGGTGTTGCCTGCGACCACGCCCGACAGGGCAACGGACTTCTTGGGTTTGAAACCGGCTTTCTCTTCCGGCTTCGCGTCCGGCTTGGCTTCTTGCTTTTTGGCAGCCGTGCTCATGTCTCTACTCCTTTCCTTTCGCTGTGGTCGATGCAATGGGGATACTCATGGCGCCGCGCGGTTGGCGCGGCGCCGGATACCAAAGGCGTGGCGGGATTACGCTTTGCCCTTCTGGAAGAGCGCATCCAGTTTGGATTCGAATTCGTGATAGCCGATGCGGTCGTACAGCTCTTCGCGCGTTTGCATCAGGTCCACCACATTTTTCTGGTGGCCATCGCGGCGGATGGCGGTGTAGACGGCTTCGGCGGCCTTGTTCATGGCGCGGAAGGCCGACAGCGGGTAGAGCACCATGCCCACGCCCACGCTCTTCAGTTCTTCCACGGTGAACAGCGGCGTCTTGCCGAATTCGGTGATGTTGGCCAGTACCGGCACCTTGACGGCTTTGACGAAGCGGTCATAGGTGGGCAGGTCGTAGGCGGCTTCGGCGAAGATCGCGTCAGCGCCAGCTTCTACGCAGGCCAGCGCGCGTTCGATCGCGGCGTCCACGCCGTGGGACGCAATGGCGTCGGTGCGGGCGATCAGATAGAAGTCGGAGTCGGTGCGCGCGTCGGCGGCGGCCTTGACGCGGTCGGCCATTTCTTCGGTGGTGACGATTTCCTTGCCCGGACGATGGCCGCAGCGCTTGGCGCCGACCTGGTCTTCGATGTGGCAAGCGGCAGCGCCGAACTTGATCAGGCTCTTGACGGTGCGGCCAATGTTGAACGCCGACGGGCCAAAGCCCGTGTCGATGTCCACCACCAGCGGCACGTCGCACACGTCGGTGATGCGGCGCACGTCGGTCAGCACGTCGTCCATGGTGTTGATACCCAGATCGGGCAGGCCCAGGGACCCCGCCGCCACACCGCCACCCGACAGGTAGATGGCGCGATAGCCGGCGCGCTTGGCCAGCAGGGCGTGGTTGGCGTTGATGGCGCCAATGATTTGCAGCGGGCTTTCTTCGGCGAGGGCGCGACGGAAGAGGGCGCCGGGCGATTCGGGTCTGGACATGGAAGTCTCCGTTTCTTTTATGACTAGCCCACGACCTTATCGCGGGTCCGGAATATAAATCTGTCCCCTACGCGACAATCGCCGGCGGCGGGGCAGCGAGACAGATGTATGTTTCGGCTGGATGTTTCGGTCTTGCTTAGGAATTGGGCCCGCGTGAGCGGGCCCAATTCTGATTCAAGCGCTGCTTACTTCAGCAGGTCCTTGACGCCGTCGCGCTCTTCCAGGAGCTCTTTCAGCGTGAAGTCCAGGCGCTCACGCGAGAAGGCGTCGATTTCCAGGCCTTCAACACGCTTGTATTCGCCGTTTTCGGTCGTGACCGGCACGCCGTAGATGATGCCTTCCGGGATGCCGTAGGAGCCATCCGACGGGATACCCATCGTGACCCACTTGCCGTTGCTGCCCAGGACCCAGTCACGGACGTGGTCGATGGCGGCGTTGGCGGCCGAAGCGGCCGAGGACAGGCCACGGGCTTCGATGATGGCGGCGCCACGCTTGCCCACGGTCGGGATGAACGTGTCGCGGTTCCAGGCGTCGTCATTGATGAGCTTGGTGAGCGACTCGCCGCCGACGGTGGCGAAGCGGAAGTCCGGGTACATCGTGGGCGAGTGGTTGCCCCACACGACCAGCTTTTCGATGTCGGCAACCGGCTTGCCCGACTTGGCCGACAACTGCGACAGGGCGCGGTTGTGGTCCAGGCGCAGCATGGCGGTGAAGTTCTTTGCCGGCAGGTCCGGCGCCGACTTCATGGCGATGTAGGCGTTGGTGTTGGCGGGGTTGCCGACGACCAGGACCTTGACGTTGCGGCTGGCCACGTCGTTCAGGGCCTTGCCCTGCGCCGTGAAGATCTGGGCGTTGACGGACAGCAGGTCCTTGCGCTCCATGCCGGGGCCGCGCGGACGGGCGCCAACCAGCAGGGCCACGTCGGCGTCCTTGAAGGCGGTGCGGGGGTCGCTGTGGGCGGTCACTTCCTGCAGCAGCGGGAAGGCGCAGTCATCCAATTCCATGATGACGCCCTTCAGGGCTTTTTGCGCTTTCTCGTCGGGGATTTCCAGCAGTTGCAGGATGACGGGTTGATCTTTACCCAGCATTTCGCCGGAGGCGATGCGGAATAGCAGTGCGTAACCGATTTGGCCGGCGGCGCCGGTGACGGCGACACGCAAGGCAGGCTTGGACATGGACGTTCTCCGTAATGGTTTGGCGAGAAAAATCTCACCAATCAGTGTAATCGTTGGGGCATCAAAAACAGCGCGCACGAACAAGCCAGCGCGGGGCCCTGACAGCCGTGAATCCTAGAACGATTTCCAGGGGGCGTCAAACGCTCTTCTATCTTATATAAGACATAAGACGTTGGACAGCGTCCCGCCCGATATGCCACAATAGAGCGTTTATTCGAATGCGTTGCAGCACGGCCCGCTGTGCTCTTTCCAGCGCATTTTGGATGTGGGTTGACACCGCGTTTTGGCATCGTGCATTTGCATTGTGTTTCGCATCGTTTTTGCGCTGCCCTCCCATCATCCGGATGAACATGACACTTTCAAGAAGATCCATGGCAGAGCCTCGGCCCGAAACCTCCTTACGCACACGCGCCGCCCGTTCAACGGGCGAGGGGGCCGCTTTCAGTCCGCTCTATCGCCAGATCAAGGATCTGCTCGTTCAAAGCCTGGAGCGCGGCGAATGGAAGCCCGGTGAACTCATCCCCAGCGAAATCGATCTGGCCGCCCGTTTTCAGGTGAGCCAGGGCACGGTGCGCAAGGCGGTTGATGAGTTGGCTGCCGAGCACATGCTGCTGCGCCGCCAGGGCAAGGGCACGTTTGTCGCCACCCACCACGAAGCCCGCGTGCGCTACCGTTTTCTGCGCCTGGCCGCCGATGAAGAAGGCGAGCCTGGCCGTGCGGAAAGCCGCATCCTGGAATGCCGCCGCCTGCGTGCGCCCGCTGAAATTGCGCGCGCCCTGGATCTTCGGGCGGGCGAAACCGTTGTCATGATCCGCCGCCTGCTGTCCATGGGGCAGACGCCCACCGTCGTGGACGACATCTGGCTGCCAGGTTCTATTTTCCGTGGACTGACGCTTGAGCTGCTGACCGCCAACAAGGCGCCGCTCTATGGTCTGTTCGAATCCGAGTTCGGCGTAAGCATGGTGCGCGCGGACGAGAAGCTGCGCGCGGTGATTGCGCCGGCCGAAGTCTGTCCCCTGCTTAATGTTCCGGCCGGCACGCCGTTGTTGCAGGTGGATCGGGTGTCTTACACCTATGGTGACCGCCCCATGGAAATTCGCCGGGGTTTGTACTTGACCGATCGATACCACTACCGCAATAGTCTGAATTGATGAGCTTTTTAACTACGATTTGATACCAACCCAATCTCTGGGCGAAAATACTGTGTTTGCCCGAAAGGGCCACGGCACTTTCGCCGTCACGATTCCCTAGTTCCGAAACACCGAGGCCGTCATGTCCGACACCGCTGCCAAGCCACGTCCGCAGTTTCGCAATATTGGGCTTGCCCAAGTTGCGTTCTCCTATCGCCTGCCCCTGGCCGGCAAGCTGTCCATCCTGCACCGCATCAGCGGCATTTTGCTGTTCCTCTGTTTGCCCTTGGTCATCGTGCCGCTGTTCGCAGCTAGCGTGGCCGCACCGCAATCGTTCGCCTGGATCGCCTCCATCGCGGCAAACCCGATCGTCAAGCTTGTCTTCCTGGTCCTGATCTGGGGCTACCTGCATCACTTCTGTGCTGGCATCCGCTACCTGCTGCTTGACCTGCACATCGGTATCGACAAGCTGTCGGCCAAGAAAAGCGCCGGCGTGGTTTTCGGTGTCAGCCTGGCGCTGACGCTGGTGTTCGGTCTCAAACTGTTCGGAGTGCTGTAAATGGCCGCCGCTAAAAACTACGGACCCAAGCGCCTGGTCGTTGGCGCCCACTATGGGGTCATGGATTTCATCATCCAGCGCATCACCGCCGTCATCATGGCCGTGTACACGCTGGTGCTGCTCGTCGGCATCTTGACGATGCCTGCCTTCACGTATGAACACTGGGTCAAGCTGTTCAATTTCTACGTGGGCTTCATTCCGGTTGGCCAGATCCTGGCCTCCCTTGCATTCATTGCGTTGGCCTGGCATGCCTGGATTGGCGTGCGCGACATCTGGATGGACTACGTCAAGCCGGTGGGCCTGCGCCTGCTGCTGCAAGTGCTGACGATCCTCTGGCTGATCGGTACGGTCGTTTACTTCGCGCAAATCCTCTGGAGCATTTAAGCCGTGGTCTCTGTCATGAAATCCTTGCCGCGCCGCCAGTTTGATGTGGTGGTCGTTGGCGCCGGTGGAGCCGGCATGCGTTGTTCGCTGCAACTGTCCCAAGCGGGCCTGTCCGTTGCAGTGCTGTCCAAAGTGTTCCCCACGCGTTCGCACACCGTTGCCGCACAAGGCGGCGTGAGCGCCTCGCTGGGCAACATGAGCGAAGACAACTGGTACTGGCACATGTACGACACCGTCAAGGGGTCGGATTGGCTGGGCGACCAGGACGCCATCGAATTCATGTGCCGTGAAGCGCCGAACGCCGTGTACGAGCTCGAGCACTTCGGCATGCCGTTTGACCGCAACCCCGACGGCACGATCTATCAGCGTCCGTTCGGCGGCCACACCGCCAACTTCGGTGAAAAGCCGGTGCAGCGCGCCTGTGCCGCCGCCGACCGCACCGGCCACGCGCTGTTGCACACGCTCTACCAGCGCAACGTTGCCGCGCGCACCCAGTTCTTCGTTGAATGGATGGCGCTGGACCTGCTGCGCAACGAAGCGGGCGACGTCGTCGGCGTCACCGCTCTGGAAATGGAAACGGGCGAAATCTACATCCTGGAAGCCAAGACCACGGTGCTGGCCACCGGCGGCGCCGGCCGTATCTGGGCCGCTTCCACCAACGCCTTCATCAACACTGGTGACGGCCTGGGCATGGCTGCGCGCGCAGGCATCCCGCTGCAAGACATGGAATTCTGGCAATTCCACCCGACCGGCGTTGCTGGCGCGGGCGTGCTGATCACCGAAGGCGTGCGTGGCGAAGGCGGCATCCTGTTGAACAAGGATGGCGAACGCTTCATGGAGCGCTATGCGCCCACGCTGAAGGACTTGGCGCCGCGTGACTTCGTGTCGCGTTCGATGGACCAGGAAATCAAGGAAGGCCGCGGTTGCGGTCCGGACGGCAGCTACGTCGTCCTGAAGCTGGATCACCTGGGCGCCGACGTCATCAACAAGCGTCTGCCCTCGATCCGCGAAATCGCCATCAAGTTCGGTAACGTCGACCCGATCAAGGAACCGATCCCCGTCGTTCCGACCATCCACTACCAGATGGGCGGCATTCCGGCCAACTATCACGGCCAGGTGCTGACGCGCGAAAACGGCGAGAACAAGGTCGTCAACGGCCTGTACGCCATCGGCGAATGCGCCGCGGTGTCGGTGCACGGCGCCAACCGCCTGGGCACGAACTCGCTGCTGGACCTGATCGTTTTCGGCCGCGCCACCGGCAACCACATCGTGAATTCGCACCCGGAGCGCCAGCGTGCGCACCAGGACTTGCCGAAGGAAGCCGTGGACTTCTCGCTGGACCGCGTGAACAAGCTGGAAACGCGCACCTCGGGCGAAAAGACGCAAGACATCGGCAACGCCATCCGCTTCTCGATGCAGCGCCACTGCGGCGTGTTCCGCACGCTGGAACTGCTGAACGAAGGCGTGACGCAGATCGAAGATCTGGCCAAGCAAGCCGACAATATCTACTTCAAGGACAAGTCCAAGGTGTTCAACACCGCGCGCGTCGAAGCGCTGGAACTGGCCAACATGACCGAAGTGGCCCGCGCCACGATCAAGTCGGCCGCAGCCCGCACGGAAAGCCGTGGCGCTCACGCGCTGGACGACCACCCGACGCGCGACGACGAGAACTGGCTGAAGCACACGCTGTGGTACTCCGAAGGCAGCCGCCTGGATTACAAGCCAGTGCAGATGAAGCCGCTCACCGTTGAGTCCTTCCCGCCCAAGGCGCGTACCTTCTAAGTCCGGATAGAGCCCATTATGAGCACCAAGAGAATCGTCAAGTTCGAAATCTACCGCTACGATCCGGACAAGGACGAGCGCCCGTACATGCAGAAGCTGGACGTCGAACTCCAGCCCACCGACAAGATGCTGCTTGATGCGCTGGTGCGCATCAAGAACGACGTCGATGACAGCCTGGCCCTGCGCCGCTCGTGCCGTGAAGGCGTGTGCGGTTCGGACGCCATGAACATCAACGGCAAGAACGGTCTGGCCTGCACGACGAACCTGCGCGAACTGAAGGAACCCATCGTTCTGCGTCCGCTGCCGGGCCTGCCCGTCATCCGCGACCTGATCGTGGACATGACGCACTTCTTCAACCAGTACCACTCGATTCGTCCGTACCTCATCAACGACGCGCCGCCGCCCGAAAAAGAGCGCCTGCAGTCGCCCGAGGCGCGCGAAGAGCTGGATGGCCTGTACGAGTGCATTCTGTGCGCGTGCTGTTCCACTTCCTGCCCGTCGTTCTGGTGGAACCCGGACAAGTTCGTCGGCCCGGCCGGCCTGCTGCAAGCCTACCGCTTCATCGCCGACAGCCGCGACGAAGCCACCGGCGAGCGTCTGGACAACCTGGAAGATCCGTACCGCTTGTTCCGTTGCCACACCATCATGAACTGCGTCGACGTCTGTCCGAAGGGCCTGAACCCGACGAAGGCCATCGGCAAGATCAAGGAACTGATGGTTCGCCGTACGGTCTAGTGTCTATCTAGCGTGAAGACTTTTGTATTTATGGTGTAACGATGAGCAGGCTAACTGAACTGGAGCGGGCGCGTCTGCGTTGGCGGGCGCGCCGCGGCCTGCTCGAAAACGACTTGATCATCACTCGGTATCTTGACGCTTACGAGGCTGAACTTACCGATGATGATGTGGCCGCATTGACCCAGCTGTTCGAGATGGGAGACAACGACCTTCTCGACCTGCTGCTGGCCCGTAAGGAACTCGAAGGCGACCTGGACACCCCCAGGCTTCGGGGCATTATTGGCCAGATGCGCGCACTCTGATTAATGTGAGAGGAAATAACATGAACCTGTCTGACAAAAAAGCCACTCTATCCTTCTCGGATGGCAGCGCACCCATTGAGTTCCCTGTCTACAAGGGCACGGTCGGTCCGGATGTGATCGACATCCGCAAGCTGTATGGCCAGACGGGCATGTTTACGTTTGACCCGGGCTTCATGTCCACCGCGGCTTGCGAATCGGGCATTACGTACATCGACGGCGACAAGGGCGAACTGCTGTACCGCGGTTTCCCCATCGAGCAATTGGCCGTCAATTGCGACTTCATGGACATCTGCTACCTGATCCTGAACGGCGAACTGCCGAACCAGGAACAGAAGGCTGACTTTGATTCGCAAGTGACCCATCACACGATGGTCAACGAGCAGCTGCACTTCTTCCTGCGCGGCTTCCGCCGTGACGCGCACCCGATGGCCGTGCTGACGGGTCTGGTTGGCGCGCTGTCCGCGTTCTACCACGACTCCACCGACATCACGAACCCGCAGCATCGCCACATCTCGGCCATCCGCCTGATCGCCAAGATGCCGACGCTGGTTGCGATGGCGTACAAGTACTCGCAAGGCCAACCGTTCATCTACCCGCAGAACGACCTGTCCTACACGGGCAACTTCCTGCGCATGATGTTCGCCACGCCGTGCGAAGACTACAAGGTCAATGAAGTCGTCGAGCGCGCGCTGGACCGCATCTTCATCCTGCACGCCGATCACGAGCAAAACGCCTCCACCTCGACCGTGCGCCTGTGCGGTTCGTCGGGCACCAACCCGTTCGCCGCCATCTCGGCTGGCGTGGCTTGCCTGTGGGGCCCGGCTCACGGCGGCGCCAACGAAGCTTGCCTGCAGATGCTCGAAGAACTGCAAGCCAACGGCGGCATCGCCAAGGTCGGCGAGTTCATGGAGAAGGTCAAGGACAAGAACTCTGGCGTGCGCCTGATGGGCTTTGGCCACCGCGTCTACAAGAACTACGATCCGCGCGCCAAGCTGATGCAGGAAACCTGCAAGGAAGTGCTCTCGGCCCTGGGCCTGGAAAACGACCCGCTGTTCAAGCTGGCCATGGAACTGGAACGCATCGCGCTGTCGGATCCGTACTTCGTCCAGCGCAAGCTGTACCCGAACGTGGACTTCTACTCGGGTATCGTCCAGCGCGCCATCGGCATCCCGACCTCGCTGTTCACGGCCATCTTCGCGCTGGCCCGCACGGTGGGCTGGATCGCCCAGTGGAACGAAATGCTGTCGGATCCCGACTACAAGATCGGCCGTCCGCGTCAGCTGTTCACCGGCTCGGTCACGCGCGACGTGCCCCCGATGGACAAGCGTTAATTCGCATTCCCCATCCGGAAGGCGCCGCCTTCCGGCAAAACGCCAGTCAGCCCAGCGCCGACTGGCGTTTTTTTCTGGCGGCTACGGTTTGGCGTTTACAGATAGTTCATCGTGAAGGTGACTGCCGAGTTGGCGGAACCCGGTGTGACCTTGGCGCCGGTTTGACGATATCTGGCGCGCAAGGGGATTTTGAAGCTGCCGCCCGTTGCGCTGTTGTAGCCGGCAAACGGCAGCTTCGTTCCCAGCACGGCTGGATTTCCGTCGGCGTCCAGCAACTGGACGCCGACGCCTGTCGCCGTTGAATTCGCATCCAGGCCGATAACCGTGTTTGCGGCGTCTACGATAGGCGTGACGGCATCGATCTGGTAGTGAATGGCGCTCATGCCTGCGGGGCAGCCGTTCAAAGAAATATCGAACCCAACAAGCTGACTGGAAGAGCCCGTTCCCTTGAATACCGACGCCTGGGGAGACCCGAGGGATACGGAAACATTGGGCGTGGTGCAGGCCTGCGACATCAGTAACACCGCCATGGTGACAAACTGGATCTCCACGCCCGGGTCCTGAGCGAGCATGCTGCCGACTTCATTCGAGAACGATGCCGCGCTTGCAATGGTTGTCGGCGGAACGATGCCGGTGGCTACGGGGCCCGTTTTGACGAACATCGCGCGTAGCTGCCCGCCGTTGGTGAGCGCGCCCTGCATGTTGCATCCCCGGGTTCTCCAGGTTCGGTTGAGGGCTTGGAATGCCGCCCATCCGCAGCCGTTGACGTAGCTCCGGGCGCCAATGATGATACCCAGGCCATCGACGCCTGTCGCATGGACGTCATAGGTGATTCCGTCAACGACCTTCGTCTGACCTGCGCTGGGAACGACGGTGTGCATACCGGTTGCCGTGGTGGCGCCTCCGGAAACGCTGCAGTTGAACCAATCGGTAGTGGCTGCGGTTGTCAGCCAGTCGGTGAGGGCCGTGCCGATGGCCGCATCACGGGGTATCGTGATGTGAGGCGGCGTGTTCACGGAAACCGAGCTTATCGTCTGGGTGCAGGTCGAGGCCGCCCACGAGGCCGTGGAACCCAACAAGGCAAGCAGCCCGATCGCCGCACGCAACATGGTCTTGTTCATCAATATTCCCATCATCAATTTTTGGCGATCCGGGCTGGCGCCGTCTTGTCGCAGAGCAGCCCGCTCGCCTGGGGCAGCGATGCATCCTTGAGACGCTGCTCGGTTAGGGCATAGCCAAACGTGCAAGCTTCGCCATCGTTCGCGCCCCATTTCACGGTCAGGATGCCCTGTGTGTCCTTCAACCCGCGCGCAAGCACGCGGCCGCCTTGCGCCACGACACCCACGCTGTTTCCGTCGGCGTCCTGCACGTCGGCGCCAAACGGAAGGGGCTCTCCGCTGCGCGTGGCCACCGTCAGCAGCGCCGCGCTTCCCGCGTTTTCGGTTTCGAAGCTCAGCCGGACCACCGCGCCGGCGGTGGGGGCCACATGTTGCTCGGTCGCCTTGAGTTCGACGTTCAGCGGCAGGCCCTTGGGGTCGAGCTCAATGCTGTTTCTGGCGTAGGGCGTCAATGCCGATACGACCCCGCGGCCCTTGGAATCCAGGCGCACCCCGCTGTTGGTGAGCACCCGCGCGCCAGCGGCGTCTTTCGCCTCGACGATTGCGATTGTTTCGCCGGCGTTTGGCGTCATGACGACGCCGCCGCCATATGCCACGACGCCGCCGGAAAGGCTCGCGCCGTATTGCGTGTAGTTCGAGCTGGTGCTGGCGTTGGCCGACACGGCGGCCACCGGCGTGCGGTACGAGGCGTTCGCCGCGATGTTGGTGTTGGCCGGACCACTTGACGACATGGCACGCCCGGCGCTCACGCCATAGTTGAATGCGTTGTCGGCGCCGAGGGCCCCCGCCACCGATTGCTGGATGCTGCTCGAACCGTCCGATCCCTTCTGCATGCTGGTCGACGCGTAGACCGGGTTTTGGTTGCGGCCCAACGGAATGCCCACGTTGAGCATGACCTGGTTGTCCCACTTCTGCGTACCCACGTTGAGCTGACGCGTCGCCGACACGCTGTAGTTCACGTTCTTGTAGCTGTTGCTGTAGCCGGCCTGGATCTGGGTGTCGCGGCCGCGTTTGTCCCAGTAATCCTGCGTCGATCCGGTGAAATGGATGGATCCATAGCCCTGCGGCAGTTTCTGGTTGATGGTCGCCTGCAGGCGGCCGCGCTGCGTTCCATACTGGCCTGCGCCTTGCCCGTGCTCCTGCCGGGATCTCAGTTCCATGGCGTCGGCCATGCTGAGGTAACCGCGGCTGGAATAGCGATAGGCGCCCAGCGTGAGACTGGTGCTGGTGGGCTCCAGAAATTTGGAGTAGCTCAGTTTGACGCTTTGTCCATTGCGGTTCTTTTCTTTGGACAGGCGCGTGGCCGCCTGGGTGATGTCCAGCCCAAACGCGCCGAAATCCGTGTTCAACGCGGCGCCGCCCAGTACGGCGCCGTAGCCTTGCGCCGCGGTCAGGCCGCCGTAGGCGGTCACGAGATTGCTGATGCCATGCTGCACAGTCGCTTGCGCCATCAGGGGCCGATCGGCCGTCTGCGGCGTGCGGTATTGGCCAGCGGTAACGCTGTATCGGGTCACGCCCGGGCGCAAGGAATTCACGGCGCCGGAGAAAGGAACCCGGGAGACCAGGACCCGGCCGTCGGCTTCGTTGACCACCATTTCCAGATCGCCGCCGTATCCCGTGGCATACAGGTCGTCGATGATGAACGGGCCGGGGGCCACGGTCGTTTCGTAAATGATGTTGCCGTTCTGGCGGACCTGGACGCGCGCGTTGGTGTTGGCGATGCCGCGCAGCGTCGGCGCGAAGCCGCGCTGCGATTCGGGATACATGCGATCGTCGCTGGACATCTGCACGCCCCGGAAGCCGACGCTGTCGAAGGTGGACCCGTCCGTGAATGCATCGCCGATGACCAGCTGGCTTTTCATGCCGGTGATGTTGCGCCGCAGATTGGTCTGCACGCTTTGATACTGCAGGCCGCTCTTGCTGTCCTTGGTCGCGTTGCCGGTGTGGCGCAGGCGCCAGGGGCCGACGTTCGCGCCGGCGTTCAGACCCGCAAAGCTCTGTGTCGAAGCCTTGCCATCGGCGCGAGAGGTGTAGAAGTTGGTGTTGTAATTCAATAGCGCGGCCGGCACCCCTTCATCCCAATGCTTGGCGTCCACGAAACCGCGGCCCTGTCGGACCAGCGACGCCTGCGGCACCGTCACGTTCAGCCGCTGCTCGCCCGCATCGAACTCCGCGCGCGCTTCCTTCACCAGGTCGGTCAGCGCGACGCATTGGTCGCCGGACAACTGTCCGGCGCGCGGGGCGTCAACCTTGGCGAGATCGATGCCCGCCAGCTCCACCAGCGCCTGGTCGAAGCACGCTTGAAGCGGCGCATTTGCGGAAGCAGGTTTGCCGATGCGCACGTCAGAACGTCCCAGCCAGCGGTCGTTCACCAACACGTCGAGGCGGTAGGTGCCCGGGATCGCGCTGTTTGAGCGCGAGAACTGGCTGACGTCCACGTTCGCGCCGCCCAGAAAGGCTTCGTTGAACTCCACGTCCGCTTCCACGGCGGCGAGCTCGGTGCTGCCTGCGGCCCAGGCAGTTGCGCTGAGCAGGCTTAGCGTGATCGCGGCGAGCGCGAAATGCGGCGTGGTAGCAAGACGTTCCATGATAGGCACGGGCGTGATCAGGCGCGGCGCTGCCGGCAGGCTGGTGCCGGCCGATCGTGCCGCGTTACTGGCGTCGGGAATGGGGTTGGTGAGCGGACAGCCGGCCGGTCGAGCCGGGCCGGTAATGCTTATGTCGCGCTAGGTGGCGCTGACGGACCGGGCGCCTTTGACCGCGCCGCCATGGTCGTTCAGGAAGCGGTACGTGACTTCGGCATTTGCGCCCTGGACCACGTCGCCCACAAGGGGAAGGATCTTTTTTTCGCCCGGGGCAAGCATGTCCCCGTCGGTGAACTTGGCGCGCTTGCCGTTGCTTGCCACGTTTACCTCGATGAAGGTGACGTGATACGGCGTGGGGTTGGTGGCTTCGATGGCGTTGCGGTTGCCGGCCTTGACCAGGCGCCAGCTGACCTGCGAGGGCGCGTCCTCGGCCTTGCCTTTGAGCCCCGCGGGCCGATAGAACAGCTTGATCCGCGACCGGAACGCCATCTGCAAGAGGTTCTGATTGGCTTTGTCCTTGGGCGGGATTTCCAGCACGTTGAGCCAGAAGACGGATTCCTTGTCCTGGGCCATCGGTTCGCCCGTATGCATCAGGCGCAAGGTCTGGCCCTTGCCTTGGTCGATTCGGGTGACGGGCGGCGTCACGATAAACGGCACCTGGATGGATCCGGGCGCTGCCTTGGCGTCGCCCTTGTCGATCCAGGCTTGGGTGAGGGCGGGTTGGTCGCCCTCGTTCTTGAGCTTGACGTTGACTTCCGCCTGCCCGGCCTCATAGACGATCCGCGTACTGCCAATGACGACGGATGCGGTTGCCGGCGCGGCGGCGAAGATATGACCTGCCAACGCTCCGGCAGCTAGGACTACTTGGAATGGGTTCATCGGTTTCCTCGGACTGTAAATGGGGCTTGACTACTGATCCGGGCGTCTTCAGGGCAACGCAAAGGCCAGGCCGGACGGCTTATTGATAAATGATGGTGTACTTGGCGGTGGCGGTTACGTTGCCTGCGCCGGCTTGGCCGAGCGCGAAGTACTGGGCCCGGTAATGAAGCGCGGCCTCGCCACTGTTCAAGGAAACGGCTTTGGAGTTCTGGGCTTCGTCGGCCACGGTGACGTCGATAGGCGTTTCGTCGCTATTGAGGAGGCGGATTTCAACGTTGCTTGCGCCACCTGCGGCGGTGGTCAGGTTGCCGGTTGCGGCATTGCCGTTGGCGCCGGGTTCAAACAGCGTGTGAACCGTGCCCGTATCCGGGGTGCAGGCCGTCAAGCGGATGGTGAAAGGCGTGGTGCCGGCCGTTTGGCCTGCCGTCGTCAATGCATCGACACCGACCGTGGGCATGAGCACGTTGAAGCTCTTGCTGCCTGTGCCGTTGCCATCGATGGTGCAGGTGTTGGCGGAGACCGCGCCCGTGAAGGTGATCGTGCCGTCCGCGGCCAATGCCGGTTGCGAAGTGGAAGCGAAAGCGCCGATGGCCAGCGCAATGAATACCTTGGATTTCATAAGTTGATTTCTATCAAAAGGGCTGAAAAGCAATGCGCCGACGGTGCTGTTCAGAGGTTCATGGCGTACATCTCGGCGACATGTGTGATTACAGTCGGTCCTAGAAGCGGCGTCTTTAATAAAATTCTGATAATTCGCCAGAGAGTAATTTTGCGGATAGCATCACCGCCATGATTCCGATAGCACTTCCCAGCGCCAACTTTTTCATCTTGCTTACCGCCGGCTTTTTCGCCGGGCTCCTGCTGCTAGGGTGGGTGCTGGTTCTGGCAGTCAGCCGCGGCGCGCGGCGCGCGGTTCGCAAGTATTGGAAGACGTCGGCCGTCCTCTGCCTGGTGCTGCTGGTGCCGTTCAGCTTCTACGCGTGGTTCCAGACCATGATGTGGCAGCTCGAGCGGGAGATCGAACGCGGTGAAGCGGCGCGCAATGTGATGTTGCAGCAGCCCACGACGGTAAGCGGCGTCGAGATGCCGGCGGGGACACGCCTGAAGCTGCAGGACGAAGGCAAGCTCGAAACCTACGTCGAGGCCAGTTTTCCGCAAGCCGTGTCCATGCTGGGTGTAGAGGCGACCTGGGCGCGGCGTTATCTCGATGCCGAGTATGAAAAGGAAACGTATGCGCTATTGGGCAGGCATCCGCGTTCGGTGATCCTGCGCGGTGCCGGCGTGCAGACGGTGCAAGGCTGGCATTGCGACGCCACGCAGGACATCAAGTTCGACGTGATGCCTGACGGCGCCATCAAGGCGTTCGAGGAATGTGTGCTGGCGGACGGCAATCGGGCCGCGGGCCTGGAGATCGCACCGGGCGCCGTATTGCGCGGGTCGGACGGCACCGTCTATGTCGATGGGTCGCGCGACCCGGACCGCTGGCGAGTGGAAGTGAAGGGCGAGACGGCCGTGCAGGTGTTCGGGCTATATCTGAGCCGGCCCAGCCTCTACCTGGATGCGTCGCGCGAAGTGCTGCGGGTCACGGATGCGGAGCTGGCATGCAGCACGCCGTTTGGCGGCGTGACCTATGCCGCGGGCACGCAATTCAAGACGGCTCGGCGCAAGGCTTCGGGCGAGCGTGAGCCGTACCCGGGCATCCTTGTTTTTTCGCCGTGGGATGGCCAGGCCGCCAAGCGACCGGGACATGAGGACGTGCCCGAGGGCCAGTCCGTGATGCAGACGTTGCAGGGCGAGGTGATCGACATCGTGGAGAACGAAGCGGCGGGGGTGTTCCGCTTCGACACGTTCATCGTCGATGGCAAGGAGCCGGAACGCCCTGCGCGGGCGCGCTGCTCCTAGCCGCCGGGATCCGCCAACCCATCAATAGCCGATGCCCCGCGCCATCAGCACCGCGAAGAGCGGCAGGAAGATGAACAGGTGCGAGGCGATCATCACCCAGCGCCGCGCGCGTTTGATCTCGGGCAGGGCGGGGACGAACTCGGGCTGCTGGCGACGTTGTTTTGCCCAGCGCAGGAACGTGAGCGTGGGCGGGATGGAACAGAGCGCGATGACGACGAAGAGCGAGATCTTGGCGTGGAACCAGGGATTGCTCATGTAGAACACGGCGCCCTTGGCGCCCAGCGTCAGCCGCAGCACGCCGGTGACCAGGACCAGGATCGCGGACACGCCGTAGAGGCGGTCGTAGATGATGAGGCGTTTGACGCCGGCTGGCGTCAGGTCGGGCCGCAGCAGAACGGCTTCGGCGGTCAGGACCACCACCAGTACGAAGATCGCCAGGTAATGGAACCAGGCATACATTGCATCGGCCAGCATGTCGTCTCCAGGTAAAGGACAAGCTAGGTTTTACCATCCCGAATGAAAACGGGCGCCCCGTTTGGGGCGCCCGCGTGTCTTCAGTGAGACGCTGCGATCAGCGGCGGCGCTTCTTGGCTTCTTCCGCGGCTTCCTGCTGCGCGTCCACCACGGCCAGCGCCGTCATGTTGACGATGCGGCGCACGGTGGCGCTGGTGGTCAGGATGTGCACGGGACGCGCGGCGCCCAGCAGGATCGGACCCATCGCGACGCCATTGCTGCCGGTCATCTTCAGCATGTTGTACGTGATGTTGCCGGTGTCCAGATTGGGCATGACCAGCAGGTTGGCGCGGCCCTTTAGCGTGCTGTCGGGATAGGCCAGGACGCGGATCTTTTCGGACAAGGCGGCGTCGGCGTGCATTTCACCGTCGACTTCGAGGTCGGGCGCGCGGTCTTGCACGATCTGGCGCGCGGCGGCCATCTTGCGCGACGATTCGGTGACGCGGCTGCCGAAGTTCGAGTGCGACAGCAGGGCGATCTTGGGCACCACGCCGAAACGCAGCATTTCGTCGGCGGCCTGGATGGTGATGCTGGCGACTTCGTCAGCCGAGGGGTTCTCGTTGACATGCGTGTCGGTGACGAACAGCGTCTGGTCGGGCAGCATCAGCACGTTCAGGGCAGCGTACGTCTGGCCTTCCTTCTTGCCGATGATTTCGTCGATGTACTTGAGCTGGTTGTCGTACTTGCTGGCCACGCCGCACAGCAGCGCGTCGGCATCGCCACGGCGCAGCAGCATCGCGCCGATCAGCGTGTTGTGCTTGCGGATCATCGCCTTGGCGATGGCCGGCGTCACGCCTTCACGGCCCTTCAGTTGGTAGTACGCGTTCCACGTCTCGTTGAAGCGGCTGTCGTCTTCGGGATCGACGATCTCGAAGTGCTGGCCGGCGACGAGGCGCAGGCCGGCCTTCTGGATGCGCATCTCGATGACGGCGGGACGGCCGATCAGGATCGGGAACGCCAGCTTTTCGTCGGCGACCGTCTGCACGGCGCGCAGGACGCGTTCGTCTTCGCCGTCGGCGTAGATGACGCGCTTGGGCGCCTTCTTGGCTTGGGCGAACAGCGGACGCATCAGCTGGCCCGAGTGGTACACGAAGCCCATCAGCTTCTGGCGGTAGGCTTCGATGTCTTCGATGGGACGGGCGGCGACGCCGGAGTCCGCGGCAGCCTGTGCCACGGCCGGGGCGATCTGCACGATGAGGCGCGGATCGAACGGCTTCGGGATGATGTACTCGGGGCCGAACGACAGTTCCTGGCCGGCGTAGGCGCGGGCGACTTCATCGTTCTGCTCGGCCTGCGCCAGATCGGCGATGGCCTTGACGCACGCCAGCTTCATTTCCTCGGTGATGCGCGAAGCGCCAGCATCCATGGCGCCGCGGAAGATGAAGGGGAAGCACAGGACGTTGTTGACCTGGTTCGGGTAGTCCGAGCGGCCCGTTGCGATGATGCAGTCCGGGCGCGCGGCCTTGGCGATTTCGGGGCGGATTTCCGGTTCCGGGTTGGCCAGGGCCAGGATCAGCGGGCGGTCGGCCATGGTCTTGACCATGTCGGCCGTCAGCACGCCGGCGGTGGAGCAGCCCAGGAACACGTCGGCGCCATTGACCACGTCGGCGAGCGTGCGCGCGTCGGTCTTTTGCGCGTAGCGCTTCTTGTTGGCTTCCATGTTCTCGTCGCGGCCGTCCCAGATGACGCCGCGCGAGTCCACCACGAAGATGTTTTCGCGCTTGATGCCCAGGTGGACCAGGAGGTCCAGGCAGGCGATGGCGGCGGCGCCGGCGCCCGAGCATGCCAGCTTGACCGAGCCGATGTCCTTGTTCACGACCTTCAGGCCGTTCAGGATGGCGGCCGACGAAATGATGGCGGTGCCGTGCTGGTCGTCGTGGAAGACGGGGATCTTCATGCGCTCGCGCAGCTTCTTCTCGATGTAGAAGCACTCGGGCGCCTTGATGTCTTCAAGGTTGACGCCGCCCAGCGTGGGTTCCAGCGCGGCGATGATGTCGACCAGCTTGTCCGGGTCGTTTTCGGCGAGTTCGATGTCGAACACGTCGATGCCGGCGAATTTCTTGAAGAGGCAACCCTTGCCTTCCATCACGGGCTTGGCGGCCAGCGGACCGATGTTGCCCAGGCCCAGCACGGCGGTGCCGTTGGTGATCACGCCCACGAGGTTGCCGCGCGACGTGTACTTGGAGGCCGCGTCATCGCCTTGGTCGAAAATGGCCATGCAAGCCGCAGCCACGCCGGGGGAGTAGGCCAGGGACAGGTCGTCCTGGTTGGCCAGGGTCTTGGTCGGGGTGACCGAGATTTTGCCGGGAGTGGGATAGGCGTGGTAGTCCAACGCCAGTTTGGTAAGAGTTTCGTCCATGGGATCGGGGCCTGAAAGGGCTAACGGAAAAAGACAGGGATGAAAAAAACAGGGATGCCAAAAGGCGGGCTCGCGGCCCGCCGTATTCTTTGCGAAATGCTTGGGGAACACCCGTATTTCACCAGAAAGCGCGGGTGCTTGGTTGCTGCACTGCAGCGAGTGTTCGCTTTGGTTAGCTTTTAATCAAGCAAACACATGCGCTGCGTCAGTCCGATGGTCGAGGGTCAGACTTCCCAAGGCGGCGCCTGGCGGCTGCCGGCATTCAGGGATTCGCGCAGCGCGCGCGCGTCGTCCTGCCTTCCCAGGCTGTCCAGCGCGTACAGGGCGATCCAGTCCGCGCTCACTTCGAAGAAATCGCGCAACCTTGCCCGGGTGTCGCTTCGCCCGAACCCGTCCGTGCCCAGCGTGCGGTAGGGCGCGGTGACGAACGCGCGGATCTGTTCGGGCACGGCGCGCACGTAGTCGCTGGCGGCGATCACCGGCGCGCCGCTGTCGCCCAGGCACGCGCGCACCCAGTCCTGATCCGCGGGGGCGTCCAGGCCCAGCACGCGGGCGCGCTCGGCCTGCCGCCCGCTGCGGGCCAGCTCGGAAAAGCTGGTGACGCTCCAGACCTCGGCGTCCACGCCGAATTCGTCGTGCAGGCGCGTGGCGGCCAGCTCGGCCTCGCGCAGCATGGGGCCGGCGGCCAAGAGGCGCACCTGCGCCTTGCCGCGCGCGGGCCGCAGCCGGTACAGGCCGCGCAGGATGCCTTCGCGCGTGGCCGGGTCCTGGGGCATGCCGGGCTGCGCCAGGTTTTCGTTCGTGACGGTCAGGTAGAAGAATTCGTCGCGCTGTTCGTCCAGCATGCGATGCATGCCATGTTCGACGATGACGGCGACTTCGTAGGCGTAGGCCGGGTCGTAGGCGCGGCAGTTGGGCACGGTGGCGGCCATGATGTGGCTGGAGCCGTCCTGGTGTTGCAGTCCCTCGCCGCCCAGCGTCGTGCGGCCCGACGTGGCGCCGATCAGAAAGCCCCGGGCGCGCTGGTCGGCCGCGGCCCAGATCAGATCCCCGATGCGCTGGAATCCGAACATCGAGTAATAGATATAGAAGGGCAGCATCGGCAGGCCGTTGACCGAATAGCTGGTGCCCGCCGCGGTCCATGACGAGATCGCGCCGGCCTCGGTGATGCCTTCTTCGAGGATCTGGCCGTCGCGGGCCTCGCGGTAGTACAGCACCGAGCCGATGTCCTCGGGTTCGTAGAGCTGGCCCTGCGCGGAATAGATGCCGATCTGCCGGAACAGGTTGGCCATGCCGAAGGTGCGGGCTTCATCGGCGACGATGGGCACGATGCGCGGCCCGACGGTGGCGTCTTTCAGCAGCGCGGTGAGCATGCGCACGATGGCCATCGTGGAGGACATTTCCTTGCCGTCGGCGGCCAGGGCGAAGCGCGCCCATTGGTCCGCGTCCGGGGGCGCGAGCCGTGGGGCCTCGGCGTTGCGGCGCGGGATGTAGCCGCCCAGCGCGACGCGGCGCGCCTGCAGGTGGCGCATCTCGGCGCTGTCGTCGGCGGGCCGGTAGAACTTGAGCGCCAGGCAGTCGGCATCGGAAATCGGCAGGGCGAAGCGGTCGCGGAATGCGAGGAGCGCCTCGTCGTCCAGCTTTTTCTGCTGGTGGGTCGTCATTTTGCCCTGGCCCGCCGTCCCCATGCCGAACCCCTTCTTGGTCTGCGCGAGGATGACGGTGGGCTGGCCGCGGTGGCGCGCGGCGCGGTGGTAGGCCGCGTGGATCTTCACCATGTCGTGGCCACCGCGGTGCAGCCGGTCGATGGCGTCGTCGGACCAGTCAGCCACCAGTGCGGCGAGTTCCGGATTCTGGTTGAAGAAATGGGCGCGGTTGAAGGCGCCGTCGTTGGCCGCAAAGGTCTGGAACTGGCCGTCCACCGTGTTGGCGAACGCGCGAGCCAGCGCGCCGCCCGTGTCACGGCGCAGCAGCGCGTCCCAGTCGCTGCCCCAGACCAGCTTGATGACGTTCCAGCCCGCGCCGGCGTACAGGGTTTCCAGCTCGTCGATGATGCGGCCGTTGCCGCGCACCGGACCGTCCAGGCGCTGCAGGTTGCAGTTGACGACGAAGATCAGGTTGTCGAGCTTTTCGCGCGCGGCCAGCGTGAGCGCCGCGATGGATTCGGGCTCGTCCATTTCGCCGTCGCCGAAGATGCCCCACACCTTGCGGTCGGCGCCGGGCACCAGCGATCGGTGCTCCAGGTAGCGCATGAAGCGCGCCTGGTAGATCGCGTTGATGGGGCCGATGCCCATGGAACCGGTGGGGAACTGCCAGAAGTCCGGCATCAGCCACGGGTGCGGGTAGGACGACAGGCCCCGCAGGCCGCGCGTGGTAGCCGTGATTTCCTGGCGGAAGTGCGCCAGATCGTCTTCGCCCAGAAAGCCTTCCAGGAAGGCGCGCGCGTAGACGCCGGGCGCCGAGTGCGGCTGCATGTAGACGATGTCGCCGGGGTTGCCGTCCGAGCGCGCGCGGAAGAAATGGTTGAAGCCGACCTCGAACAGGTCGGCGGCCGACGCGTAGCTGGCGATGTGGCCGCCCAGCTCGCCATGCGCCTGGTTGGCACGCACGACCATGGCCAGCGCGTTCCAGCGGTTGATGCGGGCGATGCGCTCTTCGACGGCCAGGTTGCCGGGGAAGGGCGGTTCCTGGTCGGCGGGAATGGTGTTCAGGTAGGCGGTGCGGGTCTGGCTGTTGGCGCGCAGGCCGAGCGAGGCGGCATGGCCCAGCACGCTGTCCAGCACATAGCCGGCGCGATCGGCCCCGTCTGCCTCCAGCAGGGACTGCAGCGCTTCGCGCCATTCGGCGGTTTCTGCGGGGTCGGCGTCGTCTTGGAGGGCCGTTCCGGAAAGAGGCTGGCGAGGGTCGAGCATGGTAAGTCGTCTCCTGTTTTTTCCTCATGCTAGACCCATGCGCCAGGCATGAGGCATCGAAATCCCCGGCCGGATCCAGCGCTTTCAGCATAATGTGTCGTCATGGGCGGGCGCCACGGCAGGTTCTACTGCGAGTTCGTGCTTACGGCTGGTGACCACTGGGTGGACGGCGAAGCGCTAGAATTCGCCGCTAACAATAGGGAGAAACCCATGACTGAGCCCATCCGCGTTCCGCCGGAGGTCACACTGCCCGAGCTGACCTTCCGCGGCGTCCTGCTCGGCGCGCTGATCACCGTCATCTTCACCGCCTCGAATGTGTTCCTGGGGCTGAAGGTGGGCCTGACGTTTTCCTCCGCCATCCCGGCGGCGGTGATCTCGATGTCCGTCCTTCGCATGTTCAAGGACGCCAACATCCTTGAAAACAACATGGTGCAGACGCAGGCCTCGGCGGCCGGCACGCTGTCGGCCATCATCTTCATCCTGCCGGCGCTGGTCATGATGGGCCACTGGCAGGGATTTCCGTTCTGGCAGACGCTGGGCATCTGCGCGGCCGGCGGCATGCTGGGCGTGATGTTCACGATTCCGCTGCGCCACGTGATGGTGGTGCAGAGCAATCTGCCGTATCCGGAAGGCGTGGCGGCGGCGGAGATTCTGCGCGTCGGCAGCGCCGAGCGCGCGCAGGACGCGCCGCAGCACGCCGCCGGCGCCTCGGCCAAACCCGCCGCCACCGGCATGGGCGACATCGTCGCGGGCGGTGTCGCGGCGGCCGTGGTCAGCTTTGCCGCCAACGGCCTGAGGGTCCTGGGCGACAGCGTCAGCGGCTGGTTTGCTTTGGGCGGCGCGGTGTTCCGGCTGCCGATGGGTTTTTCACTGGCCCTGCTGGGCGCCGGCTACCTGATCGGTATCGTCGCCGGGCTGGCGATGTTGACGGGGTTGGTGATCGCGTGGGGCATCGCGGTGCCCATCCTGACCGCCATGGGCGACATGCCCACGGGCGCAACGCTGGCGTCGTACGCCACCGGTCTGTGGTCCTCGCAGGTGCGCTTCATTGGCGCGGGCGTGATCGCCGTGGGCGCGATCTGGACGCTGGCGACGCTGTTCGTGCCGATGGCGCGCGGCGTGAAGGCGTCGTTTTCGGCATTGACCAAGGAAGGCGCTGCCCGCGCCGGGACCGCGCCGCGCACCGAGCGGGACCTGTCGGCCGGCTGGATCTCTGCGGTGACGCTGGTGCTGGTGGCGATCCTGGTCTTCACGTTCCAGGTGTTCCTGTCCGGCACGCCGCTGTCGTCGGGCGCCATCTGGAAGCTGGTGGCCTACGCGGTGCTGTTCGCGTTTGTGTTCGGCTTTTTGGTGGCTGCGGCCTGCGGCTACATGGCCGGCCTGGTGGGTTCGTCGACCAGCCCGATCTCCGGCGTGGGCATCGTCGCCATCGTGCTGGTGTCGGTGCTGATGCTGGGCGTGGGTGGCGACCTGATGGCGCTGGAGAACGGCGTGCAGATGGCGATCGCGCTGGCGATCTTCAGCACGTCGGCTGTGGTGGCGGTGGCGTCCATTTCGAACGACAACCTGCAGGACCTGAAGACCGGCTGGCTGGTGGGCGCGACGCCGTGGCGCCAGCAGGTCGCGCTGCTGATCGGCTGCGTGGTCGGCGCGGCGGTGATCTCGCCGGTGCTGGAGCTGCTGTACAACGCGTATGGTTTCGCGGACGCAATGCCGCGCGAGGGCATGGACCCGTCGCAGGCGCTGTCCGCGCCGCAGGCCACGCTGATGCTGGCGATCACGCGCGGCATCTTCACGCATCAGCTCAACTGGACCATGATCCTGATCGGCATGGCCGTCGGGGTGGCGCTGATCGCGGTGGATGAAATCCTGAAGCGCACGTGCAAGGTCGCGCGCATTCCCGTGCTGGCGGTGGGCATCGGCATCTACCTGCCGCCGACCGTGGCCGCGCCCATCGTGGCGGGCGCGCTGCTGGCGTGGCTGCTGGAAGGCGCACTGCGCCGCCGCGCTGCCGCCGCCGGCCAGCCCTACGACAGCTATGCCGAAGCGGCCAACCGCCGCGGCGTGCTGCTCGCCTCCGGGCTGATCGTGGGCGAGAGCCTGGTGGGCGTGCTGATGGCCGCGATCATCGGGGCCGCGGGGTCCGAGGCGCCACTGGCGATTGTTGGCGAAGACTTCGCCGGCATGGCGTCCTACCTGGGGCTGGCCGTGTTTGTCATGGTGGCGGTGCTGTTCTGGCGGCGGGTGATGCGGCTGGCGTAAATCCGCGGGGCGGACACCAGCGATGCACCGTCAGGTGTCTGACACCCGCGTGAGACGGTCTGCAATGCGCCGGGGTGTGCCAGGGGTGTCAGACACCGGTGTTGCAGATGTGCCGCCAGGTGTCTGACACCCGCGTGAGACGGTCTGCAATGCGTCGGGGTGTGCCAGGGGTGTCAGACACCGGTGTTGCATATGTGCCGTCAGGTGTCTGACACCCGAGTGAGACGGTCTGCAATGCGCCGGGGTGTGCCAGGGGTGTCAGACACCGGTGTTGAAGATGTGCCGTCAGGTGTCTGACACCCGCGTGAGACGATCTGCAATGCGTCGGGATGCGCCAGGGGTGTCAGACACCGGTGTTGCAGATGTGCCGCCAGGTGTCTGACACCCGCGTGAGACGGTCTGCAATGCGCCGGGATGTGCCAGGGGTGTCAGACACCTGTTTTTTTGGTGTCAGACACCCACGCCCCGTTGCAGCAAATCCGCCAGCGTACGCGCGATCACTTTCGTTGCGCGGCGCAGGTCTTCCAGATTGATGCGTTCGTCGTTGCGCTTTGCGTGCGATTCCAGCACCGTGCGGGGACCCGCGCCGTAGATCACGCCGGGGATGCCGGCTTCGGCGTACAGGCGCACGTCGGTGTACAGCGGCGTGCCCATCGCGGGGATGGGTTCGCCGAACACGGCCTCGCCATGTTGCTGGATGGCCTGCACCAACGGCTGCGCGCCGGGCAGCGGGCGCATCGAATTGGCCAGCAGCAGCCGCTTGATGTCCACGCGGATGCCGGGACATGACGCCGCGGTTTCCTCGATGATGCGCCGGATGTCGGCCTCGACCTCGGTGGCGTTTTCTTCGGGGATCATGCGGCGGTCCAGTTTGAAACTGACCTTGCCGGGCACCACGTTCGTATTGGTGCCGCCTTCGATCCGCCCCACATTCAGGTACGGATGCGAAATGCCCGGGACTTGCGACGTGATCTTGCGGTACTCCGCATTCTGCGCATACAACGCATTCAACAGTGCGACGGCGCCTTGCAGGGCGTCGACGCCGCTGGTGGGAATGGCGGCGTGGGCCATCTTGCCGTGCACCGTCACCTCCATCTGCAGGCAGCCGTTGTGCGCGGTGACGACTTCATAGCTGAAGCCGGCCGCGATCAGCAGGTCGGGGCGCGTAAGCCCCTGCGCCAGCAGCCAGCCGGGGCCCAGCAGGCCGCCGAATTCCTCGTCATAGGTGAAGTGCAATTCCACCGCGCCGCGGGTCGGCTTGGCGATGGCTTCCAGCGCCCGCACGGCGAACGTGAAGCTGGCGAAGTCGCTCTTGCTGACCGCTGCGGCGCGGCCATACAGGCTGCCGTTGTCGATCTCGGCGCCATAAGGATCGTGCGTCCAGCCGTCGCCGGGCGGCACCACGTCGCCGTGGGCATTGAGCGCGATGCGCGGGCCGTCGCCGCCGTATTCGCGCCGCACGATGAGGTTGGTGATGGACTGCATGCCGTAGTCCTGCACGGCCTGCGCAGGCACGGGATGCGCTTCGGCTTCAAGGCCAAAGCCCTGCAGCAGTTCCGCGGTGCGCACGGCGTGCGGCGCGTTGTTGCCGGGCGGCGTGTCGGTGGGCACGCGCACCAGTTCCTGCAGGAAGCGGACTTCTTCGTCGAAATGGGCGTCCACCCAGGCGTCGAGTCGAGCGTAATCGGTCATGGCGTTATGTCAAGGTTTCGTTGGCCAGCGTATCGAGCAGGCCCAGCATGGCCTGCGCGGCAAGTTCGATGTCGTCGCTGGTGGTGGATTCGCTGGGGTTGTGGCTGATGCCGTTGTTCTGGCCGCGCACGAACAGCATCGCTTGCGGCATGATCTCGTGCAGCTTCATGGCATCGTGGCCCGCGCCGCTGGGCATGCGGTGCACGGTCACGCCCAGCGCGCCGACCGCGTGTTCCCAGCGCTGCTGCCAGCGCGGATCGCTGGGCGCGGCGGCGGCACGCATGGTTTCTTCCAGCGTGTAGCGCAGGCCGCGCCGCTTGCAGATGGCGGCCAACTCGGCCAGCACGTCGTCGACCAGCGCGTCGCGCTGCGCATCGCTGGGGGCGCGCAGGTCCAGGCTGAATCGGCACTCGCCCGGCACGACGTTGATCGACCCGCTGGGCACCTCGAACATGCCCACCGTGCCGACCGAGTCGCCATCGCGGGCGGCGCGCCGTTCGACAAAGAGCGTCAGTTCGGCGGCGGCCACGGCGGCGTCGCGCCGGCGGTCCATGGGCGTGGTGCCCGCATGGCTGGCCTGACCCAGAATCTGCACCTGATGGCGCACGCAGCCGTTGATCGAGGTGACGACGCCGAGCGGCAGCCCCATTTCGTACAGCACGGGGCCTTGTTCGATGTGGACCTCGACAAAGCCCAGGTAGCGCGCCGGATCGCGCCGCAGGCCGGCAATGCCGTTGATGTCCAGGCCCGCGTGCAGCATGGCGTCGCGCATGGTGATGCCGTCGGCGTCCTTCTGGTCCAGCCATTCGGGCTTGAAATCGCCGATCAGGGCGCCCGATCCCAGGAACGTCGCGCGGTAACGCTGGCCTTCTTCTTCGGCGAAGGCGATCACCTCCACCTCGAAGGGCAGCCGCCGGTTCTGGCGGTGCAGCGCGCGCACGCAGGCCATGGGCACGAAGATGCCGAGCCGGCCGTCGTACTTGCCGGCGTTGCGTACGGTGTCGAAATGGCTGCCCGTCATCAGGACCGGCGCGCCGGCCTGGGCAGCGCGGTAACGCCCGACCACGTTGCCGACGGCGTCGATGCCGACCTCGTCAAAGCCGCAGTCCTGCATCCATTGGGAGATGCGCGCGGCGCAGGCGCGGTGCGCGTCGGTCAGGTAGGTGACCGTGAGCAGGCCTTTTTCGGCGTAGCCGGGATCGCTATAGACGCTGAGCGCCTCGTGCCAGTCCCAGATGTCCTTGCCCATTCCGGGTTCGCCGAAGCGCTCCTGCGGGCGCGGCTCGACGTTCGGATCGTTCAGATTGTTAGCCATGGTCGTCCTGTTCAACGGTCGGAGGTGTAGGGGTGCGTGGCTTTCCAGTGGCGCGCGATGTCCAGCCGGCGGCAGACCCAGACGCGGTCGTGGCGCGCGATGTGATCCAGAAAGCGTTGCAGGGCGACGATGCGTCCGGGGCGGCCGAGCAGACGGCAGTGCATGCCGATGCTGAGCATCTTGGGCGCCTCGTCGCCTTCGGCGTAGAGCGCGTCGAAGCTGTCCTTCATGTACTGGAAGTAGGGCTCGGCGTGCGAGTAGCCCTGCGGCAGCGCGAAGCGCATGTCGTTGCAGTCCAGCGTGTAGGGCACGATGAGCTGCGGCGCGGTCGAGCCATCGGTCTTGCGCACCCGCATCCAGAAGGGCAGGTCGTCGCCGTAGTAATCGCTGTCGTATTCGAATCCGCCGTCGTCGGCGACCAGCCGGCGCGTGCGCGGGCTGTCGCGACCGGTGTACCAGCCCAGTGGCCGCGCGCCGGTCAGCGTCGTGATGGCGTCGATGGCCAGCCGCATGTGCTCGCGTTCGGTGGCTTCGTCCACGTCCTGGTAGTGGATCCAGCGCCAGCCGTGGCAGGCGATCTCATGGCCCAGTTCCACGAAGGCAGCCGTCAGATCGGGATGGCGTTGCAGGGCCATGCCGACGCCGAACACCGTCAGCGGCAGTTGCCGCTTCTCGAATTCGCGCAGGATGCGCCACACGCCCGCCCGCGACCCGTATTCATAGATGCTCTCCATGCTGAGATGCCGGTCTGGATAGCTGGCCGGGTTGAACATCTCGGACAGGAACTGCTCGGAGCCGGCATCGCCATGCAGCACGCCGTTCTCGCCGCCCTCTTCGTAATTGAGCACGAACTGCACGGCAATCCGCGCGTTACCCGGCCATTGCGCGTGGGGCCGATTGCGTCCGTAGCCGACGAGGTCGCGGGGGTAGGGAAGCGTGGAGTCGTAGACGGGCATCGGCGGTCGCAGGAAGGAGGAATGATCAGCCACGTGCTGACGCAGGTCCGATCATGTATACAAAGTATGTACATCAAATACCAGCCCACGGCCATCGGCGAATGCCCCTACGCCGCGTATGTCACGCCGTCGCGGCGTCGGCATCCTTGAACAACTTCGCGCCCATGAAGTCGATGAATACCCGGAGCTTGGGCGCCAGATGCTTGCTGGACGCCCATAGCAGCCGGAACGTGCCCTGGTGTTCGACATGGCCGTCCAGCATCGAAACCAGGTCGCCGCGCTGCAGGGCGGGCCGCACGAGAAAATCGGGCAGGCACGCGATGCCCAGGCCCGCCACTGCCACATCCAGCAGGGCCGCGGACGTGTTGCACACCATCGACACGGGCAGTGTCCACTCGGGCGACCCGGCGTCGCGCGTCAACGGCCACGGTTCGAGTTTTCCGGTGCTGGGAAATCGGTGCTGCAGGCAGGCGTGATGCTGCAGGTCCGCCGGACTGCGCGGCGTGCCGCGGCTGGCCAGATAACCCGGCGCCGCGACGAGCAGCAGGCGATAGTTGCCAACGGGACGCGACACCAGCCGCGAGTCCGTCGGTTCGCCAGTGCGCATCACGACGTCGAATCCTTCGTTGATGACGTCCACCAGACGATCCGAGAAATCCACGTCCAGTTCGATGGCCGGATAGCGGTGCATGAAGGCCGTCAATGCCGGCATGACCAGCATGCCGACCAGCGGAAGGCTGATGCGCAATCTGCCTTGCGGCGCCTGGCGGGTTTCGGAAAGTTCCAGTTCGGCGGACTCGAGCTCGCACAGGATGCGGCGGCAGCGTTCCAGGAAAACGGCGCCCTCGGCCGTTAAGGTGATGCTGCGCGTGCTGCGATGGAGCAGGCGCACGCCCAGGCGCGTTTCCAGCCGGCAGACGCTTTTGCCCACGGCCGACGCCGACACGCCCAGATGGCGGGCGGCGTCGGAATAACTGCGCAATTCCGCGGCCTGCACAAAGGCTGCAATGGCGCTGAGCGATTCGACCATGATGCGATTCAGGACAATTTGTCCGATATGTTTTGAACGTCGGCATTATTGTCCTGAACCGCGCCAGCCGCCAACATGGCTGCCTTCACACAACACGCGCCGGCGTTGGGCCAATCCGCCCACCGCCGGCCGGACAAAAGGCAGAACATGGCAGGTTTTCAGGCGGTGGCCCCCGGTCCCGGCGCGCACGAGGCGCGTCTTCCCATTGCAGCACTGCTGGCCCTGGCGCTGGCCGGTTTCGTCACGATTCTGACGGAAGCCCTGCCAGCCGGCCTGTTGCCGCAGATCAGCGCGGGACTGGATATTTCCGAAGCGATGGCCGGACAGTGGGTGACGATCTACGCGATCGGTTCGCTGGTGGCCGCGATACCCTTGACCGCCGCGACGCAAGGCGTGCGCCGGCGCCCGTTGCTGCTGGCCGCGATTGCTGGCTTTGTCATCGCCAACACCATCACCACGGTGTCCGCCAGCTACGTGCTGACGATGGCGGCGCGCTTTGTTGCTGGCGTGTCCGCCGGGCTGCTGTGGGCGCTGGCCGCGGGGTATGCCGCGCGCATGGTGCCGGAGCGCCAGAAGGGGCGCGCCATCGCCATCGCCATGGTGGGCACGCCTTTGGCGTTGTCGCTTGGCGTGCCGGCGGGGACCTTCCTGGGCAATCTGGTGGGATGGCGCTGGTGTTTCGGCATCATGAGCGCGCTGGCGCTGATGCTGATGGTGTGGGTGCGCATCCAGGTGCCGGACTTCGCGGGGCAGGCCACGGGCAAGCGCGCGCCGCTGCGCCGCGTCTTCACCCTGCCCGGCGTGCGCGCGGTGCTGTTCGTGGTGTTCGCGTTCGTCCTGGCGCACAACATTCTCTATACCTACATTGCGCCCTTCCTGGCGGCGCGCGGCATGGACGATCGCACGGACATGATGCTGCTGGTGTTCGGCCTGTCGTCGTTGATCGGCCTCTGGGTCACCGGCGTCCTGATCGACAGCCATCTGCGCGCCATGACGCTGGCCAGCACGGCGCTGTTCGCGTTGTCCGCGCTGGCCCTGGGCATCAGCGGCAAGAATTCCGTCGTCGTGATCACGGCGGTGGCGGCTTGGGGATTGGCGTTTGGCGGCGCGCCGACGCTGTTCCAGACCGCGCTGGCCAAGACCGCGGGCGAGTCGGCCGATGTGGCGCAGTCGATGCTGGTCACGGCCTGGAACCTGGCGATCGCGGGCGGCGGCGTCATCGGCGGCATCCTGCTCGAAGGCGTGGGCGTCGCCGCGTTTGCGCCCGCCCTGTTGGTGTTGCTGGCGGCGACGCTGATCGTGGCGGGGGCGGCGCGCCGCCATGGGTTTCCCATGGCGGCCGGCCAGGGCGACAACATCACCGCAAGTCCCCGCAAGGCCACCCCGTGACCCCGAACCCGCCGCTATCCGTTGCGGTACAGAAAGCTGTAGGCGTTGATCGCCGGCACCCCTCCCAGGTGCGCATACAGGACCTTCGAGCCGGCGGGAATCTCGCCTTTGCGGATGATGTCCATCATCCCCTGCATGGATTTTCCTTCGTACACGGGGTCGGTCATCATGCCTTCCAGCCGGGCGCACGTGCGGATGGCGTCGTTGGTTTCGGCTGAGGGCAGGCCATACGCGGGATAGGCGTAGCGCGTGTCCAGCACCACGTCCGTGTCTTCGATCGGCTTTTCCAGTCCGACGAGGTCGGCGGTGCGCCGCGCGATGCGCAGGACCTGCGCGCGCGTCTGGTCCGGCGTGGCGGATGCGTCGATGCCGATGACGCGGTCGGCGCGGCCGTCGGCGGCAAAGCCCACCACCATGCCGGCCTGCGTGCTGCCGGTGACCGCGCAGACGACGATGTAGTCGAACTTGAATCCCAGTTCGGCTTCCTGGCGGCGCACCTCTTCGGCAAAGCCCACGTAGCCCAGGCCGCCCAGCTCGTGATCGGATGCGCCGGCCGGAATGGCGTAGGGTTTGCCGCCGCGGCGTTTCACCTCTTCCAGCGCCTCTTCCCAGCTGCGGCGAAAGCCGATGTCAAAGCCCTGATCGACCAGGCGCACGTCCGCGCCCATGAGGCGGCTCATCATGATGTTGCCGACGCGGTCGTAGACGGCATCGGAATAGTCCACCCAGTTCTCCTGAACCAGCACGCAGGCCAATCCCAGTTTGGCGGCGACCGCGGCGACCATGCGCGTGTGGTTGGACTGGATGCCGCCGATGGTGACGAGCGTGTCGCAACCCTGTTCCAGCGCCTGCGGAATCAGGTATTCGAGCTTGCGCAGCTTGTTGCCGCCGAAGGCGAGGCCGCTGTTGCAGTCCTCGCGCTTGGCGTAGATCTCGACCTTGCCGCCGAGATGCTGCGAAAGCCGGTCCAGCTTTTCGATCGGGGTATCGCCGAAGGTCAGGCGATGACGGGGAAAACGTTGCAGATCCATGGTGGCTCCTGGTGATCCTGGCGGCCCCGCGCTTCTCGGCAGGGTTCGCAAAAATCATAGAAATCATGGGGTTGAGCGGTCAATTGCGTATTTTTTCAATCCACCAAATCAGAAGTTCATTAATCTCGATTAATGGATTTAATATTTCCAAAATAAAAACGCCGGCGAAATTTAATTTTCAGGGACGTTATCAATGACCGCTGTTTTCACGCTGGACCGCATCGACCGCCAGATCCTGCGCATTCTTCAGGACGACGCGCAGATCACCAATCTGGACTTGAGCGCACGCGTGCACCTCAGCCCCGCCGCCTGCCTGCGGCGCGTTGAACGGCTAAAGAGCGAAGGCGTCATCCGCAAGACGGTCGCGCTGCTGGAACCCGCCGACGTGGACATGGCCACACTGGTCATCGTGGGGGTGGTGCTGGATCGCTCGACGCCGGATTCGTTCACCGACTTCGAGGAAGCGGCCAAGGGCATCAGCGGCTGCCTGGAATGCCACCTGGTGGCGGGGGAGTTCGACTATTTCCTGATGTTGCGTATCCGGGATCTGGAACGCTTCAACAAGCTGCATGCGGGCGAGATCATCAAGCTGCCCGGCGTGCGCCAGATTCGTACATTTTTCGTACTCAAAGAGATCATGTCGACCACCGCGCTACCGGTTTGACGAGGCGTAAACGCAACACTCATCTTTTCCGCTATTTGAAATGACGCGCTGCCGCATTTTGGATTGACGGATTTTGGAGGCGCGTAGACGGCGAATTTGAAGGGGTTGGACGGACATTCCGTTGCCGCATGACAGCATTCCGAAAGGCCTTTTGCGTCACAGAAACGCAGGAAGACGCCCGTAAACTCAAAGGGTTATACTTCTCGACCATAGGCTTTCAAGGCTTGTACGCGCCTTCTGCCCCTGCTATCCGCTTAACGGGAAGCCCGTGTCGCGGAAGGTTTTCCTGCATCGTCTCGAGTGAAGCACTCGTATAGGTGAAGCGATATGTCTTCGGAAATAGAATCTCTATCCACGTCTTATCTCTTTGGGGGTAATGCCCCGTATGTTGAGGAGCTTTACGAAGCCTACCTCGACAATCCCGGTTCGGTTCCTGACAATTGGCGCGAATACTTCGACCAGTTGCAGCACGCTCCCGCTACCGACGGCCAGGAATCCACTCGTGACCAGGCCCACGCTCCCATCGTCGAATCGTTCGCCCAGCGCGCCAAGGCCAATGCCTTCGTGCAACGCTCCGCCGAACCCGACCTGAGCGTCGCCAGCAAGCAGGTCTCGGTGCAATCGCTGATTGCCGCCTACCGCTCGCTGGGCTCGCGCTGGGCCGATCTGGACCCGCTCAAGCGCCAGGAACGTCCGCCGATTCCGGAACTCGATCCCGCCTTCTACGGCCTGACCGAAGCCGATCTGGACCAGACCTACTCGGCCACCAACACCTACTTCACGACCGCCAGCACGATGACGCTGCGCGACATCCTGAAGGCGCTGCGCGACACGTACTGCCGCAGCATCGGTGCAGAATTCACGCACATCTCCGACCCCGCCGCCAAGCGCTGGATCCAGGAACGCCTGGAAACCACGCTGGGCGCGCCCACGTATTCGCCGGAAGAAAAGCGCCACATCCTTCAGCAGCTCACCGAGTCCGAAGGCCTGGAACGCTTCCTGCACACCAAGTACGTCGGCCAGAAGCGCTTCTCGCTGGAAGGCGGCGAAAGCTTCATCGCCTCGATGGACGAAGTGGTCAACCACGCCGGTGAAAACGGCGTTCAGGAAATCGTGGTCGGCATGGCCCACCGCGGCCGCCTGAACCTGCTCGTGAACATCATGGGCAAGATGCCCGGCGACCTGTTCGCCGAGTTCGAAGGCAAGCACGCCGAAGGCCTTACCGACGGCGACGTGAAGTACCACAACGGCTTCTCGAGCGACCTGTCCACGCGCGGCGGCCCCGTCCACCTGTCGCTGGCGTTCAACCCCTCGCACCTTGAAATCGTCAACCCCGTCGTCGAAGGCAGCGTCCGCGCCCGCCAGGAACGCCGTGGCGATGGCGAAGGCAAGCAAGTGCTGCCGGTGCTGGTGCACGGCGACGCGGCCTTTGCCGGCCAGGGCGTCGTGATGGAAACCCTGAACCTGGCCCAGACCCGCGGCTACGGCACGGGCGGCACGCTGCACATCGTCATCAACAACCAGATCGGTTTCACCACGTCCGACCCGCGTGACTCGCGTTCGACGCTGTATTGCACCGACGTGGTCAAGATGATCGAAGCTCCGGTGTTCCACGTCAACGGCGACGACCCCGAAGCCGTGGTGTTCGTCACCAAGCTGGCCCTGGACTACCGCCTGCAATTCCGTCACGACATCGTTGTGGACATCGTCTGCTTCCGCAAGCTGGGCCACAACGAGCAAGACACCCCGTCGCTGACGCAGCCCCTGATGTACAAGCGCATTGGCCATCACCCCGGCACGCGCAAGCTGTACGCCGACAAGCTGACCACGCAAGGCGTGCTGGCCGACGGCGAAGCCGATCAGCTGGTCAAGGACTACCGTCAGCTCATGGAAGACGGCCAGCGCACCATCGAACCGGTGCTGACCGACTACAAGAGCAAGTACGCCATCGACTGGTCGCCGTTCCTGGGCGCCAAGTGGACCGACCAGGCCGACACCGCCGTGCCGCTGGCTGAACTGAAGCGAATCGGCGAACGCATCACCACCGTGCCGGAAGGCTTCACGGTGCACCCGCTGGTCGCCAAGCTGCTGAACGACCGCCGCACCATGGCCAAGGGCGAAATGAACCTGGACTGGGGCATGGGCGAACACCTCGCCTTCGCGACCCTGGTGTCCTCGGGCTACGCCATCCGCATCACCGGCCAGGATTCGGGCCGTGGCACGTTCACGCACCGCCACGCCGTGCTGCACGACCAGAACCGCGAACGCTGGAACGACGGCACCTTCATTCCGCTGCAGAACGTGTCGGAAGGCCAGGCGCCGTTCACCGTCATCGACTCCGTGCTGTCCGAAGAGGCGGTGCTGGCGTTTGAATACGGCTACTCCAGCGCCGAGCCCAACACGCTGACCATCTGGGAAGGCCAGTTCGGCGACTTCGTCAACGGCGCTCAGGTCGTGATCGACCAGTTCATCAGCTCCGGCGAAGCCAAGTGGGGCCGCCAGTCGGGCCTGACCCTGATGCTGCCGCACGGCTACGAAGGCCAGGGTCCCGAGCACTCGTCGGGCCGCATCGAGCGCTTCCTGCAGCTGTGCGCCGACAACAACATGCAAGTGGTTCAGCCGACCTCGGCTTCGCAGATCTTCCACGTTCTGCGCCGCCAGATGATCCGCCCGTTCCGCAAGCCGCTGGTGCTGTTCACGCCGAAGTCGCTGCTGCGTAACAAGGACGCCGGTTCGCCCCTGACTGATCTGGCCGGCGGCAGCTTCCGCCCGGTCATCGGCGAGGTCGACGAGGCCATCGACGCCAGCAAGGTCAAGCGCGTGCTGGCTTGCTCGGGCAAGGTCTACTACGACCTGGTCAACGCCCGCCGCGAGCGTGGCGCCGACAACGTCGCCATCGTCCGTGTCGAACAGCTCTATCCGTTTGCGCACAAGTCGTTCGAAGCCGAACTGCGCAAGTACCCGAAGGCTACCGAAGTGATCTGGGTGCAGGACGAACCCCAGAACCAAGGCGCCTGGTTCTACGTTCAGCATCACGTGTACGAGAACATGGTCGAAGGCCAGAAGCTTGGCTACGCAGGCCGTGCCGCGTCGGCATCGCCGGCCGTGGGCTACCTGGCCAAGCACCAGGAACAGCAGAAGGCTCTGATCGAGACGGCCTTCGCGCCCAAGTTCAAGGTCATGTTGACGAAGTAACCTTTACTTGATGCACGCGCCGCGGGCGGCAAGTGTTCCGGAACCCTGTTTCGAACCTTGCCGCGCCGCGTGACAAGAACACACTCTCTACGGAATAAACAAAATGGCTATTACCGACGTCGTCGTTCCCCAACTTTCCGAATCCGTTTCCGAAGCGACCCTGCTGACCTGGAAGAAGCAGCCGGGCGCTGCCGTTGAAGCCGACGAAATCCTGATCGAAGTCGAAACCGACAAGGTCGTGCTGGAAGTGCCGGCCCCCGCCTCGGGCGTGCTGGCCGAAATCGTCAAGGGCGATGGCAGCACCGTGACCTCCGGCGAAGTGCTGGCTCGCATCGACACCGCCGCCAAGGCCGGTGCCGCTGCCACCGCGCCCGCCGAAGCCCCCAAGGCCGCTGAGCAAGCCGCCGCCGCCCCCGCCGCTGCCGCACCGGCATCGACGGCCGCTGCTGGCGTCGCGTCGCCCGCCGCCTCGAAGATCCTGGCCGAGAAGGGCGTTGACGCCGCTTCCGTGGCTGGCTCGGGCCGTGACGGCCGCGTGACCAAGGGCGACGCCCTGGCCGCCAGCGCACCCGCCAAGGCCGCACCGGCCAAGGCTGCCGCCGCGCCCGCCCCGACCACGCTGTCGCTGGATGGCCGTCCGGAACAGCGCGTGCCGATGAGCCGCCTGCGCGCCCGCATCGCCGAGCGCCTGCTGCAATCGCAGCAAGAAAACGCCATCCTGACGACGTTCAACGAAGTCAACATGCAGGCCGTCATCGACCTGCGCGCCAAGTACAAGGACAAGTTCGAAAAGGAACACGGCATCAAGCTGGGCTTCATGTCGTTCTTCGTCAAGGCCGCCGTTGCCGCGCTGAAGAAGTACCCGCTGATCAACGCCTCGATCGACGGCAAGGACATCATCTATCACGGCTACTTCGACATCGGTATCGCTGTCGGCAGCCCGCGTGGCCTGGTGGTGCCGATCCTGCGCAACGCTGACCAGCTGTCCATCGCCGACATCGAGAAGACCATCGCCGACTTCGGCCGCCGCGCCGCTGACGGCAAGCTGGGCATTGAAGAAATGACCGGTGGCACGTTCTCGATCTCCAACGGTGGCGTGTTCGGCTCGATGCTGTCGACCCCGATCATCAACCCGCCACAATCGGCCATCCTGGGCGTGCACGCCACCAAGGATCGCGCCGTCGTCGAAAACGGCCAGATCGTCATCCGCCCGATGAACTACCTGGCTCTGTCCTACGACCACCGCATCATCGACGGCCGCGAAGCCGTGCTGGGCCTGGTCGCCATGAAGGACGCCCTGGAAGATCCGCAGCGCCTGTTGCTGGACCTGTAATCTCGACGCCCCTGGCCGGCGCCGCGCCCGACCCGATGGTCGCGCGGCGCCCGGGCCGGCTCCCCGCCGGCCCGCAGCCTGACCGCGCTGGTCGGGGCGTGCTCCACCCCCTCATTCATTCGCGAGAACACTATGTCCAAACAATTTGACGTCGTCGTGATCGGCGCAGGCCCCGGCGGCTACATCGCCGCCATCCGCGCCGCGCAACTCGGCATGTCGGTCGCTTGCATCGACGCTTGGCAGAATGGCCAAGGCGGCCCGGCTCCCGGCGGCACCTGCACCAACGTCGGCTGCATTCCGTCCAAGGCGCTGCTGCAATCGTCCGAACACTTTGAACAAGCCAACCACCACTTCGCCGAGCACGGCATCGAAGTCAAGGGCGTCAGCCTGAAGCTCGACACGCTGATCGGCCGCAAGAACACGGTGGTCAAGCAGAACAACGACGGCATCCTGTACCTGTTCAAGAAGAACAAGGTCACCTTCTTCCACGGCAAGGGCGCGTTCAGCGGCCAAGTGGAAGGCGGCTGGGCCATCAAGGTCACCGGCACCGCCGAGGAAGACCTGGTTGCCAAGCACGTCGTGGTCGCCACCGGCTCGTCGGCGCGTGAACTGCCCGGCCTGCCGTTCGACGAAAAGGTCGTGCTGTCCAACGACGGCGCACTGAACATCGGCGCCGTTCCGAAGACGCTGGGCGTCATCGGCGCCGGCGTGATCGGCCTGGAAATGGGCAGCGTGTGGCGCCGCCTGGGTTCGGAAGTCACGATTCTGGAAGCGATGCCGGAATTCCTGGCTGCCGCCGATGGGCAAGTGGCCAAGGAAGCCCTCAAGGCTTTCACCAAGCAAGGCCTGAATATCCAGATGGGCGTCAAGATCGGTGAGATCAAGGCGACCGCCAAGTCGGTGACCGTGCCTTACGTCGACGCCAAGGGCGCCGAGCAGAAGCTGGTCGTGGACAAGCTGATCGTCTCGATCGGCCGCGTGCCCTACACCGGCGGCCTGAACGCCGACGCCGTGGGCCTGAAGCTGGACGAGCGCGGCTTTGTGGCCGTCGACGGCGACTGCAAGACCAACCTGCCGAACGTCTGGGCAGTGGGCGACGTCGTGCGCGGCCCGATGCTGGCGCACAAGGCTGAAGAAGAAGGCGTGGCGGTGGCCGAGCGCATCGCCGGCCAGCACGGCCACGTCAACTTCGACACCGTGCCGTGGGTCATCTACACCTCGCCGGAAATCGCCTGGGTCGGCAAGACCGAGCAGCAGCTCAAGGCCGAAGGCCGCGAGTACAAGGCCGGCAGCTTCCCGTTCCTGGCCAACGGCCGCGCCCGTGCGCTGGGTGACACCACCGGCTTTGCCAAGGTGATTGCCGACGCCAAGACCGACGAAGTCCTGGGCGTGCACATCGTGGGCCCGATGGCCTCGGAACTGATCTCGGAAGCCGTGACGATCATGGAATTCCGCGGCGCCGCCGAAGACATCGCCCGCATCTGCCACGCGCACCCGACCCTGTCGGAAGCCGTGAAGGAAGCCGCTCTGGCCGTGGACAAGCGTGCGCTGAACTTCTAAGCCGCGTCTGACTTCTGCAAGACCGGGGGCGGGTTCCAGGACCCGCCCTTTTCTTTATTCCCTTCAGCCTGATCCGGTTCCCCTATGAACGTCAGCGACTACTACGAACACGCATTGGCCGAACGCGGCTACAAGCCCGACGACGCGCAGAAGAAGGCGATCGACCGCTTGCAGCGCTATTACGACGAATGGGTCAAGTTCAAGTCGATGCGCTCGAACGCGCTGAAAAAGCTGCTGAACCGTCCCGACGTGCCGCGCGGCGTGTACCTCTGGGGCGGCGTGGGCCGCGGCAAGAGCTTCCTGATGGATGCCTTCTATGCCACCGTGCCCGTCGTGCGCAAGACGCGCCTGCACTTTCACGAGTTCATGCGCGGCGTGCACCGCGAACTGGAGGAAGTGAAGGGCATGCAGGATCCGCTGGACGAGGTCGCCAAGCGTGTGGCCAAGCGTTACCGGCTGATCTGCTTTGACGAATTCCACGTGTCCGACGTGGCGGACGCGATGATTCTTCATCGCCTGCTGCTCAAGCTGTTCGAATACGGCACGTCATTCGTGATGACGTCCAACTACGAACCGTCCACGCTGTACACGGACGGCCTGCACCGCGATCGCGTGCTGCCCGCCATCGCGCTGATCCAGTCGCGCATGGACGTGATGAACGTGGATGCGGGCATCGATTACCGCCGCCGCTCGCTGGAACAGGTGCAGAGCTATCACACGCCGCTGGACGACAACGCCCAGAAGGCGCTGCAGTCGGCCTTCGATGCGCTGGCGGATACGCCGCCGCAGGACCCGGTGCTGCACATCGAGCATCGCGAGATCCGCGCGCTGGCGCTGGGCGGGTCGGTGGTGTGGTTCGACTTTGCCACGCTGTGCGGCGGTCCGCGCTCGCAGAACGACTACCTGGAGCTGGCCAACCGCTTCCATGCCGTGATCCTGTCGGGCGTGCCGCGCATGGGCCCGCGACAGGCATCCGAGGCGCGCCGCTTCACCTGGCTGATCGACGTGTTCTACGACCACCGGGTCAAGCTCATCATGTCGGCCGAGTGCGAGCCCGAAGAGATCTACACGGAAGGCGCGCTGGCCAACGAGTTCCACCGGACGGTGTCGCGCATTCTGGAAATGCAGTCGCGCGAATACCTGGAATCCGAGCGCCGACTGGCTGTGACGTTGTAGTAAAGCCTCATCCGGTCCTCATTTCGGAAGCAGGGGGGCGCAATCATTGTTAATGCAAGTCATTATCAATTAAGATTTTGGGACTTTTGGTTCAGCGCCGCAGTCTCAATCCGTGTCTTCCACCTTGCTTTCCTCATCGGCCCCGTGCGTCGACGCCCAGGTCGCGCCTGTCGATGGCCTGTATCGCGATCATCGCCCGTGGCTGTTCGGGTGGCTGCGCCGTAAGCTGGGCTGCGAACACCGCGCGGAAGATCTGGCCCAGGACGTCTTTGTCCGGGTGATCCAGGGCCGCAAGCAGGTGCGCGCCAGCGAGGCGCGCGCGCTGCTCACCACCATTGCAAAAGGGTTGGTGGTCGATCATCAGCGCCATGCCGCGCTGGAACATGCGTATCTGGCCTATCTGGCCACCGTTCCCGAACCCTATGCGCCGTCGCCCGAAGCGCAGGCCGAGCAACTGCAGGCGCTGATGCAGTTGGACCGCCTGCTGGACGGGCTGCCGCCCAAGGCCCGCGCGGCCTTTCTGCTGTCGCAGCTGGACGGCCTGACGTATCCGGAGATTGCCGAGCGCCTCGATGTGTCGCTGAGCTTGGTGCAGCAATACATGGTGCGGGCGATGTCCGCGTGTTATGCGGCGATCCATGCCTGACGCAGCGAACGGAGCGCGCGTGGACGCGCGGCCCTCCGATGCGGTCGTGCGCGAGGCCATCACCTGGTGGGCGCGGCTGCAATCCGGGATCGACGATGCGGCCGAGCGCGCGTCCTGTCACGCCTGGCTGGCCCAGGACCCGGCGCATCGCGTGGCGTGGGACCGGCTGCAGGACATCGGCCGCGATGCGCGCCGCGTGCCCGCGGCATTGGCGCATACCGCGTTGAATGCGCCCGCCTCGCGCGGCCGGCGCGCCGCGCTGCGCAGCCTGCTGGCCGGCGCGGGCATCGCTGCCACCGGGTGGGCGGGCTACCGCCATGCGCCGTGGCAACGGCTGGTCGCCGATTACAGCACCGGCGTGGGCGAACGCCGTGCGCTGGCGCTGGCGGACGGGCTGCGTGTCACGCTGAACAGCGACACCGCGGTGCGCGTGAACATCAGCGGAAGCACGCGCGACATCGACCTCTTGCGTGGCGAGCTGCTGGTGCAGGCCGAGCCGCGCCCCGGCGTGCAGGCGCTGCGCGTCGACACCGGTTATGGCGAGCTGCGCGCCGAACGCGCGCGGTTTGACCTGCGGCGCACGGCTGAGGGTTCGCGCGTGGGCTTGTACGAAGGCAGCGTTGCGCTGCTGCGCCAGGGGGGGGTGATGCAGCTCAGCGCCGGAGAACGGCTTGTCTACGCCGACGACGGCGAGGTGCGGCGCGGTGCGTCGGACCCGGATCGCCTGGCATGGGTGGACGGGATGGTCGTGGCCAAGGAGTGGCGGCTGGACGATTTTGCCGAGTACCTGGCGCGCCAGCGGGTGGGCGTGATCCGCGTTGACCCCGCGGTGGCGTCGTTGCGGTTGTCGGGCGTGTTTCCGCTGGACGACGCCGAGCGCGCGCTCAAGGCGCTGGAGCATACGCTGCCGATCGCGGTGACGCGCCGCACGCAATATTGGCTTCAGGTCGGACCCAGCGGCGCCTGAGTTACAAATTTTCTTGCCGGCGCATTGCAGGTTTTGCATCCCCGTACGGAAAGCAGAAAGAAACCACCGTACAGGGAGATGTTTGTGTCCGCTTCAATCCACCCCCGCCCGCGCGCACCGATGACCGCCGGCCGCAAGGCCGTGCTGGCCGCGACCTGCGCTGGGGCGCTGTTTGCCGGTGCGCCGGCGGCCTGGGCGCAGCCGGCGTCCGAGGCAGGCGCTTCGGCCACCGCCAATGGCCAGCGCAGCTATCAGATTCCCGCAGGACCGCTGGCCGACGCGCTGACCCAGTTTGCGCGTAGCGCCGGGGTGGTGCTGTCGTTCGACCCGGCGCTGGTGCGCGGCCGGCGCTCGGAAGGATTGAACGGTTCGTATACGGTGGGCGCGGGCTTCTCGCGCATCCTGGCGGGCAGCGGCCTGCTCGCGCGCGCGCAGTCGGGCAACACCTGGACGCTGGCGCCCGCGCCGGTCTCCACGGGCGACACGCACACGCTCGCGCCGGTGACGGTGACGGGCATGTCGGAGAGCGCCTTTGCGCCCACGGTCGGCTACGTGGCCACCGCCAGCGCCAGCGCCACCAAGACCGATATCCCGCTGATCGAGACGCCGCAGTCGGTGTCCGTGGTCACGCGCGAGCAGATCACGGAGCAGGGCGCCCAGACGCTGAATCAGGTGCTGCGCTACACGGCGGGCGTTGCCACCGAGTCGCGCGGCGCCACGGCGACCCGCCTGGATCAGTTCAACGTGCGCGGATTCTCGGCCTCCACGTACCTGGATGGGTTGCGTGTGTTCGGCGGCCGAGATGCGCTGCCGCAGGTGGATGCCTTCCGCCTTGAACGCGTGGATGTGCTGAAGGGGCCGGCGTCGGTGATGTACGGGCAGGGCGGCCCGGGCGGCGTGGTGAACCAGGTCAGCAAACGCCCGCTGGAAGAGTCGCTGCGCGAAGTGGAGCTGCAGGTCGGCAACTACGACTTCCGCCGCGCCAACTTCGACTTCGGCGGTCCCATCGACGAAGAGGGGAAGTACCTGTACCGCCTGGTGGGCTCGGGCTATATGTCCGACGGCCAGGTGCAGGACACGAAGGAGCGCCGCTACTTCGTGTCGCCGGCGTTCGCGTGGAAGCCCAATGCGGATACCTCGCTGACCATCCTGACCAACTTCCAGCACGATCCCGACATGGGGTCGTACGGCGCCGTGCCGGGGATGCGCACGCTGCTGAGCGCGCCGGACGGCTTCCGTCTGCCGGCCAACTACTACGACGGCGACGCGAATTTCGAAAAGAGCGATCGCAAGAGCTATTCGCTGGGCTACATCCTCGATCACCGTTTCAACGACACCTTCAAGGCGTCGCAAAGCCTGCGCTGGACGCATTCGGACGCCAAGTACCGCAGCGTCTACGGGGCGATGACCAACTTCTATGGGTACACGGACCGCACCTACCTGTACCATCAGCGCGCCTCCATTGCGACGGACGTGGACGTTGGCGCGCTGACGATCGACAACAACCTGCAGGCGCGGTTCAACACGGGCAAGATCGGCCACAACGTGCTGGTGGGCTTCGACTACCAGCATGTCAAGACCGACACGCTGTCGGGCTTTGGCTCCGCGCCCGCGCTGTACGTGAAGAACCCCGACAACTTCCAGAACATTCCCGTGCCGGCGTTCTCCAGCGACGCGACCACCACGCAGTATCAGACGGGCGTGTACTTCCAGGACCAGATCAAGATCGACCGCCTGTCGTTCCTGCTGGGCGGGCGCTATGACTGGTCGCGCAATGTGGGTGAAACGACCGCAATCGCTTCCGGCCGCGTCACCCCGTCGAAGCTGAACGCGGAAGCCTTCTCGGGCCGGTTCGGCGCCATCTACAACTTCGACAACGGTGTCGCGCCGTATTTCAGCTATTCGGAATCCTTCGAGCCGCAGTCGGGCACGGGCTGGAACAACACGCCGTTCAAGCCGATCGAGGGCAAGCAGTACGAAGTGGGCATCAAGTACCAGCCGCCGGGTTCGGCCACGCTGCTGACGTTCGCGGCGTTCGACATCCGCCGCGAAAACATGACGACCACCGATCCGGATCCGACGCACGTGTGCGGCACGGCCGGCGGCCGTTGCTCGATCCAGGCGGGCGAGCTGCGCACGCAGGGCATCGAACTCGAAGCCAAGACCGAGCCGATGCGCGGTCTGTCGCTGATTGCCGCGTACTCGGTCATGAACAACGAGTACACCAAGGCCTATCCGAATGCGGCGGGCTTCGATCTGACCGGCAAGACGCCTGCCGCGCTGCCGTCGCAGCAGGCGTCGGCGTGGGCGCGCTACCAGCTTCAGGAAGGGCCGCTGGCCGGCCTGGGCGTTGGCGGCGGCGTGCGCTATATCGGTTCGTCGTATGCCAACGAGGCGAACACGCTGAAGGTGCCGAAGGTCACGCTGGTGGACCTGATGCTGGACTACGACCTGGGCCGCGCATCGCCCGCGCTCAAGGGCATGCAGGTCGCGCTGAACGTGCAGAACCTGTTCGACAAGGAGTACATCGCGTCGTGCTCCGGCGAATCCTGGTGCTGGTTTGGCTACCAGCGCTCCATCAAGGCCAGCTTGCGGTATCGCTGGTAAAACAGGTCGGAAAGGCGGCTCCCCGGCGAGCCGCCTTTTCTTTTGGTCCGAGACTGCCGCTCCTGTCTTAACGAGAATCGTTATAATTCAGGCCTTATACAGGGAAAGGCGGATAAGCTCGCAAACCCCGTCCCCTCCCCGGGTCCGCCACGGGCCCGCAACTACTTAGAACTCCCGTGAAAGCTCCCGCAGCCGGCGCAGGCATGATGCGCTACAGATTGGCCGTTTTCTCTCGCGCGACGGCCGCCATCCTGGGCGGCTATGCCCTGGCTTCGGCGGCGGCTGCCTGTCTGGCGGTCTGGCTGCCCATGGGGCGCGCCGACGCCGTGACCGCGGCGCAGATGCTGTCCTTCGTGGTCTACGCTTGCGGCGTGATCTGGGTGTTCGCCACGCGCAACGCCTGGCGCGCCTGGGCCGGCATCCTGGGCCCCGCCGCGTTGCTGGGCGGATTGTTCCTGGCGCATCGGCTGGTGGCGGTATGAAGGCGGCCAAGCACAAGCATCCCGGCGAAGAGGGTCTGCGCCAGTCCATGTCGTGGCTGCACACGTGGGCCGGCCTGATCTTTGGCTGGGTGCTGTTCGCCATGTTCCTGACCGGCTCGCTGGCCTTCTTCCGGCCCGAGATCACACGCTGGATGCAACCCGAGATCCAGGTGCAGCCGGCGCCGGCGGTCCAGGCCGTCGCCACGGCGCAGCGCTATCTGGCGGAACACGCACCCGACGCCAAGCGCTGGTTCATTGCGCCGCCCTCGGACCGCGAGCCCCTTATCCAGTTGCTGTACCAGGTGCCCAAGCCCAAGCCGGGCGAACGCGGCTTCGTGCGCGTCAAGCTGGATGCGGCCACCGGCGAGCCCGTGACGGCGCGCCAGACGCGCGGCGGCGACTTCTTCTACCGGTTCCATTTCGAACTGGAGACCGCGTTCCCCTGGGGAAGGTGGCTGGCCAGCATCGCGGGCATGTTCATGCTGGTGGCAATCATCAGCGGCATCATCACGCACAAGAAGATATTCGCGGACTTCTTCACCTTCCGGCCCGGCAAGGGCGGCCAGCGCGCCTGGATGGACGGCCACAACGTGCTGTCGGTGCTGGGCCTGCCGTTCCACCTGATGATCACCTTCAGTGGTCTGGTGCTGTTCATGGTGATGCTGATGCCGGCGGGCATCCAGGCCGTCTACGACAATCCGCGCCAGTTCACGAGCGAGGTCTTCAAGGCCAACAAGATCACGCCGCCGCTGAATCAGCCGGCGCCGCTGGTCGAAATCGCGCCGCTGGTGGAGCAGGCGCAGCAGCATTGGCAGGGCCGGCTTGGGCGGGTGACTGTCAACAATCCCGGCGATGCGGGCGCCACCATCACGCTCCTGCGCAATGTGGGCGATGGCGTGTCGTATGGCCTGCTCGCGCCCTTCATGCGCTTTGACGGCGTGACGGGCGCGCTGCAGGAATCCGAGGACGATCACAGCGCCACGGTCGTGACCACGGGCGTCATCACTGGCCTGCACCTGGGCTTGTTTGCCGAACCGCTGCTGCGCTGGTTCTATTTCATCGTCAGCCTGGCCGGCACGGCCATGGTGGCCACGGGCCTCGTGCTGTGGATTGCCAAGCGCCGCCAGAAGGCGCGGCCGGGCGACACACGTGAGGCCTTTTCGCTGCGTCTGGTGGATGGCCTGAACGCCGGCACCATCGCGGGCGTCGTGTTCGGCGTGGCCGCGTTGTTCCTGGCCAACCGGTTGTTGCCCGCCGACATGCCCGGCCGCCAGGTCTGGGAAGTGCGCGCCTTCTTCATCGCGTGGGGTCTGTCGCTGGTCTACGCGTTTCTGTTCCAGCGGCGCAAATGGCAGGACCTGCTGGGCATCGCCGCCGCCGCGCTGGCGCTGGTGCCCGTGGTCAATGCGCTGACCACCGACCGGCACCTGGGCGTTTCCTTGCCGCAGGGCGACTGGGTGATGGCGGGCTTTGACCTGACGTGCCTGGCCAGCGCCCTGTTCTTTGCCTGGATGGCGGTCAAGGCCGCCCGCGCCCGCAAGGCGCCCGCCAGAACGGCTGGCAAGCCGCGCGCCGCGCGCAACGAGGCGGTCAAGGCCGCCGTCGCCGCCACTGCCCACACCCCAGCAACCGCCGCTGCCCACGAGCCCGCCGTCCCGGCCGCCGTGCACCGGACCGCTTTTGAACCGCGAGGTGATACGCCATGACGCTTGCCGCCTTCTGCCTGGCTTATGCAGGGTTTTCCGCCCTTTGCCTGGGCATGGACCGTCACTACGAAGACCTGTTCGACCGCGCCTTGCCGCGCCGCCACCGGCTGCCGCTGCGGCTGTTCGGCTGGGCGTCGCTGGCGCTGTCGCTGTGGGCGTCGGCGGCGGTCTGGGGCTGGAGTTACGGCACGGTCGAATGGATCGGCATCCTCAGCATTGCCGGTCTGCTGCTGATCTGGTTCCTGACCTTCCGGCCGCGCGCCGCGCTGACCGCAGGCGGATTGTGCGCGCTGGCGGCGCCCGTGCTGGCTGTGCTGTAAACGCGGGTCCCCTGGGGCTTTCCCAGGCAGGGCCGCTCGGCGGCACGTTACACTGACGGCTTCCCCTAGCAACCGCCTTCTCGCCTCATGAACACCCGCGTCCTTACCGGCATCACCACGACTGGAACTCCCCATCTCGGCAACTACGCGGGCGCGATCCGTCCGGCAGTGCAGGCCAGCACGCAGCCCGGCGTGGACGCATTCTTCTTTCTGGCGGACTACCACGCGCTGATCAAGTGCGACGACCCGGCGCGCGTGGCGCGCTCGCGTCTGGAAATTGCCGCCACGTGGCTGGCGGTGGGCCTGGACCCCGAGCGCGTGACGTTCTACCGCCAGTCGGACATCCCCGAGATCCCCGAACTGAGCTGGCTGCTGACCTGCGTGACCGCCAAGGGCCTGATGAACCGGGCGCACGCCTACAAGGCCTCGGTGGACCAGAACGTGGCCAAGAACGTGGATCCGGACGACGGCATCACCATGGGGCTGTTCTCGTACCCGATCCTGATGGCCGCGGACATTGTCATGTTCAACGCCAACAAGGTGCCGGTGGGGCGCGACCAGATCCAGCATCTGGAAATGGCCCGCGATATCGCGCAGCGCTTCAACCACCTGTACGGGCGCGACTACTTCGCGCTGCCGGAAGTGGTCATCGAAGAAGACGTGGCCACGCTGCCGGGGCTGGACGGCCGCAAGATGTCCAAGAGCTACAACAACACCATTCCGCTCTTTGAAGGCGGCAAGAGCGCATTGCGCGCGTCGGTGATGCGCATCGTGACCGATTCGCGCGAGCCCGGCGAACCCAAGGACGCTGAATCCTCCCATCTGTACACGCTGTATCGCGCATTCGCCACGTCCGAGCAATCGGCGGCGTTCCGCCAGCAGCTCGAGGCCGGCATGGGCTGGGGCGATGCCAAGCAGGCGCTGTTCGAACACCTGGAAAACCTGCTGGCCCCGATGCGCGAAAAGTACGTCGACCTGATGGCCAATCCGGGCCGCATCGAAGACATCCTGCAGGCTGGCGCGGCCAAGGCGCGCAAGCTTGCCGTGCCGTTCATGCAGGAACTGCGCGAGGCCGTGGGCCTGCGCAATCTGGGCGCCGCCGCCACGGCGGGCAAGGGCGCCCAGGGCAAGAAGGAAAAATCCAAGGGCGCGCGTTTCGTCAGCTTCCGCGACGAGGATGGGGGCTTCCGCTTCCGCCTGCTGGCGGCCGACGGCGAGGAACTGCTGCTGTCTCAGCGCTTTGCCGATCCCAAGGAAGCGGGCGCGCTGATGCGCCGCCTGCAGTCCGAGTCCGCGGACAGCGTCCTGCAGGCCAATGCTCAGGGCTATGCGGTGGTGATCGATGGCGTGACGGTTGCCTCCGCGCCCGACGGCGTGCGGGGCGAACCCGCTGCAGGCATCGCGCGCACGCGTGAAGCGCTGCTGTCGCTGGCGCAGGAATAATCAGTAGCCAGCGGCCGGCAACCGATGGACGAAGACGGCGCGGGCAATCCGCGCCGTTTTGCATTCAGTTCAGGCGTGCGCTGGTGACGATGCGCCCGTCGCGCACCTGAAAGCGCTGCACGCGGCGTTGCCCCGCGATTTCAAGCTGGTCGCCGTCCGAATAGCCCGTGACGTTGGGACAGTCCAGCCATTCCGGGTTGATGAACGGGAAGTACTTCAGCGTGCCGCTGCCCTCGCTGGCGAAGTCGAACGTGGTGTTGGCCACGACCTCGGGATCCCATTGGCTGGCATCGTAGGTGATCACGCATCCGATGCCGATGCGGTAGATGATGCTGGCGCCCATGCTGGCAAATCCCAGCGCGCCCACGTGCAGTTGGGCGCCATTGCGCAATTCGATGATCCGGCCACCCAGGCGCTCCAGCGTGATGTGCTTGAAGGTGACCTCGGTGCCGTCGACGATCAGATGCGAATACTGACCCAACGTCACGTCGCCATAGATGCCGCTTGCCGTGGCGTCCTTGTCGGTGATCGTGGCGGTTTCATTGGCAGCGAGGGTGATGGTGCTGAGCATGGCGGACGGATCTCCGGGCTATCGGGGGGCGCGCTCTTGTTCTGATGCTGCACCCCGACTGACGTTACGCGCAGAAGCTCGCCTGGCCGTGGGTTTGTGTCGCCGGTGATCGCCCTGGGTTTTTAACCGTCTTCGGCGCGAATTTATTATTTAGACACAATTGGATATTTTCACTTATTTCTGCGATTTCGAATTGAGGGAACGCAACGAAAGCGGGCGTTCTACGGGTAAGCCCTAGGCTGCGGCAACGGGGCTGAAACGGGGCCGCGCAAAGAAAATCCCGGCGCCTGGGCACCGGGATCTGGGTAACGCAGAGGATCCGGAGGGATCAGCGGATCAGCGCTTGAGCTTGGCGAACGCGTCCGCCATGGCGCTGTTCATCGACGCCGCGGCGCCGCCGCCAGCTGCGTTGCGGCCGCCATCGCCTTGACGGCGCGGACGGTCGCCGCCCTTGGGCGCATCGGCGCTGCGGCGGGCCGGCGCGGCCGTGTCGTTCAGGCGCATGGTGAGCGCCACGCGCTTGCGCGCGGCGTCCACTTCCAACACCTTGACGCTGACCGTCTGGCCCACGCGCACCACGTCGCGCGGATCCTTCACGAACTTCTCGGCCAGCGCCGAAATGTGAACGAGGCCGTCCTGGTGCACGCCGATGTCGACGAACGCGCCGAAGTTGGCCACGTTGGTCACCACGCCTTCCAGCACCATGCCCGGATACAGGTCGTTCAGCGTTTCCACGCCTTCCTTGAACTGCGCCGTCTTGAACTCCGGGCGCGGATCGCGGCCGGGCTTTTCGAGTTCGGCGAAGATGTCCTTGACGGTCGGCAGGCCGAAGCGCTCGTCGGTGAAATCCGACGGCGACACGCCCTTCAGGGCTTCGCGCTGGCCGATGATCTGCTTCACCTCGGTCTTGATCTTGGCGACGATGCGCTCGACCACCGGGTAGGCTTCGGGGTGGACAGACGAGGCGTCCAGCGGGTTGTCACCATTGGGGATACGCAGGAACCCGGCAGCCTGTTCGAATGCCTTGTCGCCAAAGCGAGGCACCTTGCGCAGGATGTCGCGCGTGGGGAAGGCGCCGTTTTCGTCGCGGAAAGAGACGATGTTCTTGGCCAGCAGCGAGTTCAGGCCGGACACGCGGGCCAGCAGCGCGGCCGAAGCCGTGTTCACGTCCACGCCCACCGCGTTCACGCAGTCTTCGACCACGGCGTCCAGCGAGCGCGCCAGTTCGCGCTGGTTGACGTCGTGCTGGTACTGGCCCACGCCGATGGCCTTGGGGTCGATCTTGACCAGTTCGGCCAGCGGGTCCTGCAGGCGGCGCGCAATGGACACCGCGCCGCGCAGCGTCACGTCGAGGTCGGGGAATTCCAGGGCGGCGGTTTCGGAGGCCGAATACACCGATGCGCCGGCTTCGGAAACGACGACGCGGGTAACCTTCAGGTCGGGGAAACGCTCCATCATGTCGCCCACGAGCTTTTCGCTTTCGCGCGAGGCCGTGCCGTTGCCGATGGCGATCAGGTCCACGCTGTGGCGCGCCACCAGCGCGGCCAGCGTGTTGATCGTGCCTTCGCGGTCGCGGCGCGGTTCAAACGGGTACACGGTGGTGGTGTCGACGACCTTGCCGGTCTTGTCGATGACGGCGACCTTGCAGCCCGTGCGGATGCCGGGATCCAGGCCGAGCACGGCCTTCGGACCGGCGGGCGCGGCCAGCAGCAGGTCTTTCAGGTTGGCGGCGAACACGCGGATCGCCTCGGTTTCGCCGCTTTCGCGCAGGCGGCCGATCAGTTCGCTTTCGAAGGCGGTCAGGAGCTTGACGCGCCAGGTCCAGCGGCAGACTTCGCCAAGCCAGCGCGCGCGCGGCGTGGCGTCCAGCGCGAAGAGGCCGTTGCCAAGCTTCAGGAAGTTGGCGATGCGGGCCACGCACGGATGCGGGGTCTGGGCTTCGAGGTCGGCTTCCAGGCCAAGCCGCAGCTCGAGCACGCCTTGCTGGCGGCCGCGCAGCAGCGCCAGAATGCGGTGCGAGGGCAGGGTGCGCAGCGGCTCGTTGAAGTCGAACCAGTCGCGGAAGTTGGCGCCTTCGGTTTCCTTGCCCTCGATCATCTTCGAGTACACGAGGCCCGTGGACCACAGGTGCTCGCGCATGTCGGCCAGCAGGTCGGCGTTTTCGGCGTAGCGTTCGGCAAGGATGTCGCGCGCGCCATCGAGCGCCGCCTTGGCGTCGTTGATGGCGGCTTCGGGATTCAGGTATTGCGCGGCCAGGGCGGCGGGATCGCAGGCGAGATCGGCCAGGATGGCATCGGCCAGCGGCTCGAGGCCGGCTTCGCGGGCGATCTGGGCGCGCGTGCGGCGCTTCGGCTTGTACGGCGCGTACAGGTCTTCCAGGCGCTGCTTGGTGTCGGCGGCGGCGATTTCCTGCTGCAGCTCGGCCGTCAGCTTGCCTTGCTGCGAAATGGATTCCAGGATGGCGCCGCGGCGGTCTTCGAGCTCGCGCAGGTAGCCCAGGCGGACTTCCAGGTTGCGCAGCACGGTGTCGTCCAGGCCGCCGGTCGCTTCCTTGCGGTAGCGGGCGATGAAGGGCACGGTGGCGCCGTCATCCAGCAGTTCCACCGCCGCAGCGATCTGGGAGGCGCGGGCGCCCAGCTCGGTGGCGAGCTGGGCGACGATGCGGGCGTTGTCGACGCCGGTGGCGACGTTCGTGATAGTGGAAGTTTCAGACATCTCTATACGACGGCAAAAAGGGAAAACGAGGGGCGGATTGTGCCATAAGCCGTTGTTACGGAACGTGGCGCAAGGGACTGATCCGTCCCTCTGCCAGGGGCGTTGCGGCAGGCCGCAAGCAGGAAAACGGCGCGCCAGCGGGTATCATTTGGGGCCCTACATTAGGCTGCTGTAATGCTGGACCTGGACATATCCGAATTCTTTGACGAGGACGGGCCGCTGGCCACGGCCTTGCCCGGCTACAAGCCGCGTCCATCGCAAGTGGAACTGTCGCAGGCCATCGGCCAGGCCATCCAGGACCGCGCCACGCTGGTGGCCGAAGCCGGCACCGGCATCGGCAAGACCTGGGCCTATCTTGTACCCGCCTTCATCCAGGGCGGCAAGGTGCTCATTTCCACCGGCACGCGCACCCTGCAGGATCAGCTTTTCGCCCGCGATCTGCCGCGCGTGCGCGCCGCCCTGGCCGCGCCTGTCACGGCCGCGCTGCTCAAGGGCCGCGGCAACTACGTGTGCCACTACCATCTCGAACGCCTGCAGGGCGACGAGCGCGCCCTGAAGTCCCGCTCCGAAATCCAGCAGCTGCGCCAGATCCAGGTGTTCGCGGGCATCTCCAAAACGGGCGACCGCGGCGACCTGGCGCAGGTGCCGGAAGACGCCGACATCTGGCAACGCGTCACGTCCACGCGCGAAAACTGCCTGGGCCAGGAATGCCCGCGCATCCGCGACTGCTTCGTCGTCAAGGCACGCCGTCAGGCCCAGGAAGCCGACGTCGTCGTCGTCAATCACGCGCTCTTCATGGCAGACCTGATGCTGCGCGAAGAAGGCGTCACCGACCTGCTGCCTGAAGCCGACACGGTCATCTTCGACGAAGCCCATCAACTGCCCGACACCGCCACGCGCTTTCTGGGCAACAGCGTGTCCACGCACCAACTGATGGACTTTGGCCGCGCGCTGGAAGTCGCGGGGCTCGCCTATGCGCGCGAAGCCGCCAAATGGAGCGACGTCAGCCGTCACCTGGAAACCGCCGCGCGCGAATTGCGGCTGGTCTGTGCACCGCTGGACAAGATGCCGGGCCGCAAGGCCACGTTCGAGGCCATCCCCAACCCCGAAGAATTCGACGAAGCGCTCTTGTCGCTGCGTGAATCCGTGGACAGCGCCACCAAGGCGCTAGGCGCGGTCGCCGAAAAACATCCCGACCTGCTCGCGGCCGCGCGCATGGGCGCGGAGATTTCGGTCAAGCTCAAGCGCTGGGCAACGCCCGGCCGCAGCAGCGGCGCGCACGACGACGAGGGCTGGGGCCGCGACGATCAGGCCCCCGTGCAAAGCCCGTTGGGCGACGGTCCGTCCACGCCCGCGGCGTTGCTCGATGGCGCCGCGCTGGCCGAACAATGGACGGGGCCGGCCGTGCGCTGGGTCGAGCACGGCCTGCATCACGTGCGGCTGCATTCGGCGCCGCTGTCCGTGGCGCAGGCGTTCTCCAAGTTCCGCAAGCCCGGCCAGGCCTGGATCATGACCTCGGCGACGCTGTCGATAAACGGCGAATTCACGCACTTCACCAGCCAGCTGGGCCTGGATACCGCGCGCACCGGCAAATGGGAGTCTCCATTCGACTACCCCGAACAGGCGCTGCTGTTCGTGCCGCGCGGCATGCCAGAGCCCCAATCGCCGCAGTTCCTGGATCGCTTCGTTCAGACATTGCTGCCGCTACTGGAGGCCAGCCCCGGCGGCACCCTGGTGCTCTGTACGACGCTGCGCGCCGTGGACAAGGTCGCCAATCTGCTGGCCGATGCCTTTGACGACGCGGGACATGACTGGCCGCTGCTCAAGCAGGGCGAGGGCACTCGCCGCGATCTGCTCGATCGCTTCTGCAAGCTCAAGCATCCGGTGCTGGTGGGCAGCGCCAGCTTCTGGGAAGGCATCGACCTGCCGGGCGATGTGCTGACGCTGGTGGCGATCGACAAGCTGCCCTTCGCGCCGCCCGACGATCCGGTCATCGAGGCCCGCCTGCGTGCCTGCCGTGCGCAAGGCGGCAATCCATTTGCGGAGTACCAGCTGCCGGAAGCCGCCATCTCGCTCAAGCAGGGCGCCGGCCGGCTGATCCGCACCGAATCCGATTGGGGCGTGCTGATGGTGGGCGACGCGCGGCTCGTGGAAAAACCGTACGGCAAGCGTCTTTGGCGCGGCCTGCCGCCGTTTGCGCGCACGCGCGAGCTGGAAGAGGTGCTGGCCTTCTACCGGCGCAAGCGCGGACCGGACGACGCTTAACACGGCACATCGCGCGCCCAGCAGACAAAAAAAAGCCCTTCAGAAATCTGAAGGGCTTTTTGTTTCCCATGCGGGCGGAATCAGTTGAAGGGATTCCACCAGCTCTTGTCGGCCTTCAGGCCCTGGGTCCGGAACGCGCTGTTCGGAAAGTTCTTGTCGTAGACGCGCTGGGCGTCGTTCTTCAGGTCGGTCATGTTCAGTTTGTCGTACGACTGAACCATCAGGTAGAGCGCCTCTTCGGTGGCGGGGGCGCCCTCGAAGTCGGTGATGACGGTCTGCGCGCGGTTGGCGGCGGCCACGTAGGCGCCGCGCTCGTAGTAATAGCGGGCGACGTGGACTTCGTTCATGGCAATGGTGTTGACCAGCCACGCCACGCGCTTTTCAGCGTCGACGCTGTACTTGCTTTCCGGGAAGCGCTTGATCAGCTCGGTGAAGGCGTCATAGGACGCGCGCAGACCCTTGGGGTCGCGCTCGGCCGGATCCTGGCCGGTGAGGTTGCTCATGAAGGCGCTGGCCGGCGTGAAGTTGATCAGGCCCTTCAGGTAGAGCGCGTAATCGGTGCCGGGGTGGTTGGGGTAGAGCTGCTGGAAGCGGTCGATGGCAGCGAGCGCCTGTTCGTTTTCGCCGTCTTTCCAGTTGACGTAGGCCAGCTCCAGCAGCGCCTGTTGCGCGTAGACGCCGAACGGGTAGCGGCTTTCGATGGCGGTCAGGCGCTCGCGCGCTTCTTTCCAGCCGCCCGACGCCATTTCAGCCTTGGCGTCCGCGTAGAGTTGTTCTGCGCTCCAGTTGGTGGTCTTGTCGAACTTGCTGTCCGCCCCGCTGCAACCGGCGATGACAAGGACGGTGAAAAGCGCGATAACCACGCGCAAAACCGACCCGCTGCGGGATGCGGGGTTCGAGGGAGCTGCAGGGTGGTGAATCACGAGAATCGTATCCTTGGTGTTAGCATGGCAGGCTGATTATATGATTTGTCTCCATGTCTGATACAGCCGCCCGCGCAGATCTTGTTTCCGACGACAGCGCCGACGAAAATCTCGACGAATCCGGCCGCCCCGAGCCACAACTTGTAACCGTGCCGTCCGCCACGCGCGCCGACCGGCTCGACAAGGTTCTGGCGGGTCTCTTGCCCGACCATTCCCGCAATCGCCTGCAAGGCTGGATCGAATCCGGCAACGTCCTGGTCAACGGGTCGCCGGGCAAGATCCGGCAGACGGTCGGCCCCGGCGACGAACTCACAATCTGGGCGCAGCCCGCGCCCGATGCGCAGGCATTCACGCCCGAACCCGTCGAGTTCGGCGTGGTTGCCGAAAGCCCCGACTGGATCGTCGTCAACAAGCCGGCGGGCCTGGTCACCCACCCGGGCGCCGGCAACTGGAGCGGCACGCTGCTCAATGGCTTGCTGCATCGCTACCCGGAACTGGCGCAGGTTGCCCGCGCCGGCATCGTGCACCGGCTGGACAAGGACACGTCCGGCCTGATGGTCGTCGCCCGCAACGACATCGCCCAGACCCATCTCGTGCGCCAGCTTCAGGCGCGCAGCATGGGCCGCGAATACGTGGCCCTGGCGCACGGCTGGGTGGCCGCCGCGGGCAAGGTCGACCGCGCCATCGGCCGCGATCCGCGCGTGCCGGTGCGCATGAGCGTCGAGCGGCCCGTCGCGCCCAAGCCGGCCATCACCAATTACGCGCCCGCCCGCCGCGGCTCCGTGGACCCCGGTGGCCGCGTCACCGAAGTGGTGTGCCGCCTGGAAACCGGGCGCACCCACCAGATCCGCGTGCACATGGCCAGCCTGGGGCATCCGCTGCTGGCCGACACGATCTACGGCGGCAAGAATATCGCCGGAGCGCAGCGCCAGATGCTGCACGCCCGTGCGCTGCATTTCGACGATCCCGGAGGCAAGGGCGACGTCCAGTTCGACGCGCCGGTGCCTGCCGACATGGCGCAGGTCCAGGAGAGCATCGCATGGAACGTCTGATCGCAGGCCTGCCCGTCGTGACGGGACCCGACTGGCATGGCGTCGGCTACTTCTGCACGACCCGCGCCGGTGGCGTCGGCGTGGCGCCGCATGACACCCTCAATCTTGGCCTGCGGGCCGAGGACAACCCCGAGGCCGTGGCCGAGAACCGGCGCCGCGTACGCGCGGCGGTGCCCGCCGAGCCCCTGTGGCTGCGCCAGGTGCATGGCAGCGAGGTCGTGGACGCGGACGCGTCCGATGTGCCCGCCGAGCCTGCAGTGGATGCCAGCGTCACGGCGCAGCCCGGGCGCGTCCTGGCCATCATGGTGGCCGATTGCCTGCCGGTGGTCATCGCCGACGCCGAGGGCAAGGTGCTGGGCACGGCGCACGCCGGCTGGCGCGGCTTGTCGGGCGGGGTGCTGGAGCACACGCTGGACGCCATGCGCGCCAAGGCGCCTCACGCGACCGGATGGCGTGCGTGGGTCGGGCCCGGCATCGGTCCGGAGCAGTTCGAGGTGGGGCAGGACGTGCTCGACGCCTTCACCGCGGACGACCCGGCGACGGCGCGCTTTTTCACGGCGCGTTCCGGCGCCGCCGGCAAGTGGCTGGCCGACCTCGCCGGATTGGCTGATTTCCGGCTGCGGCGCGCCGGGGTACAAGAGGTGTCCCTCAGCGGGGAATGCACGGTGACGCGCAAGGAACAGTACTTTTCGTACCGCCGCGACGGCGTGACGGGACGCATGGCAATGCTGGCCTGGCTGCACCCGGTTTGACGCTGCGCAAAGGCCGGCGCCGGCCTTGCGTCCCGCGGTAGCAGCCTCCTTGTATACCCGCATTGACAGCCCTGAACCCGGAATGCAACATCAATCGCGAAGTCTCGATAACAAGGTGTCGAAGTGAATGCCAATCTCTCCGCAGGTCCCATTCCGGTGAGCGTGGCACCGGAAGTCCTGGCTGACATCCAGGCAGAGTTCGCGCGCGAATGGCAACGCCTTTGCGACGATGCCCAGCGCGGCACGCTGGCGCCGCCGTCCGATCGCCGGTTCTCGGGTGATGCCTGGGCGGCGAACGCGTCGCACCTGTTGCTGGCGCATACCTATCTGCTGTCCGCCCGCGCCATGCAGCGCATGGTCGATGCCGCGCAGGTCAGCGAGCCCATGCGAGACCGCCTTCGATTCTCGATCATGCAGTGGGTAGACGCGCTGTCGCCGTCCAACTTCCTGGCGCTGAATCCCGACGCGCAGCAGTCCATCGTCGAAAGCGCGGGCCGCGCGCTGAACGAAGGCCTGGCGAACCTGTTGGGCGACGTGCAGAAGGGCCGCATCACGCAGACCGACGAGTCCCAATTCGAGATCGGCCGCAACGTGGCCACGACTCCCGGCGACGTGGTGTTCGAGAACCCGCTGTTCCAGCTCATCCAGTACGCGCCGTCGACCGGCACCGTGTACGAACGGCCGCTGGTCATCGTGCCGCCGAACATCAACAAGTTCTACATCCTGGATCTGCAGCCCGAGAACTCGTTCGTGCGTCACGCGGTCGGGCAGGGCTACACGGTCTTCCTGATTTCCTGGCGCAATCCGGTTGCCGCCGATACCGATGGCGTCGACCGCGCCACCTGGTCCGACTACCTTGACGACGCGGTGCTGCAGGCGCTGCGCGTGGCCAGCGACATCACGAAGCAACCGCAGGTCAATGCATTGGGCTTCTGCGTGGGCGGCACGATGCTGGGCGCGGCGCTGGCGCTGGCCGAAGCGCGCGGCGAGCATCCCGTAGCCGCGCTGACGCTGCTCACCTCGATGCTCGATTTTCACGATACCGGCGTCTTGAACGTCTTTGTCGACGAGACGCACGCGCTCATGCGCGACCATCAACTGGGCAACGGCGGCCTGATGCCGGGCCGCGATCTGGCCACCACGTTCTCGTTCCTGCGCCCCAATGAGCTGGTCTGGAACTACGTGGTCGGCAATTACCTCAAGGGACAAAAGCCCCCGGCCTTTGACCTGCTGTTCTGGAACGGCGACAGCACCAATCTGCCTGGGCCTTTCTTTTCCTGGTACTTCCGCAACACCTACCTGGAGAACAATCTCAAGGTGCCGGGCCGCGCGCAGGCCGCCGGCTTGCCCCTGGACCTGACGCGGCTGCGCATGCCGGCCTATATCTTCGGTTCGCGCGAAGACCATATCGTGCCCTGGGTGTCGGCCTATGCGTCCACGCAGGTACTGCGCGGTCCGCAGCGTTTCGTGCTGGGCGCCTCCGGCCACATCGCGGGCGTGGTGAATCCGCCCGCCAAGAAGCGCCGCAGCTATTGGGTGGCCGATGCGCTGGAACAGGAAAGCCAGCCGTTGCCCGGCGACCCCAACACGTGGTTCGCGCAGGCCGTGGAACACCCCGGAAGCTGGTGGCCCGACTGGACCGGCTGGCTGGCTGGCCATTCAGGCAAAGAGGTCAAGGCGAGGACAAAGTCAGGCAATGCCAAGTACCGGCCGATCGAGCCGGCCCCTGGCAGATATGTAAAGGTCCGGGCGGCCTGATACCGCGCATTGCGGTCCGATCCCCGGCAGGAAGATGTTTAATCAACGAGGCGTCCGTCGCACACAGGAGGAAGTCCAATGAGCGGAAAACTGGCTTACGTAACAGGCGGGATGGGCGGGATCGGCACCTCTATTTGCCAGCGCTTGGCCAAGGATGGCTTTCGCGTGGTGGCAGGTTGCGGCCCCAGCCGCAACTACCAGCAATGGCTGGATGAGCAGGCCGCGCAGGGTTTCACGTTCTACGCGTCGGTTGGAAACGTGTCCGATTGGGACTCCACCGTTGCCGCATTCGAAAGGGTTACGGCAGACCTCGGGCCGGTGGACGTGCTGGTCAACAACGCGGGCATCACGCGTGACGGGCTGTTCCGCAAGATGACCGCCGACGATTGGCGCGCGGTCATCGATACCAACCTGAACAGCTTGTTCAACGTGACCAAGCAGGTCATCGACGGCATGGTCGAGCGCCAGTGGGGGCGCATCATCAACATCAGTTCGGTCAACGGCCAGAAAGGGCAGTTCGGCCAGACCAACTACTCCACGGCAAAGGCCGGCATCCACGGATTCACGATGGCGCTGGCGCAGGAAGTGGCCAGCAAGGGCGTGACCGTCAACACGATTTCGCCGGGCTACATCGGCACCGACATGGTCCGTGCCATCCGGCCGGACGTGCTGGAGAAGATCGTCGCCACGATCCCGGTGCGCCGCCTGGGCACACCTGAGGAAATCGCGTCCATGACATCATGGCTGGCGTCCGATGAATCCGGCTTTTCGACCGGCGCGGATTTCTCGCTGAACGGCGGCCTGCACATGGGTTGACGTGACGTGGGCCGCCCCGCGGCGGCCCACTCGCGCTGTACGGCTTCGGGCATAGGGCCGTACGGCATTACACTCACATTATTCGAAGCCTAAAGAGATCGCCCGATCCGGGGACAACCATGACGCAAGCACAAACCGGCGCCAGCCTGCGCCTGATTAAAAAATACCCCAACCGTCGCTTATACGACACCCGGACCAGCACCTACATCACCCTGGCAGATGTCAAGCAACTGGTCCTGGCGAATGAGGAATTCCAGGTCGTCGACGCCAAGAGCGGCGAAGACCTGACGCGCAGCATCCTCCTGCAGATCATTCTTGAAGAGGAGAGCGGCGGCATGCCCATGTTCTCTTCGAACATGCTGTCGCAGATCATCCGTTTCTACGGCCACGCCATGCAAGGCATCATGGGCTCGTACCTGGAAAAGAACATCCAGGCGTTCATGGAGATCCAGCAGCGCATGGCCGAGCAGTCCAAGGGCCTGTACGGCAGCCAGTTCGGACCGGAAGCCTGGACCCAGTTCATGAATGTGCAGACGCCGATGCTGCAGAACATGATGAACAACTACATCGACCAGAGCAAAAACCTGTTCGTGCAGATGCAGGACCAGATGCAGGATCAGACGCGCGCCATGTTCTCGACCTTCCCGTTCACGCCGGGCAGCACCCCGGGCGCGGGCCGCAAGTAAATACCGCCGGACACAGGGCCGCTACGGTCCGCGTCAATGCAAAAAAGCCGTCTTGGTGCATGCCAAGGCGGCTTTTTGACGATTGAGCCAACGCAATGATCTGGCACTTTTAGTGCGGCCAGGTTCAGGGTTGTGTCAGCAAAATCCACTAAATTAATGAAAACGGTTCTTGTTTGTGTTTTGAGAGCCGCTATTTTCATTTGTGTCTCAAGGATTATGCACATGATCAAGAAAGCCTTGGCGCTGGCCATTGTCGCGTTGAGCGTATCCGCCGCCCATGCGGCCGAGTACCCCATCGGCAAGCCTGTCGAGAAAGGTGGCATGGAAATCGGCGCCGTGTACCTGCAGCCGATCGAAATGGACCCGCCCGGCATGATGCGTCCGGCCAAAGATTCCGACGTGCACCTTGAGGCAGACATCCACGCCACGGCCGGCAACAAGACCGGTTTCCCGGAAGGCGAGTGGGTGCCGTACCTGGTCGTGAATTACGAGATCCAGAAGGTCGGCAGCCAGAACGTGCAGAAGGGCACGTTCATGCCGATGGTCGCCAACGACGGCCCGCACTACGGCGAAAACGTGAAGCTCGAAGGCCCGGGCAAATACAAGCTCAAGTACACGATCCTGCCGCCGACCGCGAACAAGATGAGCCACTTCGGCCGCCACGTCGACAAGGAAACGGGCGTGGGCGAATGGTTCGAACCGTTCGACCTGGAGTATGAATTCGTCTACGCCGGCACCGGCAAGAAGGGCGGGTACTGATCGTGCGCCGCCTGCTTCGCGTTCTTGCCGCAATGCTGATCGGCCTGGCCGGCGCGGCGGGCATGGCGCCCGCGCAGGCGGACGAACTGCCCACGTTCACCTTGCGGTTCAAGCCGGACGGCACGTTCGAACCGGCCACGCTGGAAGTGCCGGCGGGCCGTTTCAAGATTGAACTCATCAACGAGAGCAACGAGCCGGTGGAATTCGAAAGCATTCCGCTGCGCAAGGAAAAAGTCCTGGGGCCGGGGGTGAAGTCCTTCGTGGTCATCACCATTTCGCGTCCCGGCGAATATCCCTTTTTTGACGACTTTCACCAGAGCGTGAAAGGCACCTTGGTCGTCAAGCCCAAGGAATAACGCGGCATCAAAGCATGGAACAGGTACTTTTCATCGTCTGGCGCGAAAGCGTCGAAGCCCTGCTCGTGGTGGGCATCCTGTACACGTGGCTGCGCGCCACGCCGGAAGGCAAGCGCGGGCTGCCGTACCTGTGGGGCGGCGTGGCGGCGGGCCTGGCTCTGGCCGTGGCGCTGGCGCTGGTGCTGCTGGGCGTGTCGTCCTGGCTCAGCGATGAAGGCCAGGAATGGTTCCAGGCCATCATGTCGCTGGCCGCGTGCGCGCTGGTGGTGCAGATGGTCGTGTGGATGAAGAAGCACGGGCGCACGCTCAAGGGCGAACTCGAAAGCGGGGCGCGCGCCTCCGTGGCAAGTGACAACTGGTGGGGCCTGCTCGTGCTGGTCGCCATCGCCGTCGCCCGCGAAGGCAGCGAAACCGTCGTGTTTCTGTACGGCACGGTGTCGGCGGGCGAGGGCGGCAGCGACATGCTGATGCTGGCCGTCGCTGGCGTGGCCGGTTTTGCGGTGGCGCTGCTGACGTTCTGGCTGCTGCAGTTGGGCGGCAAGCTCATTACGTGGCGCCGCTTCTTCTTCGTGACCGAAATCCTGTTGCTGCTCCTGGCCGGCTCGCTGCTGGTGGGCGGCCTGGATCACCTGATTTCCCTGGATGTCCTGCCGACCATCGTGGACCCGGTCTGGGACAGCTCCTGGCTGCTGAGCGACAGCACGGGCGTTGGCAAGGTGCTGGCCGACTTCGCGGGGTACCGCGCACTGCCCGCGCTGTCCTCGCTGCTGTTGTGGGTGGCTTACTGGCTCATCGTCTGGGCGCTGCTGCGCTGGGCGGGCGGACGGCCCGCGCCCGTGGCCGCAGCCCGTGGAGCATCCTGATTCCGGTGTTTTCTCCGGACTGAATTTCTTAAGGTTTGACCATGGCTGCTGCACTCGGGAGGGCAACCTCCCGCATCGCCGACTTCCTCCGTGACCATGCCCCGCTGTTGCGCAAGCTGCAGTGGGGCATTGTCGCGTTGTACGCGTTCCTCCTCATCGTGCCCGTGCTGCTGCCGCTGCCCGACAACGCGGCGTCGGTGTTCAACAACCTGACCGTCGTGGCGCAGTTCGCGTTCTGGGGCGTGTGGTGGCCGTTCGTCCTGATCTCGATGCCGATCCTGGGACGCGCGTGGTGCGGCTGGCTTTGCCCGGAAGGCATGCTGACCGAATGGGCCAGCGAGCGCGGGCAGGGCCGTGCCATTCCGAAGTGGATGCGCTGGGGCGGCTGGCCGTTCGTGGCCTTCGCGCTGACCACGATCTACGGCCAGCTCGTCAGCGTCTATCAATATCCGCTCGCCGTGCTGGCGGTGCTGGGCGGGTCCACCGTGGCGGCCATGATCGTCGGCTGGCGCTACGGGCGCAGCAAGCGCGTGTGGTGCAAGTATCTGTGCCCGGTCAATGGCGTGTTCAACCTGCTGGCCAAGCTGGCGCCCTGGCACTTCAAGGTCGACGAGGAAAAGTGGCGGCATCCCGTCATCCGCATCGAACCCATCAACTGTGCGCCGCTGGTGCCGCTGCGCCACATGAAGGGCGCGGGCGACTGCCACGTCTGTGGACGGTGCAGTGGCTATCGCGGCGCCATTGCACTGACACCCCGCTCGCCCGAAGAAGAGATCGTGCACGTGGCCGACGGCGATCCGTGGCAGACGGCGTTGCTGTGCTTCGGTCTGATGGGTATTGCGATCGGCGCGTTCCTCTGGAGCGCCAGCCCGTGGTTCGTGACGGCCAAGCAGTGGGCCGCGACCTGGCTGGTCGAGCACGACATCCTGTGGCCGCTGATGGACAACGCGCCGTGGTTCATCCTGACCCACTACCCCGACGTGAATGACAGCTTCTCGTGGCTGGACGGCGCCGGCATTTTGCTCTTTGTCGTCGGCGCCACGGTATGCGTGGGCGGCGCAACGTTCCTGTCGCTGTGGATCGCCGACCGCATTGCGCCTGCCGCACCCGTGCCGCCGGCGCCCTTGAATTCTCATGCTGCCCATGCACCGGTATCGCGCTGGGGGCGGGCCGGCCTGCACAAGCTGGCGCAGGCGCTGATTCCGTCGGCCGGTATCGGCGTGTTCCTGGGCCTGTCCGCCACCACCATCACGCTGCTCAAGCATGAAGGCGTGCAGGCGGCCTGGGCGACGCCGGTCCGGTTCACGCTGCTGACGCTGGCGGTGTTGTGGACGCTGCGTCTTTACGCGCGACTGCTGAATGCGCGTCCGGTCGGCATGGCGCGCAAGGTTGGCGCGGGTCTGGTGCTGGCCGCGGGCCTCGCGCCGTTCTGCATTGCCTGGGTGCTGTTCTTCGCGGTCTGGTAAGCGTCCGCCCGGACGCTGCGATACAGTTGGGGACTGCGCCGGCGCCGCCGGCAATTTCCCTGACTGCTTTTTGCCATGACTTCCTACGCGTTCCGGCTTCTCAACGTATTTGCGTCTTCCACGTTCAGCGGCAATCAGCTCTGCGTGTTTGAAGATGCCCGCGGCATGGACGACGCCACCATGCTCAATCTCGCGGCGCAATTCAATCTGTCCGAAACCACGTTCATCCTGCCCTCCGAGCGGGCCGCCGCGCGTGTGCGCGTCTTCACGCCTGGGTTTGAAATGAAGTTTGCCGGGCATCCCGCCATTGGCACCGCGCAGGTCGTGCGCGACCTGCGGCAAACCGGGGACGCGTTGACGCTGGAATTTCAGGCCGGCGTCGTGCCTTTGTCCGCCAGCGGCGACGCGTGGACCTTCACCGCACCGTGTCCCGGCGGGGTGCGCACCGCCGCGCCCAAGTTGGACCCCGCCGGCATCGCCGGGCTGGTGGGTCTGGGCGAAAGCGACCTGCTGGCCGACCCGATCTGGGTCGACACCGGCGCGGACCAACTGCTTGTGCCGCTCGCCAGTGTGGACGCAGTGCGCCGGGCCAAGCCGGACGCGTCGCTGCTCGGCCGCTGGCAGACCAGCAGCCTCGAGCGCAAGTCGCTGTATCTGTTTGCGTTTGACGAAGGCAATGTCCAGGCGGGCCGGCAGGTCGTCGTGGCCCGCTACTTCTATGCCACGCCGGGCGGCGCGATCAACGAGGATCCGGGCACCGGTTCGGCCTGCGCCAACCTGGGCGGCTGGCTGCTGAATCGCAAGGCTGCACTGCCGGCCAGCGTGCTGGTCGAGCAGGGCGATCAGACCGGCCGGCCGTGCCGCCTGCAGCTGGATGTCTCGACCGACGGCCGCATCCAGGTGGGCGGCCGCGCGCTGGAAATCGGCCGCGGCGCCGTCACGCTGTAGCGGGAAGCCGCTACCCCAAAGCGTGCGTGCGAAATGTCCGCACGTGAAAACGGCGCCTGTGCTAAACACAGGCGCCGTTTTCAAATCAGGCGTCGATTGATTCGATGCCGTGATTACTTGCGGTTCTTGGCCGGATCAACCTTGATGTTGTTCTTGACCTGCTTCACGCCTTCGACGCCACGGGCGACCTTGGCGGCGTGATCCGCTTCGGCAGCGGTGCCCACGGTGCCGGTCAGCGTGGCTTCGCCGTTGTTGGTTTCGACGGCGATTTCCAGGGCGCTCAGCTGCTTGTCGGCAACAAAGGCGGCCTTGACCTTGGTGGTCACGGTGGCGTCGGACGCGTATTCACCCACGGACTGTTTCGGCTTGCCGTCATCGGCGGCAAAAGCCATGGAAGTGAAGACAGCGCCCGTACCCAGTGCGGCGGCGGCGATCAGCTTACGAATTTCCATAGTAATGCTCCTTTTTCTTGGTGTTCAGCGCGTTCGAGACGCTATGACAATCTAAAAACGTTCAGGTGCGAGTTCTATTTCTTGCGGAAGGCGCCGCCCAGAATGGACAGCAGAGCCAGGACCAGAAAGACGAAGAACAGGATCTTGGCAATCCCCGCGGCGCCGGCGGCGATGCCGCCGAAACCCAGGACAGCCGCGATGATCGCGATAACGAAGAAAACTACGGCGTAATGCAACATGTCAGCTTCTCCTGGTGGTTATAAGAATCAGGGATTGCGGTCGAAGAAGTCGCGGACTTCCTTTTGCGCCTCATCCTTGGTCTTGCCGTAGCGTTCCTGAATCAGACCTGCCAGGCGCTCGGCGTTGCCTTCGGTACGGGTCAGTTCGTCGTCGGTGAGTTCACCCCAGGCCGCCTTGGCCTTGCCCGTCAGTTGCTTCCACTTTCCGGCGATGATGTCGTTGTTCATGTGGTGACCTCTCTCTGGTTACGTGCGGCGGCAGGTTCATGGCCTATGAAGCTGCCGGGACGCGGTGTGTTGGGCACTGATCAGCTAGCTTCTAAGCTACGAGTCGCCCCCAGGGGCTGTCAAACGACGCTGTGGGGAAATGTAACTGCGCCGCCGTGGAAAATGCCCCGGGTTTGAGACGGGAAATCGCGTTCCGGGAGCAATCGGGTCGAGTTACATTTGAGCAACCATTTGACCCCTTTTGTGCGCGGCTAGTAACCGATCCGCTCTCGAAAGCCAGTGCTGGCGCGGCTGGCCGGGCAGGGCGCATGCCGGTATAGTCCACACGGAACCGGCTGGCGGTTCGACACGCAACGGGAGAAACACTCGCATGACGAAACGACTTTGCAGCGCCATCTTGCTGGCGCTTGGCGCCTTGGCGGCCGTGGGATGCACGCACGTGACGGACCGGTATCAGGCCACGGCGCCCGTCGCGTCACCGCACGGCTAGCGGCGGCATAGCCGGACGAAAAAACGGGGCGCCTGGTGCGCCCCGTCCGCTTTGCCGCCGTGCCGCTCAGGGCTGGGCGATGCGCTTGGCGATGTGGTCCAGCGCTTCTTCCACCTGATCGACCAGGATCAGGCAGAGGTCGCCGGGATTCAGGCGCGCCAGCGCCGTGTCGATCGCCACGAATTCGCCGTGGATCTCGTCGATCTGCGTGGTGCGGCTGGCGCCCACCAGACCCTGCTGCAGCAGGGCCAGCACTTCGCCGTCCGCGCGGCCGCGTTGGCACTGGTCCTGGTAGAGCAGCACGTCGTCGAAGGCGGCGCCCAGGATTTCGGTCTGCATGCGGATGTCTTCGTCGCGGCGGTCGCCCGCGCCGCTGATGACGACAGAACGCTTCTTGGCCGGCATCGCATCAACGGCACGCACCAGCGCCTGGATGGCGTCGGGGTTGTGGCCGTAGTCGGCGATCACCGTGGCGCCGCGGTAATCGAACACGTTAAAGCGCCCGGGCGCCGTCTGCGCGTCATTGACGAACGTGGCCAGGCCGCGGCGCACGACATCCCAGCCCAGGTCCAGCGCCCACGCCGCCGCAATCGACGCCATCGCGTTCTCGACCTGGAACGTGATCGTGCCATTGCGGGTGAGAGGGATCTCGGCCAGCGGGAAGCGCACCTCATCGGCGCCTTGCGCCGCGACGATGGCGTCGCCATCGCGGTAGACCGAACGCAGGCCCTGCGCGCGGTGCGTGGCCAGCACGGGATGATTGCGGTCTTCGGCGAAGTAGGTGATCGAACCCGGGCAGCTCGCGGCCATCTCGGCCACGATGGGGTCGGCCGCGTTCAGCACCGCCATGCCCGACGGATGCACGTGCTGCACGATGACGCGCTTGACCACTGCCAGGTCCTCGACCGTGCTGATGTAGCCCAGCCCCAGGTGGTCACCCATGCCGATGTTGGTGACGATGGCGACGTTGCAGCGGTCAAACGCCAGGCCTTCGCGCAGGATGCCGCCGCGTGCGGTTTCAAACACCGCGGCGTCCACGTCCGGGTGCATCAACACGCTGCGCGCGCTGCGCGGGCCGCTGCAGTCGCCGGTGTCGATGCGCAGGTTGTCGACGTACACGCCGTCCGAGTTCGTCATGCCCACGCGGTTGCCGGCCGCGCCCAAGAGGTGCGCGGTCAGGCGGACCGTGGTGGTCTTGCCGTTGGTGCCCGCGACGGCCACGACCGGGATGCGGCCGTCGTCGCCATCCGCGAACATGTTGGCGATGATGGCCTCGCCCACCGCGCGGCCCTTGCCGAACGAGGGGTTCAGGTGCATGCGCAGTCCGGGCGCGGCGTTGACTTCCACGACGCCGCCGTGCTGGTCTTCAAGCGGGTACTGCACGGTCTCGGCGACCACGTCCACGCCGCAGATGTCCAGGCCGATCATGCGGGCCGCGGACACCGCGCGCGCCGCCATTTCGGGATGGACCTCGTCGGTCACGTCGGTGGCCGAGCCGCCCGTGCTCAGGTTGGCGTTGTTGCGCAGGAAGATCAGCGTGCCGGCGGGCGGCACGGAATCGGCGTCAAAGCCTTGTTTTTTCAGCGTCGCCAGGGCGATGTCGTCGAAACGGATCTTGGTGAGCGAGGTGGCGTGGCCGTCGCCGCGCAAGGGGTCGGCGTTGACCTGGTCGACCAGTTGGCGGATGGTCTGCTGCCCGTCGCCCGTGACCTGCGGGGGATCGCGGCGCGAGGCCGCGACCAGCGCGCCGCCCACCACCAGCAGGCGGAAGTCGTGGCCCGGAATGTAGCGTTCGACGATGACCTCGGAGCTGATCTCCTCGGCCACTTCAAAGGCCTGGATCACGCGCTCGCGGGTTTCGATGTTGACGGCAACACCGCGGCCCTGGCTGCCGTCGCGCGGCTTTACCACGACCGGGCCGCCGAGTTCCTGCGCCGCTTCCCAGGCTTCCTCGGCGGTGGTCACGGAACGGCCCATCGGCACCGGCACGCCGGCGGCGTCCAGGAGCATCTTGGTCAGGTCCTTGTCCTGCGCAATGGATTCCGAGATGGCGCTGGTCAGGTCGGTTTCGGCCGCCTGGATGCGGCGCTGCTTGCTGCCCCAGCCAAACTGCACCATGCTGCCCTGCGTGAGGCGGCGGTAGGGGATGTTGCGCGCCGTGGCGGCGTTCACAATGGAGCCGGTGCTGGGCCCCAGGCGCACGTCCTCATCCAGTTCGCGCAGGCGCTTCAAGGCGTCGGCAATGTCGAACGGCGTGTCGTCCAGCGCGGCGCGCACGAGTTCCTGCGCCAGTTCCATCGCCAGCTTGCCGACTTCTTCTTCGCTGTACTCGACCACGACCTGGAACACGCCCGGCTCGATGGTGGAGGCGGTGCGGCCAAACGTGACGGGGCAGCCGGCGTGCGCCTGCATCGTCAGCGCGACGATCTGCAGCACGTGGGCGATGGACACCGCGCCCTGATGACCTTCGGGGCGCAGCAGCCCGGTTTGCGGCAGCCGCGCGCGCAGGCGGGCTTCGAACTCGGGCAGGTTGTCGATGGAGCATTCGGCGTCGCCGCAGGACACGATGGCCTCGATTGCGGTGTTCTTGCTCCAAAGATTGGGGCCGCGCAATGCTCGGATACGGGAGACTTCCATGGCAGGGTTTCCTGTCGTCTGGCGCGCGTCCGCCGGGGGCGGCCGCGCGCGCAATAAGGTCAGTTTTGTTGGATCCAGCGGCGGACCAGGTCGATGGTCGGACCGGAGAACGCCTCGTCGGACTGAAGCAGGGCGAAGTCGCCGGCGCCGATGCCGTCCAGCACGCTGGCGATGGCCTTGCCGTGGTCGGGCTCGTCCTGGATGTCCTTGACGCGGCTGCCTTGCGCCAGGCCCTGGCGCAGCAGCGCGCGGGCCTCGCCGTCGGGGCGCTTGCTGCGCACGGTCGCGTCGTCATACAGAACCACGCGGTCGAAGGCGTCGCCAAGCAGCTTGCCCTGTTCGATCAGGTCCGCGTCGCGGCGGTCCGCGCCGGCCGAATAGACCGCTGCGCGCTGGGTGGCCGGAAACTGGCCGATGGCCGAGATCAGCGGGCGCAGCGCCGACGCGTTGTGCACGTCGTCGACCACCACCGTGGCGCCGTTGCGCTCGAACAGCGTGAACTGCCAAGGCGCGTCGGCCTGGTCGATGTCGAAGGTCTCGATGCCGGCGCGGATCAGTTCCACCGGAATGTCGAGCGCCCACGCCGAGCCCACGGCCGCCAGCACATTTTCAACCTGGAAGGCCACCCGGCCGCCGTGCGTCAGCGGAATGGCGGCCACGTCGGCCAGGCGTTCTTCCTGGCTGCCGTGCGCCAGCACGATGCTGCCGTCGCGCACGAACACCGCGCGTCCGTCCTGGGCCAGGTGGTGCGTAATGGCGGGCAGGGCGGGGTCGATGCCAAAGAAGATCACGCCGCCATCGCAGAGCTCGGCCATTTCCACGACGCGCGGATCGCGTGCGTTCAGCACGGCCACGCCGTCCGGCAGGACCACGTCAACCTGCGTGCGGAAAACGTTGAACAGGCGTTCCGTTTCGTTGATGTCGAAGTCGCCGAGATGATCGCCGTCGTCGATGTTGGTGACCACGCCGACCTGGCAGCGGTCGTAGGCCAGGCCCTGGCCCAGGATCACGCCGCTGTCGTTCTCGATGACGGCGGCGTCCACGTTGCGGTTCATGAGCAGGCGCGTGCCCGACGCGTAGTCGGCGCGGTCGCCTTTCTGCACGAGACGGCGGTCCAGGTAGAGGCCTTCGCTGCACGCGAGGCCGGTGCGCTTGCCGGACAGGTGCAACAGGCGCGCCACCAGGCGGGCGACGACGGTCTTGCCGTTGGTGCCCGTCACGCCCACGATGGGAATGCGGCCCGCGTCGCCCTTTGGGAAGAGGTGGTCGACGATGGCGCGGCCCACGGGACGCGGCGTGCCGTCGGCGGGCTTCAGGTGCATCAGGAGGCCCGGTCCGGCGTTGACTTCGACGATGGCGCCGCGCTGCTCATCCAGCGGGCGCGTGATGTCTTCGGCCACAAGGTCCACGCCGGCGATATCCAGGCCGACGATGCGCGCAGCCAGCGTCACGGTGGCGGCCACGCTGGGGTGGACGCGATCAGTCACGTCGAATGCGACGTTGCCGCTGCGCTGCACCAGCACGCGCTGGCCTTCGGGCGGCACGCTCTCTTCCGACAGACCCTGGCGCGCGATTTCCAGCCGGGCGGCGGAATCCAGGCGCACGGGATTGAGCGGATGGTTTTCGGTGCGGCCGCGGCGCGGGTCAGTATTGATCTGGCTGTCGATGAGTTCGGTGATGGTCGACTTGCCGTCGCCCGTCACCCAAGCCGGTTCGCCGGCGGCGGCGGCCACCATCCGGTTGCCCACCACCAGCAGGCGGTGTTCGTTGCCCAGCACGAAGCGTTCGACGATGACGCCGCTGCCTTCGTCCACCGCGACGCGGTAGGCCGAGACCACTTCCTCGCGCGTCGTCAGATTGGTGAAGACGCCGCGGCCATGGTTGCCGTCGTAGGGTTTGACCACCACGGGCAGACCGATGTCCTCGGCGGCGTCCCAGGCGTCTTCCTCGCTTTCGACCAGGCGCCCTTCAGGCACCGGCACGCCGCAGGTCGACAGCAATTCCTTGGTCAGGTCCTTGTCGCGCGAAATGCCTTCGGCGATGGCGCTGGTGCGATCGGTCTCGGCCGTCCAGATACGGCGCTGGGCGGAGCCGTAGCCGAATTGGACGAGGTTGCCCTCAAAAAGGCGGATATAGGGAATATCGCGATCATCGGCCGCATCGACGATGCAGGCGGTGCTGGGACCGAGGCAGTGGCGGTCGACCAGGCTGCGCAGCTTGGCCACCGTGGCGGGCACGTCGAACGGCCGGTCTTCAATGGCGGCCATGACGAGGTCGCGCGCTTCGTTCAAGGCGGTGCGGGTGACCTGTTCCTGCCAGGCGCGCACGACGACCTTGTACACGCCGCGCTTGGAGGTCTCGCGCGCTTTGCCGAAGCCGCCGCGCAAGCCAGCCAGGTTCTGCAGTTCAAGGGTGACATGCTCAAGAATGTGGCCGGGCCACGTGCCTTCTTTCAGGCGGGCCAGAAAACCGCCGCGCACGCCGGGGCTGCATCGATGTTCGATAAGGGTCGGCAGCCATTCGGTCAGGCGCTCATAAAATCCGGGAATCGTGTTGGAGGGGTAGTCCTCCAGTTCGCCGATATCCACCCATGCTTCAAGGACCGGGCGATACGTCCAAATGTTCGGGCCGCGCAAAGCCACGACATCGATAAATTCAATGTCTTTCTTTTTCATGTTTTAATTTGCTCGAGAAGCAGGTTGGCACGCGCGGACGCCCCTATGCAAGACCGCGATTTTATTGGGGTTGCGCCTTAAGAATAATGCCAACGAGTGGGGGATCCCAGATATTCCTAATTAGAAAAATCGGCTGATACTATACGACGCCTTCATGGCGTGAACTCGTTGTGTTGTAAGGAAGGGACACGTTTGCCGCTGATGGCGTCAAACCGGTTGCCGCCTAGTAGGGCAGAGTCCTGGCCCGGTATGCGTTCCAATGAAAAAACCACACCTGCTTTCCGGCCTTGCCGACGCATTTCCTGCCCGCTGGCGGGATGAAATCCGCACCGAACTGGCGGATGACGAAACCCTACTGGCCTGGGTCGAAATAGACCTAGATCAGCGTTTGAAGTTCCAGCCGGGTCTGGTCGCCGTGACCGACAAACGGCTGATCGCCCGCCTTCCCGACGATTCCGCTTGGGAATCCTGGCCATACGGCCCTCAATTGAAGCTATCTCTCAGCGACCACGCCGGCGCCGCCGTGCTGGAGCTGCACGACGACACCGGCCGTCTGGGCGTCTGGCGATTCACGCTGGCTTGCAATCCAGCGGCGCTGCGGCTCTTGGCCCAGTTCGAAACCCAGCAGTCGATTCGTCTGTCGGGAAAACCGGCCGAAGCGCTCGAAGAACGCACCTGCACGATCTGTAATAACGTCATTCCCGCGGGCGAGGAAGAATGCCCGACGTGCAACCAGGAACAGGCCACGCCGTCGACCACGTGGGCGCTGCTGCGGTTGTGGCGTTTTGCTCGGCCATATCGCGGCCCGTTGTTTGCCGGGTTTCTGCTGACGCTGCTGGGCACCGCGGCTACGCTGGTGCCGCCGTATCTGACGATGCCGCTGATGGACGATGTGCTGATTCCGTTCCAGAACGGCGCCCCCATCGATTACGGCCTGGTGCGGCTTTATCTGGGTGGCCTGCTGGGATCGGCCATTTTGGCGTGGGGATTGGGTTGGGCGCGCACCTATATTCTGGCGTGGGTCAGCGAACGCATCGGCGCGGATCTGCGCACCACCACTTACGCGCACCTGCAGCAACTGTCGCTTGAGTATTTTGGCGGCAAGCGCACCGGCGATCTTATTTCTCGCATCGGCAGCGAAACCGACCGCATCTGTGTATTCCTGTCGCTGCACCTGCTGGACTTCGCCACCGACATCCTGATGATCGTCATGACGGCGGTTATCCTGATCAGCATCAATCCGTGGCTTGCGCTGGTCACGCTGGTGCCGCTGCCGTTCATCATCTGGATGATCCACGCCGTGCGCGACCGCCTGCGGCATGGCTTCGAAAAGGTCGACCGCATCTGGTCCGAGATCACGAACGTGCTGGCCGACACCATTCCCGGCATCCGCGTGGTCAAGGCATTTGCCCAGGAAAAGCGCGAGGTCGCGCGCTTCCGCGAAGCCAACAACCGCAACCTGGAAGTCAATGATCGCGTCAACACGACCTGGTCGCTGTTCTCGCCGACGGTCACGCTGCTGACCGAGGTGGGCCTGTTGGTGGTGTGGATTTTCGGCATCTGGCAGGTGTCGCAAAGGCAGATCACCGTGGGCGTGCTGGCCGCGTTCCTGGCGTATATCGGGCGCTTCTACCTGCGCCTGGATTCCATGAGCCGCATCGTGTCGGTCACGCAGAAGGCTGCCGCCGGCGCCAAGCGTATCTTCGACATTCTGGACCACGTGTCCAGTGTGCCGGAACCGCAGAACCCCGCCAAGCTGCCGCACATCAACGGCCGCATCGAACTGCGCGACGTGGGCTTTCGCTATGGCAACCGCCAGGTCATCCGCGGGTTGAATCTGACCATCGCGCCGGGCGAGATGATCGGGCTGGTGGGCCACAGCGGCTCCGGCAAGAGCACGCTGATCAACCTGATCTGCCGCTTCTACGACGTGTCCGAAGGCGCGGTGCTGGTGGATGGCGCCGACATCCGTTCGGTGCGCGTGGCCGATTACCGTCGCAATATCGGGCTGGTGCTGCAGGAGCCGTTCCTGTTCTTTGGCACCATCGCCGAGAACATCGCCTACGGCCGGCCGGACGCCACGCGCGACGAGATCGTGGCCGCGGCGCGCGCCGCGCACGCGCACGAATTCATCCTGCGCCTGCCGCACGGCTACGACTCGCTGGTGGGCGAACGCGGTCAGGCCTTGTCCGGCGGCGAACGCCAGCGCATTTCGATCGCGCGCGCCCTGTTGATCGACCCACGCATCCTGATCCTGGACGAAGCGACGTCGTCGGTGGACACCACGACAGAGAAAGAGATTCAGAAGGCCCTGGACAACCTGGTCCGTGGCCGTACCACCATCGCAATTGCGCACCGCCTGAGCACGCTGCGCAAGGCCGACCGGCTGGTGGTTCTGGACCGCGGCCAGATCGTGGAGCAGGGACCGCACGAAGAACTGATGGCCCGCGAGGGCGCCTACTATCGCCTCTATCAGGCGCAGGCGCGCCAGGCGGAAGCCGACGCCCAGTCGTCGGGCAGCGAAGACATGGCCGCCGTGGCCTGACGCGGAAACGGGATTCTCGCCATGACCTTGCCGTTCTTTCAATTGCGCCGCAACGCCTTCGGACGCCTGGAGTTCCAGTCCGCCGACGGCGAATCGCACGAAGGCGTCATCCCGGTGCGCGCCTTCCCGATCAGCGAGGCGGGCCGCGGACTGTCGCTGGTGACCACCGACGGGCACGAGCTGCTGTGGATCGAACACCTGTCCGACGTCCCCGCCGAGCCGCGCGCCCTGATCGAAGAGGAACTCGCCAGCCGCGAGTTCATGCCCGAAATCCGCAAGCTGTCCAGCGTGTCGACCTACGCCACGCCCAGCGTCTGGAAGGTGGACACCGACCGCGGCCCGACCTCGTTCACGCTACGCGGTGAAGAAGACATTCGCCGCCTGTCCCCCCAAACGCTGCTCATCGCCGACAACCACGGCATCTTCTATCTGGTGCGCGACATCCAGTCGCTGGACAAGCACAGCCGCAAGCTGCTGGACCGGTTTCTCTGACGGTTTAGGCGGTGTTTCTTAAGTCGGTGTCAGACACCCGGCGCCGTCTTTCTTAAGTCGGTGTCAGACACCAGGCGCTGTCTTTCTTAAGTCGGTGTCAGACACCCGGCGGGACGCGGCTTCAGTTTGCGCGTGCGGTTCAAGGGTGTCAGACACCTGGCAGCGAGCCTGCGCGTGCGGTTCAGGTGTCAGACACCTGGCAGAGGGGTGTCGCACACCAGGCAACACTCTCAGGTGTCTGACACCCTGCAGAGACGGCCTTCAACTCGCCCGTGCGCATCATGGGTGTCTGACACCTCCGCCAGCATCACTCACCCCGCCCCTTGAACGGCGTGTGCGATTCCAGCTCGCCTAAATAGTCCGTCACCGCCGCGGTTTCCTCATCCAGGAAGTTCTGGATCGCCTCGGCGAAACCCGGATGCGCCACCCAGTGCGCTGACCACGTTGGCGTGGGCAGCAAGCCGCGCGCCATCTTGTGTTCGCCTTGCGCGCCGCCTTCGAAGCGTTCGATGCCATGCGCGATGCAATAGGCGATGGACTGCATGTAGCAAGTCTCGAAGTGCAGTCCGGGTACGTATTCCGTCGCGCCCCAGTAGCGCCCATACATCGCGTTGCCGCCCGCCAGGTTGAGCGCCGACGCGACCGGCACGCCATCGCGCTCGGCCAGGATCAGCACGAAAGCATCGGGCTGGTCGCGGTGCGCCTGCTCGAAGAACTCGCGGCTCAGATAGGGCGGGTTGCCGTGGTCGAAGTAGGTGCGGCAATAACAGCCGTAGAAGAATTCCAGTTCGTCAGCGCCGATCTCGCCGCCGCGCAGCCAGCGGAAGGTGAGGCCCGCCGCGGTGACCTTCTTGCGATCCTGGCGGATCTTCTTGCGCTTGTCGTGGCTCATGGCGGCCAGGAACGCGTCGAAGTCGGCATAGCCTGCGTTGGTCCAGTGGAACTGCACGCTCTCGCGGATCATGAAGCCTGCCTCCCGCAGCGCGCGCACGTCGGCGTCAGCGGGAAACAGCAGGTGCAACGACGACACGTTGACCTCTTCGGCAAACGCGACCAGCCCGCGCACCAGTGTCGCGCGGTCTTCGTGGTTGGCGGCGAGCAGCCGCGGGCCGGTGACTGGCGTGAACGGAATGGCCGACAACAGCTTGGGGTAGTAGCGCATGCCGTGCCGCTGGAAGGCATCGGCCCACGCGTAGTCGAACACATACTCGCCGCGCGAATGCGACTTCAGGTAAAGCGGCACCGCGCCCGCCAGCACGTCGTCACGCCATAGCGCCAGGAAATGCGGCGCCCAGCCCGTCTGGCGCGATGCGCAGCCGGTGTCGTGCAGGGCGAGCAGAAAGGCGTGCCGCAAAAAGGGTTGGTCTCCGGCCAGCGCGTCCCATTGCCGGGCGTCGATGCGGGACAGATCGGTTTCCAAGGTAAGGCGCAGGGGATCCATCCGCGAATGATAAAGTCTTCGGGATCGCATGGCGTGCAAGCCATGGCAATGACAGGGATTTGAGGCGTCCAAGCGGCGCCCGGGAACGACGGCAACATGGACAGCAGCAAGACTGCCCCCGGCGGGCAGAAGGACGATACGCACGGCATGCGCGAGCAGGCGCTGGCGGCGTTGGCCGCCACGGCTTGGCCCGATAAGCTGGCGGGCGTGCGCGCCATTGCCGACGACGCCCGGCTGGATTGCGAGCGGGTCCTTGCGCCCATCGCCGGATTGCCCGGCCGCCCGCCACGGCCAGAACTGGTCGCGCCGGCCGAGGTCCGCCATCGATCCATGGCCACGCAGGAAGGCAGGGCGGCGCTCCTGCACGCACTGGCCCATATCGAATTCAACGCCGTGAACCTTGCGCTGGACATCATGTGGCGGTTTGCCGGCATGCCCGAGGCGTTCTACCGCGACTGGCTGCGCGTCGCGCGCGAAGAAGCGCTGCATTTTGATTTGCTGCGCCAGCGGCTGGACACGCTTGGCTATGATTACGGCGACTTCCCCGCGCACAACGGATTGTGGGATATGGCCGAGCGCACGCAGGACGACCTGCTCGCGCGCCTGGCGCTTGTGCCGCGCACGCTGGAAGCGCGCGGCCTGGACGCGTCGCCCATGATCCGCAACAAGCTGGCGGGCGCGGGAGACTCGGAAAGCGCCGCCATCGTCGACATCATCCTGCGCGACGAGATCGGCCACGTCGCCATCGGCAACCATTGGTACAAGCAGCAATGCGCGCTGGCGGGCAAGGGGCCGGTGGCCTGCTATGCCGAACTGGCGGCGCGCTATCAGGCGCCGCGCCTGCGCGGCCCCTTCAACCTGGAGGCGCGGCGCGCCGCCGGATTCGACGACGACGAGCTTGCCGCGCTGCAGGCCGGCTAATTGGAAGACGGGAAGATGGACATCACAATCGACGCGCTGCTGACGGGCGCCTTGCGGCCGCTGGGCGATTCGGGACGCGACAGCGGCATCGACAAGCATCCGGTCGGCGAGCGGCGCTGGCTGGGTCTGGAAGGACTGGATGGGGACGCGCAGGCAGACCGGCGCTTTCATGGCGGGCCGGAAAAGGCGCTGCACCATTACGCGCGCGACCACTACCCTGCCTGGCTGCAGACGCTGGGCGAACGCGCGGTGCTGCGCGCGCCGGGCGCCTTCGGCGAAAACATCTCCACCACCGGCGTGACCGAAGGCGACGTGTGCGTGGGCGACGTCTATCGCGCGGGCACCGCGTTGATCCAGGTGTCGCAGGCGCGCCAGCCGTGCTGGAAGCTGGATCACCGGTTCCAGCACAAGGGCATGGCCGCGCAGGTGCAGGCCAGCGGCATGACGGGCTGGTACTACCGCGTGCTGCAGACCGGCTGGCTGGCGCCGGGCGACACGTTGACGTTGCACAAGCGCCTGCATCCGCAATGGTCGCTGGCGCGCGTGCAGGACATCCTGAACCGCCGCGTGCTGGACCCGGATGTGCTGCACGCGCTGGCGGCATTGCCGGAGCTGTCGCCGAACTGGCGCGCGCTCTTTGAAAAGCGCGCCCGTGCCGGCGAAGTCGAAGACTGGACGCGGCGCCTGCAAGGCGATGCCGCGATCGCACCTCCCAAGGAATCCCAAGCATGAAATTCCTGTTGCGCCGCGCGCGGCCGAACACCGCTGTAACCCGCGTGCTGATGGCCGCCGCCGTGACGACCGCGCTGATCCTGCCGGCACCCGCGGCGCTTGCCGCCGGCGACTTTGCTGCTTGCCTGTCGCAGCTGCGCGCGCCCGCCTTGAAGGCCGGCGTGTCGGCGGCGACCTTCGACACGCACACGGCGCAGCTTGCGCCCGATATGGCGGTCATCGGCCTGCTGGACGCGCAGCCGGAGTTCAAGACGCCCATCTGGGACTACATGGCGGGCCTGGTGGATGACGAGCGCGTGGCGGACGGGCAGGCCGGCATGGCGCGTTGGCAGGCCGACCTGGACCGGGCGTCGCAGCGATATGGCGTGGACCCGGCCACGATTGCCGCGGTGTGGGGCGTGGAAAGCAATTTTGGCCGCACGCTGGGCGGACGGCCGCTGCTGACGTCCTTGTCCACGCTGTCGTGCTATGGCCGGCGCCAGGCGTATTTCCGGGGCGAATTCTTCTCTACGCTGAAGATCATCCAGGACGAACACATTGCGCCCGAGCGCCTGGCGGGCTCTTGGGCCGGCGCGTTCGGCCAGACCCAGTTCATGCCTTCTACGTATCTGCGGCTGGCGGTGGATTTTGACGGCGACGGCAGGCGCGATCTGGTCGACAGCGTGCCGGACGCGCTGGCGTCCACGGCGAATTTCCTGAAGCGCGCAGGCTGGAATCCGGGAATGGCGTGGGGCTACGAGGTCAAGCTGCCCGCGAAACTGGACACCTCCGGCGCGGGCCGCAAGAACAAGCGCCCGATGTCGTCGTGGGTGAAACAGGGCGTGACGCGCGCCGATGGACAGGCGCTGCCAGGCGGCGATACGCCGGCCGGCCTGCTGCTGCCGGCGGGCCGCAATGGTCCGGCGTTTCTGGTGACGCGCAATTTCGACGCCCTGTACTCCTACAACGCCGCCGAAAGCTATGCGCTGGCCATCGCGCATTTGTCCGACCGCCTGCGTGGCGGCCGCCCGCTGCTCCAGGCCTGGCCCACGGACGATCCGGGGCTGTCGCGCGCGGAAAGGCGCGAATTGCAGCGCCTCTTGATCGCGCGTGGCTACGATCTGGGCGAGCCCGACGGCATGATCGGCGCCCGTACGCGCCAGGCGTTGCAGGCCGCCCAGCGCGAACTCGGCCTGCTGCCGGACGGGCGCGCGGGCCAAAAGGCGCTGAAGGCGCTGAAAGCGTCGACGCCCGCGCCGGCGACCTGAACCAAAAGCACTATTCGAAAGCATGACCCGCCCACGCGATTTACAACTTTTTCAAAGTCGTCGCGGGCGGCAACAGCATTGCCGCACACCGCGCTTTTCATCGGCCTATACTGATTTCCCGACTTTTTCAGGAGCGCGGCAATGAGCCTATTGGACACTTTGGCCTCGATGGCCGGTGGCGGTCAGCAAGGCGGTTCGGCCTCGCTGCTGCCCGCGTTGATCGAGCAACTGAACAAATACCCGGGCGGTCTGACCGGTTTGATCGCCAGCTTTCAGAAGGGCGGGCTGGGCGAAGTGGTGGCGTCCTGGGTGGGCACGGGCCAGAATCTGCCCGTCAGCGCTGACCAGCTCGGTTCCGTGCTGGATCCCGGCGTCGTGAACGAACTGGCGGCCAAGACGGGGCAAGACACCACCTCCGTGCTGGATTCGCTGTCGGCCCTGCTGCCGCAACTGGTCGACAAGGCCACGCCGGAAGGCGCGGTGCAGCCCGGCCAGCAATTCAATCCCGCCGACCTGCTGGGCTCGCTGTCCGGCCTGTTCGGCAACCGCGGATAAAGGCTGGGCAGTCTCCTGATACCTCCGCAGCTCAAATCCCCCCTGCGCCGGCGCCTGTTCCAGGCGCTGGCGTTAAGCGCCCTGGCGCCGCTGGCGGCATGTTCGCCGCCGCTTTCCCTTAACGCCACCTTCCTGCAGCTCTGGCGCAGTCACGCGGACCTGACGCCCGAAGACTGGCGGCTGCGGCTGCGCAGTTTCCGGCGGCTGGGCTGCCGCGAGATCTTCCTGCAGTGGACCGGCCTGGAAGGCGGGCGGCCGGACGACTGGATGGCCCCCCAAGCGCTGCTCGGCACGCTGTTCGACGAGGCCGCGCATCAGGGCATTGGCATCCACGTGGGCCTGCCGTACGACCAGCGCTGGTGGGACATGCTGGCCCGCGCCGACACGCCCGCGCTGGCCGCCTTTCTGGACCAGACGCGCGAACGTGGCGCCGCGTACATGCGGGAGTCCGGCTGGAACCAGCGCCGCGCCTTCCGCGGATGGTATCTGCCGTACGAACTGGAACAGTACAACTGGGCTTCCGCCGAACGGCAGGCGCTGCTGGTGCCATGGCTGGATGCGTTGTCGCGCGCGTCGCAAGAGACCAGCAGCAGCGTGCCGTGCATTTCCACGTATCACAGCCGCCTGCCGGGCGATGGGTCATTGATGAAGTTGTGGAGCCATATCCTGGACCACGTGGGCATACACCCCATGATCCAGGATGGCGTCGGCGTGGCCGGGCTGGAGAACCTGCGGGCGCTGGAACCGTTGCACGACATGCTGCTGGCTCGCCACGCGTCTTTCGACCTGATCCTGGAACTGTTCGAGGAACTGCCGTCGGGCGCCACGGACGGCTCGACCTTCAAGGCCCGTTCCGCTGATTTTGAGCGGGTGCGCGAGCAGTGGGAGGTGGCGCGCGGCTACGGCGCCAAGCGCATCGTGGCCTTTGCGCTGGACCCGTGGGTCATCGACGATACGCCGGAGGCGCGCGCGCTGATGCAGGCCTGGATGGACGCGCGGCTCTGAAGTGGGCCTCTGAAGTTCGCCGCGTCAGTTGAAGCTGCGGCCGATGATCTCCAGCATGACCTCGTTGGTGCCGCCAAAGATGCGCAGCGCGCGCGCGTCGGCCCAGGCGCGGCCGATGCCGTATTCCGCCATGTAGCCATAGCCGCCGTAAAGCTGCAGCAGATCGTCCAGAATGCGGCCCTGCATTTCGGTGGCATTGAGCTTGGCGATGGCTGCCGTTGTGGCGTCCAGGTCGCCTTCCATCATGCGCGCCAGGCAATCGTCCAGGAAGACGCGCAGCATCGCGCTCTGCGCGCGCGCATTCGCCAGCTTGAAGCGCGTGTTCTGGTAGTCGATGACGCGGCGCCCGAACACTTTACGATCGCGCGTGTATTGCGCCGCCTGTTCCAGCATGCCTTCCTGCGACGCCGCAGCACGCAGCGCAATGGCCAGGCGTTCACGCGCCAGCTCGCGCGTCATGATCTCGAACGCATTGTTCAGCGGACCCAGCAGGCAATCGGCGGGCAGGCGCACGTCGTTGAAGAAGAGCTCGCAGGTGTCCTGACTGTGCTGGCCGATCTTGTGCAGCGGCGCGCCCTTCGTGTAACCCGGCAGGTTTTCATCGACACAGAACAGCGACAGGCCGCGCGCGCCCAGATCGGGATCGGTGCTGGCCAGCACGATGGCCAAGCCCGCATTTATGCCGTTGGTGATGAAGGTCTTCTGACCATTGAGCACGAAGTGTTCGCCGTCGCGCCGCGCGCGCGTGCGCACCGCCTTCAGATCGCTGCCCGCATCCGGCTCGGTCAGCGCGATGGCGCCGATGGTCTCGCCGCGCGCCATGGGAGGCAGCCAGCGCTGCTTCTGCGCGTCGGTGCCGACGTTCAGCAGATACGGCGCGACCATGTCGGAGTGGATGGAAAAGCCGATGCCCAGGAAATTGGCGCGGGCCAGTTCCTCGATCACCACGGCCGAATGCCCGAAGTCGCCGCCCGCGCCATACGGATCCGGCAGCGCGCAATTGAGCAGCCCCTCATCGCCGGCCCGCCGCCACAGCGCGCGCGGGGTCACGCCTGCGTCTTCCCATTCGGCATAGCGGGGCGCGATCTCGCTCTCGATGAAGCGTTTGACCTGGTCGCGGAAGAGTTCGTGGTCGTCCCGGAAAACGCGTCGCATGCTGGTCTCCCTATTTCTTGTAGGCGTCCGTGCCGCTGGTCTGGCCACGCAGCATGGGGGCTTCGGGCGTGCCGGTCAGGAACAGGCTGTAGTGGTCGCCCGGCTGCAAGACCGGCAGCGGCAGTGCCTGCGACACGGCCGTGCCGCAGCTGGCGGCCAGCGTCGCGCTGACCGGATTGATCGCGCGCGCGGCGGACGCGCCGGGCTCGACGTTCTTGAACAGGACCGGGCCCGACGGACTGACGGACATCTGGCCGGCGGGGCAATCCGTCGCCAGGTTGTAGAAGCGCAGCTCCGCCTTCAGCGCGTCCTGCGCGCCGGCGTTGTCGTCGATGACGCTGAACGACAGCCTGCCGCCGTCGCGCCGCGGCACCAGCGTGCTGAACGTGTCGGGCGCCACCTGCAGTGTGCCGGCGAGCTTGCCGTCGATGCGCACGTCGAAGGGCTGATTGCCCTTCACGATGGCGTAGGTGGTGGCCTGCCGGTCGGGTCCGATCTCCTGGACCGGGCCCTGCGCGACCTGCGCCTGCAGTGGATTCACGTGCGGATTGACCACCCGCACGAACGAAGAACCCGCCGGCGGGCGGGCGGCATAGAGTTGGGCCAGCACGCCTTCGGCGGCGGCACTGGCGGCGCAGGCCGCCAGCGTCACGGCAAGGGCGAGGCGTAAGGGTGTGCGAGTCATGTTTGCGGCTCCGGTTTCCTGCTCAGGCGCGTTTCAAGATAAATACGTTCGAGCTGCCTGCGGTCCGCTTTGTCCGTGCTGGTGGTGGGAAAGCGCGGGCACGCCACCAGCTCAGAGGGAATCATGTACGGGGGCAAACGCCGGCCGAGCGTGACCTTCCAGTCCGTCAGATCGGCGGGCAGCGGTTGCAAGCCTGCGGCAGGGGCGTACGAACCCTGGCCGTTTGCTACGGGTTCGACGAAGCCGATCAGCCGGACGATGGCGCCGTCGGGGCGGCGCAGCGCCACCGTCGCGCCGGCGCGCACGCCGGGCAGGGCGGCGATGGCCGCGTCGATCTCCGCAAGTTCAATGCGGTAGCCATGCAGCTTGATCTGATCGTCGATGCGGCCGCGGAAGGTCACGAGGCCCTGCGCATCGATCTCGCCCAGGTCGCCGCTGCGATAGCCGCGCTTGCCGTGGCGCGTGAACATGCGCGTGGCGTTCAGATCGGGGCGGTTCAGGTAGCCGCGCATGACGTGATCGCCCGCGATGCTGATCTCGCCGTTTTCGATGAAGACCTCGGCATAGGGCTTGGCGCGGCCAATGGGAAATGGATTCGGCGCTGCCGCGCGCAACGCCGGGTCGATCTCGACCCAGGTGGTCGAGCAGGTCGCCTCGGTCGGGCCATAGGAATTGACGATGCGCGCCTGCGGAAAGCGTTGCCACAGTTCCTCGGCCAGCGCGGGCGTCAACGATTCGGCGCCGAACACGAAGACGCGCAGGTCGGGCAGGTGGGTGTGGTCGAACTCGGGGTTGAACAATTGCTGCCGCACGAACGAGGGCGTGGAGGCCCAGACGCTGATGCGGCTGTTGGCCAGATATTGCACAAAGGCGTCGCGCTGTGCGATGGTCTCGCGCGGGCACAGCACGCAGGTGCCGCCCAGCGTCAGCGCGCCCACCCAGTTGAAGAGCGAAAAATCGAAGCTGAACAGCATCTGATCCATGAAGATCGGCGACGCGCCCAGCGCGAGACAGTCGCGGATCCATCCCGCAAAAAGGCCCATGCTTTCGCGGCCGATCTGCACGCCTTTCGGGTCGCCGGTGCTGCCCGACGTGAACATGATGTAGGCGAGGCCCTTTTCTTCCAGCGACGTGCCCTGGCCGCCCGTGGAAACGAAATGTGCGGCCTGCGCGTCGTAACGCAGGCCCGCGTGCACCAGCTCGCCGATGCGTGCGATGCGCTCGGGCGGATTGATGATATCCACCGGCACGAAAGGCACGCCCAGCCGCAGGCAGCCCAGTATCGCCACGAGAAACGCCGTCTCCTTGTGGCCGGAAATCACCAGCGGCGTATCGGGTCGTGCGCCCGCTGTTCGCGCTGCCTGTTCCCAGGCCTCGGTGGCGGCGCGCAGCGCGCGCCACGACGTGGCCCCGCGCGCGTCCACGACCGCGATGGCGTCCGCGCCAGCCTGCGTGTCCGCGAAATCGAACGTGTTGAAGTCGAAGCGCATGGTCCGGCCCTCCCGTGGCTGCGCGCTAGGCGCCGCGGCGTTCCGCGATGAATGCTGCCAGCGTATGCACCGATTCCAGATGCACGTCGATCTCGGTGGGCGGGATCTTGCAGCCGAACTCGCGCTCGACCGCCAGCGCCACGTCGACGGCGGCCAGCGAGTCGACCAGCCCCGATTCGATCAGCAATGTGTCCGGGTCCACCTGCGTGAGGATGATGCCTTCGACGAGTTGCGCCACTTTGGTTTCGATAGCGTTGATGTCCATGTCTTGCTCCGCGACCCCGCAGGGTCAAAATTGGAAATAGAGAAACCGGGCTTCCTTGTGCAGGTTGACCAGGCAGAAAGCCAGCAGCACCAGCATGACCGCCATCCACGCCAGGTTGGGGCGCCAGCGCAGGTAGGGTTGCGGGGCCTCATTGGGCTTGAACAGGGCGGGCGACCAGCGGCCCAGGATCTGGTGCGAATTGGGCGCGAACCACGCGATGCCCAGCAGCACGACGGCATAGATGAGCTGCATGTGGTGGCCGGCGATGACGCGCCAGGCGTCGCCAACGGCCAGACCCGCGACATGAGCGGACATATCCAGCGACTCGATGCCGCGCGCGCCCGTCATGCCCTGCACCAGCAGCATTGCATCGCCCACGCCGTGCGCGCGGAAGAATGCCTGCGCCACCAGCACCGCGACAAATGTGATCAGCACGCACAGCGCGCGCGTGGTGGCCCGCGTGGTGCGCGCTGCGGCCGGCTTGCGGCCCACGACGAATATCCGCCAGGCATGGTTCACCGACAAATACATGGCGTGCAGCAGCCCGAACACCACGAACTGGAAGCCCGCGCCATGCCACACGCCCGCCAGCGTCATCGTGAACAGCGTGGGCAGCACGATGCTGCCGGCAAAGCCGCCCAGCGTCTTCAGCCCGGCCGAGCCCACCGGCAGCTCGCGATTCGTGCGCCACTTGTTCACGGCCACCGCCACGGGGTAATACAGATACGCGGTGATGTAGCGCGTCAGCGTCATGTGCCAGCGCGCCCAGAATTCGATGATGTTGCCCGCCTTGTAGGGCGAGTTGAAATTCAGCGGGAAGCGGATGCCGAACATCTTGGCCAAGCCCAGCGCCATGTCCGAATAGCCCGAGAAATCAAAGTAAAGCTGGAGCGCATAGCAGAGGCTGGCGCCCCATGATCCGAAAAACTGCAGCTCACCCGGCGCCGCGAACCCCGCATCGGCGTACGGGGCGATGCCGTCGGCCAGCAGCACCTTCTTGGCCAGGCCGATCACGAACAGGATCGCGCCCACAGACAGGTTCTCGGCCTTGAACCGGTAATTCTCCGGTTGCGCGAACTGCGGCATCATTTCCTTGTGATGCAGGATCGGGCCGGCGATCAGGTGCGGAAAGAACGTCACGAAGAGCACGTAGCTCAGCAGGCTGCGTTCCTTCACCACGCCCGCCTTGCAGTCCAGCAGATAGCCGATCTGCGTGAACGTGAAGAACGAAATGCCCAGCGGCAGGATGATGTCGTCTACGGTTGCCGCCGTCATGCCCAAGTCATTCAGGAAGTTGAGCAGCGTCACGAAATACTTGTAGTGGAACAACAGCGCCAGGTCGGCGCCCACGCCCAGTCCCACGATCAGGCCCTGCAACCGGGGGCGTGCGGCGTTGTGCAGGATCAACTGGCTGACCAGGTAGTTGAAGGCGATGGAGCCGGCCAGCAGCACGACGAACTGCGGATTCCACCAGCCGTAGAAGACCAGCGAGGTCAGGCACAGCCACAGCGCCGCCAGCCGCACGTTCAGCCGCCCTAGCGCGTAGTACGCCGCCAGCGTCACGGGCAGGAAGATGAATAGGAACAGGTAGGAGTTGAATAGCATCTTGGTCCGCTACGGGATGCGCGCCAGCAGGGCTTGTTCGTCCGCGGTCAGCGGCAGCGACAGGGCGTTCTCCGAGAATTCCCAGATCACGAGCTTCAGGCTGGCGGGCCACTGCGCGCGCTGTCCCAGCGCCATCGTCAGCGCACCCGAGAACTGCCCGCCATCCAGGCTCATGTTCCAGACCTCGCGGCCCAGGCCCATGCCCAGGCGCTCCCCGAACTGGCTGCGGCGGCCATTGGAGGTGCCCGCCAGCAGCACCTGAACCGGCGGCGGCTCATCCAGGAGGCCGCCGCTGCGCACGGGTTCGATCTTTGCCTCCGACACCTGCTCCAGGTCCGGCCGCCATCCGGGTGGCGCGTTTTCCAGGCCCGCCAACACGATCAGGTCGCCCATGCGCGGCTGTGGCGCAGAGGCCGGTTCCGTCTTGAACGCCTGCGTGCTCTTGCCGTTCAGAAGCGGCAACGCCGCCTCGGCCACGCGTGCGGCGGCGGCCTGCGCGCCCTGTGCATTCATGTGCACGTCCGTGCGGAAAAAGCGGGGAGCCGGGGCCGCCAGCAGCGCGTCGCGCAGGTCCACGAAGGGCACGCCATCCGCGCGCAGCGCCGCTTGCCAGGTGTCCAGCGTTTGGCGCATCGGTTGCGACACCGGCAGACCGCAGAGTTGGGCGGATTCGATGCGCGACTTGTCGGGCACCGCGACCACCAGCACCTGCACTTGCTTGGCACGCAGTTCGCGCACCCAATGCCGCATCAGGCGCAGGCGTTCGTCAAAGACGTGCACGCCCGGCGGCGGCCGCAGTCCGTCGCGGTAGAACAGCCAGCCGGGGCAGCCCATCGCGACCTGTTCGCCCAGGTCGCCGAACAATCGATAGCGCAGCGCGGCGTTCCAGGTGTCGACATCGGCCTGGCGCGGCAAGGCCAGCGCCTTGTTCAGCGCGGCGCCCGCCGAGCCATCCAGCCACGCGGACGGTGACATCGCGACGGCGCCGACGCGCGCCTGCGCCAGGCGCCAGCCGCCCCAGCCCAGGCCGACGGCCAGCAGCACGGCGACCACCCAGGCGGTCAGCCGGTGGCCGGCGGACGGGCCTTCTGTGCTCGGCCCACCTGTGCTCGCCCCTCCCGCGGCGCGTGTCTTGTCCGGCGTATCCACGTGCCTACTTCCCGATGGCCGCTTTCATGCGCGTGCGCCAGGTGTCGGCGCTCATGATGGAAGCGTTGTCCCACAGGCCGCGGGCCTCCGGCCCCTGCGCGTAGGTGGGCTCGAACATCTGCCAGACCAGCACCTGCGGCTTGTTCTGCTTGAAGGCGGGCGATTCCAGGTATTCCAGCAGCATCACCCAATGGCCCACGTTGCCGGGCTTCCAGTTGACGGAAACCGGACGGTCCAGCGCGTTGGACAGCTTCTGCGGAAAGCCGAAGTAGGGTTGCACCATGCTGTGACCGGTGACGTGCACGGGCGCCGGCGTGTCGTCCACGAGGCTCTGGCTGTCGGACTGGCGCCGCACCGTGAAGGTCTCGCGGCCGGCCTGCTTGCGCTGGTCCGGTGTGAGGAACAGCTCGGCCAGATCGCCGTAGCGGCGCTCGTTGACCACGCTGCCCAGTGGCATGCCGGTGCCGGGCTTGCCGGCCAGCGTCTTCACGTCTGTCTTGATGCGCTGCGCCAGCGCGTCGGCGGTGGCGTCCGCGGCAGCCTGCGTCCAGTGCTGGTCGGTGCGGTAGAAGACCTCCTGGCCGCTGCTCTTCACGCGCTGCAGCACCGCCTCGTCGTCGATGGTCGCGATGCCGGCCTGCTTGAGCTTGTCCTGGATGGTCTGATAGCGCTTCTTCACGTCGGCGCTGAGCGCCTTGCCGTCCGGCAGCTTGTCCTGATAGAAGAACGTCTTGTCCGGCAGCACCAGCACCTCAAGCTGAATGCCTTTTGCCGCCAGCGCGTCGCGCGTCTCGCGCACGAGCTGCGTGGACGCGTCGATGCCGCGCATGTCCACCTGCGTCAGGCTGCCCCAGCCGGGAAACAGCCAGTTGTCCTTGCCCTGAATCACGATGGAGGAAGCCTGCTGCGCCTGCGCTGCGGTGGCGCAGGCCGCCAACAGGGCGGCCGATGCCAGCGCGCGGGCCAGCGCGCCGGAAAGACCCGGCAGGGCGCGCTTCGGAAGACGGGTTGCGGTGTGCATGGATGAACTCCTTGTGTTGCGGATCGGCGTGCCGTCAGTACGACAGGGTCAGGTTGATGAACAGGCCCTTGGCCCGGTCGGCCTGCCCGCCGCCGATGTTGAAACGGTATTGCGTCGTCAGGTCCAGATAGGACATGGGCGCGGTGTAGTGGCCTTCACGGAACCAGTAGCGCAGGTTGAAGCCGGGGCCGGCGCCCATTGACCACGAGGTGTTGTCGCCCAGCAGCCGGTAGGAATCCGAACCGTCGATGTCAAAGCCGGTGACGCGGTTCTTGTTCCACAGCCAGTCCGCGCCGATGACCGCATAGGGAAAGAACACCAGCCGTTCGCTGATGGCGTCCACGCGATAGCTGCGGCCCACGCGCAACTCGCCGGCGCCGAACGCCTGATCGCGTTTCAGCCGGCCCGACGATTTTTCGCCGTCCACGCCCGTCGCGTTGTCGCGCAGCCAGAACTTGGCCGGCATGTCCTGCCAGGAATAGCCGGCCTGCACATAGCCTTCCATCGTGAACCAGTCCGGGCGGTCGATGCGCAGCGTCGTGCCTTCGTACAGGCCATAGGTCACGTAGGCCAGCCAGCCACCGCTGCCGGCGTTCGTCTGGTAATGCGCGGTCTGGTTGTCTCGGTTCAGCGCGCAGCGCAGCGCCGCCGGGTCCGGGCTGAACGTACCTCGGCGCGTGGCGCTGCCCAGGTTGAACTGGCGTTCCAGACCGAACGTCAGGCCTACTTCGGTGGATGGCGTGAAGCGCATGCCCAGCGAGCCGATCGTCGTGGGGATGCCGGAGATGCCCTGGTTGGTTGCGCTGTCGATGTCCACGGTTCCGCCGCACGGATCGGACACGGTCTGGCTCGCGGTCCGGCCGCCCTTGTCGTACAGCGTGTTCGACAGGCGCCCGTACAGTTCGAAGGTGCGCGTCGAGGAATTCAGGAAGTCCGAGGGCCGCCAGAAGATCTCGGCGGTGCTGAACACGGCGTCGCCCGGCACGGTGATGGCCGCGCCGCCCAACCCCGAGGACGCGGGGCGTGCGCCGCGGTAGCCCGCGGAAAAATACCCGCCCCATTCGCGCGCCAGCCCGCCGATGGCGTTGCGCGTGTCGAACCGCTGCTGCGGCGTGAGGTCCAGCTTGCCCGCGTCGTTCTCGTCGATGGCTTCCTTCAGGCGATCCACCGCGCCGCGCTTGTCGCCTACGCCGGCCAGCGCATAGCCTTCGTCCAGGATCACGGTGGGCGGCGCCTTGCCGGTGGCGCGCGCGGCCTGGAAGTCCTCGAGCGCGAGCTTGGGCTGGCGCATGCGCTGGTGCAGGTAACCGCGCTGCATCAGCAGCGTGGGATCGTCGGGCTGCGCGGCCAGCGCTGCGCTCATGCGCGTGTTGGCCTCGGCCAGTTGCGCGGCGTTGCCGGCCGCCAGCGTGGTGGTCAGCAGCCGCTGGTATTCCTTGTTGGCGGGATCCTGCTCGGCCGCCTTGCGCGCCTGACTGATGGCTTCCTGGTAATCCTCGCGCGCGTAGGCGGCATAGGCCAGCGAGGCGGGGCCGCCGCTGCCTGCGGCATCCGACGGCAGCAGCTCGCACGAGGTGCCGTAGGGCGTGTCGCGGCAGTCCTGCACCGGCGCGGGATAGTTCGCCAGCGTCAGCGTGGCGGGGATGGCCGGGCGCGCGCCCGCGCGCTTGATGCGCTGCGCCGCGGCTTCATCTTTGCCGCCCAGCGGTTCGATCAGCGCCAGCGCGCGCGCGTTTTCGCCGGCTGCCAGGGCGGCGTCGGCCGCGATCAGGCGCACGTTGCGCCGCTGTTCGTCGTCCAGCCAGTCCTGCTTGAGCGCCGCGTCGAAGTCCGCGTCCGCCTCCTGCGTTCTGCCCTGGCGCTGGCGCAGATAGCCGCGCATCAGCAGTGCAACGGTGTTCTCGTCGTCCTGCCGCATGGCGTCCGTGGCGGCTTCCTCGGCGGCGGCGAGCTGGTTGTCCAGCATGAGCGCCGTGATGAGCAGCAGGCGATGGCTCGCGCTTTCGGGCGCCAGCGCCACGGCCTGCCGGGCGAGCGGCACGGCGTCGCCGGGACGGTTGGCGATCAAGGCCTGATAGCCTTCCTCGGCCGGCTTGACCGCCATCCGGCGCTTGAGCGTCTGCTGGCGCGCGGCCAGGTCGTTGCTGTTCGGCGCGCCCAGCGACACGGCCTTGGCCGCGGCCGCTTCGGCCTCGGCGTACTTGCCCTGCGCTTCCAGCGCATCGAGCCACAGCATCGCCCACGCGCCCTGTTTGGGATCGATCCGGAATGCGCGTTCGGCGCCGCGCTCGGCTGCGGAATAGTCCGCGCGGTTGTAGTCGGCGTAGGCGCGGGTGGCGATGGGAAACCCGCGCTGGTAAGCGCTGCTGGCCCGGGGCGCGGCGGGGGAGGCGGCGGGCCGCGTTGCGGCGGCGGGGCGCAGGTTGGCGCGCGCCTGGCGCAGGGCAGGCGAGTCCAGCCCGCTGGCGATGGCATCGGCCGCGGCCTTGTCGGCCTCGTCAAGCTTGCCCTGCTTTTGCAGCGCATAGATCAGCAAGAGGCGCAGGCGCTCCACATCGGGGCGCAGCACGATGGCCGACTCCGCCTGCTGCTGCGCCAGCGCATAGTTGCCGGCGTCGTAGTTCTTGTAGCCCTCGTCGGCGAACTGCCAGGCCGCGCCTTCCAGCGGCGCTTCGGCCCTGGCCTGCGCCTGGGCGCCAACGGGCGCCGCGGCCCAGGCGCAGGCCAGGGCCGCGGACAGAACGAGCGAGCGAGGAAAGGACATCATGGGGTCGAAGGTTTGGTGTCGGGCGCGGCCGGCGGCTCGCCTTGTCCGGCCTGTTGAAATTGGATGGCTTCGTGCAGCGTGCCTTCGTCCAGCCAGCCCTGTTCCGTCAGGATCTGGCCCAGCGGCTTTTTCTCGCGCGCCTGGATCTCCAGCGCCTGCTCCAGCGTGGACTGGTCAATGGCTTGCCACGACAGCAGCAGCTCGCCCAGGCGCTGGCGCTGCTGCGCCAACTGATCGGTGGACGGGAAGTCGTGCATGGTCTTGTCCCACGCCAGCCGCTTGCCCGAGATCAGGTGGCCGATGAACAGCCGCCACGCTCGCGCCGCCGCCATGGCATTGATGAAGTTCCCGACGATCATCCGCGGAATCGACAGCAGCGCATGCTCCCAGCCGTACATCCGGCCGACGAAGTACGCGCGCTGCACCACGCGCAGCAGCAGCGCGACGGCATTGGCCCACATCAGTGTCACCAGCCAGCCGCCGGGCCGGAAGTACGAGGGGTAGTACACGGTCCACCAGCCAAACAGGTCGGCCAGATAAAAGACGAAGAAGTTGGCCAGCAGCACATAGGCCAGGATGGCGATGAAGGACGTCACCAAGCCCTTGCGATCGCGGAAAAGCAGGTATTTGGTCGCGAGCGACCCCGTCCAGCCCACCTGCTGCCAGCCCTGCAGCCCGATGCCCAGCGTCCAGCGGGCCTTTTGCCGGTAAGCGGTGCGGAAGGTGTTGGGAAAGTATTCGCGCACGCCCAGCGGCATGCGCAGGCGCGCGACCTGTTCCTTGCCCAGGCCGAACCACGATTGGCGCCGCGTCACGTACTCGACCGGGAACTTGCCGAAGATCTGGCGCATGCCGCGCTGGGCCAGCCGCGCGCCGATGTCGTAGTCCTCGGTCAGCGTGTCGGTGTTGAACGGCTGATTGTTCGTCTCGGCCGCCAGCTCCACCAGCGCGCGGCGCGAAAAGCACGTGCCCACGCCGGCCGACGGCACCATCTTCGACAGGCTCTCGCGCACCACCAGATCCTTGGTGTGCCACTCCGCGAATTCGTCCATGTAGGTGCCCGCCACCAGCTCGTACCAATGGCGCTCCAGCGACGTGACCGGCAACTGGATGAAGTCGATGCGCGGCAGCAGGTAGTTGTAGTACTTCAGCTCCAGCGGATGCAGCACGTCTTCGCTATCGTGCAGGATCACGCCGGCAAAGGGCACGGGCTGCTTGGCGTCCTGCGCAAAGATCGCCTGCACGATCCAGTTCAGGCAGTCGGCCTTGCAGGTCGGGCCATCATGCGGCACCTCCACGCGGACCAGTTGGCGGTAGCGCCGCCGCATCCGCTCCACTTCGTTGATTGTGCGCTCGTCGTTCTGGTAGGTGCCGGCAAAGATCATGTAGTTCTTGTATTCCAGCGTCGACACCATGGTTTCCAGCATCGACGCGATCACGTCGTACTCCAGCCAGGCCGGCACCATGATCGCAAGCGGCTGCTCTTCCTTGGCGCGGAGCTGCGCGGCGGTCAGCGGCGTGTAGCGGCGCTTGATGGTCAGCGACCGCCACAGCTCGCGCACCCAGTACCAGCCGTCGATGAACAGGTCATCCAGGCTGGACAGGAGGATGATCACGCCGACGACGGCGGTCACAACCTCCAGCCCGCGGTAGTAATCCGCGATCAGGTAGGGCCAGTAGAGCGAGGACATGACGCCGTGGCCTTATTGGGGATCCTTGCGCTTTCTGCGGCTGACGCGCATGGCGAAGATCAGGAACAGCAGCAGCACCAGCAGGCTGATGCTGATGGCCGGCACGCTCCACGAGATGTAGCGCCGCCACTCGAAGAAGGCGCTTTCTCCGGCGCCGGGCGGATGACTCGCGTCAGGATTGGCGCTGTCGATCCACGCAACAGGCCCCGCCGCGCCGATGATGGCGATGTTGCCGCGATTCAGCACAAAGGGCGCATCGGTCATGCCGGGCTGCTCGCCCAGCGTGTGCCACAGCACGCCGTCCTGGCCGCCCGCGCTGACGACTTCCGCAGTGCTCAGTTGCGTGAGTCCGGAGATGTCCAGCAACGTCGTGTCCTTGCCGGCCACCTGAAGCTGCTTGCGTGCCGTGACCTTGACGGCGGGCTTGGCGCCGTCGACCGGCAGCTCCATCGCCAGAAACGCGCGGGCGGGCTTGACGGCCTGGCCGGCGGGCGACACCGACAGCTCGGCGCGCGTGGCCGACACGCCGCTGGCCGCGGCGATGCCGATGACGCGCTTGATGTTGTCGGGCGCGTCGGCCAGATAGCTGTCCGGAATCATCACCTGCGGCGACCCTGCCATCAGCGGCAAGAGGCCCACGAAGGTGCCGTCGGGCTGCGCCTTGCCGGGCTTCACGTAGCTGGTCGGCAGTACGTTCACGGGATAGCCCTGCGGAATCTCGTTGCAATCCACCGACACGGGTTGGCGCTGGAAGGTCACGCGCACCGCGTTCGTCACGCCCAGCGCATAGCCCGGCACGCGCGCCGTCAGCCGCTCGGGCCGGCCGTCGGCCTCCAGTTGCTTGGCGCCCAGCAGAATGCCGTTCCAGAAGACGGACGCCACCGGCCGCGTCGACGAGGCCCCGGGCGCCGCCGCCACATCCATGACCAGTTCATCCGGCACGCGGCCGTCGGTGGTCACGGCGGCCAGCGGGAACGACGCGTTCCAGTCGCCGCGCGCCACCACGTCGAAGCTCGCCGACGAGCCGCCCAGCGTCGACAGGCGCACGCCGCCATCCTGCATGGACTGCGGGGGGAGGGCGGTCTGCACCTGCACCTGGCGGCTGGCCAGGATGCGGCGCCAAGCCGAGTCGAAAACGCCGGCGCCTTGCGCGCCCGCGTCGGCCGCGACGGCAATCACCGCCTGACGGCCCAGGGACACCAGGCGGATCTCCTTGGACGCCAGGCCGGCGCCCGCCAGCGGCATGCGCTCTTGCCGCCAAGCCTTGAAGGCGTCCGCCGCATCGGGATCGGACGCAAGCTGCGCCTGCAACGCGTCCAGCGCGGCGTTGTATTGCGTGCTCAGTGCGGCATCGGCAATGACCACGTCCCCGGCAACGGCGGGCGCGCCCATCACCAGCAGGGCGCCGATCTCCGCCGGGTTGGCGAGCTTGTGCGTTTCCTTGCCGGCCAGCGCGGCAAATGCCGGCACCTGGCCCAGACCGGCCGGGGCCTGCAGACCGCGCGTGTCGACCTCTTCGCCCACGGCCGGGAAGGCCCTGACCGCCACGCGCTTGCCGCTGCGCTCCATTGCCACGCCCAGGCGCCAGGCGCTGTCGAAAGCCTGCTGGTCCAGCTTGCGGCTGGCGACCATCAGCACGGGTTTGCCGGGCAGCGAGCCCCAGGCATCGTCCAGGCTGTTGATCGCCGAGGCGTCATAGCGGTAGCTCAGTCGCGTCTGCGGCGAGATCGTCAGGGCATTGCCCGTGGCGCGGTTGCTTTCACAGTGGCGCAGCGCGATGTCGGACTGCCAGTCCACGCCCACGCGCAGGAATCCCGAATCGCGTGTGCGACGTTCCACGGCGAGCGTCCGGCTGGCCGAGCCTTCGCCATCGGCGACGCGCTGCGCGGTCTGCGGCACGCCGTCCAGCCACAGCACCATGCTGGTCCGGCCCGGTTCGCCCTTGGTGTAGCGCGCGTCGAAGTCCAGCCGCGCGTCCGTCACCGGCACGCCGCGCGGCACCGGCAGGTAAAACTCCTGCCGCGCATCGCTGTTGGACAGGACCACAGGCTCCTTGATGCCCAGGTCTTCCAGCGTGGTGCTGCGCGTCACCATGTCGTCGCTCTGCAGCCGGCGCAGCGCGTCGCCGGCCGGACTGGCCAGCGCGGTCAGCGGCGCCAGCAGCCCCGCCGCGACCAGGGCGCGGCACAACGTACGGACATCGGTGGCTAGTAAGGAGGAGGGCATGAAAGCTCCAGGCAAGATAGGCATCGCGTCAGAAGTCAGAGAGAGGAGGGGGCGGCGTGGGGCGAGAATTCCGATACGGCGCGGCCGCAGAGCGCATCGACAATGCGCTGGCTGGCCTTGCCGTCGCCGTACGGATTGATCCGCCGCGAGAAGGCCCCGTGCAGCGCGGGGTCATCGAGCAGGCGGTTGACCTCGGTGACGATGCGGCGCGTATCGGTGCCCACCAGCGCCACCGTGCCCGCGCGCACCGCTTCAGGCCGCTCGGTGACGTCGCGCATCACCAGCACGGGCTTGCCCAGATACGGCGCCTCTTCCTGAACCCCGCCCGAGTCGGTCAGGATCAGGTGCGAGCGCTGCATGAACCACACGAAATCCAGGTAATCCAGGGGGTCGATCAGGTGCACGTTGGGCAGTCCGGACAGCTCCGCCATCACGACGCCGCGCACCTGGGGATTCAGGTGGACCGGGTACACGATCTGCAGGTCCGCGCGCCGCGCCAGATCGGCCAGCGCCGCGCAGATATTGCGGAAGCCCTCGCCAAAGCTCTCACGCCGGTGGCCCGTCACCAGCAGCAGCCGGCGGTTCGGATCCAGCCACGCGTAGCGGGTTTGCAGCATGCGGGTCAGTGCGCTGCCGGCGGTCAGCTTGGCGCATGTCATCGCCAGGGCGTCGATCACCGTATTGCCGGTCACCGTGATGCTGCCCGCCAGGTTTTCGCGCAAGAGATTGCCGCGCGACTCCGCGGTGGGCGCAAACAGCAGGTCGCCGATCGCGTCGACGACGCGCCGGTTCATTTCCTCGGGAAACGGCATCGCCAGGTTGCCGGTGCGTAGCCCGGCCTCGACGTGACCGATGCGCACGCGCCGGTGAAACGAAGCCAGCGCACACGCCGACGCCGTGCTCGTGTCGCCGTGCACCAGCACGCAATCCGGCTTCTCCGCCTCAAGCACGCCGTCCACGCGATTGATCAGGCGGGCGTACAGGCCGTTCAACGTCTGGTTGGGCACCATGATGTCCAGGTCGTGCTGCGCCTTCAATTCGAAGAGCGCCAGCACCTGGTCCAGCATTTCCCGGTGTTGCCCGGTTACGCAGACCACGCTCTGGATCTGCGGCTCGTTCTGCAACGCGGTGACCAGCGGGGCCATCTTGATGGCTTCGGGCCGCGTGCCGAATATCGACAAGACTTTCATGGCGGAATTGGCCCCCAGCGCCGGTGGCATTTTCGTGCGGCTATTTTGTCTTGAAAGCATTCGTAATATGTGTCGAAATATATCGAGCTTCTCGGGAGGCATTCGCTCCGTGGAGAACTCCTCGCGCAATAGCGCTGCAGGGGAGGCACGCGCTTTATCTGAAATTTGGGGTCAAATCAGGCGCGGCTGTTACAACTGCGAAGATAAAGCACGAAACAATAAATTTCCGTTATGAACGCAGGGCGTTGAATGCACGCTTCATGCCCGCGGAAATGCCGCATTGCAAAACAGGGCCGTTGTGCGGATAATCACGATTAATTCTTATTTAGATTTCCGGGCGTCCCAGGATGGCTCGAGGTCCTTCTACCGCCGTGGCCAGCGACACGCCGTCCTCACAAATCGAATCCCTGTACACCCACCATCACGGATGGCTTCATGGGTGGCTGCGCCGTCGCCTGGGCAATTCGTGTGACGCGGCCGACCTCGCGCACGACGCTTTCGTGCGCCTCATTCAGAAACCCCGCCGCTTCGACAGCGCGCCCGAGGCTCGGGCTTATCTGCGCGCCATGGCCAACGGCATGTGCGTGGACCTGTGGCGGCGCCGTCAGATCGAGCAGATGTGGCTGGAAGAGCTTGCCGCGCGGCCAGAGGCCCTGGCCCCGTCTGCCGAGCATCAGGTCATCGTCATCCAGGCATTGCTGGAAATCGACGGCATGCTGCGCAGCATGCCGGTGAAGGCCGCCAACGCATTCGTCATGGCGGTCGCCTGCGAGATGTCGGACAAGGAAGTGGCGCAGGAGCTGGGCGTGTCCACCCGGATGGTCCGCAAGTACGTCGCCCAAGCCATGCTGCACTGCCTGATGCTGGAAGCGCGGTCGGTGGTCACTGAACCGCCGATCCTTGTGCCTCCGGCCACGCCCGTGGGAACCGGTTCGGCATGACGCGCCCGGATATCCAGTCACGAGGCGCGGCATGACCTCCTTGCAATCCGCCGTCGAACCCACGCACCAGGCGCTTGAGCAGGCTGCCGAATGGTTTGCGCTGCTGCGCTCCGGCGAGGCCACGGCCGACGAGCGCCGACGCTGGCAGAGCTGGCTTGAACGCGCGCAGGAGAATCGGACCGCCTGGGGCTACGTCGAGCGCATCAGCAGCCAATTCCAACCCGTCCAGTCCAGCCCCGGGCGCGACGCCGCGGCCAAGGGCTATTGCGCGGCCAATAGCCGCATGGCGCGGCGGCGTCAGATGCTGTTCGGCCTGGCGGCGCTGGCCGGCTCGGGCCTGTCCGGTCTGGCGGCATGGCGCCTTACGCCCTTGCCCGGCGTGGTGCTGGCCTGGGCGGCCGATCACCGCAGCGCCACCGGTGAGGTCCGGCGCATCGAACTGGCCGACGGGTCCATCGTCTGGCTCGGCACCGGCAGCGCCTTCGACGAGGATTACAGCGATGGCCTGCGCCGGCTTCGCCTGTTGGCGGGCGAAATACTGATACAGACCGCGGCCGATCCCGCACGCCCGTTTGTCGTCGATACCCCGCAGGGTAGATTGCGCGCCCTCGGCACGCGATTCACGGTTCGGCTCGACGGCGACGAGACACTTGTGGCGGTCTACAAGGGCGCCGTCGAGGCCCGCACCGTCGTCACGGGCAGCATCCGCGTCGTGCAGACGGGCGAGCAGACACGCTTCACCGACGCAACGCTGGCCGCCACGCAATCCGCCGACCCCGCGCGCGAAGCCTGGTCGCGCGGCATCCTGGTCACCAACAACACGCCGCTGGCGGACGTGGCCAGTGAACTGCAGCGCTATCGCGGCGGTGTGCTGCGCGTGGCGCCCGAGATCGCCAACCTGCCGGTCATCGGCAGTTATCCGGCCACCGACCCCGATCGGGCGCTGGCCATGCTCGAAGCCGTTCTGCCCATCCGCATCCAGCGGACCTTGCCGTGGTGGATCAGCATTCAGCCAAGAGGCGGTGCGCTCGACAGCCGTTGACGCGATCCTCACCTTTTCCCGCCACCCGCCCGTCCGCGTTGCATCGCGATTGGCGCGGCGTCGCAAAAAATTCTTCCCCTCCCGGTTCCGCTTTTGAGGTTCTCGTTCGATTCCCCTAATGAGAGCGAATCCAATCGCACGGCTCGTCGATAAACCTCATCGGAACCCAGTTCGTCATGCCCCGTCATTCAGTCCTTGCCGCCCCGCGGCCGCCCCACTCATTCCGCCGCTCGGCGGGCAGATCCCGCCTGACCTGCACGGCGCGTCTCGTGCAATTGGCGATCGCGGGCGGCGTGGCGGTCCTGGCCGTCGACGCGCCGGACGCCGCAGCGCAGCCCGCGGCGGCTCAACAATCCGCCGCCGCCGCAACGCGGCATTACGACATTCCGGCTGGCCCGTTGAGCACGGTGCTCGCGCGCTTTGCCAGCGAATCGGGCGTGCTGGTCGCCGGCGCCGGCGAGCTTGCGCAGGGCAAGCAGAGCCCGGGCGTGTCGGGCGACCTGGACCCGCGCGCCGCGTTGAACGCCTTGCTGGCCGGCACCGGCCTGGCCGCGTCACCGGCAGATGGCGGCAGCTATGTGCTGCACCGCGCGGCGCCCGCCGGCGTCGCCACGCTGGCGCCCGTCACCGTGCAAGCCGACGGATTCGGCCCGACGGAGGGTTCGCACAGCTACGCCATGACCGGCCCCTTGTCCTTCGCCACCGGCCTGCCGCTCACGCAGCGCGAGACGCCGCAGACCATCAGCGTCATGACGCGCCAGCGCATCGAGGACGAGGGCGTCGACAGCATCGAGGCGCTGCTGGACCGCACCCCGGGCATTTCGGTGCAGAACATCGGCGCCAGCCGGTTCTCCGTGCTTTCGCGCGGCTACAACATCGACAACTACCAGTTCGATGGCGTCCTTACCGCGACCGACATCGTGTCGCAGAACATCCCGCAGAGCCAGACGGACCTGGCGATCTATGACCGGGTCGAAGTCCTGCGCGGCGCCACGGGCCTGATGACGGGCGCGGGCGATCCCTCGGGCACCGTCAACCTCATCCGCAAGAAGCCCACGCGCGAATTCCAGGGCTACGCCAGTCTGGGCGCAGGCACCTGGGGCCGCGGGCGCGGCGAACTGGACGTGGGCGGCCCGATCAACGACGCCGGCACCTTGCGCGGCCGTTTCGTCGCCGCGCACGAGCAGGGCAACACCTACATCGACTACTACAAGGAAAACAAGACGGTCCTCTACGGCGTGCTTGAGGCCGATCTCACGCCCAACACGCTGTTGACGGCGGGGCTGGACTACCAGAAGAACGATCCGCGCGGACAGTCGTCGACCGGCCTGCCGCTTTTCTACACCGACGGCCAGCAGACCGACTTCAAGGCGTCCGACAACGCGGGCGCACGCTGGAACACCAATGAAATCCAGGTCTACAACGCCTTCCTGAACCTCGAGCACAAGTTCGCCAACGACTGGAAGCTCAAGTTCTCGGGCAACTACCTGTATGGCGAGCGCGAGTTCTCATCCGCGAACGCGAGCTGGGGCTTCGTCGAACGCAACACGGGCGACGGCGTGCAGTTTTACGGCGGCCTGGGCAGCGCCCGCCAGCGCCAGTCCGGTTTCGACGTGCAGGCGGCCGGACCGTTCGAGCTCTGGGGCAGAAAGCACGAGTTCGTCGTGGGCATGAACTGGGCGGAATTCAAGAACTACCACGAGCCGATGTCCGGCGCCGGCATCGAAGGTCGCCCGGTCAACGTCTACGACTGGGACAACGAAACCGCAGGGCCCACCGTGACCGGCCAGAAGCTCATGGACTACGACGGCTGGCAAAAGCAGCAGGGCGTCTATTCCGCGCTGCGCCTGAAACCCACGGACGATCTCGCCGTCATCGTGGGCGCGCGCGTCAGCAACTACCGCTACAAGCTCTCGCAGATCTACACGTCGCCCGCGCTGGCGCGGAACAACAAGATCACAGAGATGAGCGAAAGCGGCGTCGTCACGCCCTACGCGGGCGTCGTCTACGACCTGAACGACCAGCATTCCGTCTACGCCAGCTACACCAGCATCTTCAAGCCGCAAAGCGCCCGCGATCGCGACGGCAACGTGCTGGACCCGCGCACCGGCGACAACTACGAAATCGGCTTGAAGAGCGACTACTTCGGCGGCCGCCTGAGCAGCGCCATCGCGCTCTATCAGATCCGCCAGGACAACCTCGCCGAAGTCGACGAAGGTCAGTTCGTGCCCGGCACCGTGCGAGAGCCGGCGTACCGCGCCGTCAGCGGCGCCAAAACGTCGGGCCTGGATGTCGAGCTCAACGGCGAACTGGCCCCCGGCTGGCAAGCCGCGCTGAGCTACAGCTACAGCATCACCAAGGACGGCGAGGGCGGGACCATCCGCACCATCTTCCCGCGCCACATGGCCAAGCTGTGGACCACCTACCGCCTGCCCGGCGACTGGCATCGCCTGACGGTGGGCGGCGGCGTCAACTGGCAGAGCCGCATCTACTACAGCGCCACCACCTGGTCCTTGCCGGGCGTCACTCTCAAGGGCGAGCAGCCCGCCTACGCCGTCGCCAACCTGATGGCGCGCTACGACTTCAACCGCCAGTTGTCGGCCACGCTGAATCTGAACAACGTGTTTGACAAGAAATACCTGCAGGGTCTGGACACGACTTTCTACACCGGCATCTACGCGCCGACGCGCCACGCGATGCTGACGTTGAAGTACCAGTTCTGAAGCGGGGGCGGGGCAGGCTGACGCCGGCAGCCCAATGCGAGTAAGGTACGGGGAAGGCCTTATCGCCCGGCACGCCGGCCTGTGCCGCCAGCAGGAACTTGAACACCATGAAGATTCATCACGCAGCGCTGCGCCTCATCCTCGCCGGGGCAGCCATCGCGTCCCTCGCCGCCTGCGCGGATACGCCGCAGCAACCGCGAGGCAACGTGGACTACCGCAGCCGGCCGCTGGATTCGCCGGCGCCGTCGAACGCCAATACCAACCCGTCGGGTCAGCGCCTGACGATCCAGTCGGGCGAGGGCGAACGCCTGAATCTGCCGTGGTTTATCGAGGGCGCGCAGGACTGGGTCAACCGGCAGTGATCCAGACGAAAAAAATCCTCAAGGGTCTGCACCCTTGAGGATTTTTGGTTTCAGCTGACGTTGCTGAACGGAATTTGGTGGAGCCGGGGGGAATTGAACCCCCGTCCGCAAGCCCTCCGCAACCAGTTCTACATGCGTAGTCGATTTATTTGGTTTTAACTTTGGACTTAGCCAACCGACAGGCCGGACCAAAGCGATTCACGTAATTTAAATCTGAGCCGTGTGACCCCAGCGCAGATCGATTCCTTGTGAATGTCGCTGCTGCGGTTCGAGGGTTACCCCCCTAGGAAGTTGCCTTCCTCCGCCTGACCCAAGGACAGATCAGTGCAGCGGCTCACCGCTTAAGCGGCGAGAGCGAAACGCTCGTCGTTGGCGTTTGTAGTGTTCCAGTGGTTTAACGAGCGTACTGGTGCTCGGCATGCCCTGAGTTGTTTCGCGACCCACGTCGAATCCGGATCGGCCCCAAGACCTTGCATTGTACTGCAAATGCAGTCGCCTGCCATTCTGCAAATCCAGGCGGTCAAAGCGTGGCTGGGACGAGACAGACATCGCGTCAGGCCGCGTTGGCGCACGCCGTCTTGGACTGGCGCCGGCCGCGCGACGCCGCCATCATCAGCGCGGCCAAGCCCACGGAAATCGCCACGATGACGGCCGCGGCGCCGCCGAGCGTCGCCAGGCCGTAGTGGTCGATGACGTGCCCGCCAACCACCGCGCCCAGGCCGATACCGATGTTTGCGCCGGAGATGTTCAGGGACGCGGCAAACGCGGGCGCCTCGGGGGCGGACTTCATCAGCCGCACGTGGCAAACGATGAACAGCGCGGCCTGGGCGATGCCCCAGGTTCCCAGCGCGACAGCCAGCAGGCCGTGCGACTGCATGACCGGCGCGACGAACGCCAATCCAACGGCCATCAGCGACGAGAACAGCGCCGTGGCGCCGAGCGGGCTGCGGTCCACGAGGCGTCCGCCCAGCGTGTTGCCCACCAGTCCGACGGCGCCGAACGCCATCATCGTCCAGCCGACGGTCTTGCCGTCGAACCCGCCCAGCCGCTCCAGCATGTCCGCCAAGTAGGTATAGGCGGTGAACATGCCGGTGAACACGAGCAGCGACAGCAGCACGTGGCTCACCACCATGGGATTGCGCAGGATGCGCAGTTGCGTGACGAGGCGCACGCTGTCGGCGCGGATGCGCGTGCTCGGGAAGGTCAGGAACAGGAGCAGGGCCTTGGCAAACGCCACCACCGACAGCACCCAGAACGCGGCGCGCCATCCGAACGCGTCCGAGATCAGCACACCGATCGGAATGCCGAACACCGTGGCGGCCACGATGCCGAACGCCACCGTCGAAATGGCGCGTCCGGCGCGCGCGGGACCCACCAGTTCGACGGCGGTGGCGCTAGCCAGCGACCAGAACACGGGCAAGGCCAGCGCCGGCACAAAGCGGGCGATCGCCATGACCCAGATATTGGGCGCCACGGCCGCCAGCGCATTGGACAGGCCGAACAGCACCAACACCCCTATGAATAGGCGCTTGCGCTCCATGTTGGCCATCAAGGCGGTGAGCAGGGGGCCGGTCGCCGCTACCGTGAAGGCAAAAAGCGTCACCAAGAGGCCCGCCTGGGATACGGTCACGTCCAGGTCGCGGGCAAGGCCGGGCAGCAGGCCCACGATCAGGAACTCGGTGGTCAGAATGGTGAAGCCGGCGGCGGAAAGTAGCAGGATGGGCAAAAGCATAGGCATTCCTTGGACGCGAGGCCGGGTGGCGCCGCGCGGGCAGGGAGTTGAAGGCGAGGTCAAAAGGTCTGGCGTGTGCCGCGTCAATGTGACGGGGCACGGTGCGGCGGGACGCGCAGGTCCGCCAGCACGGAGATGTCGTTACGGCCCGCAGGGACGGCAACGCCGGCATGCGCCGGAAACGGGGCGATCCGGACCACCCGGATCGCGATGCACGGTTCACACTTTAGGGGAGTTCGCGGGTTGGATAAACCCCCGGCATCCGGATAGATTGTTCGGTTAGCCGCACTAATAAAGCCGAATAACCGCGGGCAGCAGCGGTGCAATCAGCGAGGATGCCGTTCAGGGAAAATCGGCATGGCCGCCGGCGGGACGGGCCGGTCGGCGGCCCGTGTTCCGCACTCAGCGTAGGTCGCGGGGCAGCAGCGGTTCGATGGCGGACCACAATTCCGCCGGCGAATTGGCGCAGGTTTCCGCCTGCCAGGCAATGACGTTGTCGTCTTCGCCGACGTAGCCATAGGCCGCGGCCACGGCGGGCATGCCCGCGGCGTGGGCCGCCTGGATATCGCGCAGGTCATCGCCAACGTAGACACAACGATCGGTCCCAAAGCCCGCTTCGCGCGCGGCGTGCTGCAAGGGCAGGGGGTGCGGCTTGGCGTGGGCGGTGGTGTCGCCGCAGACCAGCACGGCGCTGTCGCGCGTCAGGTCCAGGAATTCGACGATGGGCAAGGTCAGGTAGGTGACCTTGTTGGTGACGATGCCCCAGGACATGCCACGGTTGCGGATATCGGCCAGCAGGTCTTCGATTCCGGGGAACAACTTGCTGTGCACCGTCGAACTGGCGGCGTAGTCTTCCAGGAACTGCAGGCGGGTGGGCTCGTAGTCCGGATGGCCCGGTTGCAGGTCCAGTGCAACGCGCAACAGTCCGCGCGCGCCCTGGGATGCCACGGGGCGCAGCGCTTCGTATGCCATCGGCTCCAGGCCGCGGCGGGTGCGCTGACGGTTCGCGGCGGCTGCCAGGTCGGGGGCGGTGTCGGCCAGGGTGCCGTCGAAATCGAACAGAATCAGGGCGCTCATTTACGGGTAGCCATCAGATAGTTGACCGAAGTGTCGGAAGACAGCGAGTAGATCTGGGTGATCGGGTTGTATTCCATGCCGCGCATGCTCACCGGCTCAAGGGCGGCGCCGCGCGCCGCCGCCGACAGCTCGCTCGGCTTGATGAACTGGTCATAGGTATGGGTGCCACGGGGCAGGAGGCGCAGAACGTACTCCGCGCCGATGATCGCGAACACGAAGGACTTGGCGTTGCGGTTCAATGTGGAAAAGAACACCCAGCCGCCGGGCTTTACCAGGGTCGAGCAGGCGCGCACGATCGATGCCGGATCCGGCACGTGCTCCAGCATTTCCATGCAGGTCACCACGTCGTACTGGCCCGGCTGCTCGGCAGCCAGTTCCTCGACGGGCACCTTGCGGTACTCCACCTTCACGCCCGATTCCAGGCCATGCAGGCGCGCGATCTTCAGGGATTTGTCGGCCAGGTCGATGCCGGTCACGTCGGCGCCGCTACGGGCCATGGCTTCCGACAGGATGCCGCCGCCGCAACCCACGTCCAGCACTTTGCGGCCGGCCAGGCTGCCCGCGCATTCCTGAATCCATTCCAGCCGCAGGGGATTGATGGCGTGCAGCGGCTTGAACTCGCTTTCGGGGTCCCACCAGCGGCTGGCCAGGGCGCTGAACTTGTCGATTTCGGCCTGATCGGCGTTGACGGAGGCTTGCGCGGTGTCGTGAGTTTGCGTGTTCATGGGCGGTCCGGCGTAAGGCTGCTCTATATATAGAGGGGTCCAGCGCGCTAGGCGAGGAGGGGGCTCGGCGGTGCACCAGATGGGTGCATCGCAGGCGAAAAAAAGGGCCTCGCTATGCGAGGCCCCCTTATTGTAGCTAGTCCGGCAATTACTTGCGGCTACCCACGATTTCGATCTCAACGCGACGGTTCTGGGCGCGGCCTTCCTTCGTCTTGTTGGAAGCGATCGGCTGCAGTTCGCCCTTGCCTTCCGTATAGATACGGTTGGGGTCGATGCCCAGGCTGACCAGGTAAGCCTTAACCGAAGCGGCGCGGCGCTCGGACAGCTTCTGGTTGTACTGTTCGGTACCGATCGAGTCGGTGTGGCCGACGGCGATGATGGTTTCCAGATCGATGGTGCTGGCTTGCTGAGCGACTTGCTGCAGCAGCTGGCGGCCTTCGGGCTTCAGGGTCGACTTGTCGAAGTCGAAGAACGTGTCAGCATTGAACACGACCTTTGCCGCCATCGGGGCCGGCTTCGCCTTCTGTTGAGCAACCGGGACGCCGTCGCAACCGGGGATACCGGTGGCCGGGGTCCAGAAGGCATCGCGCCAGCACAGTTCGTTCGTGCCGTTCTTCCAAACGTTACCGAACGGGTTGCGCCAGTTGTCCACGGTTTGCGCGGAAGCTACACCAGAGGCCGTGACGGCGGCGAAGGCGAGCGCCAGAGCGAATTTGGAGGGTTTGTTCATGTTTCTCCTCG
>Ga0213827_1000109_pt1 | contig 106247 bp, 97 predicted proteins | sample MC6MC0898MG_FD_180669 | JGI IMG/M metagenome (GOLD analysis project Ga0213827, IMG submission 180669) | Enriched soil aggregate microbial communities from Iowa State University, Ames, United States - MC6-MC0898-MG | ecosystem: Environmental > Terrestrial > Soil > Unclassified | place: USA: Iowa...
ATGGTGTCCAAGCAAAGGTGTGAGAAGTAAAAGCGCATAGACGGATTAAGCTCCTAAGAATTTTAGAAAAATGTTAAATGGATTATTCTTCAAAACGATAATCTAATATATATCATTAACAATAATAGATTATCTATTAGCTTTTATAATTTATGAAGCTGTTATAGGTTCTTTATTTTCTAACAATTGAAAATGAAACTGAATATTCGCAATGTTCTTCCAGGTTGCATATTTAAATAAAAAATAACCAATAAGCATTCCCAAAGTATTTAAAAATACATCGTCTATATCTGCAACGCCTCTTCCTGTAAAATACTGTGTTGATTCAATAATACTTATTGCAACTAAAAAGAATAAAGTAACGGGGATAAAACGGTTGAATTTTTTGATGCATAATCCTAACCAACCAAACGGACTAAATAAGAATATATTTCCAAATATATTAACAATAAAAGCCTGATTATCTATATTATTATCATTTAAAAAATGCTGTATGGTGATAAAGGGCTGATGCTGAATATATGAAATTTCAGAAGGTTCTCTTCCTGATGCATAAAACATCATGTATAATAAAACGACGGAATATAAGGCAATAAATACTGCAAAATATCTTTTCATAGGTTTCCTTTTAGGGATTAGTAATTAAAAAGAGGTTGTAGTGCTTATTAGTTTTTAGATATATTCTAATAACAAAAATCTTACCTTAGTAGTATGGCGTTTTGAAACTTTATAATTCTTTAGGATTATTTAACATAATATAAAAAGCCTCACTTCTAAAAGTGAGGCCAAATGATTTAAAATTGAGTACAATCACACTTGAATAACCCCCAAGTTGAATTTCTCAATAATCGGAGAATGGTTTGCTGCTTCTATGCCCATAGAAATCCATTTTCTGGTATCGATAGGGTTGATAATAGCATCAGTCCATAACCTTGAAGCTGCATAAGTAGCTTCTGTCTGTTTTTGATATTTTTTTGTAATTGTATCTAAAATTTCCTGATGTTCTTCTTCTGTAATTACTTTACCCTGTTTCTTCAAAGTAGATTCCTGGATTTGTGCTAAAACTTTTGCAGCCTGAGCTCCTCCCATTACTGCTAAATCTGCCCATGGCCAAGCTACAATTAATCTTGGATCGTAAGCTTTTCCACACATTGCATAATTTCCGGCACCATAAGAATTTCCGGTAATAATGGTGAATTTAGGAACTACAGAATTAGAAACTGCATTTACCATTTTTGCACCATCTTTGATGATTCCGCCGTGCTCTGATTTTGAACCTACCATAAATCCTGTTACATCCTGTAAAAAGATCAAAGGAATTTTTCTTTGGTTACAATTTGCTATGAATCGGGTTGCTTTGTCGGCAGAATCAGAATAAATTACTCCCCCAAACTGCATTTCACCTTTACCACTTTTCACCAATTTTCTTTGGTTGGCAACGATTCCTACAGACCAACCGTCAATTCTTGCAGTTGCACAAATAATAGTTTTACCATAATCTGGCTTGTATTCTTCATATTCCGAATTGTCTACCAAGCATTTGATAATTTCTAAAGTATCATACTGATCGGCACGCGAAACAGGCATAATTCCGAAGATATTGTCTATTTTTTCTTTTGGTGGAAAACTTTCGATTCTGTCAAAACCAGCTTTTTCGTAACTTCCGACAGATTTCATAATATTTTTAATACGGTCTAAAGCATCTTTATCATCTTTAGCTTTATAATCCGTAACTCCGGAAATCGAGCAATGCGTTGTTGCACCACCTAAAGTTTCATTATCAATACTTTCGCCAATTGCAGCTTTTACCAAATAACTTCCGGCCAAGAAAATAGATCCTGTTTTATCTACAATCATGGCTTCGTCACTCATAATTGGCAGATAAGCTCCACCTGCCACACAACTTCCCATTACTGCAGAGATTTGAATAATTCCTGCAGCGCTCATTTTAGCATTATTTCTAAAAATTCTTCCAAACATTTCTTTGTCAGGAAAAATTTCATCCTGCATCGGAAGATACACGCCAGCAGAATCTACCAGATAAATAATTGGAAGCCTGTTTTCCATAGCGATTTCCTGAGCTCTCAGATTTTTCTTTCCTGTAATCGGAAACCAAGCTCCGGCTTTTACCGAGGCATCATTGGCTACAACTAAACATTGCTTTCCTGAAACATAACCCATAACAACCACAACACCACCACTTGGGCAACCGCCGTGCTCCTCATACATTTCGTAACCTGCAAAAGCACCAATTTCTATGGAATCTGAATTTTTATCAAGAAGATATTCTATTCTTTCTCTTGCCGTCATTTTTCCTTCGTCACGAAGTTTCTGAAGTCTTTTTTCTCCACCACCTTTTTTTATTTCTGTAAGCAAACGGTTGATTTCAGATAATTTTAATTTATTTTGATCTTCTCTTTTGTTAAATTCAATATCCATGAAATTTATATTTTAATCTGCCTAAAGATACTATTTTTGGAAAAAGTAATAAAATATGTTTATTTCATTTTAATAGTTTGGTTATCAGAAAATTATGATATTTTTAACAAATGATATGTTTTTTTTGGTGCATATTTTGCTAACTTTACAATAGAGTAATAGGAATGAAAGTTTCTATATAAATACTCTAAGTTCCTAGTTTATTTTTTTAATAGTTTATTATTTGAAGGCCCTGAAAGTTCTATAGATTTTCAGGGTTTTTGGATTTTTATACTCACTTTATCGCAGCTTTTAATACCCCAATTTTAATATTCAACTAATAGAAGTAAATAAGTTTTTATCAAGAATCAGAAAGTTGGAGTTATCATTAGAAATAATGATACTAATCTTATATTTTTTTAAATTTAATGAAAAGCTATTTGTAAATTTGTCTGTTTAAAATTCAGAGGGTCAATATGCAGAAATTAGCGCTTTTCAGATTACATTTAATTGTTTTTTTATGGGGATTCACAGCAATTTTAGGTAAACTGATTACCGCCAATGCTCAGATTCTTGTATTTTACAGAATGCTTTTTGCAGCGATATTTCTTTACGCATTTATAAGGATTTACAAAAAAGAGAGCATCAAGGTTTCAAAAAAACTATTCTTACAATTATCCGCGGTTGGTTTTTTTATGGCGCTGCATTGGTACTGTTTTTTTTATTCGATTAAAGTTTCTAATGTTTCTATTGCTTTAAGCTGTCTCTCGTTGTCTACTTTATTTGCTTCGGTTTTGGAACCTATTGTTTTTAAACGGAAGGTAGATATTTCGGAAGTGGTAATGGGAGCGGTAATTGTTGCCTGTATTTTACTTATTTTTAAAACAGAGTTTCAGTATAAAGAAGGAATTTTTTACGGAGTTTTATGCGCAATTTTTGGAACCGTTTTTTCTGTTTTTAATGGAAAGCTTTTCGGAAAAACCAGTTCAGGAAATATTATTTTTTATGAAATTTTCTCAGGATGGTTTATTTTGATGGTATTCTATCTTGCAACAGGGCAAATCATGCAAATGAACGAAATAAATTATAGGGATCTTGCGTTAATAGGCTTGTTGGCAAGTGTATTTACAGCGTATCCTATGTTTGAATCTGTAAAGCTGATGAAATATATTTCGCCATTTACTTTAATTTTAACAGTTAATTTAGAACCAGTTTACGGAATTATACTAGCTTTTTTTATCTTTGGAGAATCAGAACACATGAGCCCGGTATTTTATGTTGCATCTTTGGTTATGATTTTGGCTATTGTTGTAAACGCCCTGATAAAAACTAGAAAACAAAAAAACATTAACTAAGCATCTATTCTACATGATGAAAAAATATCTATTACTAATATTTTCCCTTTTATTTGGGGTTTCTCAATCTCAGATTATCAGAAAATATTCCAATGAATTCTTAAATATAGGAGCCGGAGCTAGAGGAATCGGGATGGGAGGTGCTGTGATGACCAGTCAGGATGATGTGTATTCACCGATGTGGAATCCTGCAGGTTTGAATGGTATTACAAGAGATTGGCAAGGTGCTGCAATGCACGCAGAATATTTTGAATCTATTGCTAAATATGATTATTTGGCTTATGCCAAAGTTTTGGAAACAGGAGTTTTCGGAGTCTCTGTTGTCCGTTTAGGTGTTGATAATATTTTGAATACCACTCAGTTAATTGATACAGAAGGAAATATTGATTACGATAAAATTACTAAATTTTCACAATCAGATTATGCAGGGATTATTTCTTATGCATTCAACCCTGGTGGAAATCCTAAATTGGATGTCGGTGTAAATGCTAAAATTGTGTACAGAAATGTCGGGAAATTTGCAAGCGGATATGGTTTTGGTTTTGATGTCGGAGCTATTTATAAAGCTGATAACGGATGGAAATTCGGAGGTGTTCTTCGTGATGCTACTACTACGGTCAACTTCTGGACTGTGAATCAAAAAGAATTGTCTACCATTGTAAACGGTGAAGAGTTTAACCCTGCTCCAACCGATAAAATGGAGTTGACCATGCCGAAATTAAATGCAGGAGCAAGTAAATTATTCAATATCAATAGCAGTCTTTATATTTTACCGGAAGCGGGAATTAATGTAGATTTTGCTAAAACGGCGGCTCTGCTTTCAACAGATTTTGCAAGTATCACCCCTTATGCAGGAGCTGAATTAGGTTATCAGAAAATGATTTTTGTAAGAGTAGGTGTTAACAGATTTCAGTCGATTACCGATATTGAAGATCTTCAGAGAAAGGTTTCTTTTCAGCCAAGTGCAGGTATAGGAATTCGTTACAGAGGTTTAACACTTGATTACGCAATCAGTAATTCAGGAATCGGAGGTTCTAATTTTTATTCTAATTTCTTCTCATTAAAACTGGATATGGGAGAATTTAGAAATGATTAATTGTTTTATTTAAATAAATTCTATGAAAAAGTTATTTGTTATTATATCGTCTTTTTGTGTGATGTTTTCGTATGCACAGAAAGTTTCTGATTATAAATATGTGGTCGTTCCTGCAGCTTATGAAAGTTTTAAAAAGACAAACTATGGCCTTAGTACTTTCTTAACGAATCATTTGAAATCTAAGCAATATGTTGTGATTTCTGAAAATAGAGGTCAATGGCCTGAAGAAGCCAATGCTAATCCATGTAATGTTTTAAATGCAAATATTATAAATGATAGTAGTTTTCTTAGAAATAAAATTATTTTAGAATTGAAAGATTGCAATGATAAAGTTATTTCTTCACAGAAAGGAAGTACGTCGATCAAAGAGTACGAAGAAGGTTATAAAGATGCTTTGTCTAAAACTTTTGTGAATATTCCGGTGTCTCACCCAATTCAAAATACAGAGTATAAAAAAGAAACTCAGGTTACAGAAATAGCACAACGAACTCCCGAAGTAAGCGAACAAAAATCTCAGGCTTCAAAGGCAGAAAAATACAGCAACGGAAAACTAAGTCTTCAGAAAATTCAGATTGATGCAGCTCAGTTTATTTTATTAGACGGAAACAGTTCTGTTCCTTTTGCAACTTTCAAAGAGACTACAAAAAAAGATGTTTTCAGAGTTAAATTAGGTTCCGGAGAATCTACGACAGGTTATTATGAGAACGGTAATTTAGTAATTGAAATTCCGAAAAGTAATGACGAATATTCTAAAGAAGTATTTTCACCTGTAAAATAGTGATAAAACTTTTCCCGGAAAAACATAAAAAAGGCTTACCCGAAAATTTCAGGTAAGCCTTCCTTAAAATAAACCATAAAAACTAAAATTAAGGCATCAACACCGTATCAATTACATGTATCACACCATTTGACTGATTAACATCTGCAATCGTAACTTTCGCTTTGTTACCTTTTGCATCGGTAACATATAAATCTTTTCCTTTTGTCCAGAACGTAAGCTGTTCCCCTTGTACTGTTTTCATCATTGCTTTACCATTTCCTGCTTTTACTGCTGCCCAAACTTGTTTTGCACTGTATTTTCCGGGTAAAACATGATAGGTAAGAATTTTTGTAAGCATTGCCTTATTCTCTGGTTTTACCAAATTTTCAACAGTTCCAGCGGGTAATTTTGCAAAAGCAACATCAGTTGGTGCAAATACAGTGAAAGGACCTTTACTTTGTAATGTTTCTACCAAACCGGCAGCTTTTACTGCAGCAACCAAAGTTTTGTGATCTTTAGAATTTACTGCGTTTTCAATGATGTTTTTCGAAGGATACATTGCTGCTCCACCTACCATTACTGTTTTTTCTTTCATTTGCTGTGCAGCTGCATTTCCACTGAATGCGAATGATAAAGCCACCATTCCAAATACTACGATTTTTAATCTTGTGTTCATTTCTTTAATTTTTTTTTAATTATTATTGAGTAAATAATTTTGTCAGTTATTATCATTTACGAAGATCGGTTTGGTTTAGATTTAAAAATTTAAATTTTAACAATAATTAACTGTAATTGATTATTTTTCATTCAATCATTGGTAATATTAAATTTTTAAAAGTTTTTTCTTATTGTTTACTTTATTTTAATACATTTGAAATGAAAAAGAATTCATCATAAAAACAAATTATTCAGAGGAAGAACTTATCGTTTTACTGAGACAGAAAAACGAAGCTGGTTTTCATCACTTGTATGATAACTATTCTGGTGCATTGTATGGTGTAATCCTCAGAATTGTTCAGTCTAAAGAATATACAGAAGAGATTATTCAGGATGTTTTTGTGAAAATCTGGAATTCCATCCATCAATACGATGCTGCGAAGGGTAGATTTTATACTTGGATGATTAATATTGCTAGAAATACGGCAATTGATTATCTTAAATCTAAAAGCTTTCAAAATCAACTTAAAAACCAACCTTTGCCAGATTTCGTATATGAGAATGCGGAACTTACAACCACCAATAATTCAGATTTTATTGGGTTTAATAAGGTGCTTGAAAGTTTGGAATCTGATAAGCAGGAACTCATTGATCTTGCCTATTATCAGGGATTTACGCAGAGTGAAATATCAGAAAAACTGAATATGCCTTTAGGCACTGTAAAGACCAAAATGCGTAATGCATTGATTAAATTAAAAGACTTGTTAAAAGATTATCAATAAATTGGATAGTAAAGAATACATATCATCCGGAATTCTAGAATCTTACATTCTAGGTCTTGCTTCTCCCGAGGAAGCAGGTATTTTGGAGTGTGTGATGAAGAATAATGCTGAAGTAAAAGCTGCCTATGAAGAGGCGCAGAAAACTTTTGAATTGCTTGCAACTGCACAGGCAATGGCACCATCCGCTGATTTAAAAGCAAAAATCTGGGATAAAATTCAACTTGAACAAGAAGTTGTAGAAGAGAAACCCGTAATTCCTATTAATAATGTTGAACCAAAAATGGAAACTCAACAGGTAACACAGGAAATAAAAGTAGAAAAAAACAACGGCTGGAAAACCTTTGCGGTGGCTGCATCTGTTTTATTTTTAGTAAGTATTGGAGGCAATTTGTTTTGGATGAACAGCCAAAACGAAATGAAAAACGAATTAGCTGGTTTAAAGTCTGATAAGCAATCTCAGAATCTTGCGATGCAAAATCTTGAGCAAAAATTGAAGATAACTTCAAACCCAAATATGCTTAAAATTGTTTTAGCGGGCGTTGAAAAGCACCCTGAATCCAACGCTGTGGTATATTGGGATAAAACTTCCAAAGATGTTTATTTAACGGCGAATAGTTTGCCAAAAGCTCCTGAAGGAATGCAGTACCAACTTTGGGCAATTGCAGACGGAAAACCAGTGAGCGCAGGAATGTACACTGACGAAAAAGATGCTAAAATAGCTTTAGCCAATATTCCTAATGCACAGGCTTTTGCAATTACTTTGGAAAAAGAGGGCGGAAGCACAATTCCTACCATGGAAAATATGTATGTAATGGGAGGTGTTTAAACTCTTCTTGAATAAAATAAAAAAATCTCTTATCGATGATAAGAGATTTTTTTATTTTATTCAGCGTTGAAAAATTCCCAGATTAATTTTGCCTTAGATTTTCCTAAAATTTCTTCTAAAGTTTCAAGATTGGCTTCTTTAATTCTTTTGACTGATTTCAATTTAGATAAAAGCAATTCAATTGTTTTTTCACCAATCCCCGGAATTTCCTCAAGCTCAGATTTTATGGTAGAATTCGTACGTCTTGTTCGGTGATGTTTTACACCAAAACGGTGCGCTTCGTCACGTACTTGTTGTAAAATCTTAAGCGTTTCAGATTTTTTATCGAGATACAAAGGAATAGGATCTTCGGGAAAGAAAATTTCTTCGAGTCTTTTGGCAATTCCCACAATGGTAATTTTTCCGTAAAGACCAAGAAGTTTTAAACTTTTTACAGCAGAAGATAGCTGTCCTTTTCCTCCGTCAATCAAAATTAATTGAGGCAAACTTTCGCCCTCCTCCAGCATTCTTTTGTATCGTCTGAAAATGACTTCTTCCATCGTTTTAAAATCATCGGGACCAATAACCGTTTTAGGATGAAAAATTCGATAATCTGCTTTACTTGCCTTTCCGTTTTTGAAAACAACACACGCCGAAACCGGATTGGTTCCCTGAATGTTTGAGTTGTCAAAACCTTCGATATGTCTTGGTTCGACAGGCATTCTTAATAGCTTTTGCATTTCTGCCATTATTCTGTTTGAATGTCTTTCCGGATCTACAATTTGTACCTGTTTCAGTTTTTCAATTCTGTATTCTTTGGCGTTTTTTTCAGAAAGTTCAACAATTCTTTTTTTATCTCCAACTTTCGGAACAATCAGCTTGACGTTAGGAATTTCAACGGTTAAGTGAAACGGAAGCAAAACTTCTTTAGAATCAGAATCAAATTTTTGGCGGATTTCAATCAAAGCTTCTTCCATGATTTCTTCATCAGTTTCTTCAAGCATTTTCTTGATTTCTGTAGTGAAACTTTGAATAATATTTCCGTTCCTGATCTTGAAATAATTAACATAAGCCGCAGTTTCATCACTCGTCATTCCGAAAACATCTACATCATCAATATCCGGATTTACCACCGTATGTTTCACCTGATAATCCTCAAGAATATCCAATCTTTCTTTGATTAGCTGCGCATTTTCAAACTGAAGATTAGACGCATATTTCGTCATTTGATTAATCAAATATTCTTTGGCTCTTCGGAAATCTCCTTTTACGATACCGCGAATCGCATCGATTTTTTCGTCGTAATCTTCCTTGCTTTCCAAATCTTCACAAGGTCCTTCACAGTTTTTTATATGAAACTCAAGGCAGACTTTGTATTTTCCTTCTTCAATTTTTTTTGGAGATAAATTTAAATTGCAGGTACGAAGTTTATAGATATGTTTAATCGTATCTAATAAAATCTTTGCAGGACGTACTTTTGCATAAGGTCCAAAATATTCCGAACCGTCTTTTATTTTATTTCTTGTAAGGAAAATCCTTGGGAAATCTTCATTTTTAATGCAAATCCAAGGGTAGGTTTTATCATCTTTCAACATCACGTTGTAGAAAGGCTGATGCTCTTTAATCAGATTATTTTCCAATAAAAGGGCATCGTATTCACTGTTTACAATGGTGGTTTCAAGACGGTTAATCTTTCCGACCATAATTCTGGTACGGTACCCAGAAAGTGTTTTGTTGAAATAAGAAAGTACTCTTTTCTTTAGGTTTTTAGCCTTTCCTACATACAGCAGATTTTCGTTTTTATCATAATATCGATAAACGCCGGGTTCTGAAGGTAAAGTTTTAAGCTGTAATTCTAAAGACGGATTCATATCACAAAATTAAGCATTCTCAATGTATTTTAAACCAACAAAAAAAAGCTGCAGAACGTTCTACAGCTTTGAAATATTTTAAGATTAAATTTTATCCGTTGCTCATTTCAGTATATTCATTGATTAAAAAGCTGAAAAATCCCCATTCTACAGATTTTTTAGGATATTTTTTCATGAATTCTGCATTGTCACCAAATAAGAAATCATAATTGTCTTCAAAATCATCTTTATGAAGCCATAGAACTTTTTCTCCTTTTTTTACATAATATGATTTTGCAAGTCCGCCACCGAGTTGCATCCCAAATCCCACAGTCATACCAGAAGTTTCCTTTGCTCTCGGATCATTATAAACAGAAATAATTTCGCTGAATTCAGGATTTATAAGTTGCATTAAAAACTCTTTATCATCTTTTTTGTTTTTCAACGAAACCGTTTGGTTTACAAATTGAATTTGACCATCAGGCGTATTTTTACTCAGTTTTTTAGTGTTTAAGCTTCTTAAGTTAGTCATGTGTTTTCCAACTTTCAAGATTTTCGCCAATTTCGTAGGGTAAATATACATTTCGTTCACATTGTCTGCGTTGAAAACCATCTTCTTTTTCGTAGCACTGTCTTTTATAGAAATTTCGTAAATCTGACCTTTTTTTGTTTCAATATTGTCGCAATATCCTTTGTTGATAGTCCCGTCTTTTGAAATGATTGTTGAAATCTTTTTTGTTGATGGGCCGGGAAATCCTTCGTTAAAAAGATATTGTTCCATTTTTTTAATTTGTTCTTTCGTGTATTTTACTTTTTCCTGCGCAAAAGTTGAAATGCTCACCAAAGAAAGAGCCAATAATAAAGCTTTAAATTTCATATAAATTAGTTTTTAATAGGCCATAAAAGTAGTGAAATAATTGGCTTGAGATTAAAATATTTTATCATTGAAAGATGACTTTTTCAATATGCATCAAAATGTGTATTTTTAGGAAAATTTTTTTAAAATGATATACGGTGTAGATACTTTCAGTTTTCACGATGTTTTGGAAATCTGTAAAGTTCCAAATAAAGCTAAATTAAATAAAGAAGCGAAAGAACAAATTTTAAAATCTCAGAATAATGTAAAGCAGATTGTAGAATCAGACAGATGTGTTTATGGGATTAATACAGGATTCGGACCGCTTTGTGATACTAAAATTTCAGCTGATGAAACAGCACAGCTTCAGTATAATTTAATTATTTCTCATGCTGTTGGAGTAGGGAAACCGATTGATAAAGAATTTTCAAAAATTATGATGATTGCGAAAGTTCATGCGTTGTCTAAAGGTTTTTCGGGAGTTTCTCTGGAAGTGATCGAAAGATTTATTCTGATGCTTGAAAAAGATATTATTCCTGTAGTTCCGGAGCAGGGTTCTGTAGGAGCTTCGGGAGATTTGGCTCCGTTATCACATTTGGTTTTACCGCTTTTAGGACTTGGACAGGTTTGGGTAGGAAACGAAATTTTTGAAACGGCTGAAGTTTTAGAAAAAAACAATCTTGAACCTTTGGTTTTAGGACCGAAAGAAGGTTTGGGATTAATCAACGGAACTCAGTTTATTTTAGCTCATGCTATAAAAGGATTAGAGAAATTTGAATATTTATTAGACTTAGCAGATATGACGGCAGCAATGAGTCTTGAAGCATACCGAGGTTCTGCAAGTCCATTTAAAAAGGAACTTCATGATATAAGACCGTTTGAAGGAAGCAAAAAAGTAGCAGCAAGAATGCTGAAATTTTTAAAGAATTCTGAAAACCTAAAAGCTCACGAAGAGTGCGAAAGAGTACAGGATCCTTATTCCATGAGATGTGTTCCTCAGGTTCACGGAGCGAGTAGAAATGCTTTTGAACATCTTAAAATGATGGCTGAAACAGAATTGAATTCTGTAACCGATAATCCAATTGTTTTAAGTGCTGAAGAGTCTATTTCAGGAGGTAATTTCCACGGACAATTGATGGCAATGCCTTTAGATTATGCAACTTTAGCTGTAGCAGAATTAGGAAATATTTCAGACAGAAGAAGTTATTTATTATTGGAAGGAAAATATGGTTTGCCAAGATTATTGACTGAAAGCTCAGGTTTGAATTCAGGATTTATGATCCCTCAATATACTTCTGCAGCATTAGTTACTGAAAATAAAACGCTTTGTTTCCCGGCTTCGGCAGATTCAATTCCAACGAGTTTAGGTCAGGAAGATCACGTTTCGATGGGAAGTATTTCAGGTAGAAAATTCAATCAGGTTCTTGGAAATTTAGTAAATATTTTGGCAGTTGAATTAATGTTTGCTGCTCAAGGTTTAGAATTCAGAAGACCTGCAAAATGTTCAGAGATAATTGAAAAAAACTTTGCAATTATTCGTACAAAAGTTGATAAGCTTGAAGATGATCGATTGATCGGAAAAGATATGTTGGCAATTGCTGAGTTGATTAATGAAAGAAAATTTGTGGTGAATTTTTAAATTAAATCTCTCGCAGATTCAACAGATTGAGCTGGTTTTATATCACTATCTTCGAAATTTGCTAAATCTGCGAGAGAAACTTTACATACGAATAAAAATGAAAATCTTCAGAACGACCTCAGAAAATATTGATTTTCAAAATCTGGTAAAAAAACTCGATGCTTATCTTGCAGAAATAGATGGCGAAGATCATGCTTTCTATGATCAGTATAATAAAATTGATTTGCTAAAAAACTGCATTGTGATTTTTGATGATGAAAAACCAGTCGCTTGCGGAGCGATAAAACCTATTGATGAAAAGACAATGGAAGTAAAAAGAATGTTTACGCTTCCTGATTATCGTGGGAAAGGTTTTGCAGGATCAGCTTTAAAAGAACTGGAAATCTGGACCAAAGAGTTAGGTTATGAAAAAACAGTTTTAGAAACAGGTAAAAAACAGATAGAAGCTGTCGCTCTTTATACAAAATGCAATTACACTATTATCCCAAATTACGGACAATACGCAGGAATTGAAAACAGTGTCTGTTTTGAGAAAATTTTATAAAAAATATTAATAGAGTCGGGTTTTAGCCCGGCTTTTCTTTTGTAAGAAAGATTTGGTTTTGCCCAAACTTATTTACCATTTCTCCGTCAAATATTTCCAATATCTTTTCGGAACGTGCTGAACGTGCAATTTTGTGTTTTTCCTTTCTTTAATATTGGTTTTGGTAAAATAACTTTTCCAAAGCGTCTGATATTTTTTTTCTTCTTCGTGAAATTTTTGCTGATATTGGCTTAAATCTATTTTCTCATCAGGATAAAAGAATTCACAGTTTTCCAAATCATAAAATAAACCGTAATGTCTTCTCAGGTCATAAATCATCCATTTTTGATCAGCATATCGGTCTTTAAAATGTTTTCTGATTAAAGGTAAAACATTAAAATCAGGATCTATTTTCGCAAAATAAATATCGTCCTGCAATTTTTCAAACCGTACAAAAGCAGTCATTCGATGTCTTTCTCTGCTTACAGATTTGCCTATTTTTGAAATTTTCAGAATATCGTTATCTGCAAAATTCTGCAGAATATTTTCATCGGGATGTTTGATGGATTGTTTTACGACAGATAAAATCAATTTTTCCATTTCCTGATCTTCAGAAAGAAAAACCTGTAATAATTGATGGATTCCCGACTTTCCTATATTTTGCTCTAATTTATTTAAAACTCTTTCCGATTTTTCCTGCTGTGTAATCACTTCATGAATTTCAGCGAACATATTTTCCTGCTGAAAATTATCTCTATTAAAAATTTCTACATCTTGATAACGATACTCGAAAACTTCAAATATAGCAGTGAAAAGTCCATCGAAACTTCCATCGTAGAGTAGAGTGATCATTTGAGTTGAAGGGTTTGAGTGTATTGGTGTTTGAAAGTACTTAAAATTGTAGTTTTTGTGAAAAGCATTCGTGAAATTTATATCTAAACAGATTAAAATAAAGTCAATTGTTGTGAAAACTGATTCTGAAATTTTGACTGACTTCCACCAATAATTAACTTCCTCAAATTTAAATCTGTTAAATGTCGTAAAAATGGATTTCCGTAAGTGAAATCAATAAAATACTTTGCTCGGTTTACAGCTGCTCCCAATTTTTTAAGGTGGTCAATATTTAAAACCTGAAATTTTCTTGCACTCACAATTTTCTGCGCTGTTTTCACTCCAATTCCCGGAATTCTTAAAATCATTTTATAATCAGCTGTTTGAAGATTGACAGGGAATTGATCGAGATGTCGTAAAGCCCAGCTTAATTTTGGATCAACTTCCAAATCCAGAAATGGCATGTTGAAATCTAAAATTTCATCTGCTTTAAAACCATAAAAACGCATGAGCCAATCCGATTGATACAAACGGTTTTCCCGTAAAACAGGAACTTCCGAAGTAATTGAAGGTAAGCGATTATCTACCGTAACCGGAATGTAACCCGAGTAATAAACCCGTTTCATTCCGTAATTTTTGTAAAAATGGTCGGCAACTTTAATGATTTGCAAATCATTTTCATTGGTTGCTCCCACAATCATTTGTGTAGATTGTCCGGCTGGAGCAAATTTTGGAGCGCTTCTGATAATTTTCTTTTCGTCTTTATATTGCTGAATTCCTCTCTGAACAGCTCTCATCGGCTGAAGCATATCTTCACGATTTTTATCAGGTGCTAATAATTTAAGCCCTGATTCTGTCGGAATTTCAAGATTGACAGACAAACGGTCTGCGTACAATGCAGCTTCATTCATCAAATCATCACTCGCTCCGGGAATTGATTTCAAATGAATATATCCGTTGAAATTGTGTTCAGTCCTCAGTTTTTTTGCGACTCTCACCAAACGTTCCATTGTCGTATCAGCATCTTTGAAAATTCCTGAGCTTAAAAATAAACCTTCAATATAATTTCTACGATAAAAACTGATGGTTAAATCAACGACTTCTTCAACTGTAAAAGCTGCCCGTTTAATATCATTGGATTTTCTGGAAACACAATAAATACAATCGTAAATACAATGATTCGTCAAAAGAATTTTGAGAAGCGAAACGCAGCGACCGTCTTCAGTATAAGTATGGCAAATTCCGCTTGCTGAACTGTCGCCTAAACCACCATTGTTTTTTCTTTTTCCACCGCTTGATGAGCACGAAACGTCATACTTTGCAGCATCTGCAAGTATTTCGAGTTTCTCTTTTATGCGGTCAAAATTCATTTAAATAAATATTTTAAAATTGAAAAATTCGATAAAATTTTAAGCAAAATTAAGTCCAAAATTGAAAAAAGTGAGTGTTTTTAAAACAAACTTATCCACATATTTCCAAAGCAAAATTAGTATATTTACGGTCATTAAATTTATGAGTGAAATCGTAAGACTTACGATTACATATGACATATTAAAAAAAACATTACCCATATGAATCATAAACCGGTAGAAGGTTTTTCTAAATTAACCAAACAGGGAAAGATTGACTGGCTTGTTAACGAATATCTCGAAGGAAACCAGGAATATCAAAATATACTCAATCAATATTGGAACGAAAATGCAGATTTACAGAAACTTCACGATGAGTTTTCTGAAAATACAATCTCCAATTTTTATATGCCTTACGGAATTGCACCTAATTTTTTAATCGACGGAAAATTATTTGCTTTGCCAATGGCGGTGGAAGAAAGTTCAGTAGTTGCAGCAGCTTCAAAAGCAGCAAAATTCTGGATTGATAAAGGTGGTTTTAAAACAACCATCATCAACACCGAAAAACTGGGACACACACATTTTATCATTGATGTTGAATCTCATAAACTGCAGCATTTTTTTAATTTCAATTTAAAGAAAAAACTGTTTGAAGCAACAGAAGCGATTACAGCAAACATGAGAAATCGTGGCGGCGGAATTTTAGACATAAAATTGATCGACAAAACTTCTGAAATGTCCAATTATTATCAGCTGAAAGCAAGTTTTGATACTGTGGATTCTATGGGAGCCAACTTTATCAATTCATGTTTGGAGCAGTTTGGAAAAACTTTGAAGCAGGAAATTGTAATCAGTGAAGATTTTACACAGGAAGAGAAAAATTCTTTGCAGATTGTGATGAATATTCTTTCTAATTTCACTCCGGATTGTATTGTAAGAGCTGAGGTTTCCTGTAAAATTGAAGACTTGAAAGACGATAGCGGAATTTCAAACGAAGAATTTGCAAGAAAATTCAAACAAGCAGTTACGATTGCTGAAATTGAACCTTTCCGTGCGACTACGCATAACAAAGGAATTATGAACGGTGTTGATGCAGTTGTTATCGCAACCGGAAATGATTTCAGAGCAACCGAAGCTTGCGCACATGCTTACGCAGCGAGAAATGGAAAATATTCTTCTTTAACACATTGTACAACAGATAATGGAATTTTCAGATTTTGGATCGATCTTCCGATTTCTGTAGGAGTTGTGGGAGGTTTAACGAATCTTCATCCTTTAGTAAAATTCTCTTTAGCATTGCTTGGAAAACCTTCTGCTCAGGAATTGATGAGTATTTTGGCGGTTTCTGGGTTGGCTCAGAATTTTGGGGCGCTTCGTTCTTTGGTAACCACAGGAATTCAGAAAGGTCATATGAAAATGCATCTTCTGAATATTTTAAACCAAATGGGTGCAACAGAAGAAGAGAAACAGCATTTTGTGACTTATTTTAAAGATAAAACCGTGACACATCACGAAGTAATCAACGAATTTAACAGATTAAGAGAAAAATAATGATACAGATTATTTTGGCTGTTTTATTTGTTGTCTTTGGCATTTTTCTCAAACAAACAAACCACCCTGGATTTAGAGGTTCTAAAAAGTTTTGGAAGATGTTTGTTATTCTAGGAGGTGTTATATTGATTAGTAGAGTTGTTTCATCATTTTTACATCCATTTTAGTGAAAAAGAAATTTTTATTCTTTCTGCTAATTTCCGGCTTAAGTTTTTCACAACAGAAAAATTTAAAAATAACTGATTTGCAACCGAAATCTGAAGATTTTGCTTTCCCAAAAGTTTCTTATACTGAAAAACCTTTGGTTGAAAATAAAATCAATACCTATTTGCAGGTAAATGAGCTTGAATATATTCCCGGTTCAGAAGGAAGTCCTTCTCAATTCGTATCTTCAGGAAAAACGTCGTATTCCAACTACGTTTATTTTTACAGTTGGGAAAAACTGGAAACCCCTAAAAATATTTTAAGTATTGCCATCAATGGAGAAGCTTCGGGAGCATACCCAGAAGGCTTTGATATTTGGAAAAATTTTGATTTGAGAACAGGAAATTTGATCAATGCTAAAGATTTATTTCAACCTAATTCAATAAAAACAGTTGAAAATTTAATTCAGAAAAGTATTAAGAAAGAAGTTAATGATTTTCTTACAGAATTAAAATCAGAGAAGAATCCTTCGGAAGAAGTTTTAGACCAGATTGCTATTTATGAAGGCTGCTTTACGGATTTTACTTTAGATGGAGTTGAATATTATTTTGCAAATAATAAAATCAGATTCATTGCCGGAAGATGCTCTAATCATGCGATGAGAGCATTGGATGAATTGGATAGTCATGTTGTCGAATTTCCTTACAAAGATTTAGAAAAATATTGGAGTTCGTATGCAAAAAACTTATTGTCAGACTCTGAAAAAATTGATAAAACAAGTATTAATAATAAACTGTACAAAGGAAAAATCGACGGAAAGTATCCGATTACCGTTTTAATCAATTCTATTAATGAAGATGATTCTTTTTCAGCTTCTTATTGGTATGATAAAAGTAAGAAACTGATCAATTGGAGAGGAGAATTCGTTCACGATCATTTTTCGATTACAGAAGATGATTATCACAGTGAAGAACTAAAACAATGGATACCAAGAGCCTTAATCGAAGCAGATTTGAAAGGGAACAAAATCATCGGAACTTGGCAGGATTACAAAACAAAGAAATATTTAAAATTAGAATTAGAAGAATTATAAAAATGAAAACAATTACTTTGGTCTTCGGTGCTGCTTACGGAATGTTATCCGTTATTTTAGGTGCATTTGGCGCACATGCTTTAAAGAAAATTTTATCTGTGGAAAGACTTGAAAGCTTTGAAACAGGAGTAAGATATCAAATGTACGCTGCCTTCTTTTTGCTGATCGCAGGATATATTTTAAAATTTGATACCTCATCTCAAAAATGGATCTCTATTCTGATGATTGCAGGAACAATGCTGTTTTCTTTCAGTATTTATTTGCTAAGTCTGCAAGATTATTTGGGCGCAAATCTTAAATTTTTAGGACCAATTACACCACTTGGAGGATTGTTTATGATTTTAGCTTGGTTGATGCTTATTTTTTATTTTGTGAAGAATAGAATTTAATCTTGAAGTTATCATTTATCCTTTTAATATTCTTCTCTCTTTTCTTTAAAATTAAAGCTCAGGAAGTCGAATCTGTTTATTTATTCAAAAAAAGAAAAGTGTTTTCCAATGTTCACAAAAATTATTCTGAAACAGACAGTTTGATTCTTTTTAAAAATAAAACTTTCGTAAAAAGCTACTCATATTTTGGCTTCGATGAAATTGATAAAAAAGTTTTTGCAGGGAATTGGAAAAAGGATAAAAATATACTTACGCTTCATGTAAATAACAAAATAGACTCAGTAAATTCAGAGTCTGTAATTCCCTTTACTATTATTTACATATTTAAAACAAAATATTTAAAACCGATTGATGAGAATGTGAAAAGGCTTAAAAGAATAAATTAAAATGAAAATCAACAGAAGACGTCGTTTACTACGAACTTTTAATCTTTTAGATCAACCTATCAGATTCAATCCGTTTGTGTTCAGCCGTACTTTTTTTATGTGGGCAATCACAGGTCTGGTTGGTGGAATTATCGCCGGATTATATTGGATTGTTCTCGAACATTTTACAGAGTTTTTACATCAATTTCACGGTTGGATGGTGATTCCAACGATGGCGATTTGTGGTTTATTGGCAGGTTTGGTCATTCATTTTATCGGTGATCCTGGAGAAATTCATTTGATCGTTAATAACATCAGGTTTAATAAAGGGAAATTAGAACCGAAAAATAATCCCTCCATGATTTTATCATCACTTTTTTGTGTTGCATCGGGTGGGAGTCTCGGTCCGGAAGCACCTTTGGTTCAGGTTACCGGTTCTACGGGAACTTATTTGGGCAAACTTTTTAGATTGAAAGGTGAAGAATTGCGTTCGTTAAGTATTGCGGGAATGGCTTCCGGTTTTACCGCACTTTTTGGCGCTCCGCTTGGTGGAAGTTTATTTTCCTTGGAAATTCTGCATCACAAACACGCTGTAGAATATTACAAAGCGATTATCCCGGCTTTGGTGGCGAGTTGTTTCAGTTACCTGATGTTTGCTTTGATTATTCATTTGGGAATTGGTGCGACCTGGGATTTGAAAGCTTATCATTACACCGGAGTTTACGATTTTGCCTATGCAACCGCTTTTGGAATTGTTGGAACATTATTTGGTTGGATTTTTATTTTTGTGGTTAAATTTTTCAAAAAAATTTTCGAATACAGAAAACTTCCAATCTACATCAAAACTTTGGTGGGTGGAATTCTATTGGGAATTATTGCTTTCTATTTTCCGTTAACAAGATATTTCGGACATCATGAAGTAAATGAACTGATCAACGGAAACTACACTTTGAATTTTTTAATAATCATTTTAATCTTTAAAATTTTAGCGATTGCGATTACCGTAACTTCAGGATGGAGAGGTGGTTTTATCATTCCGTTGTTTTTTGTAGGAACGACTTTGGGATTGATTATTCATCATTTATTTCCTGCAGTTGATACCACTTTGGCGATAGTAAGCTGTATGGCTGCAATCAATGCGTGTGTAACGAGAACGCCGATGAGTACAACGATTATTTTGGGAACTCTGACTGGGTTTACTTATTTCGTACCGATACTTTTTGCAAGCTTGACAGGTTATTTCTTGGCACCTAAAATTCCGTTTATTGGTTCGCAGTCGGAAAAATTAGCCGAAGAATAGAAATATTTCAGACAAAAAGTAAATGAAAGAAGAAATATCATCTTAATTTTTATTCTAATAAACTTGAACTTCCGTGTCTTTTTATTAAATTTGTCAACCTTTAAATATTAAAATAAAATAATAAAAATAATATGAATCTTCACGAGTATCAATCAAAAGAGATTTTATCAAAGTATGGAGTAGCTATCCAACGTGGTTTCGTTGCAAACAACGTAGAAGAAGCTGTAGCAGCTGCTGAAAAATTGACTGCTGAAACCGGGGCTCAGGCTTGGGTTGTAAAAGCGCAGATCCACGCAGGTGGTCGTGGTAAAGGTGGTGGTGTAAAGTTTTCTCCAAACATGGATAAGCTTAAAGAAAATGCTCAAAACATCATCGGAATGCAGTTGGTAACTCCACAAACTTCTGCTGAAGGTAAAAAAGTACACTCTGTTTTGGTTGCAGAAGACGTTTATTATCCAGGAGAATCTGAAACTAAAGAGTTTTATGTTTCTATTCTTTTAGATAGAGCTCAAGGTAAAAATACAATCGTATATTCTACTGAAGGTGGTATGGATATTGAGCACGTTGCAGAAGTAACTCCTCATTTGATTCACAACGAATTGATCGATCCTGCTTTGGGTCTTCAAGGTTTCCAAGCTAGAAAAATTGCTTTCAACTTAGGTCTTGAAGGGAATGCTTTCAAAGAATTTACAAAATTCATCACTTCATTATATAACGCTTACACAGGAATTGATGCATCTCTTTTCGAAATCAACCCGGTTTTGAAAACTTCTGATAACAAAATTATCGCTGTAGATGCTAAAGTAACTTTGGATGGTAACTCATTGTTCCGTCACAAAGATCTTGAAGCATTGAGAGATACAAGAGAAGAAGATCCTATGGATGTTGAAGCTGGTGAAGCTGGTCTTAACTTCGTAAAACTAGACGGTAACGTTGCTTGTATGGTAAACGGAGCTGGTCTTGCAATGGCAACAATGGATATTATCAAATTATCTGGAGGTAGCCCAGCAAACTTCCTTGACGTAGGTGGAACTGCTGATGCTCAGAGAGTACAGACTGCTTTCGGAATTATCTTGAGAGATCCAAATGTAAAAGCTATTTTGATCAATATCTTCGGAGGTATCGTAAGATGTGACAGAGTTGCTCAAGGGGTTGTAGATGCTTACAAAGCGATGGGTAGCCTTCCGGTTCCATTGATCGTAAGACTACAAGGAACTAACGCTGTAGAAGCTAAAAAATTAATTGACGAGTCTGGCCTTCCGGTACACTCTGCAATTACTTTAGAAGAAGCTGCAAACAAAGTAAAAGAAGTTTTAGCTTAATCCTAAAATTTTTATATAAAAAATTTAAGCCGTTCCATTTTTGGAGCGGCTTTTTTAGCTTTGAAAACTGAAATACTTCTTCAAATTGACAATAATGCGTGAAAACAACACCTTTATTAGTCGAAAATGTTTTTCACATAAATACAATACATTCATTTAAAAAATTTTAACTTTACAATAATTAAGCTTTAAATGAAAATACAATTCTATTTTTACTTGTTTTTATTCCTTAATTGTCAATCTCAGACTGCCAAAAACAATGAATTGTCTCAAAAAGCAGAAATTCAGTTCGAAGATAATTACCACTATCCATATTCATTAACGGAAAAGATTTTTTTTGTTATCGACACACAGGATAAAATGGATAGCATCTACTCGATTATTCATGCAAAAAATGGAGGCAGAAGACTCGCCCCAATTCCTATGATAACAGATGAAGAGACTTTTATTATCATTAAACCTGTTTTGAAAAACTCCAATGATGTTTCAGTAGAAACAATGACTTTGAATAACGAAACGCTTTACGTAAAGGTAAAAGCTTTCAACAATCCAAATATTTCACAAACCAATCGTACTTCACCCAATATCCTTTTAAAACTTTTAAAAAAAGTATCACCAAAAAAAATAATTACCCAATATTAATATATCAAAAATTACGATCATGAAAACAAAAGTACTTGCTTTATCTCTGCTGGTCTTCGCAGTATTCAGCTTTGGGCAACAAAACTACTGGACAAAGCTTAATCGGAACACATCGAACGAACTGAGACCGAGATGGACGACTCCAAAAGTTTTTTCTTTATACCAATTAGATGTAGAGAAAATAAAAAATGATTTGAAAAATGCTCCAAAACGTTTTTCGGGTAACGAAAATTTGGTGATTAAATTTCCAGATTCTAACGGAGGAATAAGAGATTATATCGTTCAGGAAGCATCGTTAATGGAGGCTGAGCTACAAGCTAAATTTCCTGAAATAAGATCTTATACAGGTTGGGAAAAAGGAAATCCTACCAATACAATTCGTTTTAGTTTAACGCCACAAACCGGTATCAGTATTATGTATTTTGATGGTTGGGATGTAAGTTATTTAGATAGTTATACAAAGGATAATTCTTCTTTTATCCTCTATAAAAGAAAAACTCTTCCTAAAAATAACCGACTTTTTGAATGTCATGTTGAAGATATGTTAGATCAAAATATTTCGGCACAGAAAAAAGCACCTTTAGTTTCTGATGGTCAATTTAGAACTTATAGATTAGCATTGGCTGCAACTGGAGAATACACAACCTTTCATGGTGGTACATCTGGTGCGATGAGTGCTATGGCAACCACAATGACAAGAGTAAATGGGGTGTATGAAAAAACAATATCAGCAACCATGGTCATGGTAGCCAATAATAATCTTTTAATTTATACGAATGGAGCTACAGATCCTTATACGAATAATAACGGTTCTACGATGTTGGGTCAAAATATTTCAAATATCAACAATATTATAGGAACTGCAAATTACGATATCGGTCACGTTTTCAGTACCGGTGGAGGCGGAGTAGCTTATTTAGGTTCTGTATGTACAACAAATAAAGCAGGTGGTGTTACCGGTTCAGGAGCGCCTGTTGGAGATCCTTTCGATATTGATTATGTAGCTCACGAAATGGGACATCAATTTGGAGGATCACACACATTTAGAGCTAACACAGGATCTTGTAATGGTAATGCAAGCAACAGTACAGCATACGAACCGGGAAGCGGAACAACAATTATGGCTTATGCAGGAATTTGTGGTACAGATAATGATGTACAAAATAACAGTGACCCTTATTTTCATGCAGCAAGTGTAGTGCAGATGTATGCCGTTTTACGGAGATCGTCAGACTGCTCTGTAAAAACATCAAATGCCAACGGAGTTCCTACGGCAGATGCAGGAGCAGACTATATTATTCCTAAAGGAACTGCCTTTGTTTTAACAGGAACAGGAACTGATCCTAACAATGATCCTATTACTTATTTATGGGAGCAGTATGATAATACCAATACTACACAACCTCCGGTTGCAACCGCTACTGCAGGACCTATTTATCGTTCCTTCCTTCCTAAAGTTTCTCCGATGAGGTATTTTCCTACTATGACTTCTGTTTTAGCAAATAATTTAGTTCCAAAATGGGAAGTCACGCCAAGTGTTGCAAGAACTCTGAATTTCTCTCTTTTAGTAAATGATAATAAAGCTACAGGAAATCAGGCTGCAAATGATGCAATGGTGGTAACGGTAACTAATGACGGTCCTTTCACCGTGACATCTCAAACGACAAATACTTCTTACAGCGCACAAAATCCTATTACAGTAACATGGAATGTGGCAGGAACCAATACAGGAACCATCAATACTCAAAATGTTACTATCCTTTTATCGAAAGATAACGGAGCTAATTTTAACGAAGTTTTGGCGGCGAGTGTTCCAAATAATGGTTCGGCTGTCGTTAATTTGCCGAATGAAAATGTAGCTTCAGCAAGAATTATGGTAAAAGCAGTTGGCAATATTTATTTTGCAGTAAATTCTTCCAATTTCTCTATTCAGCAGTTTTTATCGACATCTGAAAGTACTGTGAAAACCTTTGCTATTTATCCTAATCCTGTAAAAGATGTGATTAATATTAAGTTTAAAAACAAAACAGATCAGGCAAAATACACAATTTATGATGTGTCTGGAAAACTTGTTCTTTCGGGAGAGCTGAAAGGTGATCATCAAATAAGAACTGACGGATTTGTATCTGGAAATTATATTCTTTCACTACAAATGAATAATGGTGAAATTTATAATGAAAAACTGATTATTAAAAAATAAAGAATAATCATAAAATAAAAAATACGGTCAGATTTATCTGACCGTATTTTTTATGATTAAATCTGAACTGACAAATCTCACAAGCTGTTTTCGGCGTAAAACTTGTACCTTTATCATTGATGGAAGACTACAATTTACAGCCAAGATTTAAAGATTCTCTTCATTTCAAAGATTTTTGGACGAAAGGAAACGGAAAACAATTGATTGATTTTTCTGGTGCACAGGTGAGCTTCAAAGACTTTGAAAAATTTTCTCCTTTCTTTTATCATGTGGATGAAGTAGGGGATGAGGTTGTAAAAGATGTTTATTTTACCAAAAAATACAGTGAAGCATCACGAGAGATTGAGCAGTATATCAGAAATGGAATTTCGCAGAATGATGAAGTTCCAGAAAGTGTTAAAAAACTTTTTGCTCAAACACAAAAACTTCCCGACTGGCTAGATTATAATTTAATAAAAGCAGGCGCAGAGCTCTGTATGCGAAGTAATCTCGATTCTTTAATTTCGCTCAGAGATTATTGTTTAATTGGCGGTTACGATTATGCCTATCTCAACAAACCTTTAGTTGCCACCGAAGCTCTAAAAAAAGGTGCCGTAAAAAGACTTTCGGAAACACTTGATTTTTGGGTAAATGTTACAAGATATGATGCATTAGAAATTCATCAAAAAGGGTATGAGTTTGCTATCAAAACTCGACTTATCCATTCTTACGCAAGACTTTCGATCAAAAAACATTACAAAAGTTGGGACACTGAAAACTGGGGTGAACCCATCAATTCTTGGGATATGATGGCAACTTATATTGGTTTCAGCCTCGTTTTCCTTCATAGTCTTCATAAATTTGGCAATACTTTTTCTGAAGAGGAAGAGAAAGGGCTTTTTCACCTCTGGAAATACGTAGGATATTTACTCGGAATTCCCGAAAATCTCCTTCCCAATGATAAAAAACAGGCGACAGAATATTTTTATTTATGGACTTCGGTTCAGCCGTCTTCAGACAAAGATTCTGTTTTGTTGGCACATTCTTTACTGAATGAATCTTTAGAAAATCCTATTTTGAAATACAGCTTTCAAAGAAAAAACCTGCGGTATTTACACATTTGCTGTACTTGGTTTTTGCTGGATGATGAGGTGTGTAAGAGACTTCAAATTCCTGACGTACTTTTCAAAAAAGGCTTCCCTATTACAAAAAAGATTATCAATAAAATATATGATTCTATGGTAAGCCGTGAAACGAGAATTATAAAAGGAAATAAAGACCAGATGAAAGTTTTGGAAGATTACCTGAGAATTACTAAAAACTCAAATTTCCATTAACAGATTATTCATCACCAATTACTTATTGCTCATATTTAGGAGCTTAATCCCGCTTTCACTACTCGCTTTTTCTTTTTTTCGGCGGCGGCTTTGCTGCCGCCGAAAAAAAGAAAAGAGCTCAAACAGGTCGTTCAATCGGGGCTATTGATGAAATCATCACCAAATTCAATATAGGTTTCGACTAAAATTTGTTATATTGATAGGTGGGTGTAGACAATTTAAGTAGACTTAAATTGTCGAAAATTAGTTTTCATAATTAGAATTGTTATACAATGAGAATTCCTCTCTCTTGGAGGGGGAGATTCGGGTGAAGACCGAAGACGTGTGGTTTTTTAGCCCCGATTTCAGCGACATCCTTTTTCTGATTTGGATTGTGAAAAAGAAAAGATGAAAAAGATACAACCTAAAGTGGGATTAAGCTCCCGAAAAAATATATCTTGGAAAAATAACAAATCAATATTTTCAAAAATTGAGGCATGGATTTTTCTTTTTAAAAGGGATAAAGTTTATCATTTTTTAACGCTAAAATCAAATTTCAAAGACAAAAAATATTAGCATTTGAAATTTAAAATATGTATTTTTGATAAATTATTTTAATACGATATGAGCAACATAGATGATAAGAAAAAAGCATTGGCATTAGTGCTTGACAAACTAGATAAAACATACGGAAAAGGAACGGTAATGACATTGGGAGATAGTGCGATTGACACTACTATTGAAGTTATTCCTTCCGGATCATTAGGATTAGACATCGCTTTGGGCGTTGGCGGATATCCAAGAGGAAGAATCATTGAGATCTACGGACCAGAATCTTCAGGTAAAACAACATTAACTTTACACGCAATCGCAGAAGCTCAAAAAGCAGGCGGAATTGCAGCTTTCATTGATGCCGAGCACGCTTTCGACAGAGGTTACGCTGGTAAATTAGGAATCGATCTTGAAAACCTGATTATTTCTCAGCCGGATAACGGTGAGCAGGCTTTGGAAATTGCCGATAACTTAATTCGTTCAGGAGCAATTGACATCGTTGTGATTGACTCGGTAGCAGCATTGACTCCAAAAGCAGAGATTGAAGGTGAAATGGGAGATTCTAAAATGGGTCTTCATGCAAGATTGATGTCTCAGGCTTTGAGAAAATTGACAGCTACGATTTCAAGAACAAAATGTACCGTGATTTTCATCAACCAGTTGAGAGAAAAAATCGGTGTGATGTTCGGAAACCCTGAAACAACAACCGGTGGTAACGCCTTGAAATTCTACGCTTCGGTAAGAGTAGATATCAGAAAGGCTAGTGCACCAATCAAAAATGGTGACGAAGCGGTAGGTAGCCGTGTGAAAGTGAAGATTGTGAAAAACAAAGTAGCTCCACCTTTCAAAATGGCAGAATTTGACATTATGTACGGTGAAGGTGTTTCTAAAACCGGAGAAATCTTAGATGCAGCGGTTGACTTGGGAATTGTAAAGAAAAGCGGTTCTTGGTTCAGCTACGGCGAAACTAAATTGGGTCAAGGTCGTGACGGTGTAAGAGATTTGTTGAAAGACAATCCTGAACTGGCTGAAGAACTTGAAAATAAAGTAAAAGAAGAAATCATCAACAACAAAAAGTAATTTGTTTTGATTGAAATACAAAAGACAGCTGAAAGGCTGTCTTTTTTTGTTTTATAAAGAAGGTTTAAAGAAAACTTGTATAGCCTTTGACTACGATTATGCAGTATTCTTTATTTCGTAACATCTATTGAACTGAACTACTGAATATGTTTTATTCGGAGAAATTGATGATAAAAAAAATGCCAATCTGTCACTTTCCGTTCAATGGTATTTTTTTTGAGAATTGATAATCAAATTTAAAAATTAAATACAATGACAAAAGGAAATATCAATGTTTCGGTGGAAAATATCTTTCCACTAATTAAAAAATTTCTTTACAGCGACCACGAAATATTTTTAAGAGAATTAATTTCAAACGCAACCGATGCAACTTTGAAATTGAAACACTTAACCAACATTGGTGAAGCAAAAGTAGATTACGGAAATCCGAAAATCGAGGTAAAAATCGATAAGGAAAACAAAAAATTGTACATCATAGACCAAGGTCTAGGAATGACTGCCGAAGAAGTTGAAAAATACATCAACCAGGTGGCATTTTCCGGAGCTGAAGAATTCTTAGAAAAATATAAAGATTCTGCGAAAGATTCCGGAATTATCGGGCACTTTGGTTTAGGCTTCTATTCTGCGTTTATGGTGGCTGAAAAAGTGGAAATTATTTCTAAATCTTTCAAAGATGAGCCAGCCGTTCATTGGATCTGCGACGGTAGTCCGGAATTCACTTTAGAAGAAACGACCGCAAAAACCGACAGAGGAACTGAAATCGTTCTTCACATTTCCGAAGATTCTACAGAGTTTTTAGAAGAAAATAAAATCCGTGAATTGTTGACGAAATACAATAAATTCATGCCTGTTCCAATCAAATTCGGAACAAAAACTGAAACACTTCCTTTACCTGAAGATGCTGCGGAAGATGCAGTTGCAGAAACGGTTGAGGTAGATAATATTGTTAATAATCCTACTCCAGCTTGGACGAAATCTCCGAGCGAATTAAAAGACGAAGATTACAAAGCCTTCTATCACGAGTTGTACCCGATGCAGTTTGAGGAGCCTTTATTTAATATTCATTTGAATGTTGATTATCCGTTCAATTTAACAGGAGTTTTGTATTTCCCGAAATTGGCGAATAATTTAAACATTGAAAAAGATAAAATTCAATTGTACCAAAATCAGGTTTTCGTAACCGATGAGGTGAAAGGAATTGTCCCTGACTTTTTGATGTTGCTTCGTGGAGTGATTGATTCTCCAGATATTCCGTTGAATGTTTCTCGTTCGTATTTGCAAGCGGACGGTGCGGTGAAGAAAATTTCTTCGTACATCACGAAAAAAGTGGGCGACAAAATGGCGTCACTAATCAACGAAAACCGTGAAGATTACGACAAAAAATGGAACGACATCAAAATCGTTATCGAATACGGAATGATTTCTGAAGATAAATTCTTCGAAAAATCTGACAAATTTGCATTGTATCCAACTACTGACGGAAAATATTTCCTTTGGAACGAATTGGAAGAAAAAATCAAACTAAATCAAACCGACAAAGATGGAAATTTAGTGATTCTTTACGCTACAAATGCTGATGAACAACATTCTTACATCCAGTCTGCAAAAGATAAAGGGTACGAAGTTATTCTTTTAGATTCTCCGATTGTTCCTCATTTAATTCAAAAATTAGAAACTTCAAAAGAGAAGATTTCTTTTGCAAGAGTTGATGCAGACCACGTTAATAATTTGATAAAAAAAGACGAACCGACGATTTCTAAATTGAATGAAACTGAAAAAGAAACCTTAAAGAAAAACGTTGAGGAGTCGATTAATGATAAGAAATTTACTGTTCAGCTTGAAGATTTAGACAGTACAGATGCGCCGTTTACGATTACCCAACCGGAATTTATGCGTAGAATGAAAGACATGCAGGCAACAGGCGGCGGCGGAATGTTCGGAATGGGCGGTTTCCCTGAAATGTATAATCTGGTGGTGAATTCTAACAGTGAATTTGCAACGAAAATTTTGGCAAATGAAAATATTGAGGAGAAAAGTTCTCAGATTAAATACGCTTTGGATTTAGCAAAACTATCTCAGAATTTGCTGAAAGGAAAAGAGCTGACAGACTTCATCCAGAGAAGTTACAAGCAATTGGAAAAGTAGATTAAACTAATTTATATTGAAGCTCGAAACGACTAAGTCGTTTCGAGTTTTTTTATGAAAAAATTAATCATAGAAAATAGTAAATTTGGCTTTGCTTAATAAAACATGGATAGGTTCAGCTTTTTAGAAATCACTGCTTGTATTGGAATTTTCGTCATTCTATTTCTTGCCGTGTTTTTGCTGACCGTGAAAACGAAACACAAATTAGGAAACCGACTTTTCGCTTTTTTTCTTATCGCAAATGCCGTAGATGCCAGTAAATTTTTGATTCGTCATATTTCTCAAAATTTCATCAACCTTGAGGTTTTTCGTTGGAGTATTGTCTATTTGGTTCCGGCCTTGTTTTATCTCTATGCAATGTCGGTTTGCTATTCTAATTTTCGATTAAAACCGAAACATTTACTGCATGCCATTCCATTTGTTGCTTACAATTTGAATTTGATGTCGGGTGTCTATTTTGAGACTACCGCTATGAAATTGGATTTTATAAAGAATATGAATCAAATGCCAATCACTCATTTTTTTCAATTCCTTTTCGAATTGCTATTTCAAGTTTATTTTATCGTTTCATTTCTGGTCATTAGAAAGTCCAGAACTGTTTATCTCGAGAATTATGCGAATCCGAATATTTCTGTAATTAATGCACTTTACAAAATAACAATTCTATATTATCTCTTACATTTTTTAGTGCTTCTAAGATGGCTGGTTACTTTTACAATTGGTGTGGGAGAGGTCAGACAATGGATTGTAACCCTTGATGGATTTTCATTTTTATTTTGTACTTGTTGGTATTTGTTTGTTGCATTAAACAATCCTGAATTTTTCAGAGGACTGAATTCGCATCTTAAACCTATTACAGAAGTTGTTCCGAAACAAAAATCTTCCCCTTCAATTGATGATGAAAAAAATAGACAAATAGAATCTTTGAAAGATTTTATGATTAAAAATGAACCTTATTTGGATTCATCGCTGACGATTCAGGATTTGGCAGAGCAGGTGAAAATGCCGGTCAAAGATTTATCGGCTTTGATTAATCTGTATATGAACAAACATTTTTTTGATTTCATCAATGAATATCGAATCGAAAAAGCAAAAGAAATATTGAAAGATTCTTCACAAAAAGACCTGACAATTCTGGAAATTCTCTATCAGGTTGGTTTCAATTCCAAATCTTCCTTCAGTACTTCTTTTAAAAAACATACGGGAAAAACTCCTACGGAATTTCGGAAAAATTCATTTTAAGCATCAAATTTATTGAAAAATGAGTTCGACTTTTTTTAATCGGTCGTGTACTGAGACGTTTTAAGGCATCTTTGCAGAAAGTTTTTAAACAATCAATCAAATCCTGTCTCCGAAAAATTAAATCAAAATGAAAAACCGATTTTTCTTATTGTTACTGACTGTTTTATTTACAAATGTTCTTTCTGCCCAAGAATTCAATAATCCCAAAGAGGCAAAGAAGCTACATCAAAATTCGACTGAACAAAAATCAGAAATCAATAAAATTGATTCCTTAATAGCAAAATCTTACGAAAGAGGTTTGTTCAATGGAAATGTTCTTATTTCTAAAAATAATAAAATAATCTATAAAAAATCATTTGGTTTTACTGATGAAACGAGACAAACAGCTCTAACTGAGAAATCAATATTTAACATTGGCTCGATTGCAAAGGAGTTCAATGCTGTCGCAATAATGATTTTAGTTGAACGTGGTCTTCTTAATCTTGACGATACGGTATCTAAATTTAATTTGGGATTACCTAAATGGGCGGAGAAAGTGACCATTCGACATTTGATAAATTACGCCAGTGGAATTCCTAAAATAGAGTCGGGGCTAAATCCGGTAAGCGATGCAGATGCGTGGAAGATTTTGAGAAGCAGTGATAATTTATTGTTTGAACCTGGAACAAGTTACAAATACGATAACGGCAATGTGTTTTTGCAAAGAAGAATCATTGAAAAGGTAACCGGAATATCATTCCAAGAATTTGTCATTAAAAACATTGTTAAACCTTTGAAAATGACAAATTCAGTTTTTGACCCAAAATTGGGTTATAAAAATCGAACGTCCTGTTATGATTTTGACAATGTCAGATGTCCGGAAATGAATTTCATTAGTGGATGGCTTTGGGTAGACATCAATGATTTCTATAAATGGATTGAGGCTATGAATTCTAATCGTTTAATTTCCAAAGAATCCTTTCAAACTTTGTTGAATAATCCATATGCAAAAGATGAAGGTAGTTCAATTGGCAGATACTTTGAAAAAGAAGAACTACAGAGACACAATGGCGTATCGTATAAATTTGAATCCATCTTTTTAAACGATTTTAAAAATAATATTATAATAATTCTAGTGTCCAATAATCTAAATAGAGTTTGGGATTTAGGGCATACTATTCACAATTTAATGTTAGGGAAAGATTATGAAATTCCTAAAAAATCTGTTTATCAAGCGATAAGAAAAGAATCTCTCGATAACGTAAATACAGCGATAGAGACATACTATTTACTCAAAAAAAATTCTAAAAATGAATATAGCTTTGAAAAACCAGGTGAACTGAATAAATTAGGATATGAATTATTAAGAGGCGGTAAAAATAATGAGTCAATAGAAATATTTAAATTGGCTACAAATGAGTTTCCTAAAGATGCCAATCTATTCGATAGCTTAGGAGAAGCCTATTTTGCAAATAAGCAATATGATTTAGCATTAGATAACTATAACAAAGCAATAAGTCTTGGTGGAACCAACGGTAATGCAGAAAAAATGATAGAAAAAATCGGGAAGGAAATGGGTAAGTAAAATTTTCCCGAATGTAACAAACATTTTTCTGAGTTGTCTTATTAAGTAGAAAATAAATTATTTCTAAATGAAAAAGCTAAACCTAATCCTCCTTCTTTTTTTATCGCTCAACACTTTTGCACAAAATGTAAATTCAAAAGTTAATGAAATTATCAATCGTGAAATGAAAGAAAGACGAATTCCCGGATTACAATTGGCTGTTGTTCAAAATGGAAAAATCGTATTAAGCAAATCGTACGGTTACGCAAATATTCAAGACAATATTCCTGTCAAAAACACGACCATTTTTCCCATTAATTCTAATACAAAAATTTTCACCGGTGTTTCTGTAATGCAATTGGTAGAACAAAGAAAGATAGAACTCAATGCACCTATCAAAAAATATCTGAATGATTTACCTTCAGAATGGCAAAATATAACGGTTGACCAATTGTTGACGCATATTTCTGGTTTGCCAGAAATCCTACAACTTCTTGATCCTCTCACTGGTAACATAGGTCCGTTAAAAACCGAACAAGCCATTTGGGAAAAACTGAAAACACTTCCTTTAGAATTTAAAACAGGCGAACAATTCAGTTATAATCAAACCAATTATTATTTATTAGGAAAGATTATCGAAAAAGTTAGTCATCAATCATTTGCTACCAATTTTGAAAATCAACAATTTAGAATCGCAAATATGAAACATACATTGTTTGGAGATTCCAGAGATTTGATTCCGCAATTTGCGCCTACTTATCGTTACAGAAATTTATTTGACGGCAAAAGAACTGATGATAAATTGGTAAATAATTATACCGAATTTCCTGATTTTACAAGAACCGGAGCGGGAATCAACAGTACAGCTGAAGATATGGCAAACTGGATAATTGCTTTGCAAACGGGTAAATTATTTCAAAAATCTGCAACATTAGATTTGATGTGGTCGCCAAGCAAATTCAACAATGGAAACCCGACCAACTGGACACGAGGTTGGGGAATTGCAAAATTTAGAAAAAACCACAAAGCAATAGGAATGTCTGGTGGAAATAGATCCGCTTTGTTGATTTATCCGGATGATCAATTGGCAATCATTGTTTTAACCAACTTAGGTGGAAGTGCTCCTGAAGATTTTCTGGAAGAGATTGCAGGATGTTACAATACAGATATTTTAGAAGCTGATCAACTAACTTTTTTGAGGAAAAATCTACGGGAAATAGGATTCGATAAAGCTATTGAGTTTACAGAAAAAACCAAAAAAATCAATCCTGAATTTAATCCACAAGAAGTAGAATTAAATAATTGGGCTTACAGAATGATGGCAAATAATCAGCAAACTGAAGCTTCAGAAATTTTCAAGCTCAATGTCTATTTGTTTCCCAATAGTTGGAACGCTTATGATAGTTATGGCGAAGTATTATTAAAAACAGGAAATAAAAATAAGGCAGTTGAAATGTATAAAAAATCGGTTGAGCTGAATCCTAAAAATGAAAACGGGAAACAAGCGCTTTTGAAAATTGAGAAGGAAATGGGTAAGTAAAATCTTCTCGAATGTAACAAACATTTTTCTGAGTTGTCTTATTGATTAGAAATCAATTATTTATATATGAAAAAACTAAATCTAATCCTACTGCTTTCTTTATCATTGAATGTTTTTGCGCAGAATGTGAACGATAAAATAAAATCATTCGAAGACAACCTGCTCAGTTGGGATAAAACGAAAACAAAAAAATGGACTCTAAAAGAAAGAATGGCTTTCTACAATATGAATGCGGTAAGCATTGCGGTCATCAAAAATTATAAGGTAGAATGGACAAAAGCTTATGGCTATGCGGATGTTGCTGAAAACAGAAAAGCAACATCGCAAACACTGTTTCAGGCTGCGTCTATTAGCAAGTCTATTAACAGTCTTGGCAAGCTAAAACTGGTGGAACAGGGAAAATTAGGTTTGGAAGATGACATCAATAATTATTTAAAAACCTGGAAATTTCCATACGATTCACTTTCAAAAGGAAAAAAAATTTCCATTGCAAATCTGTTGAGTCATAAAGCTGGTTTGTCTGTTCACGGTTTCGGAGGGTATCAAAAAGGAACAGAATTACCAACAATAATACAAATTCTCGATGGACAAAAACCAGCCAATTCTCCTGCGGTTCGTTCTGTTTTTGAGCCTAATCTTAAATTCCAATATTCAGGCGGTGGAACGACAATTTCACAATTAATTCTTGAAAATATTACAGGAGAAAAGTATGAAGATTATATGTGGAAAAATGTTTTAACTCCATTAGGAATGAACGAAAGTTCTTACAATCAACCACCTTCTCAGGATAAAGAAAAATTACTTGCAACGGCTTATAACAACGGAAAAGAAGTAAAGGGCAAATATCACATCTATCCTGAAAAAGCAGCGGCTGGTTTATGGACCAACCCAAATGATCTGGCAAAATATATCATCGAAACACAATTGTCATTATTAGGGAAATCAAATAAAATTTTATCAAAGGAAATGTCTGTAAAGAGAATTGAGAATAATTACGGAGTATTTCTGAGTGATTTCAAAGGCACAAAATATTTTGCGCACAGTGGTGGAAACGAAGGTTTTGTCTGCTACTATATTGGAAGTGTTGAAGACGGAAACGGTCTGGTTGTAATGACTAACGGTAATAATTTTAAATTAATCGATGAAATCCTTTTAAGTATTGCCAGTTTGAACCAATGGAAGAATTACCCAATTGAACCTCAAAAAGAATCCATTGCCTTAACGATTAGAAAAGAATGTTTAAAAAATGTTGACAAAGGAATTGCGTTGTATAAAGAATTAAAAAGAACGAAGCCGAACGACTACAATTTTTCCAATGAAAATGAACTCAATGAATTAGGATATGAATTTTTGAGAGTTAATCAATTAGACACAGCACTTAAGATTTTTGATTTGAATGTGAATGAGTTTCCAAAATCGGGTAATGTTTATGACAGTCGCGGAGAAGCTTATTTTAATAAAAAAGAATATGCGTTGTCAAAAAAGGATTATCAGAAATCATTGGAACTTGATCCTGCCAATCACAATGCGAAAGAAATGCTTTCAAAGATTGACGAAATTTTGAAAAAGAAATAATCATTAATGATTATTTTCGGTTGTTCACAAAGTATCGGCGAGGCCAAAGGCCTCGCCGATACTGTTTTCTAAAGTTTAGAAAAATTTATTTAATCAAAGCTTCAATTGCTTTTACAACTTCAGCAGGTTTTTCAGTTACGGCGCTTAAGTGATCTGCTGTAAACTCTAAAAACTGTTTCGGTTCAGAAGCATTTCTATAAATTTCTTCTCCCTGAGAAAAAGGAACTGTCTTGTCATTTTTGCTATAGATAAAAAGCTTCGGAAGACTTTCAGTATGTTTTATATCTTCTTTGGCTGCATAAACAGAAGATAACATTTTAGCCAATGCATTTTTAAACTGAGGCGCAAAAACAGCTGCAATATCAGCAAACGAAGACATTCCACCGTCAATCACCAATCCTGAGATTTTACCTTTATTATTTCTTGCTAAATGTGCTGAAACCTGAGAACCTAATGAAGCACCATAAATAATAATCTTTGTATTCTTGACATCATTTCTCCTTGTGATGTAGTCGAAGAACTTTTGCCCGTCTGCGGCAACATTAACGTGTGTGGGTTTTCCTGTAGATTTGCCATATCCTCTGAAATCGACCATTACAACCTGAAAGCCGTTGTCAACCAAAGGTTTGGTCATAAAAGTGTATGTTGAAACATTTCCGGCAGCACCATGAAAGAATAAAATGGTCGCTTTGGGTTTTGCAATATTTGGTTTTAAGAAAATTGCTGTGATGGTATCTTTCTCAACAGGAATTGAAATGTTTTCAAATTTTAAATCAATTGTTTTTAAATCTTTACTTGGCTGATAAAATTTGTCATCGATTTGAGCCTGAAAAAATTGAACAAGAAGAATAGATAAAAGAGTGATAATAGCTTTGGCTTTCATAATATTGTTTTTAATTATGAAGCAAAGATATCTGTCACAAAGGTTTTTTGAAAAATTAAATCACTGAACGGTTATTTTTTTATTCTGAACAGTAATTTTGCTAGATATAGCAAACCCAAAAGGTTTAAATGAAAACGTCTTTATAAGCCCATTATCATAATCCATCTACAATTCTTCCAATGGATTCCAAAATAGTTTCTTGAAATTTTTAATTCTGAAATTTTCTACTTCAATTCCTTCAGCTTCCAATCTTTCTTGAAATTCCGGAACGGATAATGTACCTGAGCTTGAAATAACACGATGAGCTGGAACATCTTTAGGACAACCTCCCATTGCTTTCCCAACATGACGTGAGTGATTGGGAAAACCTACAGCTTTGGCTATTGCCCCATAACTTGTCACTCTTCCTTCGGGAACTAATTTTGTGATTTCCCAGACTTGTTGTTTGAATATCTCATTCATAGTTGTTTTGCATCATTTTTGGACTTTACATTTAAAATCCATTCACTAAAATATAAAGTTATGAAAAAATCGTTTTTCCGCTTGTTAAATAAAATGAATAAAGCAATATTACCAAAGTTGAGCGATAAAGATCCACTGAAATTGACCAAATTTCAGAAAGGGATTTTGGCGTACCGTTATTTTGTATTGCTAAATTCTTTAGATTAATTTCTAATGACAATAAGTTTTATCTGATTTTAGCAATCAAATCTCTACACCATTTATAGAGAGGTTTTTCAATCAACAAATAAATAATAATTGAACAAATCCACAGCGCTATAAAATTACGGTCGGGTAAATAAAAATAAGATTTCAGCTTCATATTAAAATAGCTGAGATGAATCAAATAAAAGACAAAAGAAGCATTACCTAAAAGAACAAAAAGCCTTGTAGATAATATTTTGGACACTACTGTTTTTTCTGACATCAATCCCCAAAAGAAAACAGCGATGGCAATAGGCAGAAAAACTTCATGAATTATTCTTCCTTCCCAACGTTCTACACCATGCACAAAATTATTTCTGGCAAAAAAAGCAATTGAAACCGTTAAAATTAAAATAGCAATTCCGCCCCAAAGTGTTGGTTTTTTAATCTTGTTTAAAAATTGAATTCCTTTTTCTTTTTTCATTAAATAAGCGAGCAACATTCCGAAGAAAAATTCCAAGCTTCTTCCGAAAAATGTACTTCCAATGATAAATTTTAAAGGAGATAAAAAGCCGCTTGGATTTCCGTTAAATTCTTTAAGTCCGAAACCGATTCCCCATCCTAAAAGGAAAAATCCTATTAAAAACAGAATGCAGTACTTCCAGCTTTTCTTTAATAATAAAAATAAAAGTGGTGACAGAAGATAAAAGAAAAATTCTACGGTCAATGACCAGGCCTGAACAATTCCGGAAACCGAATATTTATCAAACAAAGAATAAAAAAGAGAATATTGTAGGAAGTAAGTTTTTACGTCTTTCGAATAAGCAGTATCGAGAAAATAACAGCTCAGTAAAATCCAGTACAACGGAAAAATTCTTGCAATCCGGAGAAGGATATATTTTAAATAAGATTTTTTTGATTCTAAAGGTTTCTCTTCATAGCGATAAGCCAGCAAAAATCCGCTCAACACAAAAAACACCGTTACACCGATATGCCATTCGCTGATGAAACGCATGACCTCGAAAGGTAAATCGTAACGCCAATATTTTCGGTTGTGATACACAAAAACCATGATTGCAGCAATGGCGCGCATTCCGGTTAAAGCATCGAACTTATTTTTCTGAAGAGTTTCCAAATGATAAACAATAAAAGTTTTTAGTTTTTTTTCGCAAAAATATCAAAAGATTCTCTTATGTATTTCAAAAGTTTACAAAACGTTAGATCAATTGAGCAGTACTATCTTGCAAACTTTTGAATTTTTACTTTTTCAATGATTTCTTTTGGTGCTTTTGCGGTAAATTAAAATTATGGTGTACTAAAAAAGGCTTAATAAATAAGCCTTTTTAAATATAATTAATTTTAATTGTAAAAATTAGTTTTCCAAAATGTAAGAGAACATCAATGGTGCACAGATGGTTGCATCACTTTCAACGATATATTTCGGTGTAGTGATATCCAGTTTTCCCCAAGTAATTTTTTCGTTCGGTACAGCTCCGGAATAAGAACCGTAAGAAGTCGTTGAATCTGAAATCTGACAGAAATAAGACCAAAACGGAATATCGTGCATTTCCATATCCTGATACAACATTGGAACCACACAAATCGGGAAATCTCCTGCGATACCTCCACCAATTTGGAAGAAGCCAACACCTTTTCCTGCTGAATTTTTTGTGTACCAATCTGCCAAATACGTCATATATTCAATACCTGATTTCATAGTCGTAGCTGTCAATTCACCTTTGATACAGTAAGAAGCGAAAATATTACCCATGGTAGAATCTTCCCATCCCGGAACAACAATTGGAAGGTTTTTCTCAGCCGCAGCAATCATCCAAGAATTTTCTCTTGGAATTTCGTAATACTGCTCCAAAACTCCAGAAAGAATCATTTTGTACATGAATTCATGCGGGAAATATCTTTCTCCTTTTGCTTCGGCATCTTTCCAGATTTCTACGATGTGCTTTTGCAATCTTCTGAAAGCTTCTTCTTCAGGAATACAAGTGTCTGTAACTCTGTTTAATCCTCTTTCCAACAAATCCCACTCATCCTGAGCTGTCAAATCTCTGTAATGAGGAACTCTTTCGTAGTGAGAATGCGCCACCAAATTCATCAAATCTTCTTCAAGGTTTGCTCCTGTACAAGAGATAAAATCTACTTTATCCTGACGAATCATTTCAGCCAAAATCTTTCCTAATTCAGCGGTAGACATTGCTCCAGCTAAAGTAATCATCATTTTTCCGCCTTCTTTCAGGTGGGCAACATATCCTTTAGATGCGTCTACCAAAGCTGCTGCATTGAAGTGCAGGTAATATTTTTCTATGAACTCAGTAATCGGTTTGCTCATTATTTTTAAATTTTCACAAAGATAATGAAAGATGTTGGATGCGAAAAGTTCATAGAGTTTTTAAAATAGTATTTGGGCATATCCCTCGCCTAAACTTCACCAGCGGCTCGGGTCGGGCTATTCGTTGCAATCTTTTTTAGCCTTTTCGGGTAAAAAGGATTTCCGCTTCTATCCCTTACGCAAACAGGTTAAGGTTTCATTTTTTAGAATTTAAAACGTCTGTTTTCTTTTTTATCAGAAAGTTTCTTTTTAGTATCTAATCTTTTGGCAATCTGACCTTTTGAAGGCTTCGTTTTGAGCCTTTTTTTAGGAATAATTATAGCCTGATTGACGATTTCCAGAATTTTTTCGGTGGCGATTTTTTTATTCTGCAGCTGAGTTCGCGATTCTGAAACAGTAAGTTGCAGAATTCCGTCCAGATTAATTCGGTTTTTAAGCTTTTCGCTAATTAATTCTTTTTGAAAATGATTGAAAAAAACAGAATCTGATACCTTCCACATTACAGTAACTGAAGTTTCTACTTTGTTCACGTTTTGTCCACCTGCACCGCTGCTGCGTGAAGTTTTGTAAGCCAGTTCTGTAGTGAAGGTTTTCATAAATACTATTTTTTCGACTGAAATTCCTCTCCTTTGGAGGGGTGGATTTCGAACAAAGTTCGAAAGACGGGGTGGTTTAAACGGATAAAATATAATTACTAAATATCAAAAATACTTTTTAATTCCAAACGGTTTACTTTTCCATTCGGAGTTCTTGGAATTTCTTTCACAAAAATAATTTCTTTTGGTTTGTGGAAAGATTTTTCAAATTTGAGATTTGAGATTTGAGATTTGAGATTCTCGCTTTCAAACCCTTCAACAATTAAAATCAATTTCTGTCCCAGACTTTCATCTTTTATTCCTAAAAATACAACCTCATTCGGGATTTCTTTTTTTACCAAAGCTTCAAGCTGTTCAGGGAAAATCTTTGCACCTCCTGAATTAATCACATTATCAGTTCTTCCTAGAAATTTAAACTGATTTCTGTTTTTGATTTCAACCAAATCATTCGTCTGCAATATTTCAGAATTAAGTTGTGGTGCCGAAATTTTCAAACAATTTCTTTCGTCAGTTGAAATTTCAATAGCATCAAAAACACTGAAATATTCGTCCTGAGTTGGGTAAGTTTTTTTTAAAGCAATATGAGAAAGAGTCTCGGACATTCCATACGTCTCATAAATCTGAGTAGGAGAGAGGGAGTGTTGAAGAGCTTGTGATATTTTACTTTTTAAATTTTCAGAAACGGCAGCTCCGCCAATAATTAGATATTTAATAAAATGAATTTTATCTAATGAATTTTCAACCTGCAATGGAGTCATCGCACAGAAATCAATGTTCTCGTTTAAATTTTCTAACGGCTTTAAAGAGGGATCTGAAATAATGAGTTTTAACTTTCGTATAATCGCTCGTACAACCATCATTTTTCCTGAAATATATTCTATGGGCAAACAAATCAAAGCGGTATCGCCTTCTTTTAAGTCTAAAAAATTGCAGGTCATCTTTGCGGAATTAAGCATTTTTTCTTTCTCGACCTCAATAACCTTGGGAATGCCCGTAGAACCGGAAGTCTGTACTTTTACAGTTTTAGAATCCGAGAACCATTCTTTCAGGAAAAAAATCACTTTTTTCTCGAAATCATTTTTAGAATGTAAATTATTAATTTCGAGATTATTGAAGTCAATCAGCATATTCAGAGGGTTAAATTGTAAGTGTAAATTTAAAGAAAAATTAAAAAATGATTTGCAAATAAAGAAAAAAGCTTTAAATTTGCATCACCAAAATAAAACAGACCTATAGTGTAACGGTAACACTCCGGTTTTTGGTACCGTCATTCGGGGTTCGAATCCCTGTGGGTCTACTTTAACAGGAGAAATGATTATCATTTCTCCTGTTTTTTTTGAATGATTAATCCCAGGTTCCTTTTTATTGCTGAAATCTTATTGTCAAATAACAATAAGGTTTTGTAAAGAATCTGATGAGAAAAAAGAAAAAACCAAAAAAAGTTAAAAATTGATTTGCAAATAAAGAAAAATTCTGTAAATTTGCCTCACCAAAAAATACAGACCTATAGTGTAACGGTAGCACTCCGGTTTTTGGTACCGTCAGTCGGGGTTCGAATCCCTGTGGGTCTACAAAAAGCCTTGTTAATCACTCGATTTTCAAGGCTTTTTTGTTTCAAATAATTAAAGATTTTTTAAATTTGTACAGAGAATTTATCAATCAGAACCTCTTAAAACTAGCCCAGATCGTAACGGCATCCTTTTTTGTTGAGAGGAAAAGAAATTAGCTTGGACAAAAAAGATAAAGTGAAGAGCTGGAAAAAGCTCCTAAAAACTGGCTTTTACCTGCATGCTTCCTATGTGTATGGTTCTTTCACCGGAATTTCTTCCTTCGTAATTTAAATTAAGCTGTAAGAAAGAGTTGATTGCCTGCTGAACGAAAACACTCCAGACTTGGTTTTTACCGGGTTTTAACCCATCAAGCATTTGGTTTCCTACAATGCTGAAACTGTTTCCTGTAAAATCATTGTTGATAAATGAGAAGTTTCCTCTGATTGAAGTTTTCTTACGTTCCCACTGAATCGTTCCCGTAATGTCGAATGCTTTCAGTAATTCCTCACCGTCTTTTCTCTGTTTTTCACGGTAAGCTGACGAAAATTCTGCCTGTATAGCGTCTGTAAATTTATAAGTGGCTTTTGGCTTTGTTTCAAAATTATTCAGTGTGTAATCTCTCGTTGCAAAGAGTTGCGATGAATTTTTTAAATCATGAACGGAGTTTTCCCAATCGATCCTGAATTCTTTATTAAACCAATATCCGATATTCACAAAATGTGAGGTTTGATTTCTTTCCTCGTTACTGAAATTGGCATTGATGAGGTTGTCATTCTGTATAAAACGATAGTTTCCGTTCCAACCTGATTTTTCGGTGGGATTAAACTGCGCCGACATCAGGATATTCTGATTTTTTAGAATCTGATTTTCGCCTTTCTCAAAAGGGTTTAAAACTAAAACTTTATCTTTTTTATAGAATGAATTCTGAGAATTTAATGAGATATTAAAATTCCAGCGTTTTAAAAACTTATTTTCCGAACTGAAAACGACTGATGGATTGACGAATAAAGCCAATTGCAACTTGTTTTTATTGGAAGGGATATATCGCACCGAATTGGTGTAAATTCTGATGTATTGTGCCAGGTCTGAATATTCTGCAATTTCGAATTCGTCGAGCTGCTGTATTCCGTCACCATTGTAATCGGTCCATTTATAAATTCCCTGTCCGTCTGTAACTTTTATATATTGAAACTCTCTTTGTGCTTCCTGTCCGTTTCCTAATTCGTAAAATGCCTGAAGTCGCATTCCGTTTTTAAAAAGCTGTTGATTGTACAAAATGTTACCCACCACAAAATCTTTATTCTGATCGATATCTACAATGTCATCTTTATAAAAGAATTTTCTGTAATGAATTAAAGCGTTTAAGGTTGTTTTTTCGGTTTTAATAATTTGGCTTTCTGCCATGAAACCTAAAATCCTGTTCGTATTCTGAAGTCTGTTGTCTCGTACCGAGTCATTCTCTCTTACGTACATTTTAGCTAGAAGTTTCGTTCTTGTGCTGTCTCCGATTTTTTTCTGAACAAAAAGTTCTTTCCAGCTAAAACTTGTGACATCCATCAATTGAGTGTCGTTGTATTTTTTTTCGTTGTGTTCCATGCTTCCACCAACTGCCCAGCTGCCTTTTTTGCCGGTGTACTCAGTTCCTGCCCCTCCACGGATGAATTTTGTGTCTTGAAGGGTGGCATTGGTGTTAAGGTAAGATAAGTTACCTTTTGTATTGAATTTTCCTTTGATCCAGTTCAAATCAAGGTCGTTTTTCGTTCCTTTATAAGAATCCTGCTCATCAAGATAGTTGATACGGTAATTTAAGGTCGATTTATTATTCCATTTATTTAGAAAACTGAAAATAAAGCGGTTTTGCGTTAATCCGTTAAATTCCTGCGCCAAGTTAAAGTCACGTGAAAATTCTACATCGTTGATACGGTCTAAAATATGGAACTGCTTATCGATGTATTGATATTCAAAGCTAGGAGTTCCTTTCCAATTGTTTTTAGTAAATGTTTTATTTCCGAAAATCCTTGCAGCGTATCCCAAATTCTGATCAGAATCTTTTGATGAAAATAAATTGATATCGTAATTACTCATCGAAATATCGGCTCCGATTTTACCATCTTTCAACAAATATTCAGAGTTTAAAGTGTACACCTGGGCTTTCTGAGGGGATGGAAGTTTTCTTACGGCACGGTAATCTCCTAAATTGGGACCTACATATTCAAAAACTCTTCCGTTATTGGTAGTTTGAGTTAATTTGTAATCTCCCAGATTAGCTCCGAAATAGGTGAACGAAACCTGATATAAAGTTTGCGTTGCGTCGGTTGAAAATTGATAGTAATTTCCGTTGGGATGCTGAACGAGACTGTAAAGAATTTTGTTGACGTCATATTCTGCAGCAACACCGGATGGAGCGTACATTAAATTTAAATCATTTCCGGCATCTGCTAAAATCTGTTCGTCTTCTTTTGATAAATTTAAAGCCAGTGGAGCATTTTTATTATCATTCTCCATAAACCAGTTTAAGCCTAATTTTAATTTTTCTCTTTGATGCTCCACTTTTCCGGTAAATAAATATCGGGAATAATTTCTGTTGGCGTAATTAAAAGAAATGGTAATGAAATTTTGCTGGAAAATCGGCCTGAAACTGGTAAAAGTAACTTCTCCGGTGTTGTAATTAATAATATAATCCTGGTTTTCTCCACGTTTCATCAAAATACCATCGATGAAAACCTGCTCGGAACCTGAAATTAGTGTAATAAATTGTTCACCATTTTTTCCGGTTAAACGATAAGGTCCCTGGTTTCCTTCAATACCCTGAAAACGAATTCTGTGAAACTCACTTCGTGCCACACCCGCTGAAATATCAACGAAAGTTTTATTATCGGTTCCAAACTGTGTCTGAAACTGAAGCCCCATACTTCGACGCTGATATTTCGCAAAATAATTTTTAGAATCAACCAAATCTAAATGTCCGGCTCTAAGAATAGATTTATCCTTAATATTAAGCTGCATATAAATCTTGTCGAATTCTTCTAAGGTCTGCGTATAGCCATCTGCCTGAATCGGTAAATTATGGTCGGAAATACTTGCCAAAACCGTAACATCTTTTGAAAGTCTCCCGGAAATCTGAAGATCCATCGAGCTTTGTACCGATTGCCCCTGATTGTTACCAAAAGTAATTCCCCGGATAATAGAACCTTTTGAATTTAATTCTCCTAAAAATCTTTTGGAATCATTTTTTGCAAGTACCGCTTCGTCTACAATAATTCTGTTGCTGGTTTTCACAAAATCCATGGTGTCTTTTGCGAAAATATCCTGTCCGAATTTTAGAGCAAGAATACTATCTTTTTTTTTAGCTAAAACACTGTCATTCTTAGAAGAGGTAGAATCTTTAGGAATATTGGGGTTTTTCCATGAGAATATTTGAGCATTATTCAGCGATAAGCCCATGAAAAAAAGAACGAATATCAGAATAGAATTCCGCAAGTCTCCTAAAATAAGTGGTAAAAATAACTAAAAAATATGAACAGTTCGGGTTTTGGCATTATTAACAGAAAATTAACCTTAATATTGTCTCAAATGGAAAAATTGCCGTAATTTTGCTATGTAAATTATTAATAATTAAAAAATTAAGTTATGAAAAAAATCTTTACAATTTTAGGAGTTGTTGCTGTTGCGGCTTTTGCAAATGCACAGATTGTGATTAATGAAGTATATGGAGGTGGAGGTGGAACAAACTCAAGTATTGTTTATAATCAGGATTATGTTGAGCTAATTAATAAAGGTACTTCATCTGTTACTTTAACCGGAGCATATCTTCAATATTCTTCAGCTACATCTACAAGTGCTGTAGGTGCTTCAAATATTCAAGCTCTACCAAATATTACATTAAGCCCAGGTCAAAAATATTTAATTGGCGAAGGAACTACATCCAATTCAGTTGGTGCGCCTTTACCGACAGTAGATTTTGCTCCAACAACAAATGTTCTTAATATGTCAGCAACTGCAGGTAAGGTTTTCTTAACTTCTGATGGAACAGCTGTTGCATCTGCTACAGATTCTAATATTATAGATTTTGTTGGTTATGGTACTAATGCGGCTTGGTTTGAAGGTACGGCACCTGCACCTGCTCCTTCTAACACCACTTCTATAAGCAGAACAAATGGTATAGATACTAATAATAATAATGTAGACTTTACAGTAGGAGCTCCAACTCCAGAAAATTCGACTTCAGGTTCATTAGCTGTTTCAGACTTTAACAAAACAAAATCAAATTTTGTAAAAAACACTTTCGTTAAAAATGACGAAATCACTTTCGGAACAGATGCTAAAGATGTAAAAGTGTATAGATTAACAGGTCAGTTGGTAAAAACTGCTTCTGTAAAAGCTAATGGAACTTTAAACGTTTCTGATTTAGCTGAAGGTAATTACATTGTTACAGGAACTGTAAATAATCAGGCGGTTTCTCAGAAGATTTTGAAAGACTAATTTCTTATTAGAATAGAAATATAAAACAGCTGTCGAAAGACAGCTGTTTTTTTTGTTGATTATTATCCTTTCTTTTTAAACTCGGCAAGCTTCAAGGCATCTTTAATCATCTTTCCCGGTCGGAAGATGGTCTTTACACTTTTGATGCTTGATGCATTTACCTCATCGGGAGTATCTTTTCCTTCGCTGGAGCCACTTGCCTGCAAAGTGAAATACTCACCTACGTAAACAATTTTACCATCTGCTACATCATCTGCAATTTTAGAGAATGTGCTTTCGAGTACGGCAAGAATATCTGCTTTTGATACGGTAGAAACTGTAGAAGCATATTTGGCAAGATCTGCAAGAGTGGTTTGCCCGTTACCTACAAAATCGGCGTAATATTTTTCGGGATCGTTGGGCTTTTGTGGGTTTTTTCTGGAGATGACATTAAATGTAATTGGCATTTTTTTTCATTTTAAGGTTAAACATATTGTATTTTATATCACGAATGTATAAAAAATATCAATAGTAAAAACACCTCAAAAAAAATAAAAATGCAGTTGCATTTTTTTAGATAAAAAAATGATGCGGGTGAATTCCCAGATTCACCCGCATCATTTTAACAATTCATCCGCATGAATCTTACAAATCACCCGCATGAATTTTTAAGCGTTTTTTTAAAGAAATAAAAACCAGAATTTTTATTTCTTTAAAAGCTGCTCTATCAGCCTGTTCTGCATCTCCATCAGCTGAGATATCTGCTCCTGATTCTGAACCAGACTTTTTACCAAATCATCTGTAACTGTATTGTTGATTGTTATGGTACTATATGGATTTCCGAATGCAGAACTGTGATTGTTATCAACAATATTCTGAAATATCTGATCATCCATAAAGTATTGAGGTTCTACTTTGAAAAATTCTGCCACTTTCTGCATAAATAAGAAGTCTAATTTTTCGATGGTTCCGTTTTCTATTTTGCTGAGATAGCTTTGCGAAACATCCAGCTGAAATGCCAGGTTTTCCTGAGAAATATTCTTATGCTCTCTGAGTTCTTTTATTTTGTAGCCTATATTCTTATTCATACTGTTTTTTTACAGAGGTAAAGATAAACTTTTTACGAGAAACATATTATTCCAAACGGAATGGTATTTTATTCCGTTTGGAATTGTAGCGCAGCAATTTATTTCACATTTTTGCTACTCAGAAAAAAAATAATATATTTAACCCTTTAAAAACACATAATAATTATGAGAAAAAATTATTGCTCAGGCTCTGCCTGATTCTTACGGTCGCCCTTACAGTCTACTCCTGTAGAACAGACCAATTTCCCGAAGCCCAACCTTTTAATGACAGCTCAAAATTTCAGCTTACCTCGAAAAGAATTTCTCTGGATGAAGCCAAACACAAAGCACAGCTTCTTCCTGAAATTGAAAAGATTGAGGCTGAGTTTAAGGTTAAAACCAAAACAAATGCTTTCGGAAAAACCATTAACTACGGAAACGGGGTTTCTATTGATACGGATGAGGTAATGTATATTGAGAAAGGACCCAATATTCATACTTATACCTTCCACATTAACAGGGAAAATAATCCCGCAGATGCTCCTTTGGAAAACCTCGTGCTGAGTAATCTTCCTGATGGTACTTACAGAGAGCTCTTGGTATCTTACAACTTTACATTACAGGAAAAACAGATGTTGGAAAACGGTATTCCTGTAGATGCAAAAGGAAAAGTAACCATCACAGAACTTGCACAGGGAACTTACAACAACGGTGGATTGATGGAAAGAACCGGTGAAACGTGTGTATTTATTGAAAAAACAATGTGGCATCCGTGCAGCTCAGGAGATCACAATGGTTTTAATGCTAACGAATGCAACTTTATCAGTAATCCTTCAGCCGGTACACCACCAACATCATATGTAATGATCACCCGCCAATGTACAGCACAGCCTGTAGACTATGGCTTGGGAGATAACGGCGAAGGCGGCGGCGGTTCTTCCGGTGGACTGGGTGGTGGTAACGAAGAACCTGAGATACCGACAATACCGACAATACCGGGAGGACCAAAAAGTATCTCACCCTGTGCAATTCTCAAAAGAAACTCTAATGATACACCGTTTCAGAAAAAACTTGATAGCTTAAAAACCCGAGTGATGCCATCAGCAAACGGGTATGACGAGCATGAGACAGTAGTAGTAGTAACCAATGATCACGGCCAGCTTGTTTACAACACCTATATTACACCCAGCGAAGCAGGATCCAACGTACAGTATCTGAAAATAGGAGTCACCGATTCTGATATTGCAGTGATGCACAATCATACGATAAAATCTGCCTTCCTTGCTCCTTCTTATATTGATCTGGTAGAGTTCTATAATCATTACAAATTTTTGGATGCTGGGGTTCAACCATATTATATTCATTACCTTGCATGCTATAATGGCGAAGTATATGCACTAAAGGCAGATAACGTTGCGGATTTGGATGCTTTTTTTGCTGATTTTTTAAGCATTGGAAGCGGAAACTTTTCTAAAGATGAACAAGCAAAGGCTTATAACAAAATGAAAAGAATTTATAAGATAAATGGAATGAAGGATGAAATTCTTCACGATAAAGAAAAGTCTGAGAAGATATTTCTAAATATTGCTAAAAGTTTCGGTAACGGAATAAGCTTATACCGTAGAGATGGCACGACATGGGGAAAGCTGAGATTAGATCCTGACGGAACAGTAAAATCAGATGATTGTCCTTTATAACTTAAAAAAACAAAAAAATGAATAAACTAATTTTATTAATAATATTACTATTAACTGTTAACTGTAAAAGTCAGACTAATATTATTGACGCTGCTGATGTTTGCAATTATAATTCTATTAACTTAAATGATGGAGGTCTGTATTTGAAAGATATAAGCAATATAATTATGCCCTATTTAGGTGTATGGAAATGGACATCAGGAAACAAAGAAATGACTTTAACATTGATTAAGCAGACTAAATATCACTATACTTCGGGTACAGATAATTACTACGCTGACAGATTGGTTGGTTATTATACCTATAAAGAAAACGGGTTGACAATCATAGATACTTCTGGAGATAATTTGATGGATGACTATGGATTGAAAGTCGAATTTGACATAGAATGTGGAGGCGGCGTTGTAGCTTCTTTTTTTAAGGATGTCAAAAAAGAGAAAAGTTTTATAGTAGTATTAAAAAAACTCTCAACCACACAAATGAAGTTTACGGGTAAAGTGGGAGAAGGTACTTATCAGATTGGGAGAACACCTACTACTGTTTATCTTGGAAGCACTTTTCCTTTGGAAATGGTTTTTACAAAACAATAAACTAATTCTCTCTAAGTAGAGGTGGTCAAACTAAAAACTCCAAATCAATTTTGGAGTTTTTAGTTTTGAAAGATAAAGTTCCTCACGACAAAGACAAGTCTGAGAAAATATTTTTGAATATTGCTCAGAGTTTTGGGAATGGAATCAGTTTATACCGCATAGATAATTCAAGATGGGGCAAACTGAGATTAGATCCTGACGGAACGGTAAAAAAAGATGACTGCCCATTATAACTTTAAAAAAAACAAAAAATGAATAAAATAGCTTTAATATTTATTTTAATATTTTCTATTAGCTGTAAAAGCCAAACAAATATTATTGAAATTCAGAACAGATGTGATGTAGAATTTAGTGATACAAATGGTAACACTTATCTAAAAGATATCAGCAATATTACTACTCCTTTTGTAGGGGTATGGAAATGGACATCAGGAAATAGGGAAATGACCCTTACATTGATGAAACAGACGAAGTATCATTATCAATCGGGAATTACTAATTATTATGAAGATCGCTTGGTTGGATATTATGTTTACAAAGAGAATGGGGTAACAATTGTTGATACCTCAGGAGATAATTTAATGGATGCCTATGGTTTAAAAGTAAATTTTGGGATAGATTGTGGAGGAGATATTGTAGCTTCTTTTTTTAAAGACGTGAAAAAAAATAAAAGTTTTATAGTAAGTTTAGAAAAAATTTCCTCAACCCAAATGAAATTTTCAGGTAAAGTAGGAGAAGGTACTTATATTATTGGAAGAACACCAACTGCGGTTTATCTTGGAAGTACTTTTCCTTTGGAGATGGTTTTTACGAAGCAGTAATGAAATCAACTCAAATAGTATAAGTATTTATCCTAATCCTACTTAAATATTAAATCAGATTATAAAATTAATAATGTATATGTAGTTGATATGAGCGGTAGAAAAATAAATGTAAGATTAGATGGTGAAAAAGTAGATGTGAAAAATCTTCCATCAGGAACTTATCTAATAAATATTGAAACTAAAGAGGGAGTTTCTAGTCAGAAATTTATAAAAAAATAAATATCATTTAAAAATATTAGAACAAAGAGTTGTCTTCAGACAGCTCTTTTTTTAATACCAACCTCTTCTCGCTGCGTTAATAATCGTATTCAGATTCAGAACCAAAGTATATCGTATTCTTTTTCCGTAATCTTTAAATCCGGGCTCAAAACCTAAAGAAGACTGTACCGGAAGGTAAATTTCAAGAAAATCAGGGATTAAACGAACTTTCACACCGCTGTCCCAAATAAACTGTGTCGGATTGCTTTTGTTTTTATACAAGCCTGCATCCGCATAAACATGGAAAATTTTCCAAACGCTGGAATCTAAATTGAAAGAAGTAATCCATTGATTAACGGTTCCCGGGAGAAAAGATTTAAAACCACCATCAGCCAAAATAAACTGTTGTGATAAAATTCCGCTCGACGCACTTTGACCTAAAAGATTGTATGAAAATGAGTAATCTGAAACTCTTGAAATTCCATAATTAAACGTATTATTTCGAGTTTCGTTTCTTGCAAAATATCCTGCAAAAAGCCTTAAGCTAAGCTTCTGTTTTGGTGCAAATTCCCATCTGTAAAAACCTTCTGCAGTGATTTTATTGTAATCTTCCATTCCCTGCGTACTCAGGCTGAAACTTTTCTCGTGGATCATCTGATTGTCGGTGTAACCGTAACCGATGGTCCAGAGATTATATTTACTGTAATCGTCTCTGGCAATCATTCTTGCGCTCAGATCGCGTTCAAAATAAGTATAAGAAATTCCTAAACCACGGCTTACCGTACTTCTCGGATTTTTTCTGAAACTGATATTCGAGTACAATGAATTTTTTTGATAAGCCAAATCATAATCATAATGAAAATAAGATCCTGAAACTCCAAAAGTCAATCTCTGAATCATACTTTCAGCGGGTAAAAAAGAGTAGGAGACTGCTCCTGAACCTGTCATTTTACCTGTTCCTGTGCTGAAAGACGGAGTTAATGAATACAGAAATTTCTGATCAAAAAGTGATTGGTTTTTAAAGTTGATGCCAATCAAAAATTTGTCGTAAGTATTGGTAAAGCGTATTCTCGGGTTTAAGTATATTTCATTAAACTCAGGGTTCGGAATATCTTTAATCAGTTTAAATTTAATTTTTTTAGCATTCGAAAATAAACCTTTAGTATAAAGAAAATTATCGCGGTAGTTAGCTTCCGGAAATATATAATCGTTATTTAAAGTGATTTTATAAATATCTTGAGATGGAAGACTGATTGTTTTTAGTCTTTCATTTTCTTCAGTTTCAATCCAATGAGAGGTTCTTGCTCCGCTTCTGGTTTGGGTTTCCAGTTTTACAGGGACTGCTTCGTCTGTATTTTTTACGATCCTAATTTGCAGAGAATCATTATCTGCTCTGAAATTTTTAAGTCTGAAATTGACTCTGTTTTTCTGCTTCAAAAAGCTTTTTAAATAAGAGGTTGAAGATTCTTCTTTTGCCAATTGATCTAAAAAATCTTCGGGATCAATTTGTTTATCTGTATTTTCAGTAATGTAATTTTTCAGTAAAAGATTGAATTTTTCTTCACCCATTTTATCAGCAGAATAACTGAAAAGGTTTCCTGTTTCAAAACTGCTGATTGCCATATTATTAAAATTGCTTAAAACCGCAAAAGGTTCATCAATTTTCTGATCGAGATTCTGAGACATGATGTATTGATAGGCTAATCCATATCGATCCAGTAATTTTACTCTTGAAGCATGGAATAATTTTAAAGGCTTAACTCCTAAAACATTAGTCTCAGGAAGGTTTCCGAGAAGCTTTGTTTCTCCGTAGAATTTTTTCAGATACTGAATTTCAAGATATGATTTTAAACCATTCTTAAACCAGTGATTTTCCTGCTTATTAGTAATGATGCTTTCGTCAAGAATTTTTTTTGAGATAATTCCAAAGTAATCCAAATCAACATTTTCTGCATCCGAAAACAATTTAAACCTGAATTTCCAAAATTTAATATCATTATTTCCAAAAAAATCTTCTTTTGCCCTGAATTTTTCCGAAATAAAAAGCTGTTCTGGTACAAAACCGATTTTATCTTTGATGAACCTCAATTGCAGCGGAAGGTAAAACTCAAGATTCTGAATTTCCTGTTTGCTGACATTGTATCCAAATTTTATTTCGGTTTTAATATCTTCTGTATTGATTTTTATCGTGGGAAAATTATTTTTAGAAATAATAAATTCAGGATCTGAATCTAAATATCCTTTAAATAAATTAGGTTGAATCTGCTGAAGATTGCTTTGAATAAAAGAGTTTGAAGGAGCATCGAAATCAACCGACCAATAAGTGTTGAAATTAACAGATTCTTCAATATCATGATAATCTCTTTTAGAAATATTATCAGCATCAAAATGATCGGGAACAATAAAGAAATATTTTAAGGCAACGTCCTGTTCAGAAGTTCCGTAACCGGTAAATTTTTTATCAGGAAGCTGCATTTTATATTGCAATTGCAACTTGACACTTTTTCCGGGTTCTAAATTTTCATTTAACGAAAGAAAGAAATTCTCGTCGAAAATAGTTTTTATAGGAACAGGTTGGTTTTCCGAATTTTTTATATTTAATTCTAAAACTTTTCCCAGTTCTTCCTGTTTTGCAAAGTGAAGACTGTTGTTACGATCTTCCAGTTTTCTGTAAACCAGAGAAGTTCCTCTTTTGTTGTATGCCGAGATCCAGTTTAGAAGTTTGATGCTGCTCAGAGCCTTATCAGAATGATTATGATACACAATTTCCTGATTGACCTCAAGAGTTTTTCTGTCTTGCAATAATTTTGCGTGAATGTAAATACTATCTTTTTGTGCAGAAACCTGTACAACTCCCCAAATCAAAAAAAGACCAATGCTAAACTTTTTCAATATCCTGATAAAGCTTCAAATATAGCTTATTTTAGATATAATTCTTATGATTTTTAGTTAAGATTTGTCAAAATTTGTAAATATTCTGAAGACACTGTAAAATAAAATTTGCTCTCAAATGAATGAGAGCAAATAGTGATTTATTTATTTTATAATGATGCCAGATAAGCTTTCCAGCCCTCGTTTTTATAAGTAACAGAAGCTTCTGCGGGATCTTCAGATTTGTAAATTCCTCTTCCTACAATGATGAAATCTGTGTGAAGAGTTTTGAAAACATGATCCGGGGTATTGTATTGCTGACCTTTTCCATCTCCTGAATCTGCTAAGTTAACTCCAGGAGTGAATAGTAAAATTTCTTCAGGAAGTGCATTCTGAGAAACACCACCAATTACATTAGGATGAGACAAAGCCACTTTTAAAGCTTCTTCTCTGTAGCTGCTCGTCGTTAAAGTTCCTTTTGAAGACATTCCGATAATGGCAACAACTCCTACATTTTTGAAACAGTCTAAAGATTCAAAACCACCAATTACCTGAGACGTTACAAAATCTGCCCAGTCTGTAATTTTGAAAACTCCGCTTGTGAACTGTAATTCCTGCGTATTTCCGATATCTGCAAACTTTCTGTCTTCCATCAATAAGAAGTTGTGCTTTGAAGCCAGTTCTTTCAAAGGAACGATTGTATTTTGATAATCGAAATCTGAAATAATATCAATATGTGTTTTTAAAGCAATAATATTTGGGCCAACTTTTTCAGCCAGTTCCAATAATTCCTGAGTAGTCGTTACATCAGCTGAAGCAATCAGGTTTGATTCTTTTGCTAAAGCGGTTTCCAATAATTTTTTTGAAACAGAATGCTGTGCATTTTCAAATTTTTCCTGATAAGAAAGTCTTTTCTTTTCTTCAAACTGAATGTGGTTTCCCTGTAAAAAATCCTGAATTCTTTTTACTTCTTCATCGCTCAATTCACCATTTTCCTGAAGAATTGTACAAACTTCAGAAATATTAAATAAAGTATGCACTCTGAAACCTTTGCTTTCCAAAAGTTGTTTCCCGCCTTGTTCTCTGTCTAAAACAACTACGATGTCGGCAACTTTCAAATCTTCCTGCTCTACTTCAGCAATGGTTTCTACCAAAGATTTTCCGGAAGTGATGACATCTTCTACCAAAAGACAGTTTTGCCCTTTTTGGTAAATTCCTTCGATCATTTTTTTTGTTCCGTACTCTTTCGCTTCTTTTCTTTTAATAATTAATGGAATATAACTTTCCAAAGACATCGCCGTTGCCATTGGAAGTGCAGCATAAGGAACTCCGCAGATCAAATCAAAATTATCTAGAGGAAGCATTTCCAGTAAATAATTAGCTAGGTTTTTTAAAATTTTAGGATCTGATGCTAAAGGTCTTAAATCTACATAAAACGGACTTTCGATACCGCTTTTTAATGTAAATCTTCCAAATTTGATGATGCCCAGTTTGTAACATTCCAAAAAGAATTCTTTCTTACTTTCCATTAATTTTTTATTAGATTTTGCAAATTTAAGGATTTGATGTTAAAGTCAATTGTCAATCGTGAATTTTGCTTTGCAAGTGAAGAATTAAACTTAAAAAAAATAGAGAATTAAACGAGTTGGCAATTCATTTTTTATAAAAAAAACATCCCCGAAAGGATGTTATTAATTATTTAAACGATTTCTGCGTCAATTACTTTTGCGCCGTTTGTACTGTATTTTTGTTCAGCTTCCCAAAGCAGAAATTTATCAACTTCCCGGATTAGTTTCGGAATAGCTAAAGATAAAACTGCCAAATCATCCAGGACTCCCGCAACAATAATGAAATCGGGAATGATGTCGATAGGAGAAATTACGTAAAGAAGACCTACCAATGGTAAAATAAGATCAATCGACTTTACAGGATAAGTACCTTTTCTCCACATATTCATCATTCTGAAGATGTCCGGAATTTTTTTTACGAAGCCTTTGTGGGCAATCGCTTCTTTTGCAAGATTGAGTTTTGAATATTTCATTTTTGTGTTTGTTTTTAAAATAATTTTCAACTCTGTAAATTTCGCAAAATTTGTACCAACTCAATCTAAATTTTAGTTAAAGTTTACTTAACAATATTATCAATGAATTGATGAATTGATTCTGCGTCCCAATCAGTTGCGGCATCTTCCTTGATTAAAATTCTTCCGTTTTTATCTAAAAGAAAGGTTGTAGGAAAAGCTTTCGGAAGTATTTTTTCAGAAATTGGGCTTTGCGCAATATAGACAGGAACGGTGTAATTATTTTCTTTCAGAAATTTTCTTACTGTAGCCTCTTCGTCTTTCATTGCAATCAAAACAAAATCTACATTTTCCTTCCTTCTGTCGTAGAGTCTTTGTATTGATGGCCATTCTTTTCTACACGGAGGACACCATGTTCCCCAAAAATTCAGAAAAACAGGTTTGTTTTTAAAGTTTTTCAGATTGGTACTCGGAACGTTGATTCCCTGCAAGTCGACATCATAATCTGCTTCACTGATGTGTACCGCATTTTCTATGGTTGCAATCGGGAAAAATTGATCTTTTAGATAATTTCGTATTCCGGGAACTAAAAAAATAACACCTAAAACTACGAGAACAACAACATAAATAGCCAGTTTTTTCATAGTATTTATTTTATAATAATTCTAAAATTTCCTGAATGGTATCTTTGCCTCTGTTTCTTGAATAATATACCTGAAGATCGTTGTAAAAACTTTCTCTTGGATAGGCTTCAGGATCGGCTTTAAATTTTAATAATAATTCATGCCCGAATTTCGGACGCGGTCCCCAAGAATTTTTTACATTAAAGTCTTCGTCTAAAATAATGACTTTCGGAATAGATTCTGTACCATTCGTTAAAAACTGATTGATCAAATTTTTATCGCTATCTCTTAAAAAGATTTTTACTTCATTATGACCTTCAAAAAACTTTGCCAAAGCAGGAACCGTAGCGCTTGCATCACCACACCACGCTTCAGAAATAATTAAAATTTTCCCGGTGAAATTTTTAGATTTCAGTTCATTGATCTGTTCTTCGTCGATAACGAATTTTTTAAGCGTTCTATCCATTCTCTGGATTCCCAGCTCGTAATACATTTTATATTCGGCATCTTGTGACGTTGGAGGATTCTCAAGTCTTTGATTGGCAATTTGAAGATATTCTTCAAAAGATATGGCTTTATCCCAGTAATTTTTCATGATTACTAAAAATTAAATTTAAAATTGATTAATGTTTCGTGTCTTATTGATCAAAAACAGATCAGCTAGAACAAATGCCGCTAAGCTTTCCACCACAGGAACTGCTCTTGGAACAACACAAGGATCGTGTCTTCCTTTTCCTTCCACAGTCACAGCATTTCCGTCTTTATCAACACTTTCCTGAGGTCTTAAAATAGTGGCAACAGGTTTGAAAGCTACCCGGAAATAAATATCCATTCCGTTAGAAATTCCACCCTGAATTCCGCCTGAAAGATTTGATTTTGTAGAAAAATCGGTGTTGAATTGGTCGTTATGCTCACTTCCTGTCATTTTTGCACCACAAAATCCACTTCCATATTCAAAACCTTTGCAGGCATTAATGTTAAGCATTGCTTTTGCCAGTTCGGCCTGAAGTTTAGAAAAAACAGGTTCACCAATTCCTACAGGAACATTTTTGATCACGCAGGTAATGATTCCGCCAATTGTATTGCCTTCTTTTTTGATTTCTTTAATTTTTGAAATCATTTTTTCGGCAGTTTCGGCATCGGGACAACGTACTTCGTTGCTTTCGGTTTTAGAAAAATCTAAATCCTGATAAGGTTTTACGCAGAAAATTTCGCCCACAGAAGAAACGTAAGCGTTAATTTCAATATCTTTTAACAACTGTTTTGCTAAAGCTCCGGCAACTACCCAATTGATGGTTTCTCTTGCTGAAGATTTTCCGCCGCCGCGATAATCTCTGATGCCAAATTTTTGATCGTACGTAAAGTCTGCATGACTCGGACGATAAGAATTTGCAATGTGATCATAATCTTTTGACTTCTGATTTTCGTTTTCAATCATAAAACCAATAGGAGTTCCTGTGGTTTTTCCATCAAAAATTCCGGAAAGAAATTTTACAGTATCGCTTTCTTTTCGTTGGGTAACGATTGCTGACTGACCTGGTTTTCTACGATTCAACTCATATTGAATTTTTTCAAAATCGACTTCCAGACCTGCCGGAAAATTATTGATGATTCCGCCGTAAGCAGCGCCGTGACTCTCGCCAAACGTGGTTAAGCTGAGAAGATTACCTAAAGTATTGAACATAGTACAAAATTACCGTTTTTTATTCAGATAATAAAGTCTTTGACCATCGGTTTATTGATAACTCTTTTTGATAATTTCGATTGTTTTGTCGAGTTCTTTTTTTTCTTCAGCATTCAGTTTTTTCCAGATGAATCCTTTTTTTAAATTATTTTTATCAATAGGCTGTGGAAATATTTTTTCTTTTTGATAATCAAATAAGAAGCTTTCTGAAATTGCTGGAATGGGAGTGTCAAAACTAAAAGGATATTTTTTTGAAATATTAAACTTAAAATCTCCCACTTTGAAAGAATTATACTGATTGTATTCGTAATCGGAAGGTTTTAAAAGCTGTGTTTTTTCAAAAGGTGTCAAATTTCTACCTAATTTAAAACTGGGAATAAACTGCTGAATGATTTTTGGAGATGAAAAAAGACCAATAAAAATTATAGCTAAACCCGAAGAAATCAAAAGCGAATTTTTCTTATTTAAACTTTTGAAAAAGACTACAAAAAACATAACGAAAAATATATCGATAAAGAATCGGTACTGTGCAGAAAAAGATAAAATTAAAAGACTTTTAATCAATATCGACATACAAACTAAACTGATAATTTTATTTCTTTTAATAATAGAAAATATAATAAATCCGATTAAACTTGCTACAAAAGAAATGTTGATCACGGATTTAATTCCATCTAAGAAAAGCCAGTTTTTAATGTAATCAAACCATGAGAATTTCAAAATTTCTGCATAAGAATGCTGCTCATCAAAAGTTTTTATCAAGGCAAATTGCGACGATGCTTTTAGAAGTTCCGGATTGGGAGTCCATGGAATTCCTAAGTCGAAAACTGTTAAAGGGAAAATGGGATAACCAAATGTCCAAATGTTTTTCACGATGAATAAGAGAAAAACAAGTAAACCGAGAATAAGTTTTTTATAGTGAAATCCGGAACTGAAAATAGAGTAGAGCAGAGTGAAAATCGGCAACCAAATAATGGTCGGTTTTATTACAAATGTAAAAACCGAAAATGCAAATAAGAAAGGCAGGTTTTTATTTCCGGATAAAATTTCATTTAAAATAATCAGAGAAAATACTATTGTGGGCAGATCCGGACTTGGAGATTGTGAAAAAACAAGTAAAATCGGAATAAAAATGATCTGAATCCAGCTTTTGTTTTCGACAATATAAATTCCGTAAATAATAAGTAAAACAGCATTAAGCCTTAAAAAAGGGTCTGCGAAATTACTGAATCCTGCCTGAAAAATATGCCAAACCGACATTTGTCCCAAAATAAGGTCAAGGGAAGAAATTCCTTTAACCAAGCCATATTCTGTGAGCCATTTTATCGTGGGAACATAGTACCCGAAATGATCTAAAATAAAAGGATAAAAAGAAGCCGAATATAAGACCACAGCTACTAAAATGCTCAAAATAATTGATTTTTTTTTTGAGGATTGAAAACAATCTAGATAGAGCTTATCTTTAAAAAAATAAAAAACTCCGATGAAAATTGTAGGAATTTCAACATATAAATTCAGTGGAATAAAAAATGATATGGCAGTGAAAATTAAACCAACAGAGAAAATTCCTGTTAAAATTTTTCCTGAAATTCCGGTTAGATTTTTTCCAATAATATTTTCCAGCAACTTTCCCCAACCCATTAAGGTTGTAATCAGGAAAATTGAAGAGCATAAAATAAATAGCATAAAAAAAGATTGCTTAAAAATAAGCAATCTTTCATATTTTTGAAAATATTAATTATTTAGGCTGTACTCTTCCACTTTTTCTATCCTGTGCTCTACCTAAAGTATATCCTGTTGCACCACCAATAATACCGCCAACAACGGCACCACCACCACGGTTTTTCTTATTTACAATAGCTCCCAATGCGGCACCACTTACTACACCAATTGCCGTACCTTTTGCCGCTTCACTTATTCCTTTTTTCTTGGCTGTTGTAGTAACTTGAGAAGACGAATTACTTGCCTGGCTTCCGTTATTAGAAGAAGATGGTGTGTCTCTGTATATTGTTTTGGTTTCTTTAATTACCTGAGGTTTTGCCGCAGCTGCTGTTTTTGTTTTTTCAACTTCAGCTATACTGTCGGTTCTTTTTTGTGCTTCATAGGCAAATCTTTCTTTTTCAATTGCCAGTTTTTGCTTTTCAATTTCAAGTTGTCTTACCTGAAATTCCATTTTTTGTTGTTCTAAAGTTTTCTCAGCAACTTTATTGTCATCCTTTTTACAGGCCGTCAATGCAAATATTGAGATTACACCTGCTAAAACTATATTTTTCATAACTCAAATTTTTCTATTATTAAAACTTTTAAAGTCTTAGTATTGCTAATTTCAATTATGAAGCCAAGGTTTAGTTAAGGAAATGTTAAAACCTGTAATTAACTATAAATACTAACTTTAAGATACCCTTGAATTTATTTTTTTATTAATAGTTACCACAGCAATTAAAATAATTAAAACGCCAATCCATTGAATTATGGCAACAGATTCATTCAGAATGATAATCGCTGAGAGAATAGAAACGGGGATTTCTAAGCTTGCAATAATATTTGCTAATGCAATTCCGGTTTTTGGAATTCCTTTTGTGAAAAGAAGCGGTGGAAGAATGGTTCCGAAGATGGCAATCAAAATTCCCCACGGTAATGAACTCAGATTAATATTCTTAATAATATCAATGTTCCAAAATAATACAACCAAAATCAATCCTCCCAATACAAGATACTGACTTCTTATTGAGCTTGAAACCTGCGATTCGATACTGCTTGAAGCAAAAATCGCAATACTGTAAGATATGCCTGCTCCAAAACCTAATAAAAGCCCACGAAAATCAATAATGACATTTTGATTGAAAATATTGGTTGCCAATAATGTTCCTGTTAAAGCAATTACAACGCTGATGATTTTATAAAATGAAGGTTTCTTTTTGGTGATAAATATTTCAATAATTAAACTAATCCAAATCGATTGCATCAACAAAATGATTCCCAACGAAACCGGAATGTATTGTATTGACAAATAATACAAAGTTGTTGTCAATCCTAAAGCAGTTCCCCAAATTATCAATTTAATTTTTGATGAGGTTTTTATCTTTTCTGATTTTCCACTATTCTTTTTGAAACGATTCAATAAAAACAAAACTAAAAAACCAACAAAAAACTGCAGAAAAGTTAAGGCGCTGGTTTTTATTCCTAAATCGTTCGCATATTTTACAATGGTTGCCAAAACTCCGTAACTACAGGCTCCAACAGCAACGTATACAATTGATTTGAAGTCTTTCATCTCTGGAAATAATTTTCAAAAAGTGCCAATTGATTTGATAAAGCTTTGCTCCAATATTCGGTATCGTGCTTTCCTAAAGATTCTGTATAAAAATGCTCAACTCCTTTATTAGTTAGTGTTTTGTGGAAATTTCGATTCATCTCAATCATTTGTTCGTCTTCAGTTCCACAATCGAAAATGTAATATTGGTCGGCATTTTTCATTTTATCTGCTCTGTTATTGATTTGATATTCAGAAGGCAGTTTTTCAAATGCTCCAAGAACATCTTCAACCTGATAATTTTTATAACCCTTTCCGAAGTAAGCACAATCTAAAGCACCACAAGTACTTCCAACAATTGAAAAGGTTTGATTGTAATTTAATCCGACATTTACAGCTCCAAATCCGCCCATACTCCAGCCTAGAATTCCACGGCTTTTTCGGTCTTTGATGGTTGGGAAATGAGAGTCGACATAATCAATCAATTCTTTTCCAATAAATGTTGAATACTGCGAGTTGTTATTAATCTGACTATCGACATACCAACTGTTAAAATTTCCGTCAGGTAATACATAGATTGTCTGAAACTGTTCCGATTTTTTTACTAAATCTGGAATGTCCTGTTTGTAAGTCCTGTTCGGGTTTCCACTGTAACCGTGAAGAATGTAAATTGTTTTGTAAAATTTTCCTTTTCTGATTTCAGGAGTAATGATGATTGTTTCGATGTTTTTTTTCATTTTTGGGCTGTAAACCTTTTGAGAAATGATTTTTTGTGCAGAAAAAGACAGTGAAATGAAAGTGAGAATAATTATGAATGTTGTTTTCATCTTAATTGATTTAAAATTACAAAGCAAAATTCGCCTGTAAAAAGATGAAAAACATTTACATATGTTGATGAAAATTAAAAATTTAATTCTCTACGGATTCGGCTCAATTGAGTTGGTGTGATTCCTAGATAGGACGCAATCTGATGTTGTTTCAGGCGATTGAAAAGCTTTTGATTTGCGTGTAATTCCTTATAACGTTGTTTTGCAGATTCAGATTTAAGGTTGATTTCCAAAGGTTCTTTTTTTACCACCCAATTTTTTTCTAGATAAGCAATTTGGAATAATGCCAAATCATGATGTTCTGTAATCAACTTTCTGAATATGTTTGCAGAGTAAACTATCACCTCCGAATCTTCAAGTGCAACAATAGAAAATTCGCTCGAACTTTCCTGAATAATTGAAGAAGTCGAGGCGCAAAAACTGTTTTCCTCGAAAAATAATTTATATATGATGTTACCGTTTTCATCAATTGTATGATATCCCAACAATCCGGATTTGACGAAGTAATAATATCTTGCCACGTCTCCGGCTCTTAAAATAATCTCATTCTTTTTGAATGTTTTTACAGTGAAAATACCTTGTAAAGCTTCAATTGTGTAAGGAGACAATTGATGATAAGTGTTGATTTGATTGATGAGTTCATTCATTAAAATTGACATTAATTTATATGTCAAAGTTAAAATAAAAAAGCTTTCCTTTTCAGGAAAGCTTGGAGGTGCCTAGCGGATTCGAACCGCTGTAGATGGTGTTGCAGACCACTGCCTAGCCGCTCGGCCAAAGCACCGTTTTAAGTGGTGCAAATATACTAAAATTTAGATTTTCTCCAAATTTTTTATGCTATTTCTTTTATTCCAATAGTATCGATTTCGCTTTTAGTCTGTCTTTCAGCTTCATAATTTTTAATGTTGATTACTCTAGTATCACTCCAGCTGTCGTGCCATCCGTTTTCTCCGAAAAAAGATAAAGCATCAAAAGGAACCAATCTTATAATGTTTCTCATAAAATAATCACTCAAAGTAGGCTCATTGCCATCTGTCATTATAACTTTTGTTCCTGTAATGTATTTTCCGAGACTTCTTCCTTTGGTAAAATATTCAATTAAAAAAATATAGAAGAAAAATATAACACTAGTAATGATAATATCGGCAACTCTTCCCAATTCAGCTAAGCGGTCAAAAAATTTAGTAAAATAATACATTCCAAAAATTCCATCGAGAATGCCCCCAAAAAGGCCTAGAGCGAAAAAAATGAAATTAAATGCAATTCTGTCAACTAAAATATTAGCGAATCTCATTCCTTTTGTTGCTCTGTGTCTATCAATAATCTGTAAATATTTTCTCATAGTTATGTTAGTTTTTAGTTTAAAATCCTTTCAGGGTAAATCTTAAATTGGCATTGGTGTCAATTACTGCCGTAATTCCGGAGTCGTTTAAAAGAATTTGATGAGGTTTCAGGTTAAAAACTTTGCCTGTCATTTTGAGACCTTTGTAATATTCTTTGTTGAAGGCTTCTTCAATACTTTTTTTAGATGTAGTTTCAAGTTCAGCTGTAGGAATTCCATATTCATCTTCAATCATTTTGACAATTTTTCCTTTAAAAAGAGAAATGGCTAATTTCTGAAGGATGTTGGATGTTTTAAGCTTGAATTTTGTGTCTGAAAGTACTATTTTTCTTTTAGTTTCGTCGTAAACAGGAATGCCCGAAATAAAAGCTGTTCCTTTTACATAGCCCTCTGTATCGGCTTCTATCATAATACGGTTTGTTTCTCCATAAACTTTGATGTCTGTAATCTTCACTTTAGAATCTCTGATATCAAATTCTTTATTCAAAAATGTCTTTTTTGCAATATTTGTCGCTTCGGCAAACGGAATATTTGCAGTTGTTTGCAATACAAACTGATCTGCCAAAAGAGGAATAAAATTAAAATTCATCACTGCTTTTGCCGGTTGCGAAGCTTCAGGTTTTGTTCCTGTGTAGGTTTCTGAGAAAATATCGATACCGATATTGGTGTTAATCTGATTTCCGTAGAATTTAAGCGGAGTAATATTGACGTTGATGGGTGTAATTTTCAACCAGGTATTGTATTCTTCAGAAATATTGAAGGGTTGCGAAAAAGCATTCCAGGCCAAAACCGCATACTGTTGGAAATTCAGTTGTGAAGCCATTTGCTGATCAATGGTTTTACAGAAATTATATTGTTGTTCTTTCAGACTTTTTTCAACAAGAGATGTAATAGGGATTTCAATTTTTCCAAAATCTAAAACTGGTTTTTTCACCCATTTAAAACCCATAGGTTGTGTAAAAGTGCTTACCGTCCAGTTATTTTTAAAACTTAAAGCTGTTTTAAAATACATCACTGTCTCAAAAGTTGTTTCCTGATACGTGTAAACTCCCAAAGTACCGAGTCCTTTTTCTGCCCAAATTTTTAACGGAACTTCAATTAAAATATTCTGATTGGCATCTCCAACCAGTCGTATCGGTCGGGTTTTCCAGACTTTTACTTTGAATTGGTCATTGTCATTGTCTGTGTAAGAATCATCCTGAAAAATCAAATCTTTCACCGAAGAATTGATCATATTGCTGATTTCCGACAGTGGAAGTGTGACCGGCATCGTGATGCTCGATTTTATTTTCGGAAAATTATAAATGGCATCGCCGGACGTATTGCTCTGTCCAAAAATGCCAATGGACAGCAATAGAAATAATATGTTGAATATCTTCACCGTGTTTCTCTTTTTTAAAACTGAAAATTACTCATTTTCTGTAATTCCGCCTAATAAAAAACTTTTTTCAAGCTCAATACTTGCGCCTTTCATTTCCCCTTTCATTGGCGGACTTGTTTTGGTGATTCTTAATTTGATGTAAGAAATCTGATTAAATTTCTCGTTGATTTTAGTAATGATTCTTCCAGCAACGTGCTCTAATAATTTAGATTGAACCTTCATTTCGTCATGAATAATCTTATTGATATCAGCATAACTTATCGTGTCGTTCAAATCATCAGAAGCTGCGGCATCCCACAAATCTGTATGAATTTCTGCATTTAAAATATAGTATGTTCCGATAATGTTTTCTTCGGGAAGAACGCCGTGATAAGCGTAAATTTTTACATCTTCTAAAAAAATTTTGCTCATGATTTTTTTAATTTAACCGATCTTTATCAATCGGATTGAATTTTACCTGATTTATAACGTTATTTTTATTTGCTAAAAATAATATTTTAGCAGCAAATTCTCCTTGAATTCTATTTTCATTTACATCCACTAAAAGTTCTTCTAATGTAATTTTATAAAGATTTGCTGGGAATTCATTCAGAAAGTTGATGACTTCTGATAAAGCCTCATCAATTTTATTTTCATCAAAAAGACAAAAATACTTTAGTTGAGATGCAAATTCATTGGATTTATTTTTGCTCGAAACCAGTTCTGCATAATAAAAAGATTGTCTGAAATTATTCAGGCAATAGTAACTGTAGGATATAGAGATATATTGATGTTCTTCTAATTTAGGACTAATATTTTTTAATGGCAAAAGTAGTTGTATGGCATCATCATATCGTCCCTCATCATGAAGTTTTTTGGCTTGAATTAATATTTCCTTTGGTGACACCTATTTATTATAATTTCGAATTAAAAAAGCGAGTAAAAAACCCGCTTTAAAAATTTATTTGATGCTTTTCGAAAGATCAAGCATGGCTTCAATTGGTTTCAATGCTCTCAGTCGAAGTTCTTCTTCAATAATGATCTCAGGAAGTTCATATTTCATACACAAATACAATTTTTCCATTGTATTTCTCTTCATGTAAAAACATTCTGAGCAGTTACAGCTTTCGTCAAAAACCAAAGCAGGAATCAGTTCTTTGTGTGGTGCACGTTTTCTCATTTCATGAAGAATTCCTTCTTCTGTTGCGATAATGAATTTCTGACAATCATCTTTTTCAACAAAATTCAAAAGTGCAGAAGTCGAACCGATGAAATGAGCCAGTTTTAAAACCGCTTCTTCACTTTCTGGATGCGCAATCATTTTTGCATCTGGGTTATCTGCCAATTGCTGTGCAATTCTTTCCATTGAGAAGGCTTCGTGTACAATGCAGCTTCCGTCCCAAAGAATCATATCACGTCCGGTTTTTTTAGATAAATATCTACCTAAATTTTTATCTGGTGCGAAAATAATTGGTCGGTCTTTTGGTAAAGCTTCAATTACAGTTTCAGCGTTTGAACTGGTTACGATAATGTCACTTTCTGCCTTTGTTTCAGCGTTACAGTTGATGTAGGTTGCAATCAAAGCGTTTGGATGTTGTTCACGCATTTTTCTCAAACCTTCACCTGAACAACCATCGGCCAAAGAGCATCCAGCCATTGTATCCGGAAGGACAACTTTCTTCGTTGGGTTTAAAATTTTAGCAGCTTCTGCCATGAAATGCACTCCGCAGAATACAATCATATCGGCGTCAGTATCTTTTGCCTGTCTTGCCAGTTGAAGAGAATCTCCAAGGAAATCAGCGATATCCTGAATTTCGCCAGGTTGGTAATAATGCGCCAATATCACGGCATTTTTTTCTTCTTTCAGTTGGAGAATGGCTTTTACCAAATCTTCACCTTGAGGAATAGCGATATCTTTCAAATCTAAAAATCCTTTTACAGGAAGTGTAGATTTAGCTTTTTCTAATGTTTCGGTGCTCATGTCGACCTGTGTTTTTCTTTTTATAGAAGTTAGATTTTAGAAATTAGAAGTTAGCTGTAATCCGAATTTACGGGTGTTTTACTAACTTCTAATCTCTAGTTTCTAATTTCTCCTATAAAATTTTTTATTAAACTTTCTATTTCTATTTTTGCTTGATTCAAATCGCTGTTAATAACGATTTCGTCAAATTCTATGGCGTAGGTTAGCTCTTCTTCGGCTTTTTCCACGCGGGTTTTTATGGTTTCGGCATCATCGGTGTTTCTTGAGATCAATCTTCGTTCCAATTCGGCAATCGAAGGTGGTTCTATGAAAATAGACAATGCTTTTTCGCCAAAATATTTTTTTAATGAAATTCCGCCTTTTACGTCAACATCAAAAATAACAACTTTTCCCTGATTCCAGATCTTTTCTACCTCAGATTTTAAAGTTCCGTAATATTTATCGGTATACACTTCTTCAAATTCTACAAAAGCGTCTTCAGCAATTTTCTGTCTGAATTCGTCAGGCGAAATAAAGTGATAGTCAACAGCGTGAATTTCACTTCCTCTTGGCTGTCTCGTAGTGCAAGAAATCGAAAATTCCAATTCCGGAATTGCTTCCAGAGAATGTTTTACCAATGTTGTCTTCCCGCTTCCCGACGGCGCTGAAAATATGATAACCTTATTCATTTTTTTAGTTATGAATTATGAGCTATGAATTATGAGTTATTCGAAAAGTGTGTAGCAAGAAACTTATAACTCATCATTAATAACTTATAACTGTTTACAACACGTTTAACGTTTGCTCTTTAATTTTTTCCAAATCATCTTTCATCATCACTACCAATTTTTGAATTTCAGCGTGATTGGCTTTAGATCCTAAAGTGTTGATTTCTCTTCCGATTTCCTGTGAAATAAATCCTAGTTTTTTCCCGTTGAAATCTTCATTTTCCATCACTTCAGAATAATATTTCAAATGTTGGGAAAGTCGTACTTTTTCTTCCTGAATGTCTAATTTTTCAGTAAAATAAGCCATTTCCTGATAGAATCTTGTTTCGTCAACATTCTCAAATTCTTTTAAAGTTTTCAAATAACGTTCTTTCACCGCATCAATTCTCACCTGCTCATACGGAACGACTTCTGCCAAAGATTTGTCAATGTTTTTGATATTTCTTTCCAATTCTTCGTGAAGAATTTTTCCTTCAGTTTTTCTGAACTCCTGGAATTTATCAACAGCGTTATTTACAATTTTCGCCAAAGATTCCCATTCTCCTTCCGTTAATTCGTCCGGTCTAGAAGTAATGGCGTCCGGAAGTCTAACTGCCATTTTCAGGTATTCAAAATCTGGTCCGTCAGAAGCGATGTTTTTAAGCTCATTCATGTAAGAATCGATTAAACTTCTGTTGATTTTTACATCATTCGTTTCTTCAAGATTTTCAATATTGATATAGCAATCCACCTTTCCACGGATGATTCTATCGTTAAGAATTTTTCGTACTTCAAATTCTTTTTCTTTATATCGTAAAGGAATCTTGATATTCAAATCAAAGCTCTTGCTGTTCAGTGATTTAATATCTATCGAAATTTTTTTTCCTTCAAAAACACCTTCGGCTCTACCGAAGCCGGTCATTGATAAAATCATAGTTTTTTATTGTCATACAAAGATAAACATTTAAGTGTAAGTAGCTGTTAGCAATTAACTTTTTGCTTTAAATCAGTATTATGAAATTTAAAAATCTATTATTAAACCCGTTATATATTTTGCAGTTAATTCCAAGTATTTGATGATCAGAATAATTGTATTTCTTTGTTAAATGAAATGCCTTAGTATATCTTAAATAAAGCATCTTCATTAAAACAACTTTGTTTTTCTTTGCGATTTAAAAAACGCAAGGAAAGACAAAGAATTATTCAAAAAAGAATAGGAAATAAGTTAAACAAAGCCGTTTCACTTATTTTCGAAATACAAAAAATGTATATTCTTAAGTATTTTAATTGTCTTCGATTTGGATTTAAAACTGATCAGATTGTCCGTAATTTGTCATAGTTGAAAAACAACTTTCAGAGCTTTAATAAGTGAAATAGCTTTGTGTAACCTAAAAAGCAGTTAGTAGTTAAAAAATCTTTTTGGACTTTGCATTAAAATTAGGTATCATTATTAAAAACGGACATTCAATAAAACTAAAGTACAAATAGGCTCAATTTCGTAAATTTGCAAAGTGAAAAATAAAACATTGATTTCTGTAGTAGGAACTACCGGTATTGGAAAAACAAAACTCGCCATTGATTTAGCTCAACAATTCAATACAGAAATTATTTCCTGTGATTCCCGACAGTTTTTTAGCGAAATGAAAATCGGAACTGCTGCACCTTCGGAAGAAGAGCTTTCGCAGGCAAAACATCATTTTATCGGTCAGCTTTCGGTAAAAGATTATTATTCTATCGGACAGTTTGAGCATGATTCTTTAGAATTACTGGATCAGCTTTTCGAACAATACGACATTGTCATTATGGTGGGCGGAAGTATGATGTATGAAAAAGCAGTGATTGAAGGATTAAATGAATTACCTGAAGCCAACGAAGAAAATCAGGAAAAACTGGAAGCTATCTGGAAAACTGAGGGAATTGAAAAACTTCAGGAAATGCTGAAAGATTTAGATCCCGAATATTACGAGAATGTAGATATTCACAATCAGAGAAGATTGTTGCGAGCGATAGATATTATCTGGCAAACAGGAAAAACGTATACAGAAAATATTTCTGAAAGTACAAAACCGAGAGATTTTAAAATAATAAGAATAGGCATTGAAGCGCCACGGGAAACGATTTATGAAAGAATAAATCTTCGTGTCGATAAAATGATGGAAAACGGCTTGCTTGCTGAGGCTAAAAATCTTGATGAATTAAGAAAATCACAGGAAGGAAGAAATTTGGCATCATTGAATACAGTTGGTTATTCGGAGCTTTTTAAATATTTTGATGAAGAATGGGATCTCGATTTTGCGGTTTCTGAGATCAAGAAAAACTCAAGAAGATTTGCAAAACGTCAGTTGACTTGGTATAGAAAGGAAGACAATATTCATTATATACAGGTGGGATATTCCGAGAAAGATTTTAATGATTTGATTGAATATATTAATTCCAAAACTTCAATTTAATTTTTTTTAACGCAAAGATTTAATTTTATTCTGAATATTTTTAAGGAGAAAAAGAATGGAATCAATAAATTGATTCTTACGAACTACCTTCATCAGCGACTTTACGTTTAAATTAAACCATTAAGATTTTTATTAAGAGGTTAAGAATATTAAGTTCCGTTTCGCTTAAGACTTAAAAATCTATTTGATTTTCTTAATTAAACTTAACTCCTTAAATGTTCTTAATGGTTCAATTGTCATTCTGACGAAGGGAGAATCTCTGCAAATATTTTATAGATTCTTCACTCCACTGCGTTCCATTCAGAATGACAGCGCGCATAACTATTTTTGTAGATATTTTAAACAAAAAAATGCGATCCCGAAAGACCGCACTTCAAACAATATAATTAATTTACTACTTCCATCCGCCACCTAAAGCCCGGTACAAATCTACAATACTGCTCAATCTTTGTCTTTTTACTGACGCAAGATTCAGTTCAGCCTGTAAAGAATTTCCCTGAGCGGTAATCACTTCTAAGTAATTGGCCATTCCGCCTTTGTAAAGCATTTCGGCGCTTTTAATTCCATTTTTTAAGGTGGTTACCTGTTCTGTTGCTTTTTGTTCCTGAACCTTTAAGCTTTCGTTGGAAACCAATGCATCAGAAACTTCACCTACTGCATTCAAAACAGACTGACGAAACGCCAAAACGTTTTTTTCTCTTTGAATTTTAGCAACATTTAAATCTGTCTTCAACTGTCTTTTCTGGAAAATAGGTTGAGTCAATCCTCCTAAAACAGAACCAAACAATGAAGCCGGAATCTGAAACCAGTTATCAATTTTAAATGAATTTACTCCACCATTTGCTGTAATTTTCAATGCAGGATACATATTTGCCTGGGCAATTCCCACCAATGAATTTGATTCCAACAAAACCAATTCCTGTTGACGAACATCCGGACGACGGCTCACCATCGCTGCAGGAAGTCCTGCAGAAATATCTTGTGGTAAAGAAGTGTCAGACATTTCAATCGTTCTGTTGACTTTATTCGGATTTTCACCAACCAAAATACTCAAAGCATTTTCCTGAATTGCAATATTTTGTTCCAATTGAGTAATCAAAAGCTCTGTAGATTGCTTTTGAGCGGTTGCCTGCTGAACTCCCAAAGAAGTCGTATCACCGCTTTGCCACAATTTTTCTGTAAGAGAAAGCGTGTTTGTGCTTAAATCTAAGTTTGATTTTGCAATCTGTAATTGTTTATCAAGCATCAATAAATTATAATAACCCTGAGCAATTGCCGCAACAACCTGTGTCTGAATCGCTTTTGTCGCCTCATAAGTCTGCAGATACTGCATTTTTGAAACTTCCTGCTGGTTTTTTATTTTCCCCCAAATGTCTGCTTCCCAAGACAAATTGAATGCTGCATTATAATCTTCAACGTGACTTTGACCTAAAAATAAATTTAAGCTCTGCCCATTCATACTGTTTTTTGAAGGCTTTGAAATCTGCGCAGAAACTCCAAAACCTACATCAGGATATTGAAGATATTTTGCCTGTTTCAGTTTTTCCTGTGAAGAAGCAACCTGTTTTAATGCAATCTGTAAATCGTAATTATTTTTAATTCCCTTTTCGATTAAATCTTGTAAAATGGGATCGTTGAAAAACTGTTTCCATTCTAAGTTTGCGACGCTTGCAGTGTCTGCGGTTGCGGTGTATTTGAATGTTTCGGGAAGTTCGGGTTTCGTTTCCTGATATGCCAATTTCGGCACACAAGAAACTGCACCTAATGCAATCCCAAAAGCGATGATTATATTTTTTACTCTTTTCATACTATAAAATATTTAAATTGATCACAAAACTTTGAGTGGTAAGCAAAGTTGTCTTTAGTAGGAGAAAATACTCTGCTTGGTTTAGAAAATCTTTAAAATTAAATTTGAAGAAAAATTTTTGTACGAATTTCGAATCTCAAAGTTTTGTTAATCATTTTTTATTAATGTGCTGTTGCTAAAAGTTCTTCCTCCAATTTTTGTTTTTGAAGTCTTTTATTCTTTCTGCTCGGCATTTTTTCATGTAAATATTGGAAGATCACATACATCACAGGAATAATGAAAATCCCGAAGACTACGCCTGTAAACATTCCGCCAACAGTACTGATACCGATAGAGTGATTTCCTTTTGCCGCGGCACCTTGTGTCCAAACTAATGGTAACATACCGATGATAAAAGCAAATGAAGTCATTAAAATTGGTCTCAAACGTAATCTTGAAGCCTGAAGAGCAGATTCAATCAATGTTTTTCCTGCTTTTCTTCTTTGAACGGCAAATTCGACAATCAGAATTGCATTTTTCGCTAACAATCCGACGAGCATGATTAAACCAACCTGAACGTAAATATTGTTATCAATTCCAGCCAATCCTGTGAAAGCAAATACTCCGAAAATCCCTGTAGGAATGGTTAAAATAACAGCAAACGGAAGAATGTAACTTTCATACTGAGCTGCCAGTAAGAAATACACAAACAAGATACTTAGCATAAATACAAAAGCAGTTTGTCCACCGGTTTTGATTTCTTCACGGGTAATTCCTGTCCATTCATAACCATATCCACGAGGAAGTGATTTTTGGGCAACTTCTTCTACGGCTTTAATAGCATCTCCGGTACTGTAACCAGGTTTTGGAGTTCCGTTAATCGTTACTGCGTTGAATAAGTTGTTTCTTGAAACCGTTTCAGGCCCGAAAGTTCTTTTTAATGTCACCAAAGTCTTTACAGGAACCATTTCGCCGGTTTTATTTTTAACATAAATTCCTTCCATAGAATTCGCATCGGTTCTGTAAGGGATATCTGCCTGAGCCATTACTCTGTAATATTTCCCGAATCTGTTGAAATCTGAAACGAAACTACTTCCATAATAAATCTGCATCGTCTGCATCAATTCGGTTACAGAAACTCCCAATTGATTGGCTTTATCAGTATCAACATCAATTGTATATTGAGGATTTCCTGCTGCGTACGTTGTAAATGCGAAAGCAATTTCAGGACGTTTCATCAATTCTCCGATAAAGGTCTGAGTGGTTGTTCCTAACTGTTCAAAAGATCCGTTGGTTTTATCTTGCAACATAAATTCAAACCCTGAAACGTTACCAAAACCCTGTACGGTAGGGAAGTTGAAGAAGAATGCGTTGGCATCTTTCACCTGCGCAACTTTTCCTGTCAAGGCAGCTGCTATCTGATCGGGATCTTTCACCTCGCCACGATCTTCAAAATCTTTAAGCTTTATAAAACCTGCAGCATACGGAGAAGCATTGGAATTACTGATGAAGTTCATTCCGTCGGCAACCCAAAGATGGTTTTTTGCTTTTTCGCTATTAATGATTTTATCAATTTGTTCAGTAGCTCTGTGTGTTCTGTCTAATGAACTTCCAGGAGGCGTATTCACTGCGTATAAAACAAATCCCTGATCTTCTGTTGGAATAAATCCTGTAGGAGCTTTATTAATTAAGAAAACACTTGCAGCTGTGATCAACGCTAAACCTGTAACGGCAACCCATTTATTTTTAATTAAAAATTTAAGGCTGTAGATATATTTTCTGGTCATGTTGTTGAAGCTTTTGTTGAAAGCATTGAAAAACTTCGCTCCAAAACCCTTTTTCTGACCGTGTTCGCCGTGTTCTCCCTGAGGATCATTTAACAATAAAGCACATAAAGCAGGACTTAAAGTCAATGCATTAACCGCTGAAATCATAATTGCAATTACTAAAGTAAATGCAAACTGTCTGTAGAAAACTCCCGCAGGACCTTGCATAAATCCAACCGGAATAAACACCGCACACATTACCAGCGTAATGGAAATAATCGCTCCGGAAATTTCGCTCATTGAGTTTGTCGTAGCTTGTTCAACAGGCATTCCTGTCTGTTCCATTTTTGAATGGACGGCTTCTACAACGACAATCGCATCATCCACCACAATACCAATGGCGAGTACCAAAGCAAATAAGGTTAACATATTGATACTGAACCCAAACATCTGAAGGAAGAAGAATGTACCGACAATTGCTACCGGAACGGCAATCGCAGGAATTAGGGTAGATCTGAAATCCTGAAGAAAAATAAATACTACAATAAATACCAGAACGAATGCAATTACTAAAGTTTCTACAACCTGATGAATTGACGCATCCAAAAAGTCTTTGGAATTATACATGATGATGGGCTCAACTCCCTTAGGTAGGGTAGTTTTCATTTGCTCAACCTGCTTTTCAATATCAGTTAAAATTTCATTGGCGTTAGAACCTGCAGTTTGCAAAATTGCAAATCCTGCTACAGGTTTCCCGTCCATTCTGTTGGCTGCAGTGTACGTATAAGAACCAAATTCTACTCTCGCAACATCTTTTAATCTTAAGAACGAACCGTCACTGTTTGATTTGATGGCGATGTTTTCGTAGTCTGCATTTTTGTTTAATTTCCCTTTATACTTTAAAATATATTCGTAAGTTTCCTTACTCCCTTGTCCCAAACGTCCCGGTGCTGCTTCAAGATTGTGATCTTTTACTGCTGCCAAAACTTCCTGTGGAGAAAGATTGTTGGCTGCCAATCTATCTGGTTTCAGCCATAATCTCATCGAATAATCTCTGGTTCCGAAAACCTGAGCCTGAGCAACTCCCGGAATACGCTGTATTTGTGGAATTACGTTGATTTTCAAATAATTCTGCAAGAAAAGTTCATCGTACTGCTTAGGATCGTTGCTTGACAATCCCATAAACATAATCATACTGTTCTGAACTTTCTGGGTTGAAATTCCCGCCTGTACAACCTCCTGCGGAAGCTGGCTCATTGCTTTTGAAACACGGTTTTGAACGTTTACCGCTGCATTATCCGGATCTGAACCTTGTTTGAAAAATACACTCAGGGTCATCGAGCCGTCGTTACTTGAGTTAGACGTCATATACGTCATGTTCTCAACACCGTTCACCGCTTCTTCAATAGGAACTGCAACGGAACGGGCAACAACTTCTGCATTCGCTCCCGGATAAAATGCCGTCACCTGAACACTCGGTGGTGCAATGTCGGGAAACAGCGTAATCGGAAGGTTGAACACCGACATCGCTCCCAACAGCAACAATATAATGGAGATAACCGTAGAAAGTACCGGTCTATCTATGAATTTTTTTAACATAAGAAGTTTATTTTTTAATGTTGTTTAAACGCTTTTCTGACTTTTGTATTAAAAGTTTTAAGCGGTTTTACAAAGGTCTGGCTCTTAAAAGACTGTCAGAAGAAATTGCTTTCGGCTGAATGGTAACACCATCTTTCAACGCTCCGATTCCTGTATAAACAATTTTATCACCTGCGGCAAGTCCTTCAGAAATAAAGTAGTAACTATCTGTTTTACCAGAAATTGTTATTGGTTTGCTGGTTACTTTTTTATCTTTTCCAACAACATATACATAGATTTTATCCTGTATTTCAAAGGTTGACTCCTGAGGAATAACAAGCGTATTGGCGAATAATTGTGGCATACGAACTCTACCTGTATTTCCTGTTCTCAAAGCTCCGTTTGCATTTGGGAAAACTGCGCGAACACTGATTGCACCTGTAGTTTTATCAAACTGTCCGTCAACAATGCTCATTTTACCTTTTTCAGGATAAGTGCTGTTGTCGGCAATCACCAAATCTACCATCGGCATATTTTTCAGTTTTTCGTTTAAAGTTGCTCCGGGATATTTTTTCTGAAAACCGATAAAATCAAGTTCGCTTAAAGAGAAATAAGCATAAATTTCGCTGATGTCTGATAATAAAGTCAACGGATTGGCATCTGTTCTTGAAATTAAACTTCCTTTTTTATAAGGAATTCTTCCAATGTAACCGCTTACAGGAGCTGTAATCGTTGTAAATCCTACATTGATTTTTGCGCCACCAACTGAAGCTCTTGCTTGTGAAGCCGCTGCAACAGCTGCTGCGTAATTTGCTTTTGCAGTTCTCAACTGTACTTCAGAAACTACTTTTGCAGATACAAGAGGTTCCAGTCTGTCAACCTCAACTTTCGCTTTCTGAATATTGGCATTGGCAACCTGTAAATTGGCATTGGCCATATTCATCTGCTCTCCGTAAGCTCTTGAATCTATTTTAAATAAAGCTTGTCCGGCTCTTACATAAGCACCTTCTTCTACATAAATTCTATCTAAATATCCGTCAACTTGCGATCTGATTTCTACATTGTTTTTTCCTTCCAATGCTGTTGGAAATTCTTGGTAAATAGTTGCAGGTGAAGTAGTAACAGTAAATACGGGTAATTCTGGAGCGGGTGGAGTGGCATTACTGCCTTCTGCCGCTTTTGTGCAACTTTGTAAAAAAATGATACTCGATATAAGTACGATTAATTTTGCTTTTGCGGTTGTTTTCATTTTAAGTTATATTTTTTAATGAAGTGTTAGATTAAGTAATGTTGTTTAATTTATTATGTTATATTTTCTAACAGTGTTAATGGTTTAGTTAAAAAAATACATAATTTTAATTGGTGGATCAACTTGTCGTTTCCATGATTACAATTTTTAAATTAAGTTTTTTGGTCTATGAATTATATTTTAGGTGTTATTTTTCTTAACAGTGTTAATGATATGGAAAAAAAATTGCCAAAAATAATGTAAAGAAGTTATGTTTCATTTTTAAAGTTTTTTTAATTTAATTAATAGATTAATGTTAATTATTCCGTGTTACTTTTCCTAACGGTGTTAATTTTTAGTTCAAAAAAAATTTACAAAGATTTAATAAAAGCCGAAACTGTTTCGTCTAAAGTTGTTTTGTTCATCGTTGAAGGAATATCGTCATTTCTCATCATCATGATTGAAATCAATCCATGAACTGCAGAAAACAGAGCGTGAGAAGAGTGACAAGCACTGTCTTCATTTGATCCTTTCTTCTTGATAATTTCGTAAGTACAGTCAAAAATCATATCTTGAAAAGACGAAAATTCTTCTTTCATCAAACCTTTTCCGCTGCATTGCATTCCCAAACCAAACATCAATTGGTAATATTCTTTATTTTTAAAAGCAAAATTCCAGTAAGCGTCTACAATTGCGATCAACTGATCTTCCGGAGTTTCATGCTTTTTCTGAGCTTTCAGTAATTCTATCTGCAAACAGTGGAAACCATTGATTGAGATTTCATACAGAATTGCCTCTTTGTTTTCAAAGTGATCGTAAACAACCGGCGCACTGTATTCAATAGCATCAGCGATTTTTCGGATAGAAAGCGAAGCCCAACCGTCAGTTTTAGCCAAAGTGAATGCAGCCTGCAAAATATTTGCACGGATAGATTCTTTTTCTCTTTGACGACGTTCATGTAAACCCATGATTTTTATTTTACTAACAGTGTTAGCAAAACTACAAACTTTTAAATACATCTTCCAAACAAATTTTAAAATTTAATTTTTAATGAAAGACTTTGAAGAGCTATTGTAATTTGCCGGATGCTGACAGAATGGGAGTTGGAGTAGGTTATTTTTTAATTATTGTATAAATTAATAGATTAAATAGCCTAATTCAATTAGATTATTGTTTTAGCAACTACTAAAAGAAATCTTTATCTTTGTGGACAAATAAAAAGATATGAATACTCCCTCAAATATGTTGGCGTTAGGTACAAAAGCCCCGTTTTTTGAACTTCCTAATCCTTCAAAAAGCAATGAAATTCAGTCATTAGATGATTTGAAAGGTGAAAAAGGAACTTTGGTGATCTTTATGTGCAACCACTGTCCGTTTGTACTTCACATTATCGATAAATTAACAGAGCTATACGAAGATTATAATGAGGCAGGAATTGAGTTTATCGCAATCAATTCTAATAATGTAGAGAAATATCCTGCAGATTCTCCGGAAAAAATGATCGAGTTTCAGATTGAAAGAAAATTTGATTTTCCTTATTTGTATGACGAAAGCCAGGCAATTGCAAAAGCTTACGATGCAGCCTGCACACCGGACTTCTTTTTCTTCGATGATAAATTAGACCTTATTTACAGAGGTCAGATTGATGATTCAAGACCGGGAAATCATAAAGAAGTAACTGGAGAAGATTTAATTATCGCTTTTGAAAACCTTTTAATCGGTGAGCCACAGGAAGAAATTCAGAGACCGAGTATGGGATGTAACATCAAATGGAAATAATTTTAAAATAATTGTTGCAGGTTGTCAATTGACGTTTTGCACAATTCAATACTATATAAAGCTGTTCTTTGGAACGGCTTTTTTGTCGTTTAACATGACATCGCTGCAAATTTATCATTAAATAGAGCAATTAGTATTAGCGAATATCTCAAAATATTCTAAAAACTAGCCTTAACCTCAGCCTCAACCTTCAAATCTACATTCACTTTATTGTGCGAGAAATTCTTAATAAACTCTGAAGGTGTTTTTTCTGTATATTTTTTAAACATTCTGTTGAAGTAAGTTACATTGTTAAAACCGCAACTGTAACTGCATTCCGAAATGCTTTTATCTTGCGCCATCAACAAGCACGCTTTGTTAATCCGGTATCGATTTACGAATTCTGTAAAGGTGATTTGAGTTGCTTTTTTAAAGAAATTACAGAACGCCGGAAGCGTTAGATTTGCCAGTTTTGCTACATCTTCAATATTAATTTCTTTGTCGTAGTTGTGTTCTACAAAGGTGAAAATATTTTCGAGTCTTGTTTTGTTTTTTGAAATGATGGTGTAAGGCATAATTTCGTTATTCAAAAGCTCGTAATCTTTAGATTTTGAAAGTTCAAAAAGGATTTCCAACAGCAGTAAATATCTTTTATAGCCTTCAGATTCCAGCATCAGTCTTAGTTTTGGAATCATCACTTTTTTTATTTTTCTGTGAAATTTTATACCGTATTTCGAAAGTTCCAATAAATCTTTAATAGATCTTGTTTCCACTTCCTGTTCCGGAAACTGCAAAATTTCCTGTTTGAATTGTAAAACGATTTCTTCATGTGGATCAATAGAATTTAAACCAAATCCCGAATGCGGAATATTTGAGCCAATTAATACCAAATCGCCACTCGTATAATTGCTTTTATGATAACCAACGTGTCGCGTTCCGCTCCCGGAAATTACGCATACAAGCTCAATTTCCGGATGATAATGATATTCCCATTTGAATTCTGAGATGGGCGAGTTGTTGTGAATCGTACGAAAAGAGCTCTTTTCATCGGGGATTACTCGTTCAAATGTAACTTTCATTTAATTAATGGTATTTCGTTGCCTAAAATAATAATTATATTAATATAGTTCAAATATTCATTTACTATGTTAAATTAACGTTAACCGAAATGCTTCTATCTTAGCCACCAAGAAATTAATTAATGAAAAATTTCAACATAAAAGCGGTTCTGTTTTTAAACTATTTCGTTTTTGCGATTCTTTTGAATTCGGTAGGAACGGTGATTTTACAGATGCAGCAAAATTTCGGCATATCAAAATCTTCTGCAAGTGTTCTGGAAGGTTTTAAAGATTTACCGATTGCGATTTGCTCATTTATTTTAGCATCATTTTTACCAAAAATCGGAATTAAAAAATCGATGTTAATCGCTTTGTTTCTGGTAAGCTGTATGTGTTTTGTGATGCCGTTTGCTAATGATTTCTGGTTTTTCAAATTACTGTTTACCATTGTCGGGATTTCTTTTGCTTTAATTAAAATTTCGGTTTTCACCTCCATCGGATTGGTGACAAATACAGATAAAGAGCACTCAAGTTTTATGGGTTATCTGGAAGGGTTTTTCATGATTGGAGTTTTGGTGGGAAATGTGTTATTCAGTCTGTTTATCGATGACCTTGATCCCAAATCTACTCATTGGCTTAAGGTATATTGGGTTTTGGGAGGACTTTCAGCGTTATCTTTTTTGTTTTTATTCTTCACGAAACTGAATGAAACGGAAGCGAAAAGCGAGAAAACAGACTTGCTGGGAGATTTAAAAAACAGCATCAGCTTATTCAGTTACAAAAAAGTATTATTCTTTTTGCTGTGTGCTTTCCTTTTTGTTTTGGTCGAACAAAGTTTCCAGACCTGGACACCGACTTTTTATAAAGAAATTTTAAAGGTTCCGACTTCGATGTCTATTCAGGCAGGAGCGGTTTTGGCGGGAGCTTTTGCGTTAGGAAGATTTTTATCAGGCTTTTTCTCAAAGAAATTCAGCTGGATTTATGTGGTTTCCTTTTGTGTAGTCGGCTTCGCAATAAGTATCCTATTGGTGTTACCACTAACTCATAACATTCATATTACCACCAATACCAACTGGTTCAATGCTCCGCTCGTCGTGTATTTATTTCCATTAATGGGCGGATTACTGGCGCCGATTTATCCGAGTATCAACTCTGTAATTTTAGCATCAATTCCTAAATATTTACACAGCGCAATGGCTGGTTTGATAGTCGTTTTCTCGGCAATCGGAGGAACAGTAGGTTCTATTATAACCGGTTTTGTGTTTCAGGAATTCAGCGGGCAACAGGCGTTTTACCTTTCATTAATACCGCTTTCGTTATTGATTGTTTCCGCAATGATCATGAATAAATTAAAAATAAATCCTAAAAAATAAAGATGGATAATCAACTATATATCAACGAAATTCAGACTCTTTTTGATGAGGTTCAAAGGTCTCAGATTTTTGAAGACCAAAAAACAATGACGGATGCTGTTCCATTATTTTCTATTGTTGAAATTAATTCTAAATATGAAAATGAAAAAAATGAAGAAGGCTTTGATTTAAAACAATTTGTACTATCAAATTTCGATTTTTTAGGAGCTAAAATTTCAATTACTAGAGAAACTCAATTGCCAATTGATGATCATATCGAAAAACTTTGGGACGAATTGACAAGAACGGCATACGAAGAAAAAGGAACTTTATTAAAACTCCCAAAACCGTATGTCGTTCCGGGAGGTCGTTTTAACGAATTTTTCTATTGGGACAGTTATTTTATCATGTTGGGCTTACAGGTTTCAGGTAGAGTGGAAATGATGGAAAATATTATTGAAAACTGCTCTTATTTAATTCAGACTGTCGGATTTGTTCCGAATGCGAGCCGAACTCATTTCCTAAGCCGTTCTCAACCTCCATACTTTTCGTTGATGCTTGATTTGCTTTTTGAAACCACAAAAGATGAAAATATTTACATCAAATATCACGACACGTTAGAAAAAGAATATGCTTTCTGGATGAACGGCGAAAAAGATTTAGAGAATGGTTCAAGTGTAAATAGAGTAGTGAAAACTGTTAACGGAGATATTTTAAACAGATATTTTGATGCAGAAAACGAACCACGTCCTGAAAGTTATTTAATTGATATTGAGGACAGTGAAAATGCTGGACAAGAATTTTACAGAAATATAAGAAGTGCCTGCGAATCGGGTTGGGATTTTTCCAGCAGATGGTTTGCAGACGGAGATACAATTCAGACAATTGAAACTTTAAATCTTGCTCAGGTTGATCTGAACTGCCTCTTATGGCATTTAGAAAATACATTAGCGAAATCTTCATCACTTCAAAATTTAGCTGAAAAAGAAACCCATTATTCAGAAAGAGCAGAAAATAGAAAACAGATGATCGATAAATATTTCTGGGATGAAAATTCCGGAACTTATAAAGATTATCACACGAAAAAAAATACACAAACACCGTCTGAACATATTGCAGCTCTTTATACTTTATTTCTTGGCTTGGCGAGCAAAAATCAGGCGAAATCAGTTGCTGGAAATATAGAAGAAAAATTTCTTTATCAAGGCGGATTGGTTACTACGATCAAAAATTCAGGTCAACAATGGGATTTTCCGAATGCTTGGGCGCCTTATCAATGGTTAGGTTTTCAATCAATGAAAAATTACGGTTTTGATGATTTGGCCAAAAAAATTAAAAACAACTGGTCTTCAAATGTCGAAAGAGTCTATAATAATACCGGAAAATTAATGGAAAAATACAACGCTTTAGATATAGAAACTGTTGCCGGTGGAGGAGAATATCCTAATCAAGACGGCTTTGGATGGACGAATGGGGTTTATCTTAAATTAAAAAATAATTAAAACAAACTATATAAAAACAATTTGGCTATGAAAAACAAATCAATCTTTTTGCTTGCCGGAATTGCTACGCTTTATTTCAATAATACGTATGCGCAAGAAACTCCACAGGATTCTACAAGAACCGCATCTATTGACCAGGTGGTCATCACGGGTAACTCCAGACCAAAACCTAAAATCGAATCGAGTACAGCGATTTCTACGTTCAACGCAAAGGAAATTCAGAAACAAAACCCGATCAGTGCTGCGGCTTTGCTACAAAGAGTTCCCGGTTTTGCGGTTGAAACTTCGGGTGGTGAAGTAGGAAATAACCTTTTCGCAAGAGGAATTCCTTCCGCGGGAGCTTATGAATTTGTACAGGTTCAGGAAGATGGTCTTCCGGTTTTTGAAGACGGAGCTTTGCAGTTTGCGAATGCAGATAATTTCTTCCGTGTAGATAATTCTGTAAGCCGATTAGAAGCTTTGAGAGGAGGTTCAGGTTCTATTTTTGCAACCAGTTCTCCGGGAGGTTTGATCAACTTTATTACGAAGGAAGGAGGGAATGATTTTAAAGGAACTGCAAAACTAGAAACAAGTACTTACGGATTGATGCGTACAGACGTCAATGTTGGCGGAGCTTTGGTTCAGGATAAATTATTCTTCAATGTCGGTGGTTTTTACAGAACCGATGACGGAATCAGAAAAACAGGTTTTAAAGCGAATCAGGGCGGACAGATCAGAATGAATCTGAAATATGTTTTCGATAAAGGATATGCTAAAGTGTATTACAAAAAACTGGACGACAGAAATACGTTCTACCTTCCGATTCCTTTGGTGCAAAACGGAAATGATTTAAAAGAATTTAACGGATTTGATGCTAATTACGGAACGTACAGCTACAGAAATATCAGTCAGTTAAATATCCCGCAAGCGGGTGGAGGTTTTTTCAGCAGAAATTTAGAAGACGGAATTCATCCGAAAATTGATGTCTTGGGAGCGGAATTTAAATATGATTTGGGTGGAAATTTTTCTGTTTTAAATAAAACAAGATACACCAATATCGACATGAATTATACAGGAATTTTCCCTGCTGGTGGACCAACTTCTGCTTCCGATTTTGCGAAAAGCTATGGAATTACAGGAAATAATTTTCAATATTCTTCGGTAAGTTCTGGTGCCATTATGAATCCGGCTTATGTTCAGAAATTAGGTTTCTGGGCAATCGACAAGCAGATGAATAATTTTGTGAATGACTTACAGTTCAGTTATAAATTTGATAAAGGAAATGTAACGGCAGGTTTCTACAAATCTAACTGGAAATCTCATCAAAACTGGAATTGGAGCAATATTTTAGCAACAGCTTCAGACAAACCTGAGTTGTTAAATTTAGTGGATACTTCTCTTGCGCCAACAAGCATAGGTTATTCTAAAACGTACAACGGAGTTACAGAAATGTCTTTCTTGTTGAGAGATTCTCAGGTTCAGGGAAGTTTGAATGATCTTTATGCAAATTTAGACTTCAATATTACAGATGATTTAAGCTTCAATGGAGGAATTCGTTATAGCCGTGATTTCTATAAAGGGTATGGCGTCAACACAACTTCCGGAAACTTAAATAATTCTGGCTTGACAACAGACGGAACGCACAGTTTCTTAACGACAACTGCAGATGATAATATGTCTGTTTTGGGGAATAAATTCACTTATTGGAATTACGATGTCAACAGAGTATCTTTCACTACGGCTTTAAATTATAAAATTAATAAAGAGAATGCGGTCTATGCACGTTTTTCTAATGGTTTCAGATCTCCGAACGAAGAGGCGTATTACAATAATATGAATGATTTGTCGGCGATAAAGCCTGTAACAACCAATCAGTTGGAAGTTGGGTATAAATATTATTCAAGAACGTTTGATGTGGCGGTGATTCCGTTCTATTCTACTTTGAAAAACCTTTCGTTTACAGACGTTTTCTCTGATGGAACTTCGGAAAATAAATTTGCCAACACAACAAATATCGGGGTAGAGTTGGAAGGTTATGCAAGATTATTCAATAATTTATTGGAAGTCACTTTCAATGGAACGGTTCAGAGTCCTAAATACAAAGATTTTACGGGAAGAAATTCTGACGGAACTACATTTGATTACGATGGAAATACCGTAAGAAGAATGCCGAAATTCTACTTCAATATTTCTCCTGCCGTAAATATTACAAAATCTTGGAGAGCGTATGTAAGTATGAATTATTATGGAAAACGTTTTCAGGATGAAGCAAATACAGATAAAAATACATTGCCTTCATTCTCAGAATTTGGAGCAGGAACTTCGTATCAGTTAGGGAAAATCAGATTTGCGGTTGACGGAACCAATATCTTCAACACCATCGGAATTACAGAAGGTGATCCAAGATCTCCGCTAACAGGAACAGGCGATATCAGAATGGCAAGACCAATTATGGGAGCGGCTGTAAGAGCTTCTATTACATTGGATTTCTAAAATTAGTTTCTCATAAAATTGATGAACCCGTCAGGAATTTTACTGATGGGTTTTTATTTTAATGACTCCACTTTCCTTCAAATTCACCATTGCAGAATGATCCGTCGCCTTTTGCTAAAATTTCGCAATCAGGAAGCTCGCGGGATATTTCTAAAAGACCATCAGAAGTGAAATTATTGTTCCAAACCTGAACAGTAATCATCTCCATATATTTTACGACCGTTAATTTCTTTAAACCAATTTCAGTAATTGATGTTTCCTGAATTTGTAGATTTAATAAATTTTCTAATTCTATGTGGTGTGGAACACATTCGTCTGTAAGTTGTGTGTTACCTTTTAAGCGAAGTTGTTGCAGAAGTTTTAGATTCTTTAAATATTTTATGCCGTCGTTCGTAATTTCAGTGTCCTGTAAATCTAAGTTTTCAATGTTAATACAATTTGAGACATGAGCCAATCCTTCGTCATTGAGGTTTGAGCTGTAAAAACTGGCAGATATCAGATTAGGAAACTGTTTCAGACAAGATAACTCATTGAAATTAATTGGAGATTCTTCCAATTTCAACGAGAAATGTTCACTGTTTTTATCATAATAATGATTTCCTATTTTTATTGAATTTTCCATGTGATGATTATTGATGATTCAATATGAAAGTTACTATTGTTCGTTAATCCAATTTTCAATCATAGCGACAGCAGAATTAGTAGCTTCTTCTAGTTCAAAAAAACTTTGATTTGTTTTTGCAACAGGATTTTCACGATTATTATTTTTGATTATAGTAATCTGATAGCCTCTTTCAGAACCCTGCCAACCTGCAAGGAGTGTGTAATTTTCTGGATAGGAAACCTCTAACATATTTGATCTTGAAAAATATTTGGAAATATAGATTATAGTCCCGCTTTTAAAATCAACATCTTCAAAAGGAATTTTAGGCATTTTAAATATTTCAGTGCTCGCTGTGCTGTCCTGACTGTCATGCCATTCGAGAATTAATCTTACATTATGATTAGAAAATATTTTGTCCTGAATGCGGGGAGGAAACTTGTATCTTCCTGATTTCAGTTTTTCACTTTTTATAACTCCAATTCTTGGCTGTATAAAAAGATCACTGGCTTGATCTGTCCCGTATGATAAATGTAGCGTTTGATCATCAGCAATAATTCTTAAATAAAACAAAAAATGATAATCATCGTCAGGTATAATATACCACAAGTACAGTTTGTCTTTATAAATAATTTTTCTCTTTCGTTTGTGTGATACTGCCATTTATTTATATCCGTAAATTTTTAGTCCTTCTTCTGTTGTGTCATACTCAAATTGTCCCAAAGCATCCATTATTTGTACAAGCTTTTCTAATGGCTGAAAAATAATTTCTGATGCCAGTTTTTCGTTTCTGTTCCGGCGTTCTGTTTCATGTTTTGCGGGAATTAATATCCATTCAATTTCGTTAAAATTAAATGGTCCTAATTCGCTCACATCACCAAAACCTGTTTCGTGAAATCCTCCGAAATGAAATTTATACGTTCTGTCCGTCAATAAGAATTTAATGAATGCAGAGTGAATTTTAATTTTTTCATTTTCAATTTCTGTAAATAATTTGAACCATTTTGTATTGCTCATAAAGGAAGCTCGTTCTAAAATTTCCTTTTCTAATCTATTTATATTAGTTGAATAATTGTTTAATCCTTGCTTCATTTTCTTTAGTTCTTAGGATTGTTTTTTATGTCCAGTCGTAGGTAAATAGTACAATACGGCTTTCAGGCTCATAAAATGTTAAAATAGAATCTGCTCCATCTCCACAATAATTGTAACCGGGTACTTCACCAACATACATAAATGCTTTACCTTTATATACAATAGAAATTCCGTCATTAGGCAGGTCTTCACTGGATTCATCAACATTCATTTCAAATGCTGACGGAACAGGTGCGGTATTAGTCCAGTTACTATACAACATTCCTCCGCCCAATCTATATAGAAAGTCTTGTGAATTATCATCCTGCCAAGGTAATAGCTGACCTGTTATTTTGTATTTAGCTTTTACCTTTTGATAATTTTCCTGTATTGTTTTTATGTGGGTAATAAAATCATGATCAACTTTATTCTTATGGCTGAGAGCGGACAGAAAATAATCTTCACTTCCTAAAAAAGAATACTTATTGTCCTCTGTAAGTTGTAGGGCAATCCAGTTTTCCGAACAAAATTCGTTATGAAAGTCTGTAGTTTTTTCACCAATAATTCCTTCATAGGGTTCTGTCGGATTAAGAATATGAACTACAGTTCCTTTTAAATCATCTGAGAGAATACCTAAATCAATAGATACCAGAGGTAATAAATAATTGCTTAACCACGATTGTTCTGTTACAAATACTTCTTCAGGAAATGGGACTAGGCCTTCTATCAGTTCAATAATTTCTTCTTTGCAAAAGTTTGATTCCATATTTTAAGGTTCTGTATAATTTATATATGTTTCATTTATGCGTTGCATCCATTAATTATGAAAATTTAAAAGGTATTTTGTTCAAATTTTACTTTAAAAACGGATTATGCATTTTCTCAAAACCAATCGTCGTGGGATTTCCATGTCCCGAAAAAACCTGTGTTTCATTATCAAGAATGAAAAGTTTAGTTTTAATTCCTTCAATTAACTGCTCATAATTTCCTTTGTAAAGATCTGTCCTTCCAATGCTTCCTTCAAACAAAACATCGCCCGAAATCATACATTTCTGATTCTCGTTGTGATACACCACGCTTCCCGGAGAATGTCCCGGAACATGGTAGATTTTAAACTTTTCTCCATCGAAATCTAATTCATCACCCTCATTTATATATTCAGAATCAACTTTTACTGCAGTAATCTGAAAACCAAACCTCGCTCCGCTTGCCTGAAGCATATCTAAAACTTCTTGATCATCCTGATGCATCATTACTGGAACTTTATACGTGTCAAAAGCCCATTGTAAGCCCAAAACATGATCGATATGAGCATGTGTCAAAAGTATTTTCTGGATTTTTAAGTCATTTTCATTGATGAAATTTGAGATTGCCTGAGTTTCCTGCTCATTCATATTTCCCGGATCAATCAACCATGCATTTTTATTTTCATTAAAAAGAACATAAGTATTTTCACTTGCAAAATTGAACACGAAAGCCTGTATTTGAAACATATTCTGAATATTTTTTTATCAAAAATACAATATTCTTTAGAGATTTGTTATCTTCGTCATAATGAAAACGTTGCAGATATTTTTACTCAGTTTAGGTTCACTGGCTTTCGGGCAGAACATTCAAAGTATTCAGTTGTTTAATCCTCAGACCAATGACGAAACACCTGTAATCACGATGAATCAGCAATTGATATTGAGTTTCGATGATTTAACCAATTCAAGCGAATTGTACCGTTACACCATCAAGCATTTCGACAGAAATTGGGAAGATGACAATCTTTTTTTTAGTGAAATTGCTAATGGTTCGATGAATGCTTTGTTGGATCAGTTTCAGTATTCTTTTAATACACTCCAGGCTTATACTCATTATACTTTAAATTTTCCCAATGAGAAAATACAGCCAAAAATTTCAGGAAATTTTGAATTAATCGTTTACAAAAGCTCGGTAGATCAGCCGCTTTTCAAAAGAAGGTTTTCTGTCGTGGAAGATAATGTGAATTTAGCATTGAATATTTCAAGAATTGCAGATGCTAAAAATCCTAATATCAATCAGAGAGTAGAAGTACAGGCTGTTGCGAAAGCAGGTGATTTAACTTCAAATGTAAATTCTATGTCACTTACTGTGATGCAGAATAACAATCCGAATATGAAGATTACGAATCAGAAACCAAGCGCAACGATGGGAAATAAATTACTTTTTCAACAGTTGAATCTTGCTTTCCCGGGAAATAATGAATTTTATTATTTCGATAATAAAAACATGAGAATGGCAGCAGATATGGTTCGGGAAACCGGAGTTGTTGACGGAGTTAATCAAACGTATCTTCATCCGGTTTGGGCATATCCTTTAAATTACCAATATCAACCGGATGTAAACGGAGCTTGGTACTACCGAAGAAATGATCTTGGATTGGAAAGAGACGCGACTCGTGAAGCTGATTATGCTTGGGTGCATTTTTCTTTAGATTCTGATCCGATGGATAAAGAATTATATATCGTAGGTGGATTTAATGATTTTAAAGCAACCAAAGAATTTCAAATGCATTACGATGAAGCTGCTAAAAAATACGTTGCAAAGATTTATATGAAGCAAGGTTTTTATAATTATATTCTAGCTTCTAAAGAAGCAAACGGGTCTTTAAATCTTGGTGAAGTTAATGGTAATTTCTGGCAAACGGAAAATCTTTATCAGGCATTTTTATATTACAAACCTTTCGGAAGAAATTATGATGGCTTGGCTGGATATGGAGAATTCAGAACACCGGTTAGATAATACAATAAGAATTTACTTTCTGAAATTTTTTAATAGAGGTATAATAAAAAACCTTCCAAATTTTGCACATTTGGAAGGTCTGTCGAAAGTGTTTAATGTCTTGTAAGAAGACATCAACAGAAAAATTAAACTATATAATAATGTCAAAAAAGTTCTATACTAAAGGCATTCTTAATTATTTTCCTTAAAGATTGCCGTTATAAAAAGATTATCATTGTATTCAAATAAATAATAAATCTGTACCGGAAAATTTTCTGCTTTATAAACCTGGAGTTCCCTGTTTTTTATATCTAATTTTTCATAATCGCTCAAAATAGTATTGATTGATTCTTTTAAATCATTCAAAAAACATTTGTCCTTATTTTGTTCTTCAGCATTGAAAACCCGCATCAGCATTCTAATGTCATTTTTTGCAATCGATGACAATAAGACCTTCATTATGCACAGATTTTTTCTAATTCAGAAATATTCTCAAAGAAGTCAAGTTTCGTTGCAGGATTCTCTGTGTGAAATTCAATTCTGCTAAAGACTTCATCCAACTGAAATTGTGAAACATTAGATTTTACAGTTGTATCTAAATTATCAACGATCTTAATGAATGCTTCTGCAAGTTCCGGAGTGAAATTTTCAATTTTCTTTTTTAAGATTTCTATACTCGTATCCATTATTTCTAAAAATTTTTAAGTAATGTCTATCTTTTGATAGGGTAAAAGTATGAAAAAATATTTAAAAATAAAACAAACCCCTATTTAAATTATGTTTATTTTGTTAAAAATATATTTTTATCCAATTTATGTTGTTGTTTTAAGGGGGTGTTGTCGAAAATATATAAAAAAAGACATTTGATTTCTCAAATGTCCCTTATGTTTTTAAAAATAAGATTTAAACTAAATAAAACTCATTCAGTTTTTCTTCGCAGAGTGTTTTTACAACATCAATCCAACGGTCTTCATCATTCAAACAAGGAATGTAATGGAAATTTTCTCCGCCACCATGTTCAAACTGATGTTTTCCTTCTACTGAAATTTCTTCTAGAGTTTCGAGACAGTCAGAAACGAAAGCCGGACAAACGATTGCAAGATTTTTAATTCCTTTTTTACCGATGGTTTCCAAAGTTTCATCAGTATAAGGTTCCATCCATTTGTCTTTTCCTAATCTTGACTGGAAGGTAACCATCACTTTTTCTTTAGGCAAACCTAATTTCTTGATTACAGAATTGGTAACGTCAAAACATTGATGACGATAACAAAACTGATGGCTCGGATTGTTTTCTCTAGAGCAGCAATCGTTCAGATTACAGGTGTTTGTAGGATCTGTTTTATAAATATGTCGCTCCGGAACTCCGTGATAAGAGAACTGTAATGCATCAAAATTTTCAGGAAGTTTTTCTCTGATGCTTTCTGCAAGACAGTCGATATAAATTTCTCTGTTGTAAAATGGCTGGATGTAGTTAATTTTAATTCCGGGGAATTTCTTTTTTCTTACTTCTTCTGCTTTTTCAATCACAGTTTCTGTTGTGCTCATCGCATATTGCGGATACAAAGGAAAAAGAACAATTTCCGAAACTCCTTGGTCAACTAACTTTTGTATTCCTGCTTCAATACTTGGTTGTGCATATCGCATCCCGATTTCTACCGGAACATCAACCAATTTTTGAAGTTTTTTCTGAATTTTCTGAGTGATGACAATCAATGGAGACCCTTCATCTGTCCAGACCGTTTTATAGGCTTCGGCAGACTTTGCAGGTCGTGTATTTAAAATAATTCCCTGTACCAAAAGCGCACGGAAAAACCATCGGTAATCAATTACTTTCTCGTCCATCAGGAATTCATCAAGATATTCCCTTACATCCTTTACTTCCGTAGATCTTGGTGATCCCAGATTTACTAATAGAATTCCCTTCATCGTTAATTTAGATTTCTCATTCTTTCATCAATTGTCGGACCATATTTTTTCTTTAAACGTAAAATATAAAGTTCCAACGCAAAATGCTCTTCCTCTTTGGTCATACCCAAAGATTTTAAATATTGATCGCCTTTTTGAGTGGCTATTTTTGTAAATAATGTAAAATATTCTTCGTTTTTATCATATACGAATTGTTCTCCTTTTAATTTTTTTATTTCGTCGTGAATTTCTGTGTCCAATTCATAATAGTTATGAAAATAATAATCAAGAAAGGCGGTGTTTTTCTTGTTTAATTTCCCCAAAATAGTATCCATCTTCTGAATGCTGTCTTTTGCAACGCCCATTTCTATAAGGTCGTCATGAATTCCGTCATTCAGCTGAGGCTCCTTTTTGCATGAAAAAAGACTTAAACTCAAACCGATTAAAAGAAGAGATATTCTCATAAGCAAAGATTATCCGTTTACTGCTTCTACATGTTCAACCAAATCCGGAACAAATTGTTTTAAGATATTTTCAATACCGTTTTTCAAAGTTGCTGTAGAACTTGGACATCCCGAACAAGCGCCTTGTAAAAGCATTTTTGCGGTTTTGTTTTCCTGATCGTATTCCATCAAAGAAATTTTTCCACCATCATTTTCTACAGCAGGGGCAACGTATTCATTTAAAATATCAGAAATTTTCTGTTCGTCATCGGTATAATCTCTGTTGATGATTTTTTCTACAGGATTTTCATGTCTTTGAGATTCAATATTAGAAATTTCACCACCGCTTTGAAGATACTCTGCAATATAACCACGAACAGCCATCATTACTTGATGCCATTCCACAGAATTATCTCTGGTAACTGCAACAAAATTGTCTGAAATAAAAACTTCCTGAGCAAAATCAAATTCGGTAAAAATTGCTTGTGCTAAGGGAACTCCTTCAGCTTCGTTTCTAGATTTTACTTCTACAAAACCATCCATCAGCATTTTGCTGGAAACAAATTTCATTGCATTAGGATTGGGAGTCATTTCAGCATAAATCTGATACATCTCCTTTTTCTTCTGAAGGTAAATTCTCGGGTTGGCCAAAAGCTCGTCTTCAATTACATTTTTCAGACTTTCTGCAACATGTTCCCATTCCACGGTATCTTGTTTTGCAACTGCAACAAAATTGGCGGTAATAAAAACTCTTTCCACAAAAGGATAATTAAAAAGCTCTTGTGCCAAAGGAATTTCTGATATATCTGAATCTCTGTCCAACTCTAAAGACCCTGGAATCAAGTTGTAATCAGCTACAAATTTCATCACTTTGGGGTTTTCTGTCGGTTCTATAAGTATCGTACGCATTTTTTCGTTAAATTTGAGAGTACAAAAATACGGATTTAGAAGTTAGAAGCTGGAGGTTGAGAGTTAGATTTTTGCTATCACTGTAATTTGCAATTTGTGATTTCAATATTAATTTTTTCAAACCAGCTCATTTTCAAATTTTCAAATTATTTTAAATGGCACTTATAAAAGAACTTTTAGGAAAGACACCGCAAATTGGTGAAAATACATTTTTGGCAGAAACGGCAACGGTTATCGGGAATGTAACGATGGGAAAAGATTGTAGCATCTGGTACAATGCAGTAATCAGAGGCGATGTGCATTATATTACGATGGGTGATAAAGTAAATGTACAGGATAATGCGATGTTGCACTGTACGTACGAAAAATTTCCTTTAGAAATTGGAAATAATGTTTCAATTGGTCACAACGCAATTGTTCACGGATGTAGAATTCACGACAATGTTTTAATTGGAATGGGCTCTATCGTAATGGACGACTGTACGATTGAAGAGAATTCTATTGTGGGTGCAGGTTCGGTAGTAACTCAGGGAACGCATATAAAATCTGGTGAAGTTTGGGGCGGTGTTCCTGCCAGAAAAATTAAAGATATTTCTGCAGCGCTTCTGGAAGGTGAAGTGAATAGAATTGCAGATAATTATGTGAAATATTCTTCTTGGTATAAAGATTAGAATTTTTCTTAAAAACAATAAAAAAGCTCTGACTATAAATTAGTTCAGAGCTTTTATTTTATTAAAACCTATTTTAGGACATAACATTTTTTTTAATCTTTTGCGGTAAAATTTTTTTTGCCATGTACTAAAAAACTGATGTAAATTCTTTAATAAATTAAAACTGCTTTTTCGCCTTGACATCTCAAACCAGTAGGTTCTGCAATCATCATACAGTCTGATGTAATGTTGTATTTTTTATTGAATTCAGACATGGTTTGTGTGTAATGCTCAATTTTTCTCAGAACTGAAACTTCCAGTTTTTTAGGATAAGCGATGTATGAAACGGGTCCACCGCAAGCTTTAGATCCCATTGGTGCAAAAGTCCATTCAGAAGCTGCAGTACATTTTTCTTTTGCGATTTCAGATTCGATGATGCTTTTTAATTTATCCAGATTGGCTTCATCATATTTTTTGCTGCTTTCATCTGCAGGTCTTTCCGAAATGTCTTTTGGTAAATTTGTGCTGTCACCAGAATTTGATGAGGCGCATGAACTAATTGTAAATGCGCTGATTAATACAATAGCTGAAAATTTAATGAGAGAGTTTTTCATAAATTATTTTTTTTAAGCGAATCAAAGTTTATGCCTATTCACATTTTCCGTAATTTTGCACACGATGAACAATCATTTTTTTGACTTAATTGAATACACCAGCCGAAGTGTTTTTCTTACAGGAAAAGCAGGGACGGGGAAAACTACATTTCTAAACGAGTTTGTAAAGAAAACGAAAAAAAAGCACATTGTTGTGGCGCCCACGGGAATTGCTGCAATCAATGCGGGCGGAGTTACCATTCATTCGATGTTTGGTTTGCCTTTGCGTACTTTTTTGCCGACTACAGACCGTATCGACAGTAGTTTGGCCAATAATATTATCGACCTTCAGCAACATTTCAAATACCGAAAAGATAAGCTTAAATTGTTAAGAGAAGTTGAGGTTTTGATTATTGATGAAGTTTCGATGCTTCGTGCCGATGTTTTGGATATGATGGATTTTTCTTTGAGATTTATCCGTAGAAATAATCAGCGTTTTGGTGGTGTTCAGATGTTGTTTATCGGAGATTTGTATCAGCTTCCGCCGGTGGTGAGAGATGAGCATGTTTTGAAAATGTTTTACAATTCACCTTTCTTTTTTGATAGTTTGGCGATTAAAGATATTCCTTTATTGACTATTGAATTAACGAAAGTTTACCGTCAAACCGATCAGGAATTTTTAGAAATTCTAAATGCAATTCGTGACGGCGATGTTGCCAATATCGATTTTAATCATCTGAACGAAAGGTATGATCCTGGCTTTGAGGCGGGAGAAGAACCTTACGTTTATCTCTGTTCGCACAACAAAATGGCAGACGATATCAATCAGGAAAAACTGAAAGATATAAAAGTAAGTCCCAATACTTATGAAGCCAAGCTTTTTGGTGAGTTTAAAGAAAACCAGTTTCCAAATGAACAGTTTTTAGAATTAAAAATCGGAGCTCAGGTGATGTTTATCAGGAATGATATTTCGGGTGAAAAGAAATATTTCAACGGTAAATTGGGCGAAATTTCTTCTTTAGATGAAAACGAAATCAAGGTTGTTCTTGAAGGAAGTGAAAGAGAAATTACCGTAAAAAGAGAAGTCTGGGAACAGAAAAAATATTCTCTTGATATCGATAAGAATATTAAGGAAGAAGTTTTGGGAAGCTTTGAACAGTTTCCGATAAAATTAGCTTGGGCGGTTACGATTCACAAAAGTCAGGGTTTAACGTTTGATAAAGTGATTATCGATGCCGGAAAAAGTTTTACGGCAGGTCAGGTTTATGTTGCTTTGTCACGTTGCCGAACTTTGGAAGGGATTGTTTTAAAATCGAAAATTACTCCCGAAGTTATCTTTAAAGATAACCGTATTCTGAAATTTCAGGGTGAAACTCAGGCAAATGATGATGTTGAAAGTATTTTAAATCAGGAAAAATACGATTACAGCATCAGAAAAGTGCTTCGTACAGTAGATTGTCAATGGTTTTTAAAAGAAGTAGAGCAGTGGAATAATCTTTCGATTGTCACCAAAAGTATTGACCGTACAAAATCGAGTCAGTTGTATCTTCAATTGAAACGTGATGTTTTAAATCTGGGTAAGATTTTTGAAAAACTGGAGCGTATTATTTTCCAGAAAGTGAATCTGTTTATTGAGAAGAAAGAAGACTGGTCAGAGATTGAAAGCAAATCAAAAGGTGCGGTGAATTTCTTTTTTACCGAAATCAGAGACAAGGTTTTTAATCCGCTGAAAGAATTTTATGCTGAAATAAAAGGCGCAAAAGGTTTAAAACAATACAATGAAGAACTTAAAAATTGGTTGGAAGATATTGAAGAATATCTGAACAGTCTAAAAGAAATTCATTTGTTGGAAACCAAACTTCTGGATGAAAAAAATGATAAGGAAGTCAGCATGAAAATTGCAAAAGTTCCGTCCCAGGTTCTTACTTTCCAGTTATTTGAACAAGGGAAAACCATTTCAGAAATTGCAATGGAAAGAGGTTTGGTAAAAGAAACGGTGATCGGTCATTTGGCAAAATTTGCAGAACAAGGTTTGCTGGATATTGCGAGAGTCATTACTTCCGATAAAATCAAAACTTTCGAAAAAATATTTAAAACCGATCCAAAAGAAACTTTAAATGAATGGAAAATTGCCCTTCCCAATGATTTTGAATTTAATGAGATCAGAATTTTAATTAATCATTTTACGTATCAGAAAGAGAAAAATAATTAAAATAAGAAAAGGATTTAGTTTTACACCGAATCCTTTTCTTTTAAATACTGTTGAACTTTCTTTTGTTATTATCCCAATATGTTGCAGATCGACTTTCGTTCATAAATTCTATTTCTGTATTTTCAATTTCGTTAAATCTACTTTTATCAGTTTTAGAAAATTCAATTATTGTAAAATTGTTCTGATCAAGAATATCAAAATCAACCAATTTTAAATATTCATCAATTGAGTTTTTATCAATCATTATTTTTCCTCCGCCAAATTGATGTCTGTTCTGCCCGTTTTTCTTGACTCCTGAAACCCAATATTCTTCGCCAGTTTCAATATCAAAATGATTGGCATTATTTCCTGGGTTTTTCAATTTTTTCAATGCTTTTCCATCAAAATAAACTGTTTGACCAGATTTTGAAAATTCTACAAAACCAATCCAAGCCAATCCGTGATGACCTTTAGATTTGTTTTCGATGTACATTATTTTTGATTGCATGATTATAATTAATTTAAAAAAGTTTTTGATAATGTAAAATTATTCATCCGGTAAAATATAATTGATGTGATACCCCACAATTTTTATGTTTTCGTCTTCTTTAAGCATTGAAAATGTTTCTTTAGTATTACCAGATTCCCTCGTTACATTATAGGTGAGAAGATACTCGCTTTTAGAGTTTGAGCCTTTTACGACTAAAGTTTCCCAATGTTCTAAATTATATTCTTTGATAACACCATATTCTTGTTGTGAATCTGATATGAGCTTATCTAATTGATCTTTGTTAGTAACCTCGAAAAATTTGTCACTAAATAGTTCGTAGATTTTATCTTTATTTGTGCCCTGTAACAATTCCCAGTAAAATTTTTTTGAAATTTTTTCTGCATCATCTCTATCAGATTCTCTATTTGAAAACGTTTGATTAAAGGAGCAGCTTACTAATAGCGTTAAAGTGACGTAGAGTAAAATTTTTTTCATAAGTATTTATAGTTAAAAAGCCTATTGAAATAGACAATCCTTAATAGCTTAAAATTATTCCCAAGATAATGATAATCTTTAAAATATTATAATTTAAAATATAGTTTTTCCCACAACACGCCAATCAATTCCATCAATTACAAAAAGTAACTAATGCAATTTATTAGCCTTAACTTTGCTTGGTTAAATTTAATAAATGAAAAATTTTAATATATCCGTGCTTGATTTAGCTCCAGTAAAACAGGGGAAAACCATTCACGATACTTTTCAGGACAGTTTGTCTTTAGCAAACCATACTGAAAATTTAGATTATAAAAGATTCTGGCTTGCCGAACATCACAATATGGAAAGTATTGCCAGTTCCGCAACTTCAGTTCTGATTGGTTTCATCGCCAACGGAACAAAAAAAATAAGAGTGGGTTCAGGAGGGATTATGCTTCCAAATCACAGTTCGCTCGTTATTGCCGAGCAATTCGGAACTTTAGAATCTCTTTTTCCGGGAAGAATTGATCTTGGTTTAGGAAGAGCTCCCGGAACGGATGGTTTGACGGCACAAGCTTTGGGAAGAAATCCGGCCATCATCAATGAACAATTTCCGAGACAGATCTTAGAATTACAGAAATATTTTTCAAAGGAGAATTCAAACGCTTTGGTTCGTGCAATTCCCGGTGAAGGTTTAGATATTCCGATGTATATTCTCGGTTCGAGTACAGACAGCGCTTGGCTGGCTGCAGAATTGGGACTTCCGTATGCTTTTGCGGGGCATTTCGCTCCCGAACAAATGGATATGGCTTTTAAAATTTACAGGGAGCATTTCGAGCCTTCAAAATATTTAGATAAACCTTTTGTTTTGGCTTGTGTGAACGGAATTGCTGCAGAAACTTCTGAAGAAGCACATTTTCTTTCCACGACATTGTTTCAGGCGTTTATCAATATTATCAGAAACGACAGAAAACCTTTTCCAGCTCCTATTGAAGATATGGATACAGTTTGGTCAGCCATGGAAAAATCGATGGTTTTACAGAAGCTGAAATTTAGTTTTATTGGAAATCAGGAAGAAATTGCTGAACAGATCAAAAACTTTCAGGAAAAATATCAGGTGGATGAACTGATGATTAATTCTCATATTTACGACCACAAAAAAAGACTTGAATCGTATGAGATTATTAAACGTGCAACCGACTCTCTATTCTAAGCGTAACAAACCGTTCATATTAATTGTTGATGCTTATTTTATTGAGTATCTTTGCGAAAATTTAAAGTAAAAATGTCAGATATTAAACTAAATACTATTCCAGAGGCGATTGAAGACCTTAAAAATGGTAAAATAATTATAGTGGTAGACGATGAAGACAGAGAAAATGAAGGTGATTTTCTTTGTGCTGCCGAATTGACAACACCTGCATTAATTAATTTTATGGCGGTTCACGGAAGAGGTTTGATTTGTATGCCGCTTCCTGAAAAAAGATGTGATGAATTAGGTTTGGATGTAATGGTAAGCCGAAGCAGCGATCCTAAAGAGACTGCTTTTACGGTTTCTGTTGACCTTTTAGGTGACGGAACTTCTACCGGAATTTCTGCGGGTGACAGAGCAAAAACTATTTTAGCTTTGATGGATGAAAAATCTAAACCAACAGATTTTATGCGTCCAGGTCACATTTTCCCGCTTCGTGCAAGAAAAGGTGGTGTTTTGAAAAGAGCAGGACACACTGAAGCTGCGATTGATTTAACGAGCTTAGCTGGTTTAAAAGAAGGTGGCGTGATCTGTGAAATTATGAACGAAGATGGTTCTATGTCTCGTTTACCGGATTTACATGTTTTTGCTCAGAAGCATGATATGAAAATCGTTTCTATTGAAGATTTGATTCATTATCAGCTTAAAAAAGGAAACTTAATCGAAAGAATTGAGGAAAGAAAAGTACAAACAGCTTATGGCGAATATGATTTTTGTGCTTTCAGAGAAACTTCAAATGATCAGATTCACTTTGCTTTAACAAAAGGATCTTGGACGGTTGACGAACCTGTTTTGGTAAGAGTTCAATCTTCTGATTCTTATTTTGATGTTTTAACCCGATTGAATAATGGTGAAAAACCCTTACTAGAGAAAGTTACCAACATGGTAAATGAAGCAGGAAAAGGAGCGATAATTTTCATTAATAATGTTTCTAATTCTGAAAATACATTGAGAAAACTACAACAGTTTTTAAATTATCAGGACGGACAACAAAAACATCCGACAGCTTCATTCAATTATAGAGATTACGGAATCGGAACTCAGATTTTGAAGAACTTAGGAATCAATAAATTTAAAGTTATCACTCAAAATCCTAACGTAAAACCTCAGGTTGGAGGTTATGATGTTGAGGTGACTGAGATGGTTCAACTTTAAAATGTGAATGGTCAATTGTGAATTCACTTCGTTGTCAATTTTTTGATTGCGTTTTCAATTCACTTGCGAAGCAAAATTAACCTTTCACAATTCACAATAAAAAATGGCTTGAGTAAATCAGGCCATTTTTATTTCGTCAAAATTTCTAAATCCGTTTAGAAAATCTTTGATATTCATTCTTTTTTTACCTTCCAATTGTAATTCTAAAGGGAAATAAATTCCGTCTTTTGTGTAGATTTTAAAATCATTTTTTGAAATCTCTAAACCTCCAACAGGTTTTCCATGCTCTGAAACTTCGAATTTTCCATTGTATATTTTTAATCCTTTTTCCTCTTCTCCAATTTTTAAAGTGGTGAAAGCTGCCGGATAAGGTGACATTCCTAAAATAAACTGATGAACTTCTTTTGAATTTTTCGTCCAGTCGATTCTGGTGTCTTCTTTGAAAATTTTAAAAGCATTTTTTGGATGTTCAACCTCCGGTTGAGGTTTTTCAATGATTGAATTTTCTGCTAATCCATTCAATGTTTTTATCACCAATTTTGAACCCATTTCCATTAATCTGTCGTGCAAGCTTCCTGCATTTTCATTTTCCAAAACTGGAATTTCTTCCTGTAATAAAATATTTCCTTCGTCAATTTTTTCATTAATAAAGAACGTAGTTGCGCCAGTTTTTTCTTCACCATTAATTACCGCATAATTAATAGGAGCTGCACCTCTGTAATCAGGAAGTAGTGAAGCGTGAAGGTTGAAAGTTCCCATTTTGGGCATTTCAAAAAGAACTTTAGGCATCATTCTGAAAGCAACAACAACAAAAACATCAGCATTCAATTTTTTTAATTCCTCTAAAAATTCAGGGTTTCTTAATTTTTCAGGTTGAAAAACAGGAAGATTATTTTCTGCTGCGAAAACTTTTACAGGAGACTGATTAATTTTTTGTCCACGACCACTTGCTTTATCGGCAACGGTTACAACGCCTATAACTTCATGATGTGATTGATGAATGGCTTCCAAAGAAGTCTTTGCAAACTCCGGAGTACCTAAAAAAACGACTTTCAATGATTTCATGGTGCAAAGATAAAACTCTTGAGTTATAAGTTAAAAATTAAGAGTTATGAATTTCTATTACTTATTACCAATTATAGATTACTTATGTTAAAGAGTACGTTCGGAAATTTAGCATTTTTACTTTTCCGGAATCCAATAAGAAAATAAGATTTTCTAAGATATTTTCTTTAGTCTGAAACTGCAACTGTATAGAAATTTCTTCAATGGTTGCTGGTTTTTTATTTAAAACCTTAATGATCTCCAAAGAAACATTTTTTCCGAAAATAGACTGTTTGTTTTTTTCGCAAACGGTGCATTGTCCGCAATTTTTAGTGTTTTTTTCACCAAAATAGGAGAGAATCAATTTCATTTTGCAGTATTGATTGTCTTCAATAAAGAATTTCATTTCTTCCCATTTCTGGATTTTGTTTTTTTGAATATGCTCAAAAAGGTTCCAATAAATTCCACCATTTGATCTTTCGTCACGTGGTTTTAAAAATTTTACTGAAGCTAATGCACCATCAATATATTCCAGATAATTTTTCTGTTGCAGTTCTTTCAGTCTTTCTTTGATAAGATGAACGCTTACTCCAATTTTATCGCTTACTTTTTGTTCGCTGAACATCACTTTGTGTGTTGTGATTCCTGAAATAGTTCTCAGCATTAATTCGATAAAATAGGCATCTTTTGCTGGGAGTTGGTCAATTTCATCTGGTTTAATGAGGAGTTCAAGCGAAGACAGACTTTTATTACTGTTGTGAAAAATGATTTCCTGAGTGTGAAGGAAATTCAGAACATTTTTAATTTTTGCTGTTGAAAGTTTGGTGAAACTTTGAATTCCTGATGTATTTAACTGAAAAACCTTTTCAGGAAGTTCAAATTCTGCTACCTGAAATTTAGAATACAGATAAGAAATAATTTTTAGAAATTCAGCTTTATTAGGAATCTGATTTTTTAAGATCTGATCAAAATTTGAAATCTCCTGCTTGTTCCAAAGCATAAATGCAAAACTTTTTTTGCCGTCTCTTCCGGCACGGCCGATTTCCTGATAATAATTTTCAATCGACTGCGAAGGAGAGAAGTGAATGACGAAACGGACATTGTCTTTATCGATTCCCATCCCAAAAGCATTCGTTGAGATCAATACATTTTGGTCACTGTTGTTCCAGAAATTCTGTCTTTCGTTTTTTTCTTTTGTTGATAATCCAGCATGGAAATAATCAACATTCTGAATTTTATGTCTGTGAAGAAATTCTGTAAGCAGTTCTGCATCTTTTCGGGTTCTTACGTAGATAATTCCTGATTCTTTAGCGTATTTAAGAATGTTAAAAACCTTTTGATACTTATCTGAAACTTCTTCAGAAAATATTTTAATATTGTCTCTTTTAAAACTTTTCTGAAAAATCTGTGGATTTTTAAGTTCAAGCTTAGTTTTAATTTCATCTAAAACTTTTGGAGTTGCCGTTGCCGTCAGTGCAAGACACGTAATTTCAGGATTATTTTTTCTGAAATCTTTGATATTCTGGTAGCTCGGTCTGAAATCCTGTCCCCATTCTGAAATACAATGTGCTTCATCTACTGCAATAAATGACAATTCAATTTCCTCCATTTGCTGGATAAAAAGTTTATTGGTTAGTCTTTCTGGGGAAACGTACAACAATTTGGTTAGGCCGTCTTTGCAACGATTATAAATTACTTCGGCGTCGAACTCATCCAATTCTGAACTAAGATATTCCGCCTCAATTCCTCTGAATTTTAATTGGTTGACCTGATCTTTCATCAATGCCAATAACGGAGAGATGACAAGGCATGTTCCTTCCTGCAATAAAGCGGGAAGCTGATAACATAATGATTTTCCGGCACCGGTAGGAAGAAGAACTAATGTGTCTTTTCTATTGATAACAGAGTCAATAATCTGTTCTTGTGCATCTCTGAAATAATCATAACCCCAAAAATGTTTAAGGGTTTTATTTTTAAGTTCATTAAAATCTTTAGCGGAAATCATAAAGTAAATGTAAGAAAAGTATTGAGACAAAAAAAGCCACGCAATGCATGGCTTTAATTTTATAATAATAAATTTTTATTATTTAGCTTCGAAATAAACTCTTCTGTTTGCTCTGTTTTTCCATTCAGGACACTTAGTAGCTGGGTCACACTCTGGGTATTTAAGGTCTTTTTCACCTCTACCTACAGCGTTTAATTTAGAAGAATCTACACCGTTTTTGATTAGATAGTTTTTCACACTGTTTGCTCTTCTTTCAGATAACTTTTGGTTGTATTCGTCAGAAGCTCTGGTATCAGTTGCTCCGATTACAGTATAAGTACCGTTTGAAGAATTGATGTAATTTACAGCGTTGTTAAGAATTGGTGTGTTGTTAGGTAAAATTCTGTCAGAATTTAAATCAAACTCAATTCCTTCCATGTTTGTAACTGTTTCATCAACTGGTCCTACCGGAGTAGTCGGAGTTAATGGACAACCTTGGTTTTCTACCGGTCCAGGAACTGTTACACACTTATCATTAAGATCAATTACTCCGTCTAAATCTGCATCAAGAGCTACACCAGCACCGTCAACTCTCGCTCCTGCAGGAGTATCAAGTTGTCTGTCCCAATCATCGCAAACTCCATCATTATCAGCATCTCCTTTTTTACAAACTTCAATATCCTGGTTTTTGTTTGCCAAAACATCTAATTTATAATAAATTTCCTGCAATGGATCATGCCACATTAGATGAGATTCGTGTTTTCCTAACTTTAAAGATAAACCAATTGTAGCGTTGAAGAAGTTGTCAGAAACTTGTTCTTCTCTCTGATTAATGGCACTATATTGTGCTCCTCCACCATCAAATTCATCATCACCTGTGTAAACATACATTAGTCTTCCTTCAAGGTCTAATCTTCTGTTTACTTTAAATTTAAGACCTGCACCAGCTTGTCCAAAGAAAGAACCAAGTTTAAATGGTTTAATCTCTGTCATTAATCTTTGCCCATTTGCATCTTTTTGATATGCTCTATAAGCTATCGTACCAACACCTGCATAACCATGTAATGCCCATCTGTAAGTAGATTTGTTATCAACTCTTCTTAAAAGATTTGAAAAATTAATGTCTCCTAACAAAGAGATTGCGTCGTATTGTGTTCTTGCACCTACCTGGCCTACATCAGTAGGAGTATCTTTTGTATTAAACCAACCTTGTCTGGTTTCTCCTCTGTCGTACTGTAAATTAATGCCAAAAGCATGAGTAATTGCTTTGTCAATACTTACGTAAGCAGAATAACCAAATAAGTTTTTACCGTTACCGTTTTTTATTGATGTTAAATCTGCAGACTGTACAAGTGGAACTCCGGCACCAAATGAAACAGCCCAATCGTTAAATCTTTTTGATTTTTGAGTAAAGGGTGAAATATTGGCAGAACCGGAAGAAAATGTATTTGGATATTCGTCTGTAGAAGCTACGGCTATTGAATCTTGTGCATAGCTCACTGTAGGTACAGCTAATGCTAAAGCAACAATTGCTAAACTTAATTTCATAGTGTATTTTTTATTTGTTAATTAAATGAATATAGTGTGATTGAAAAAATCATTAGTTAATCGGGCAGCCATTGTTGTCAGCAGAACCTGGGACTGTAACACACTTGTCGTACAAGTCAATTACACCGTCAAGATCCATATCTAATGCTACACCAGCTCCGTCAACTCTTGCTCCAGCAGGAGTATTTAGCTCTCTGTCCCAGTCATCACAAACACCATCATTGTCATTGTCTCCTTTTTCACATACAACCAGATCGTTTGCTGTATTATCTAATACATTCGCTCTGTAATAAACTTCCTGTAAAGGATCATGCCAAGTAAGATGAGATAAATGTTTGCCTAGTTTAAAGGATACCCCTAAATTGACAGTCCACATGTTATCAGATCTTTTATCATTGATCATATTGTACTTAGAGTTAGCACTGGTAGCAATGTAATCTGCTGGTTCTGCATAACCTCCACCGTCGAATTCATCATCACCACTGATGATATACATTGTTCTTGCTTCGATATCAATAAGTTTTGAAACATTGTATTTCAGTCCTACTCCAAACTGATAGTAGATCGAATTAATATCAAGTTTCTGATCTATAAACAAAGGTACTCTTCTAGGTGATGTACTCCATCTGAATTCGTCGTTGTCATGTAAGGATGTGTTGTAATTCATTAATCCAATTCCTCCATAACCATGCAAAGCCCATCTGTACGGTGAGTAATTATCAACTCTTCTGAGAAGGTTCGAAAAATTAAGATCTCCTAATACCGCAATCTGATTATACTTTGTTTTTGCAACTCCTACACCGGCTGTTTCCCCACGAGAACCCAACTGTATCCCTTTTTGGTTAGTTTCACCTCTTTGGTAGGCAATGCTTATTCCAAAAGTATGTGAGATTTGCTTGTCTATACTGACATAACTGTTATACCCCCAATTGACCTTTTTATCATAAAAAGATGTAAGGTCTGAGTTGGTCATAAATGCTGCACCTCCGCCTACAGAAATAGACCAATCGTTAAATCTTCTTGCTTTGTTATCAAATTTTTGAACATTTGCTGAACCAGAAGAAAACGTGTTGGGATACTCATTTGTAGAGTTTATGGAAATACTGTCTTGAGCATAAGTGGCAATAGGCAACGTAGCCAATAATAATAAACCTAATTTCATACAATATGTTTTATGTGTTTGTTTTTTTTATAAAATCTTTTAATAATATTCTAGAAAATTCTCTTTCAAAAAGATGTCTGTTATGAGGAATTTTTAACCTTTCTGATATGAATTTTAACTCATCATACTTCACTATATCAATGTCAATAATTCTGTCTGTGTAAGCCTTTGAGGTTGAAGAATCAGTAAGTCGACCCATTTCAATCTCTATTTTTTTCACATAATCAAGCAGTTGAATAGGTGATAGGTGAGTATATATTATTGTTGCAATATTACAAAAAATATTAGAACTGACAAATTCTACGGGTTCCGAAGTCAAATATTCACTTTTTTTTAATATTGTACAAGCTTCACTTATCTTGGTTAAAGCGAGATCAATATTATTTTTTTGATTACCAATGTTACTTCCGAGTAACAAAACCACCTTATGTTGCGACATATAGAAAAATGATTGTTTATGAAGAGTTTCTTTAAAAATGTATTAGCAAATATAGTGGCTATTGTCATATTATGCTTCGTATTTTTCTTCTTTTTTATTATCATGATTGCTGTCAGTTCAATGAGTGGAGAGAAATCGGTTGATGTAAAAAAGAATTCTGTTTTAACTATTAATCTCAAGACCTCTATTATTGATAGTCCCACAGAAGAGCAGCAAAGTATTTTTAATTTAAAAGATAAAAATACAAATATTTTGATTTATGATGCTGTTGAAGCTATTCATAACGCGAAAAATGATGATAATATTAAAGGTATAAGTATCGAAACTGATCATATTAGCGCCGGAACTACTCAGATTGATGATTTGAGAAATGCTATCGAGGATTTCAAAAAGAGCGGAAAATTTGTTTATGCATACGGAAATGCTGTTTCTCAAGCTTCTTATTATTTAGGATCTGTTGCAGATCAGTATTATTTAAATCCGTCTGGAGGAATTGAGCTCAAAGGTTTGGCTACAGAGGTTACCTTTTTCAAAGATTTTGCTGAAAAATATGGAATTGGGATTGAAGTAATCCGTCACGGAAAGTTTAAATCTGCTGTGGAACCATTTTTAAGAAATGATATTTCGCCGGAAAACCAAGAGCAGTTGAGTACTTTATTAAATGATATTTGGGGAAATACTTCATCTAAAATGGCAGCTTCAAGAAAAATGAAAGCTGAAGAGTTTAAAACTGTTGTAGATAGTCTATACGGAATGATTCCGGATTTAAGTGTAAAATATAAATTGGCAGATAAGCTGATTCAAAAAACTGAGTACGACCAGTTAATTAGAACAAAACTGAACCTTGCTGAAAAAGATAAATTAAACAAGGTTTCGCTGCAAAAATATATCGATTCATTTAACGATAAAGATAACTCAGGAGAAAAAGTAGCGGTTTTATATGCTTCAGGTTCTATCAATAGTGGTGATGAGTACAGTGATATTTATTCTGAAAAATATATCAAATACATCAAAGAACTTCAGGAAGACAAAAAAGTAAAAGCGGTAGTTTTAAGAATTAATTCTCCGGGAGGAAGTGCAAATGCTTCAGATGAGATTTTATTTGAACTTCAACAATTGAAGAAAACAAAACCTTTGGTAGTTTCTTTCGGTGATTATGCTGCTTCAGGTGGTTATTACGTAGCGATGGCTGCAGATAAAATTTATTCTGAACCAAATACTTTAACAGGATCTATCGGAGTTTTTGGAGTATTGCCTTACTTTAAAGATATTGCAAATAAAAACGGAGTACGTTCTGATATTGTTGCAACTAATGCCAACTCGGCTTACTATTCTTCATTGCATGGTCTTACGCCATATGGAGTAAACTTAATGACGAGAAGTGTTGAAGGAACCTATAAAAGATTTGTACATTTTGTAACTCAAAATAGAAAGCAAACCTTTGAGCAGATCGATAACATCGGAGGAGGAAGAGTTTGGAGCGGAGTTCGTGCAAAGGAAATCGGTTTGGTAGATGAATTGGGAACTTTAAATGATGCGGTAAAATTTGCTGCACAAAAAGCAAACCTGAAATCTTACAACGTTGCTTCTTATCCTAAAAAGATGACTGCATTTGAGCAGATCTTTGAAGATTTAAATGAAGACGATATCTCTGCAAGAGTGATCAAAAATAAAATTGGTAAAGCAAACTACGAAATTTTGGAACAGCTTACTGATGAGAAATTAAAATCTGAGGTAAAAATGGAAATGCCTTACAGAATCAAAATTAACTAAATTATATTGTTCATAAAAAATCCCGATTTGAAATTTTCAAATCGGGATTTTATTTTTTAAAGGATTTTATTTATTTCCTAGTAGCCATTCCGTAAAGCCAGAGCACAAGGATCGCACCACCAATAGCTAGTGCCCAGCTTCTGAAGTTCCAAAAAGAATCTACGTCGCCCCAATGAAGGACATATACTCCAATCAAGCCACCGACGAATGCCCCAACGATACCTAAGATAATCGTTATCAGCCAACCACCGCCTTGTTTTCCAGGCATAATCATTTTAGCAAGTGCTCCTGCCAATAGACCAAAGATAATCCATGTTATAAATCCCATAATTTTAATTTTTTTAATGTTAATAAATTTGTTTGATTTGTTTTCAAAAAGAATTTATCTCTTCTTGAAGAACGAATCTACAAACTCTGTACCATTAAAAAGTTGAAGATCTTGCATTTTTTCTCCAACACCTATA